>ERZ780168.957-NODE-957-length-32746-cov-7.190052_pt1 | contig 32746 bp, 19 predicted proteins | sample MGYA00510981_ERZ780168 | MGnify/ENA primary metagenome ERZ780168 (study PRJEB29588, sample SAMEA2158769) | human gut metagenome | biome: human gut; feature: human-associated habitat; material: faeces | place: Denmark | collected 2008/2010 ...
CGGGTGCGTTGGGAGTTGGAAGAATACACCCTGGGCAGGAACGGGATCAGATGAGATCAGCAAATAGGCAAACGAGCAACGCGCAGAAAGTTCTGCACCGATTCTTAAAAAACATACCAGCAGTCATTGGCGGTATTATCCTGCTGGCACTTGTTCTGGTTGCTGTCTTTTCTACGTTTTTAATGCCGAACGACCCAAACAAATTGCATCCCGAACTGCGTATGGCCGCACCAAGTTAAACATGTCCATTGGGAAATGATCAGCCTGGTCGATGCATTCTCTCCCGTTTGATTGCTGGAACAAGTACAACACTTGGAAATGCTATGGCTGTACTGGCAGGAATCCTGATCATTGGCGTTCCACTTGACGTGATTGCCGGATACAAGGGCGGCATGATCGACGGAATCACCATGCGCATGGTGGATATTGTATGTACATTCCCATCCTCCTTGGTTGGCTTGGCCGTTGTAGGAATTCTTGCCCCGGGACTGCATAATATCATGCTGGTGCTGGTTTCTCTCTGGTGGGCACCGCTTGCTCGTATGGTGCGCGGAGAGGTTCTTCAAATTCGGGAAGAGGGTTATATTACAGCTGCAAAAGCGAACGGCCTATCCGACGTGGTAATTATCTTCCGCCATGCCATTCTAAATGTAATGTCACCGGTTGTTGCCTATGAATCAAAAACATACAGCGAGAGTGTCCGGGCAGAGCTTTCCGACACAACGCTCCTTGCTGCGTGGAAAGATGTGTTTTCAGATACGCTTCCGGCATGTGAGGATAAAATGCTGAAAACTGTGGATGTCGGAACCGGTCCGGGGTTCTTCCCGATTGTCCTTGGGCAAATGGGGTATCCTTGCATCGGCGCGGGCGTGTATGTTTCCCATCCTGTGAAATAATTATAACGTCAATAGCAAAAGCAGCATGATATAATTTATTAGAAGTCTGTACTATTTTATGCGGGGTAATGTATGAACCAAAAGAAGATTTTTCTGATTTTAAGGATTCTGACCGGTAGTTTCCTCTATGCCGTTGGATTTAATGTTTTTGTTGTTCCATTCGGCTTATTCAGCGGCGGAGCCGTCGGCGCAGCGCAGCTGATCTGTATTCCTGTGGCGCGGGCATTTAGACTGAATGCAGAGCAGCTCATCAGCATTGTCTACATACTGCTTAATATTCCGCTATTTTGGATTGCGTGGCACGACATCGGAAAACCATTTTTATATAAAACAATTCTTGGCGTTGTGTCGCTTGCGCTGTTTCTTCGTCTGATTCCGGCTGCAACAGTCTGGATTGAGGACGAACTGGTTTCCGTACTTCTTGGCGGTTTGCTTTCCGGCTTCGGCATCGGACAGATTCTGACGACTGGCGGAAGCGCCGGCGGAGTGGATATCCTTGGTGTGTGGGCGGTTAAACGCATGCGAGCGAAAAGCGTTGGCAGTATTTCTTTGGGAGTAAACGTCATTATTTATCTTTTATTACTCCTGAGCTTTCGTTTTGAGACGTTCGTCTATTCTATTATCTATCTGCTTGTATTTACCTTGACACTGGATCGTACACATTACCAGAATATCAATTTAAGACTGATGATTTTCACGAAGCACTGCGGTGTGGACCGGGTCATTATGGAACGAACCGGCCGTGGCGTGACCGAATGGACAGGTATCGGAGCTTTTACAAAAGAGGAAACACATATTTTGGTCACTTGTATCAATAAATATGAATACAATGCGTTTGTAGATTTAATTCACACGATTGACGCGCAGGCATTTATTATTTCGGACGAAAACGTTCGTATCTGTGGGAATTTTGAGAAACGCCTATAATAGAAAAGATATCTGATCTGATTTCCTATAGCGGCTTTTGACTAGCGTTTACCTTTGCAGACAAATATGTGCGTTCCGAATTTACAGACTTTGTTCATAGCCCTGTGCCTGCTCATGGTCGTCCTGCTTATGTCCCATTGCCAGCCGCTTTTGCATCAGCTTTTTGCGGCGCTTGGAGTCGATGCGGATGCCCATTGGATTGCTGGGCGGCGCAGCGTTCTCGCGGAAGATTTGCACCATCTGATGGAACAATCTGATAGTTGAATTCAGCAGATACTCAGACGGAAGCCGCACAGAATGAGAGGTTGGGGACGAAGTATTTTCATCTGCAAGCGTCGGATTTGTAGAAGCGTCTCTAGAAGTTTCTTCCGCAGACGGTTCTTCACCCTGTGAAGATTCCTGCTCCATCTGCTGCCGCAGACGCTCCGCTTCCTGAATGATTGCGTTCTTGATGGCTCGGAATTCTTTCTGCTGTGAGAGTGGGTTGTGCTGCCTAGGACGGTTCTTGTAGTAGCCCTCCAGTGTGTCGCGCAGACCATTCCAGACGGAATAGTACGCCGCCACCTCCGGCAGATTTTCGAGTTCGTCCACGATGGAATCCACCATATCCTTGAGTGGCTTTTTGAGATATCCATACTGCTTTTTACCGTTGACCGTGTGCAGCTCCAGCGCAAGCTCCATGAGCTTTTGCCGAATCGATTCCGGCGGATTTTCAACTGTTTCTAGCTGGTCAACAATTCTGCGCATGGTTTCCCGCGCCGCTCCGGTCACGTCTTTATAAGGCTCTCCACATCTCGAAGCTGCGTCTCGTCCTGGAACGGGAAGTTTGTCATGCCGATCTCCTCGCCCTGATACAAAAACGGTGTTCCGCGCAGCAGATACATGGCCGCTGCCAGCATCTTCGCACTCCGGACGCACAGCGCCTCCGAAGCGTCAGAGCCAAACCGCGACACGGCCCGCGGCTGATCGTGGTTGCCCCAGAACAGGGTGTTCCAATCGATTGCCTCCTGCCAGCGCACGAGAAGCTGCTTGAATTTTTTCAGGTCGAACGGGATCACATTCCATTTGCCGTCTCGGCCGTCGAGATCCATAAAATCGAACTGGAACAGCAGATCCAGCTCCCGGCCGTCGCCGACAACGGAGTTTGCATTCTCCGGCGTTACAAAGGTCGTTTCACCCACGCACATGCAGTCTCTCCCGTTGAAGCAGCAACGGCGCATTTCCCGCAGATACTCGTGCAGCTTCGGCTGAAATGCGAACTGCTCCGGCGCAAACACATACCCGTCGCCCTGACCGTCCGGCAGACCGGGCGCCTTTGCAATCAAACTGATCACGTCCATCCGGAAGCCGTCTACGCCGCGGTCAAACCAGCGATTCATCATGGCATAGACCGCTTCCCGGAGCTTTGGATTTTCCCAGTTCAGATCCGGCTGCTTCTCGCTGAACAGATGCAGGTACCATTGGCCGGTTTTTTCATCGTAACTCCATGCCGACGGCGTAAAGAAGGACGACCAGTTGTTTGGTTCCTTTCCGTTTTTGCCGTCACGCCAGATATAGTAGTCCCGGTAGGGATTGTCCCGGCTTTTTCTCGATTCCACAAACCAGGCGTGTTCATCGGAGGAGTGATTCACAACAAGATCCATTACCAGCTTGATGTCCCGCTTGTGCATTTCCCGCAGAAGCGTATCAAAATCCTCCATTGTCCCAAATTCGGACATGATTTTTTCGTAATCACGAATATCATATCCCATGTCCGCATTTGGGGAATCATACACCGGACACAGCCAGACCGCGCCGACACCCAGCCATTTCAGATAATCCAGCCGGGCAATCATTCCGGGGATATCTCCGATCCCGTCGCCGTTGGAATCCTGAAAGCGCGCGGGTAGATCTGGTAAAATACCCGCTCCTTCCACCATGCCGCACACATTGCATTTTCTCCTTTCCGCTCCTGCATCGTATCAGCTTCTGACCTCCTTGTAGTATTCCGTCGGGCTCATGCCGGTCATTTTCCGAAACAGCTTGGAAAAATAGTACCGATCCTCAATCCCGACCAGATATGCGATCTCCGAAAACGGCAGATCGGTCGTGGAGATCAGCTGCTTTGCGTTGTTGATCCGCAAAATGTTGAGGTAGGCAAACACCGGCGAGCCGGTCAGGGAGGAAAACACCCGGTTCAGATAATCGAAGTTTCCCTCGAACAGTTCCTCAATCTCCCGGCTGGTCAGATGTTTAGTATAGTTCTGATTCAGATAGCGCAGAAGCTGCTCCGCGATCACGTCGGACTTTCGGATCTTCCGTCCCTGCGTGCTGTTTCTTGCAAGCAGATGCTCGTGCGCCGTCTGAAGCAGAAAGCTGTGAAGCAGAGCGGACGCCCGGCGCTTATAGTCGTCCTCCCGGCTGTCATAGCACTCCACTGCCGCATGCAGCTGGGATTTGAACTCCCCGCCGGTCAGATGAAACTGCTTCGGCAGGCAGGTCTCCGGAGCCGTGGGGTCGCAGGCGTCCAGATTATAGCCGACCAGACTTTGCCGCCGTTTTTCCGCCAACAGCGCCATCGCCTGCCGGTCGTCTGCGGCCCGGTGCATATCCGGATGTGTGAAATGCGCGTAATAATAGTCGCAGGCAGCCTTCTGATAGCCCTCATGCGGCAGACCCGGCTCCAGCAGGAAGAAGTCTCCCGCGCTCAGGTGATACCGAACGCCGTCCTCCTGCAAATACAGATTCCCGTCCCGGATCACATACAGAACCCATTCGTTGATGCAGCGGGAAAAATGGAGCCACGGCTCGTTATACCGGATCTGTCCCAGCATCCGCACCTTCGGGAGCAGATCTGCATTATAGGATATCAGCATACTTCTTCCCCCATCGTAAACCAGACTGCAGCCCAATAATCCAGCCGCGCAAGCTCTGCCGTATAGATCCGCCCCTGCGGTGTCTGCCGGCAGGTCAGCGGCAGACGCTCCGCGCACAGACTTTCGCCGTCCGGCGAAGCGGCAAACGCACCGGCGACCGGCCGGTCGAGCCGCACATGGATCCGGATATTCTCCGCGGCCTGCGGCGCGGCCTTTGCCTCGTTCCACCGCGCGTTGTTCCCGCGCAGGTTGACAAGCTGGATGTTCAGGCGGCTCCCGCTTTCCCGGATCATGCTCCAGACGGTATCCGCCTGCGCGTCTGTGGAAAAAACGCAGTCCTCCGCTTCAAATTGAACATCCTCATTGATCCCGCCGGCCGCAGTGCGTCCGATGTCCATACCGGCATCCAGATACAAAAGTGCGGCATAGCGCACCAGAAAGTCGCAGTACCGCTGCACCACGGGCAAAAAGGACGCTCGGAGAGAAGCGTAGTTTGCATAGTAGCTGTCCTGCAGGGCAGCTTTATTTTCGCCCAACACCAGCTGTGTGCCGCCGGCAGCGCTGATCGCGGCCCAGGACAGGCGGAACGCCCGTTCCGCACCGTCCGTGTCCGCCTGCTGGAACGGATGCAGATAGGCCGCAAGCACCACCTGCTTTCCGGAGCACAACCGCGCCTCCCGGATCAGCGTATACAGATCGCAATAGCGGTCGTTCGGCGGCCAGACCTCAATGTAGACTGCGTCCTGCGTCGTTCCGGCTACCGCCTCCATCGGCCAGTTGTTGACGGCGTTGAAAATCACGCCTGCGGCAGAGTCTTCCTTCCGAACTGCCTCCGCCGCCCGGTCGATCAGCTTCGGAAGCGCGTCGGTCAGCTCGACCGGACGCCGCTCCGCGTCCCAGACCTGCTTTGGAAAGCCGTAGGTGTCCATATGGATCCCGGAAAAGCCAAAGGCGACGGCCTTTCGGAATTCTGCCAGAATATGCTCCGACCAGCCGCAGCTTGGCGCGATGTTCATGTAATAGAGCCACCCGGCAAAGGTCATCGCCTGCCCGTCCATGGTATACATGGCCCATTCCGGGTGCGCTGCAAACAACTCCTTTGCAGCGGCATAGACAGCACCGTAGGCAATGGGGCGAATCCCGGCTGCCTTGCAGGCGGCGATCTTCAGCGTACCGCGCAGCTTGTTGACAACGAGCGCCGACAGCGCCTCGCCGTCCACGTCTTCGGCGATGATCAGCAGCGAACGGCCGCTCTGCGCCACCGGCTCGAGCACGCCCATCAGCTCCTTCATCGTCGAAATCTTCTTGTCGGTAATCAGGATGTAGGGCTTCTCGAGCTGTGCCTCCATCTTCTCGGGATCGGTCATGAAGTAAGCCGAGATATAACCGCGGTCGAACTGCATACCCTCTACGACCTCCACATGGGTCTCGGTGCCCTTGGCCTCCTCGACGGTGATCACACCTTCGTTGTTGACCTTCGCCATCGCCTCGGCGATCAGCTTACCGATCGTCTCGTCGTTGTTGGCCGAGATGGTGGCCACCTGCTCGATCTTATCGAAATCCGAACCCACCTCCTGGCTCTGCTTGCGCAGGGACTCGACCACCTTGGCCACGGCCTTGTCGATGCCGCGCTTCAGATCCATCGGGTTGGCACCGGCCGTCACGTTCTTCAGGCCTACGCCGATGATCGACTGTGCGAGCACCGTGGCAGTCGTCGTACCGTCGCCGGCATCGTCGTTGGTCTTCGAGGCGACCTCGCGTACCATCTGGGCGCCCATGTTGGCGAAAGCGTCTTCGAGCTCCACCTCCTTGGCCACCGTCACACCGTCCTTGGTGATCTGCGGCGCACCGAATTTTTTGTCGATGATCACGTTGCGGCCTTTGGGGCCCAGCGTCACCTTCACTGCGTTCGACAGCGCATCGACACCCTCCTTGAGCAGTTCGCGCGCCTCAACATTATATTTGATATCTTTTGCCATAACTTTATATTTTATATTCGTTCATAAGCTTATCCCCGAAGCCACCCTTTTCAAGGGGATTTTCAGAGGGAATGTAAAAATTTCGAGGTCAGAACAACCTGTTATCGTCAGATAATCGCCAAAATATCGTTCTGCTTCATGATCAGGTAATCCACGCCGTCGACCTGAATCTCCTGCCCGGCATACTTGCCGTAAAGTACCTGGTCACCGACCTTGACTTCCATCTTGACCTCCGAAGTACCGGGGCCCACAGCAACTACTTTACCTGCCAGCGGTTTCTCCTTCGCCGTGTCGGGGATGATCAGCCCGCCGGCCGTTTTCTCCTCCGCAGGGTTCGGGAGGACGAGTACACGATCCGATAATGGTTTTACATTCATAGCTTTTCAGTTTTTAGTTTATTATTGAACAGTTTGTTGCGCGTTAGCACCCATAGTTCCATCAATAGATGTGCCAACCGTTTTTTGGCAGACGCCATGTGACAAAGGTACAGTCCGGCCTGCCATTTTGTCACCCGGGGCATTTTCCCGAAGATTTTTCACCGTTTTTTTTGCACGGACAAAAAAAGTGTATTACATTTGCATCCCGATACGACCGTTCGACGGTCACACGGTGGATGTAGCTCAGTCGGTTAGAGCGTCGGATTGTGGTTCCGAAGGTCGTGGGTTCGAGCCCCATCTTCCACCCTTGAAGCCTTTGAAATAAGAGGCAAAACAGAGTAAAAAACCTTATGTATCAATGATATGTAAGGTTTTTTCATTTTTAGGCCGAAGCCGATAAAAGCAACGAAAAGCAGGTTTTTACGACCTTATCGGCAACCTATTTTGCTCGAACCGGAAACAGGTCACTAATGTAAGTTATTGCATTAACAGTCAGCTTTTGCCTCGCAACATTTCTATGCTGTAAACGTATTACTCACCAACCATTTACAGCAGTATGGAAAGAAAGACTTTCAACAAAGTTGAAGTTCATTCTCGCCTCGGCATAGCTCGAACAAGTTCGGCTCGGCCCTCGGCTCGGCGAACTTTCAGCGTGGTGTTCTTACGCAGGAAGACCAAAATCGACAAGAAAGGCAAAGCGCCTATCTATGCCCGTGTAACCACCAGCGGACATGCGGTCGAAATCTTCACGCAATGCCATACTGAGCCGGATCATTGGGATCAACGGGCCGAACGATCATTGTGCAGGCATTTCTCGCAGCAGGATTCCAGAAAGTAATTACATACTTTGATGTACCAGAGATTTCGGAACCTATTTTTGTATCGAGTCACCGTTATTCATGGTCTTATTATCGTGTTTGCAAATCTGATTTTTCCTCAAATCGCCCGCCCGCAGCCGGGCACCGCGAAGCCGGATTGACCGGCATCAATATAGGTATCCGTCACAGGACACCGCAAGCGGATTAATTTTTCCCGGAAATTTCTTGCAGGTTATAAAAATTCACTACTTTTACCTGACAATACCCCGACGGATCATAATGGATGAAGAAAGACGATACCTCGAGGCACTGGCTCGAGACGACCGTTCCGCTTTCGATGCGCTTTACCTGAAATATGCTGCGAAGACGGAAGAATTCTTGTATCGTATGCTCAAGGATCACTCCGAAGCAGAGGACATCACGCAGGATATTTTCCTCAAAATATGGCGCAACCGCACTTCGATCGGCGCCGTGGACGCATTTGGCCCCTACCTCTTCCGCATGGCTCGCAACGCCGTCTACGACCGCTTCGACAACCGTTCGGTGCGCGAGAATTACGCCCGCAGGGCCAGCCTGCTGCCCGAATACGAGCTTCCTGACAGCGCCATCGACAGCCGCGACCTGCTGCTGCTGATCCGCATGGTTGTCGAAAAAATGCCCGAACAACGGCGCCGGATCTTCCGCATGAGCCGCGAAGAGGGGCTTTCGAACGACCAGATCGCCGAACAGCTCTCCATCAGCCGCCGCACGGTCGAGAACCAGATTTCCCGCGCCCTGGCCGAGCTGCGGAAGCTTGTGAAGCTGATTCTTTTCTTTTTCTGAAAAATAATTCCACTTGCGACGTGCGTAGTCCCGATATGAACCGTCTTATTGGTAAACGGGCGAATCATTATGCGCAAAAACTATATAAAAGAGATCATCGAAACATTCCTCGGGAATGAGATGCCGCAGGAAGTGCAGCAGGCGTTCGGCGACTGGCTGCGCGACCCGGAAGCACGCACCGAGAAGGAACAAACGCTCGAAACCTACTGGGAAAGGCTCGAGGCCGCCGAGCGGCCCGGCCGCGACCGGAAGCTGGCCCGCCTGCACGAAGCCATCCGGCGCGAAGAGAGCTTCCGCCGCCGGAGCCTCTGGCGAAAGGTCGCGGCGGCAGCGGCGGTCGTACTGCTGGCCGTGGGCGTCAATTACTTCGCCGCACAGGGCTACCTGCGCAGCAGGGTACAGACCAACATCGTCACCTCGGCCCACGACAAAGGCGAGTACGTATTACCCGACGGCACCCGCATCTGGCTCAACGCCGGCAGCGTGCTGCGCTATTACGGTGATCTTTCGGGCCGCAAGCGCGTGGTCGAGCTCACCGGCGAAGCATTCTTCAAAGTCCGCCGCGACGAAAAACGCCCGTTCATCCTCAAAGCCGACGACATGAATATCGAGGTTCTCGGCACGGAATTCGATTTCATCAACTACGCCGAGTTCAGCACCACGGAAGTAATCCTCTGCAGCGGAAGCGTCCGCGCCTTCGGGGGCCGGCTGCCGCGGCCGGTGATCCTCAAGCCGGGCGAACGGCTGGCCTATTCGAAAAAAGACGGTCGCATCTCGCTGTCGCAGGTCACGGCGCTGAACTATTCGCAGTGGATGAACGGTGAGCTGTCGTTCGACAACGCCCCGCTCAGCGACATCATCGCCAATCTCCAGTGCTGGTACGCCGTCGAGATCGACTGTCCGGAAGAGTGGGCGCGCCAGGTCAGGATGTCGTTCGCAGTAATTCGCAACGAGAGCATCGACGAGATACTCAAAGCCATGTCGTTGGTCGTGGACATCAACTATGCGCGCGAGAACCGCCATGTGACGATTATTCCCAGAGAAAGTAGAAATCACAAGTAATACCAAACCTCAGCCTATGTAACATCGACTACCCGAACTTTCGTCCGGTCGGAACTTCCCGGCCTTGTGCCCTGGGCACAAAACTCCGCAAACCTAACCTAAACTTAAAATCTATGCGTAATTTTAGCAAAACCAGAATCCTCGGTGTCGTCTGTCTGGCATGGCTGCTGCTATGGCCCGCAGGTAGCCGGGCGCAAAGTTCGCCCACCGTCAGCATCGCCAGGACCAATGCGACCGTCCAACAAGTCCTGCGCGAGATAGAGCGCATGACCGAATACACGTTCTTCTACAACAACGGCGATTTCGACATGGAAAAAACCGTGTCCGTATCGGCCGTGAAACGTCCCGTGACCGAAATCGTCCGGGAGATGCTACCCGACTGCACCTGCAAGATCGAAAACAGGCGTATCATACTGATGAAGGCGCCCGCAGTAGCCGGGGGGGGGAAACCCGTTTCCCTGAAAGGCGCAGTGAAGGATGACAAGGGCGCTCCCGTCGTCGGAGCCACAGTACTACTCAGCGACGGCGGGCAAACCAAGGGCATCACCACCAGTTTCGACGGCAAATTCGCATTCCCGGCCGAAATCCTCTCGACCGACGCCACGCTCAGCGTTTCGTTCATCGGTTACACGTCCTATCAGGCCAAGATCGGCAATCGCACCTTCTTCGACGTGGTGCTGACCTCTTCCGAGCAGAGCATCGACGAAGTGGTGGTTGTGGGTTACGGCGTGCAGAAGAAGGCCAACCTGACGGGCGCCGTGGCCAGCATCTCGCAGAAAGAACTCCAGGATCGTCCCGTTTCGAGCGTGGGCAGGGCCCTGCAGGGTGCCATTCCCAACCTCAACGTCACCCTCTCGTCGGGACAACCCGGCGCGGGAGCTTCGTACAACATCCGCGGCAACACGTCGCCCAACGGCGGCAGCCCGCTGATCCTGATCGACGGCGTGGAAACCTATCCCGAACGCATCAACTCGAACGACATCGAGTCGATCACGGTTCTCAAGGACGCCGCTTCGGCAGCCATCTACGGCGCCCGCGGCGCATTCGGCGTCATCCTCATCACCACCAAGAGCGGCAAGTTCAACGAGAAGGCCGAGGTTTCCTACAACGGTTACTTCTCGGTGTCCAGCCCGACAACCTCGACTGATTACGAAACCCGCGGCTACTACTCGGCCAAGATCGCCGACCTGTTCATGCTCTCGGCGCAGAACACGCCCTACACCTCGTACACGGAGTCCGATTACCAGGCGTTATGGGAGCGCCGCAACGACAAAAAGGAGAATCCGGCGCGGCCCTGGGTCATCACCGACCGCCGCAACGGCCAGCAGCAGTACGTCTACCTGGCCAACTTCGACTGGTACAACTACCTCTACGACGACACCCGCCCGACCTGGGATCACAACATCAACATCAAGGGTGGCAGCAAGGCGCTTTCGTACATGGTCAGCGGCCGTTACTACCAGCAGAAGGGTATCAACAAACTGCTGCCCGACATGTACAAGTCGTACAACTTCCGCGCGAAGCTGTCCGCCGAGCTCCGGCCGTGGCTGACCATCTCGAGCAACACCAAGTTCTTCCAGTCCAATTACAAATACTACGGCTATGAGGACGAATACAACAACTTCCGCAAACCGACGCTCCATGCGCTGGCATCGTTCGTCCCGGTGAACCCCGACGGCACGGCCGTGTCGCACACCTCGGGCACCAACTCCTCGACCCACTACGTCATGGACGGCTACAACGCCATGATGCAGAAAGGCAAGAGCGGCGGCAACAAGAAGATCCAGGAGTTCACCACCACGTTCGAAGCTGAATTCAAGCTCCACAAGAACTTCAACGTCAAGGCAGACTTCAGCTATACGCAGGGCTATCTGCATTACGATTACCGCAGCGTGAACGTCGAATATTCGAAATATCCCGGCGTGGTCGAAACCGAACCCGAAGGCAACTTCCCCAACGCATACAAGGAAACGGTCTACGATCAGAACTACTACGTGGCCGACGTCTACGGCACCTACAACAAGACCTTCAGCGATAAGCACAACCTGACGCTCATCGCCGGCTACAACTACGAAGCCAAGTACTTCCGCGACCTGAAAACGGGCCGCAACGGGCTGCTTTCGGAAGACCTCTCGGACTTCAACCTCGCCACGGGCACGACCATCGACCTCACGGGCGGCCGCAACGAATACGCTATCATGGGGTGGTTCTACCGCGCGGCCTACGATTACAAGGGCAAATACCTGTTCGAGATGAACGGGCGCTACGACGGCACTTCGCGTTTCCCGCGCGGCAAGCGTTTCGGCTTCTTCCCTTCGTTCTCGGCGGCCTACCGCATCAGCGAGGAGTCTTTCTTCGAACCGCTGCGCAGCACCATCGACAACCTGAAGCTCCGTTTTTCGTACGGTTCGCTCGGCAACCAGCAGATCGGATACTATGACTTCATCCAGACCATTTCGACCAAGGGCACGATGAACGACTACTCGTTCAACGGCTCGGCACTGGGACAGCACGCCACGGTCAGCGACCCCGTATCGGGCAACCAGACCTGGGAGAAAGTCGTTTCAAAAAACATCGGTATCGACCTCAATATGCTCCGCAACCGGCTTTCGCTCTCGGCCGACTTCTATATCCGCGACACGAAAGGCATCCTGAGCCAAGGCAAATCGCTGCCCTCGATCTACGGGGCCAAAGAACCCCAGGTCAATGCCAACGACCTGCGCACGAAGGGCTACGAACTGGTGCTCGGCTGGCGCGACTCGTTCAAGCTGGCGGGCAAACAGTTCAGCTACGGCATCTCGGCTTCGCTGTCCGACTACACGGCCAAATACACCAAGTGCGACAACCCCACGGGACTGATCGGCGATCCCTACGTCGGCAAGCGGCTCGGCGAGATCTGGGGCTATAAGGTCGGCGGACTGTTCCGCACCGATGAGGAAGCCGCCGAATACGCTTCGCGCATCGACTACAGGACGGTCGCTCCGGGATACTACTCCTCGACGGGCGAATACGGCAAAGGCGTGCGCGCCGGCGACGTGATCTACCTCGACCTGGACGGCAACAACATCATCAACGGCGGCAAGGGCACGCTCGACGACACGGGCGACCGCCGCATCATCGGCAACTCGCAGCCCCGCTACCAGTATGGCGCCACGGTCAATTTCTCGTGGTACGGATTCGACGTATCGGTATTCGTGCAGGGCATTGGCCGCCAGGACTGGTACCCCGGCGCCGACAACCTTCGCTTCTGGGGCCCCTACAGCCGTCCCTACGCGACATTCATCCCGCGCGACTTCATGAGCAAGGTCTGGAGCGAAGAGAACCCCAACGCCTACTTCCCGCGCGCCCGTGCCTACAGCTCGCTCAACTCCACGTCGGGCGTGGTCTACTACACCAACGACCGTTATATCCAGAACCTGGCCTACTGCCGCCTGAAGAACCTGACTGTCGGCTACACCATTCCCACGCACCTGACCTCGAAGATCGGCATCAAGGAGCTGCGCATCTATTTCAGCGGCGAGAACCTCGCCACCTGGACGGCGCTCAAAAGCAAATTCCTCGACCCCGAACAGGCCGCCGCCGACTCGGACAAGAAGGCCAACGTCTATCCGTGGTGCAAGACCTACTCGATCGGTTTAAACCTCACCTTCTAAATAACTGCCGTTATGAAAAAACTGATAAAATATACGCTGGTCGGAATCGCCGCGCTGGGTCTGTACGGATGCGAAGACCAACTCGACCGCTACCCCAAGGATAAGCTCACGCCCGATAAATTCTTCCGCAACGAGCAGGAGTGCCAGCTCTACACCAACGATTTCTACACCATTTTCCCGACGACCGTCTACGGCGAGTCGGCCGACGTCATCGCCAAGAACGTGCTGACCAGCGAAGTGCTCGGTAACCGCACCGTTCCCGCGACCGCCTCGACCTGGAAGTGGGAGAAGCTGCGCGACATCAACTTCTTCCTCGAATACTCATCCAACTGCAAGGATCGCGACGTGCGCCTGCAATACGAGGGCCTCGCCCGTTTCTTCCGAGCCTATTTCTATTTCGAAAAGGTCAAATACTACGGCGACGTACCCTGGGTGGATCGTCCGCTGGCTTCGAACGAAGAGGAGCTCTACAAGGGCCGCGACTCGCGCGACCTGGTGATGTCGAAGGTCATCGAAGACCTCGACTTCGCCATCGAGCACCTCTCCCCGACCAAGGAAACCTACCGTGTGAGCGAATGGACGGCACTGGCGCTGAAAAGCCGCGTCTGCCTGTTCGAAGGCACCTTCCGCAAGTACCACGGGCTCGACGACGCCGACTATTACCTGGCCGAGTGCGTATCGGCCGCCGGAACCTTCATCGAGAAAAGCGGCTACACCATCTACAAGTCGGGCAGCACGCCCTACCTGAACCTCTTCTCCTCGATAAACGCCATCAGCTCCGAGATCATCCTCGCACGGGCCTTCAACACAGCCATCGGGCTCAAACACGATGTCAATGGCTACCTGACCGGCACGACGATGGGACGCCCCGGCCTGTTGAAGAACGTCGCCAACATGTACCTGATGAAGGACGGCACGCCCTTCACCTCGCAGCCCGGCTGGGAAACGATGCAACTCCCCGACGAGAGCAAAAACCGCGACGGCCGCTTCGCACAGACCGTCCGCACGCCGGGCTACAAACGCATCGACGACGACAAGGAGTCGGCGCCCAACCTGGCCGCGACCATGACCGGCTACCAGCTGGTGAAGTTCCTGCTACCGGCCAAATACGACGCTTACCAGGCTTCGACCAGCGACATGCCGCTTTTCCGTACGGCCGAAGTCTACCTCAACTACGCCGAAGCCAAAGCCGAGCTGGGCACGCTGACGCAGGAAGACCTCGACAAGACGATCAAGCCGCTGCGCGAACGCGCCGGCGTGGCCAACCTCTCGCTGGAGTGGGCCAACGCCAATCCCGACCCCTACCTGGCATCGGCCGAGACGGGGTATGCCAACGTCACGGGAGCGAACAAGGGCGTCATCCTCGAAATCCGCCGCGAACGCACCGTCGAACTGCTCATGGAGAACTTCCGCTACTGGGACATCATGCGCTGGAAAGAGGGCAAGCGTTTCGAAAAGCCCTTCGAAGGGCTCTACTTCCCGGGCGTCGGCTCGTACGACCTCAACAGCGACGGCACGGACGACGTCTGTATCTGGTCGGGCACCAAACCCGACACCAAAATCCCCGTGGTCTATGAACTCGGCGTGGACGTCAAACTGAGCGAGGGCGACCACGGCTACATCCGGATACACGACGATCCCAACCTCGTGCGCACCTGGAACGAAGAGCGGGATTACCTCTATCCCATCCCGACTGACGACCGTGTACTGACGCAGGGCGCCATCAGCCAGAACCCCGGCTGGGACGACGGACTCAAATTCTAACAAAAAAACGCTGACCATGAAATTCAAAAACTTAGCATACCTGCTGCTGGCATTCTGCACGACAACGACCTTCGCCGCGTGCAACGAGCTCGACGGCGACAACTCCGATTTCGATTTCGGGCACTCGGCCGGAGCGGCCGAGAACCCCTACAAGGACGGTTACGGACGCCTGCCCAATTCGATCCGGCTGGCGACCTACAACACCCACCGCTGCGAAGGCTGGGAGACCCAGACCAACGTGGATCGCGCCAACTACAACAACACAGCCAAGGTCATTTCGCTGATAGACCCCGACGTGATCGCCCTGCAGGAGCTGGACAAATTCACCACATGGCACCCGCACGACCAGCTCCAGGAGCTGGCCGACCGCACGGGCATGAAACCCTACTACTGCAAGACGATCGACTACCGCGGCGGCGACTACGGCATCGGCATCCTCAGCAAGCGGGAACCGCTGCGCACCGTATCGGGCGACCTGCCCGGCACCGAGGCGCGCAAGTTCTTCCTCGCCGAGTTCGACGATTACATCTTTATCGCCACCCACCTCTGCCACCTCGAAACGACCAACCGGGCGCAGTCGGTGGAGATCATCAACGCCTACATCGCCGCCAACTACGCATCGTACACCAAGCCCATCTTCCTTGCGGGCGACTTCAACGAAAGCAACATGTCGTCGGAGATGATGGTCAAGCTGAAGGAGAAATGGGAGATCATCAGCACCTCGTCCAATACCTTCATGAACACCGCCACCCCCAAGCGTATCGACTACATCGTGCTTTACAAAGGCAACAAGGCCGCCTGCGAAGTGCTGGGAACGGCCGTCCCGTCGTACGACGAGATCAATGTCAATAAAGTGTCGGATCACCTGCCCGTATTGGTGGACATCAAAAAATAACCTGTTATGAAAAAGATCGCATTATCGACCTTACTGCTCTTTTTTGCCGTTTCCGGCTTCGCCCAGCCGCGCATGAGCGTGGTCGAAGCCGCCCGGCAGGCCGACAGCCTGCTATCGAAGATGACGCTCGACGAAAAAATCTCGATGACGCGGGGTTACAGCCGCTTCTTCTTCAACGGCATCGAACGCCTCGGCATCCCCTACATCTACCTTTCGGACGCTTCGCAGGGCGTGAACATGCGCCACAACCTGCCCGACCCCACGATGGTTCGGCAGCTCGAAAAGTCCACCGCCTTCCCGTGCCCGATCATGCTGGCCGCCACGTTCAATCCGGCGCTGGCCTACGATTACGCCCGATCCATCGGCGAGGAGTGCCGTGCGGGCGGCGTCGAGGTACTGCTCGGCCCCGGACTGAACATCTACCGCAATTCGCAGTGCGGCCGCAATTTCGAGTATTTCGGCGAGGATCCGTTTCTCACGTCGCGCATCACCGAGAACTACGTGCAGGGGATGCAGAGTACCGGCACAGCCGCCTGCCTGAAACACTTCCTGGCCAACAACACGGAATTCTACCGCCGCCGTTCGAACTCGATTCTCGACGAACGCACGATGCGTGAGATCTACCTGCCCGGCTTCGAAGCCGGCATCGCCGCAGGCGTCGCCTGCGTAATGACCTCGTACAACCGCATCAACGGCGAGTGGGCGGGTCAGAGCAAAGAGGTCATTACCGACCTGCTGCGCGGCGAACTCGGATTCGAAGGACTGGTCATGACCGACTGGAATTCGGTCTACGACATGCAGAAGCTGATTCTTTCAGGTCAGAACGTCGAGATGCCTGGCAGCTGGAAAGAGGATATCACGGCACAGGAGCTGCTGTCGCAGGGCAAAATCACCGAAGCCGACATCGACGCGATGATCCGTCCGCTGATCGCCACCTGCATCCGGTTCGGGCTGTACGACCGCAAGGGCGACGAAAAGTACAAACCCGAACTGCTGGCGAAACTTCCCGAACACGAAGCCGCCGCTTACAGAACGAGCTCCGAAGGCATCGTACTGCTCCGGAACGACGGGCTCCTGCCGCTCAAACCCGGAACGAAGATACTCGCGGCAGGCCAATTTCTCGACGAAATCCCGCGCGGGGCAGGTTCGGCGGCAGTCAAGGGTTACAACAACGTCACCCTGCGCCAAGCGCTCGAAGAGCAGTTCGGCGACCGGGTGACCTTCGCCGAAAAACCCTCGAAAGAGCAGTTCGCCGCCGCAGACGTCGTACTCGTAAGCGTGGGGACGCTCGACGCCGAGAGCATCGAACGTCCGTTCGCGCTCCCCTCTTCCGCGGAGAAGCTGGTGCAGCAGGCCGTCGGGGCCAATCCCCGCACCGTCGTGCTGGTCAATTCCGGTTCGGGCATCCGCATGACCGGCTGGGCCGACAAAGCCGCAGCCATCCTCTACGGCTGGTATCCGGGACAGAACGGATTCCGCGCCATCGCGAAGGTGCTCGCCGGCGAGCTGAACCCGTCGGGCAAACTGCCGATAACCATCGAAAAGGAGTTCACCGACTCTCCGGCCAAAGGAACCATTCCGCCCGACGGACAGTTCTACAACGAATGCCGCAACGAACGGCTCATCCAGCTTTACGACATTCCCTACACCGAGGGAGTGCTGGTAGGCTACCGCTGGTACGACACCAAGGGCATCGAGCCGCTCTTCCCCTTCGGGCACGGGCTCTCCTACACCACCTTCGAGCTGTCGAAGCCCCGCCTTTCGGCCAAGGCCATCGCCGACGGCGAGAAAGTCAAAATCTCGGTAAGGCTCACTAACACGGGCACGCTGCCCGGCGCCGAAGTCGTCCAGCTCTACGTTTCGGAGAAGAACCCGGCGGTGATACGTCCCGTGAAGGAGCTCAAGGGCTTCCGCAAAACGGAGCTGGCGCCCGGAGCGTCGCAGGTCGTGGAGTTCGAGATCGCTTACAGGGATCTGGCTTACTGGTGCGACCAGACGCACGCATGGCGTGTAAACCCCGGCGATTTCGAGATACTGCTGGGCACCTCTTCGGCCGATATCCGGCACACGCTGCCACTTATTGCTAAATAAAAAATGACCTGACCATGAAAAACAACCTTATAAGACCATTCAGGCTTCTCGCCACAGCCGCCGCCATACTCGCGGCGTGGGCCTGTCAGGACGATGTGGATCTTCCGATGCCGACGCTCAGGATGAGCACCCCGACGCTGGTAGCCCCGTCGTTCGCCACGACTCTGTCGTTCAGCGTCGATTCGAACTGCGACTGGGAAATCACCGTCGAGGGCGCCGAAACGTCCTGGGTCGAACTCTCCGAGACCTCGGCCGTCGGCAACGCCACGATCGAAGCCGCCCTGACCAAAAACGACACACAAACGTCGCGTTCGGTGACGATCACCGCCCGGTCGCTCTCGCACCCCGACGTCAAGGACGTACTGACCGTCACGCAGGGCGCGGCGGCCGCAGAAGGCTACATCACCATCCCCGACCTCAAGGCGCTCGCCGCCGAGGGCGACTACACGGTGCCCGACGAGGTGAAGATGCGCGGCACCGTCGTATCGAGCGTAGAGGACAACAATTACTTCGAGCACTGCATCGCCCTGCAGGGGAGTCCCGAACCCGGCACGGGCATCACGCTCCGGCTCGACGACATCCATTACTACAACATCGGCGAAGAACTCGAAGTAGACCTGAAAGGGGCCGTCGTCAGCCGCAGCGCCCAGAACGGCGTCATGGAGCTGAAACCCGTTTCCGACGACCGGGCCAGACGCACCGAAACGTCGCAGGTGATCCTCGACGCCACGACCATCACGTACGAGCAGTTGATGTCGGGCGTATACGAATCGATGTACGTGGGCGTTTATTCGCAGGTGTACGTCGAAGAGGGGCACTCGCTCGACGGCATGAAGGTAATGGACGGGCTGACGATGCAGACCCCCGACAACGACCGTTTCGCGCTGATCGCCGACCAGACGGCTTCGTTCGGCATCAACGCCGCGCCCACAGGCAGCGGCACGCTGAAAGGCATTGCCGTCCCGCACGACCGCACGGTCGGCATCCGCCCCTGCACCGAGAACGACCTCAGGCTGACGGGCATCCGCTTCGGCGCGTCGATCGGTATCAAGCTGCCCTACGTATTCTCGTTCTACGCCTCGTCGCAGGCCAACAAGGACTGCAAGTACATCACCATCAAGGACGGTACGTTCGACAAGCAGGGCACAGACTTCAAGGCCGAAGATAAGGATAACAACATCTGCGCCGTCCTCACGGCACGGGCCATCGGCCGCACGTCGAGCGATTTCCGCATGACCCACTGGGCCGACGAGGGCGCGCACGACAACATCCCAGCCAAGTCGATGGTCGCCGGCCAGAACTGCTACTTCCTGCTGACGCTCCCGCTGGCGCAGGACATGCCCGCCAAATTCCGCGTGTCGTTCGGACTCTCGGGTACGGGCGGCGCCCCGCGCGACTGGGTTCTGGCCTACTCCAACGACAACGAAACCTTCATCACGCCCGACGACAACTCGACAGCGATCTCCGTCACGCAGCCCATCTCCAGCAGCGGTTTCTTCTTCTATTACACCGTGCCCCTCACCCCGACGATCAACCTGACCAAGGGGCAGACACTCTACCTGAAACTCTACCCCACGGGAAAAACCAGCGTCAACGGCGGCACGGCGGGCTACAACTCCGACTCGCGCCTGCACTCATGCTTCGCGATCGAGGCGATACCGTCGTTCCGCACCGCCAAACCCGCCGGAGCCCTCTATTTCGAACCGTTCGACAACCTGACCGAAGGACTCGACTACCTGCTGGGTGACAAACTGGCGGCAATGGCCAACTACTGCGGCAGCGACATCACGTCATGGGCGCCGTCCGTGAAGAACGGAATTTCGGGCGAGAACGTCCGCCAGCGTCCGGGCTATGCCCAAATCGGCTATGTCGAAACGCAGGCCGTGGCGCGCAACGCCTACAAGAACTCGCCGGGCTATCTGCTGACACCGGCTCTCGGCACCGCCGGCGACCTGAACCTCTCGTTCAAAGCCATGGCCTACAAGACCTTCTCCGACCGTCCCAAAGGCAAGGCCGGGGAACCCGCCGACAAGAAAGGCGACCTGACGACGATCGTCGTCGAGGTAACGGGCGGCGGAACGATCGGCGGAGCGACCAGAACCACCGTCGAAAACCTTTCGACCACGGCCTTCAACAACTATACGCTGAAGATCGAGGGCGCGACGGCTTCGACCCGCATCAAATTCACGAGCGACGCTGCCAGCGGCGAATTCTCGCGGTGGTTCATCGACGACATCTGCGTCACCAAGTAACCCCACGCGACCATGCGAAAAGGGCCGGACAAAATGTCCGGCCCTTTCTATTTGCATGCCTTCAGGCTTCGTCGCCGATCAACGAGTGCATCCTCATCGGCTCAACCACCGTTTTAACCGGCTTCCGGCAGACGGGCATATTGGTTGCGAAGATAATCCCCGACAAGTCGCCCGACAAAATCAAGTGCGATTTCCACATGAGCCGCTGCAATACCTTTTAATAAGGGCTGCGCACAATCCCGGAACAAGATACGAAAACCGTCCGCTTCTAAAAAACGGACGGCTTTCCCGCATATTATATCCGCCCCTGCCGTTTGCGTCGAGTGCATCCTCATCGGCCCAGGTCGGTTTTCCCTCTGCCATCACGCCCACGACGACGTCCGGCGCGGGATTGAGGGAAAGTTGCGGTCGCCCCAGTGCCCGGACAACAGCTCTCAGTGTCCGATCCTCCCAATCCCACAGGCGGGGTAAGCCGTCAAAACGCCGGATATTAAATCCGCATATCCACCGGCAACTCTAATTCCCGTTTACCAAAACAGCAAACAGCCGAGCATGCAACGCAATGAAAAACAGCATGTTAATTTTCAGAGCGAGTTAACATACATCTCATTTCAATTCCGGCGGACTTGAATTACACCCGCAATTAGGTACTTTTGTATAAGTACAAAAACTCCTGACGGACGAATGCTCCGACGGGACTTGCGAAACGTAAATGAACCTGACCCACCAACCTGCGGGGAAACCGTCAATGCGGCTCATACGCCCTTTCCCGGGCGGCGGGACGACCCGTCCCGTCGCCGCGGTGTGTTTTGTCCCCGACCGTCCCGCATCGGGTTCGGGGCGCCCCTGCACGGCCGCGGCACACCGGGGTGGGTTAAAACCACCGCCAACCACGCGTCAACCTATTAATATACCCTACTAAAACCAACATTCATGAAAAACTTCTACTGCAAATGCCGGTTACACTTATGGCTCGCCTGCCTGACGGCAGGAATCGGGCTGTCAGCGTGCTCTGACGGCGACGAGGGGGGGGGAATTCGGGATACCAACCCGACAAACCCATCGAACTCGAATCGTTCTATCCTAAAACCGGGCCGATAGCGACCCAGGTAATCATCAAGGGCAAGAACTTCGGCACCGACGCCAAAGCCCTCAATGTCTATTTCAACGAAAAACGCGCAGCCGTAATCTCCTCGACGGGAGACCGCATGCTCGTCCTTGCACCCAAGCTCCCGGGCGAAGAGTGCGTCATCTCGGTCTCCGTAGGTGAGAACGAGCAGAACAAGGTACAGTTCGACGAACTGTTCGACTACATCATCCAGACCAATGTTTCCACGATCGCCGGGGGCATGAAGGGCACCACCATGCCCGAAGGAACCACCTCGCTGATCGGGTCGTATTTCTCGTCGAAGCCCGAATCGGGAATCGCCGTCGACAAGCACGACAACCTCTACGTCCGCTTCAGCATAGACGACGGAGCCAAGCACCGCGTCTACATGATGAACGAGGAGGCCGGAAATATCAAAGTCCTCAACGATTTCGGCATCCTCGTAACGGGTATCCTCCTGAGCACCGACCTGGCCACAGGCAATGTATATTGGTACCACACCAACATCGGGAACAAGGGATACGGTTATTTCGACCCCGTCGCCGACTACGCCAACACGAACATGGGAGATATCAAGTGGGATCACGACCTGTTCTATACCGACGGCAATTTCGCTCCCGTGTGGAATGCCATCCAGACCTTCACGATGTGCCCGGCCGACAATAAATTCTACTTCTACACCAACGAGGGCGTCGTGGCCCGCTGGGATCCCGCCACCGGAAAGGGCGAGGATCTCACGCCTCCCGGCCGCTTCATAGACTCCCAGGGCGACATCATGGGCGTCGTCTTCGATCCGCGCGACCCCAACATCGTCTATTTCGCCAACCAGGGCCAGCACTGCATCTACAAGCACGACATCGCCGCTGGCACCATCGAATTGTGGGCCGGGCGGAAAAACACGGCGGGCTATCTGGACGGGCCGCTCGCCGAGGCGCAGTTCAACTACCCCTGCCAGATGTGCGTAGACCCCGAAGGCGAGGCCATTTACGTAACGGACAGGGAGAACCACTGTATCCGTAAGATCACGCTCTCGAACGGCTACGTCTCCACGTTTGCGGGGACGCCCAAATCGTCCGGCTATGTGAACGGCCCTGCCGACGCGGCCAAATTCAACAAACCGGTCGGCCTGGCCATCACCGCGGAAGGCAACCTCTACATCGGCGACAGCGAGAACTATGCCATCCGCCGCATAGCCATCGAATAAGTGGGTTTATTCACCTAACAATCCTAAACAGACATGAAGCGAATTCTAATGATATGCGCCTTCCTGTTCGCCCTCGCGGTGCAGGCAGGTGCCCAGAGCAAACAGCAACAGCAGCAGCCGGTCGAGGTGAACGGACTGGTCGTGGATTCCGACAACGTCCCCATCGTCGGCGCCACGGTCTATATCAAGGACGAGCCGGGCATCGGCTCCATCACCAATTCGGAAGGCCGGTTCAAACTCACCGCCAAACTGTACAATACGCTGGCCGTATCGTTCATGGGGTACGAAACCGCCGAACAGATCATCACTTCGGCGGCCGACGTCAAGATCACCCTCCGGGAAGGCAACCAGATGGAAGAGGTCGTCGTCATCGGTATGGGTACGCAGCGCAAAGTCAGCGTGACGGGCGCCGTGGCGGTGGTCGACACCAAAGACCTCGAACTGCCCGCGACGAATATCGTCAACACGCTCGGCGGCCGCGTCCCGGGCGTGATCTCCATCCAGTCGAGCGGTGAGCCGGGGCGGAACATCTCCGAATTCTGGGTGCGCGGCATCGGCACGTTCGGCGCCAACAGCGGCGCCCTGGTGCTGATCGACGGACTGGAAGGCAACCTGAGCCAGATCGACCCGGCCGACGTCGAGAGCTTCTCGGTGCTCAAGGACGCCGCCGCAACGGCCGTCTACGGTAGCCGCGGTGCGAACGGCGTGGTGCTCGTGACCACCAAGCGCGGAAAACAGGAGCAGCTCAAAATCACCTTCCGCTCGAACTACACCATCTCCGAGCTGCGCCGCCTGCCCCGCTACGTGGGTGCCACGCAGTATGCCGAAATGGCGAACGAAGCAGCCGTAGCCTCGGGCATGAGCCCGATCTACAACGACACGCAGATGGACATCATCCGCTACGGGCTGGATCCCGACCTCTACCCCGACATCGACTGGCAGGACGTGATCCTCAACCCCACCTCGTTCCAGCACACGCAGTATGTCAGTGCACAGGGCGGCGGCAACATCGCCCGCTATTTCGCCAGCCTGGGCATGTCGCAGGAATCGTCGGCCTACAAGAGCATGGACGACAGCAAATACAACAAGGGCGTCGGCTACGACACCTATAATTTCCGCACCAACATCGACATCAACCTGACCAAGACGACGCAGATCTACCTGGGTGCCATGGGCTTCATGTCGGTGAACAAGCGTCCGAGCATGGGTAAGAAGTACAGCCGCACCGACACGTCGCTCACCGACTGGATCTGGGATTCGCAGTCCAAGACGACCCCGCTGATGTACCCGCTGCGCTATTCGAGCGGCGAGCTGCCCGCCTCGGGTTCGGACAGCGACATCCCGCCCCACGTGCTGCTCAACTACACGGGCAACACCGTGGAGAACAAAAGCCGCACGCTCTTCAACATCGGCATAAAACAGGATTTGTCGATGCTCACCGAAGGGCTGAACATCGAGGCCACCGGTTCGTGGGATTCCCAGTCGCTCTACGGCGAAAGCCGCTACTCCATGCCGGCCCTCTACCTGGCACGCGAGCGTAACCAGAAAGGCGAGCTGATCCTTTCGGAACAGGTCACCGAGGCTTCGGTGCAGTATAACTCCGAGGCATGGAACTGGCGGAAACTCTATTTCGACGCCAAAGTCAACTACGACCGCACCTTCGGAAACCACCGCGTAGGCGGCTTGTTGTTCTACTACCTGGAAAGCACGACCGAATCGGGTGCCGACAGTTCGATGAACGCCATCGCAAGGCGTTACCAGAGCCTCTCGGGGCGCTTCACCTACGGCTTCAAGGATACCTATTTCCTCGACGTGAACTTCGGCCTGAACGGTTCGGAGAACTTCCAGAGCGGCCGGCAGTACGGATTCTTCCCGGCCGTGGCCGTGGGCTGGGTTCCCACGCAGTACGAATTCATGAAGCGGATCAAGTGGATCGACTTCATGAAGATCCGCGCCTCGTACGGTATGGTGGGTAACGACCGGATTTCCAGCGTGCGCTTCCCCTACCTGACGATCATCGAAGAGAAGACCGACGGCACGCCGTGGGGCGGTTCGGGCGTACTGACCGAGAACCGCGTGGGCGCCGACAACCTGGCGTGGGAGAAAGCCAAGAAATTCGACATCGGTATGGATCTCCACCTCTTCGGCGACCGCTTCACCATGACGGTGGACTATTTCCGCGACCGCCGTGAGGGCATCTTCCAGGAACGCGCCCAGATTCCGGACTACGTGGGCGTCATCAGCATGCCCTACGGGAACGTCGGCAGCATGACCAGCTGGGGCGGCGACGGAAACTTCGAATATTTCCAGCCCCTCGGCAAAAACTTCCACTTCACGCTGCGCGGTAACTTCACGCTCTCGAAGAACAAGATCAACAACTGGGAAGAGGCCACGCAGCCTTATCCCTACCTGAGCAAGACCGGGTTCTCGAACGACGTGCAGCGGGGATTCATCTCCCTGGGACTCTTCAAGGATCAGCAGGACGTGGACATGAGCCCCGAGCAGTTCGGCACGGTACGCCCGGGCGACATCAAGTACAAGGACGTGAACGGCGACGGCGTGATCACCGACGACGACAAGGTGCCCCTGTTCGCCTATTCCGGCATCCCGCAGTTCATGTACGGATTCGGCGCCGAAGTCCGCTACAAGAACTGGACGCTCAACGTCCTGTTCAAAGGCACGGGCAACAACTATTTCCTCTACGGGGACAAGGACGGCTCGAAATTCGACGGTTACATTCCCTTCAACGGCGGATACAAGGGCAACGTACTGGCCCTGGCCTACAATCCGGCCAACCGCTGGACTTCGGCCGACTACTCGGGCAACCGGGCGACCGAGAACCCCAATGCGCGGTTCCCGCGCCTTTCCTACGGCAACAACGCCAACAACACCAAACCCTCGACCTTCTGGAAAGGCAACGCCCGCTATCTGCGCCTGCAGGAGCTGAGCCTGAACTACAACCTGCACACGCCGGGGCTGCGCAAAGCGCTCGGCCTGCAATCCATCGACTTCCAGATCATGTGCGAGAACCTCGCGGTATGGGACGGCGTGGAGATTTTCGACCCCGAGCAGGCCATGCAGACCGGGCACGCCTACCCGATCCCGCGCCGCTTCTCGCTGCAGATTTACCTGAACTTCTAACCCGAATCTCTCCTAAGAACATAAACTACCATGAAAAAATCATTCATCATACCCCTCGCGCTGGTCGGCCTGCTCACCGCGTCGTGCAACTTCCTGAACGTGGACGACTACTTCGAGGACACCTTCTCCGAAGAGCGTATCTTCGAGAGCCAATACAACATCGAGCGCTATTTCAACGGTGCGGTGAACCAGCTGCCCAAAGAGGGCCGCATCTACTACTGGTGCAGCGTCCCCGGCGCCACCGGGTCTGACGAGGCCGTCAGTTGCGGGACATTCTACAACGGCATCCTGGACGTCTCCTTCCCCGGCACGGAGCTGACCACCGACAAGATCACCTACACCGAAATGGGCGGCTGGGACTGGAATTTCAATGTCTGGCCCAACTGCTACAAGGTCATCCGCAAGGTGAACACCATACTGCCCCACATCGACGAGGTGCCCGACATGAACGCCTTCGACAAAATGGAGTTCCGTGCACGCGCACGTTTCCTGCGGGCTTATGCCTACTACTGGATACTCCAGAACCAGGGCCCCATGATCCTCGTGGGCGACCAGGTTCTCAACACCAACGAAACGCCCGACTATTACCAGGCCGAGCGCAGCACCTACGACGAATGCGTGGATTACATCTGCTCCGAGCTCGAAGCCGCTGCGGAAAGCCTCGAAACCGAGCAGCCGTTGGATCTCTTCGGCAGCCCGACCAAAGGCGCCGCGCTGGCGCTGGTTGCACGCCTGCGCCTGCAGGCCGCGAGCCCGCTTTTCAACGGCGGAGCCGCCGCACGCCGTTATTTCGGGGCTTTCAAGCGCAAATCCGACGGAGTGCACTACATCTCCCAGACCTACGACGAAAGCAAGTGGGCCGTGGCGGCCGCAGCGGCCAAGCGCGTCATCGACCTGGGCATCTACCGCCTGCATACGGTTGCGGCCGACGAATACACCCTGCCCCTGCCCTCGAACGTTCCCTCCGATCCCTTCCCTGCGGGTGCAGGCGGCATCGACCCCTTCCGTTCCTACTCGGAAATGTTCACCGGCGAAACGACCAACGTGACCAACCCGGAGCTGATCTGGGGCACGACGCAGAACATCACCGACCAGCAGGACGTCGTATTCCCGCTCAAGTTGGGCGGCAACAGTTCGATCAGCATCCCGCAACGCATCGTCGACGCCTACCGCATGGCCGACGGCCGCGACATCAACAACGCGAGCGCCGAGTACCCCTACGAGGATCGTCCCTACGACCAGACCTGCGTCACCGATGCCGACAAGCAGATATCGAAGAACTACACCCTGCCCGGCGGCACCTACAAGGCCTATGACAACCGCGAGCCGCGGTTCTATGCGAGCATCGGTTTCTCGGGCGCCCTGTGGCAGATGCAGTCCACGACCTCGGAAGAGATGCGGAACAAGATCGTCGAGTACTACAACGGCGCCAATGCCGGCAAGAACCAGGCGGGCGTGACCAACATCTACAACCTGACGGGATACACCTGCTACAAGTACGTACACCCGCGCGATGCGCGTACGGGCAGCAACGCCCGCACGGTTCAGAAGACCTTCCCGCTGATCCGCTACGCCGAAATCCTGCTCTCCTATGCCGAGGCGCTCAACAACCTGACCAAGACCCACGAGATCAACGGCCAAAGCTACTCGCGCGACCTGACCGCCATGGCCTGGGCTTTCAACCAGGTGCGTTACCGCGCCGGGCTTCCGGGCGCCGATGCCGGCGAGCTGGTGGACGCCACCAATTTCAACGGGCTGATCCGGCGCGAACGCATGGTCGAGTTCCTCCACGAAAACCGCCGTTACTACGACATCTGCCGCTGGGGCATTTTCGAGGAACTGGAACGCGAACCGCTGACGGGGCTGAACGTCGAAGCCGGGAAATGGGAGGGATTCTACGCTCCGACGGTCATCTCGTACCGCACGATCCGCGAACGGACATTCAAGTCCAAGTTCATGTTCATGCCGCTGCACCGCAACGAACTGCGCAAAGTACCGAGCCTGGATCAGAACCCGGGCTGGGAGAAATAGTCAATTCCAAAAAATTCAGAAGATGAAAGCATTCAGCAAAATAACGATACTCGCCGCCGCGGCCGCCTTCCTCTGCTCCTGTGAAATGGAGTATTACAAAGAGGAGCTTTACCGCAAGGAGATATTCATTGTCAGCGGCGAAAACAACATCCTCGGGCAGGAGTTCGAATACGGCGAGAAGGGCTTCCAGGGAGAGCTGGCCATCTATGCCTGCGGCACGACGGGGCTCGACCAGAACGTCACCGTCAAACTCGGGCTGGACTTCGAGGCGATCGGCGAGTACAACAAACGCAATTTCGACACGAAGTTCGAGGAATACGCGATGGAACTTCCCGCCGAATACTATACGATCGACCCCATGAGCGTCGAGATGGAGGCCGGCAGCTGTTCGGCGAGCCTCCCGATCAACGTCAGGGTAGACGAGCTGCTCCCCGACCAGACCTATTTCATTCCGCTGCGCATCGAGTCCGTATCGTCCTGTATGCCCTCGGCCACCAAGAATTTCGTACTTTTCGAGATCCAGCGCAGGAACGACTACGCCACGACCAAGAGCAGCACCTACTACACCATGACCGGCACCACGCAGACCGGCTGGATCGTCGACAACATCTTCGGCTCGAACACCCGGCGCCAGGCGATCAACTCCTCGAAGCTGGTCATCCCCGTGGGTGAGCGCTCGGTGCGCATCCTCCCGGGCGCCACGGCCGCCAACGACAAGGTGACGACCCGCAACAACAGCCTGCGCGTGACGGTCGACCCCGAATCGTGGGTGAACGTCCCCGTCTACGTCGAAGGCGAAATCACGGACGAGGTCGTACCCATGCAGCGAGTCTTCATAACCCCCTATCTCGACAGCCAGGATGCCATCCGGGTCTCGGCCTCGCCGCTCAACGACTCTACCTACGACCCTGCGACCGGCACGTTCTACCTCTACTACCGTTACCAGCTCGCCACCGAAAGCGGGAATACCTGGCACGAAGTACGCGAGACGATGACCCGCTCCCAATACTAATCCTTATCGCAACAAACCATGAAAAGAAATATCATAGCATTCTGCATATTCTGCCTGTGTACGGGCTCCCTGGCCGCGTGCAACGACTTCGACAACCCGGCGATCCCCGACGACGAGGCGCCTGAAGTTACCCCGGCCCCCGTTCCGCCCGCCATCGACCCGTCGTGGAATTTGGTACAGATGCCCGACGAGGGAGGGCAGAATCCCCGCGTCTTCGTCTACAAGGACAAGAAATACGATGCCCTCTTCACCCGTACGCTGGGCTGGAACGGCGGCGACGGCGTGCTCACCACGGCACTGCCCGGCGGCCATGTCTTCTGGTCGTTCAACGACAGTTTCTACGGCGTGGTGGACGGCAAGACCCGCGCCCGGGGCAGTTGCAGCTTCCCGCGCAACAGCCTGATGATCCAGAAAGGGGCGACGATCGCCTCCGGACAGGAGAGCGACGACGACCTGGTATGGCTGGCCGACTACGTGCAGACGGACAACCCCTCGGGCGAACGCTACTACCAGGCCCGCACCCACATCCGCCATCCGAAAGCCTCCCTCTCCGATGCCGAGATCCAGAAAGGCGAAATCGACCAGGACTACTGCTACTGGGCCGGCGATGCCGTCGTATATGACGACCCCGCGCACGGAAAGATCCTGCAAATGCTCTGGACGGGCGTGGAACCCGGGTCGCTGAAAAACATCGACGGATGCCTGCGCGAGTACAGCCTCGAAGGCGAGCCGGGCGACGGGCAATACATGTCGGTGCTTTCGACCGACTACAATTTCAAATCCGACGGCCTGGGTTACGGCTCGACCATGTTCGAAGACACCGAAGGGGGACATATCTACCTCTATACGACCAAACAGGTGAACCTCGTTTCGCGCGTGCTGGTGGCCCGCACCGAGACGCTCGACCTGGGCAGCCCGTGGTCGTACTACATCCGCGACCTGAGCGGCGACTACCATTGGCAGAGCTCCGTGCCGAGCAACGAGGAGATGGAACGTTCCTACATCACGGCCGAATCGGGTTCGATGCCGTGGGTCTTCGAAAAAGACGGCGTCTACTACATGTGCATGGAGGCCTTCCCCTTCGGCCGCGACATCTACCTCTTCCGCAGCCAGACGCCTTACGGCCCCTTCACCGACCGGACGCTGCTCTTCACGCTGCCCGCGACGCTCGACAAGCTGGGCAGTCCCTACCACCAGCGCTGGTACATGATCAACCTCCACCCGGCGCTTTCGCGCCAGGGCGAGCTGGTATTCTCGACCAACAGCGACCCGGCCAACTTCTGGGACAATTTCAACCGCGTCGGCAGCGCCGATTTCTACCGGCCCTACTTCTTCCGCGTATATAACTGGGAACACGTTTACGACTCGGACGACGATTCCGGCACGGGAACGGAGGAATAGCGATCCGCGCGCACTCCGTTCCCCCGCCGGAGCGGAGTGCGCACCCTCCCCCCGTCCGAAAAAAACGCACGCCATGATAAAACGAATTTTCGCACTCTGCCTTTCACTGCTCGCCGCCGGCGTCAGCGCACAGGAACGCATCCCGCTCGACAGCCGCAGCGGACATATCCGTTGGGAGGTACGGCCGTCGGAGGGCGACGCCCTGCCCGCCGTCCCGGCCATCGTGCCCGGCTGCGTCTTCGCGTCGTACGTTGCGGCCGGCGTGGAAGCAGACCCCAATTTCGGCGACAACGCCTACCGCACGGACAAGAGCCGCTACGACCGCAATTTCCGCTACACGGGGCTCTTCCCAACGCCCCCGGTCGGCGAAGGCCGCACCCTTTGGCTCCGCTTCGAAGGGGTGAACCGCAAGGGTACCGTCCGCCTCAACGGCCATCAGTTGGGGCACCTCGACGGCTTCATGCAGCCGGGGGACTACGACATCACCCGGCTCGTGGCACCCGACGGGGAAAACCGCCTCGAAGTCGAGGTCGAATGGGTGGGATACCCCGTGCCCAATTTCCGCAGCCCGACCTATATCTCCAGCGCCGGGTGGGACTGGATGCCCTATGCCCCCGGGTTGCTAAGCGGCATCACCGACGATGTCTACCTGTCTCTCTCGGGCGACGTACGCCTCGTCGAACCGTGGGTGCGCACGAAGGTTCCCGACCGCGAACATGCGAAGGTCGAACTCCTTACCGACGTGGAGAACCGCTCTGACAAGGCCTGCGAGGGCGTGCTGCGGGGCGAGATCCGCCCCGGAGGCATCGCCTTCTCGCACCCCGTCCGCCTCGAAGCGGGCGAGCGGCGGACGATCCGGCTCACGGAGCGCGAGGTTCCCGGCCTGGCCGTAGAGCATCCGCAGCTCTGGTGGCCCAACGGCATGGGCGACCCCGCGTTGTACACCTGCTGCCTGGCGTTCGAAACCGACGGGCGGCAATCGGACGCACGGACAGTGACGTTCGGCATCCGCGAATACGGCTACGAGTGGCACGACGGCATCTTCCGCCTGAAGATCAACGGCGAACCGGTCTATGTCAAGGGCGGCAACTGGGGCATGAGCGAATGGCTGCTCCGCTGCCGCGGCGAGGAGTACGACACCCGCGTCGCACTCCACCGACACATGCATTTCAACATGATCCGCAACTGGATCGGCTCGACGACCGACGAAGAGTTCTACGATGCCTGCGACCGCCACGGCATCATGGTATGGGACGACTTCTGGCTCAACTCGCACCCCAACCTGCCGCACGACCTGGGGGCCTTCCAGCAGAACGCCGTGGAGAAGATCAAGCGGCTGCGCAACCATCCTTCGATCGCCGTCTGGTGCGGCGACAACGAAGGCGTACCGCAGGCCCCGCTCGACGACTGGCTGCGCGGCGACGTCGCCCACTACGACGGCGGCGACCGCCTCTACCAGTCCATATCCAATGCGCAGGGACTTTCGGGAAGCGGGCCGTGGGCCAATTTCCACCCCGGCTGGTACTTCGCTGCCTACCCGATGCCCTACGGTTACAAAGGCCGCCCGGCATGGGGTTTCCGCACCGAAATCGGCACGGCGGTATTCACGACGTTCGAGAGTTTTCGCAAATTCATGCCCGAGGAGTCGTGGTGGCCCCGCAACGACATGTGGGACAAACATTTCTTCGGCAAGTCGGCGGCCAACGCCGCCCCGGACAAATATTTCGAGACCGTGGCCGAAAACTACGGCGAGGCAAACGGGATCGAGGATTTCTGCCGCAAGGCGCAGCTGCTCAACCTGGAGGTCAACAAAGCCATGTACGAGGGCTGGCAGCATCACATGTGGGACGACGCCACGGGCATCATGACCTGGATGAGCCAGCCGGCCTACCCGTCGCTCGTATGGCAGACCTACGACTATTACCTCGACCCGACGGGTGCCTACTGGGGCATACGCAAGGCGTGCGAACCGGTGCATATCCAGTGGAGCCATGCCGACAATTCGGTCAAGGCGGTCAATACGACGCGCGAACCGCTCGAAGCGACGGCCACGGCACGGGTCTACGACCTCGACGGGCGGCTCCTGCCGCAATTCACGCAGCAGCTCAGGGTCTCGCTCGCGGCCAATACGACCCGCAGCCTGTTCGACCTGAATTTCTCGGAGGGCAACCTGGCCCGCAACCGGCCCGTGAAAGCATCCTCCTCATCGCCCGACGGCGCAGGTACCGGGGCTCTCACCGACGGCAATGATTCGAGCCGCTGGGCGAGCGAGTACAGCGACGACCAGTGGATCGAGGTCGACCTGGGCGAGCGCCGCGCCTTCACCGAAGTCGTGCTCCGCTGGGAGGACGCCCACGCCGCAGCCTACAAACTGCAACTCTCGGACGACGGCCGCACGTGGCGCGACGTCTATGAAACGCAGGACGCGCAGGGCGGCGAACAGACGATCCCGCTGCCG
>ERZ780168.960-NODE-960-length-32686-cov-6.963348_pt1 | contig 32686 bp, 20 predicted proteins | sample MGYA00510981_ERZ780168 | MGnify/ENA primary metagenome ERZ780168 (study PRJEB29588, sample SAMEA2158769) | human gut metagenome | biome: human gut; feature: human-associated habitat; material: faeces | place: Denmark | collected 2008/2010 ...
AATGCAAAATCCTAATTCATTGACATTGACAATGAACGGCTCAGCAACGAGCTATAACGGTGCATCGTCGGCGAGTAAGTCGTGGTATGCACCAACATCAGCCGGAACTTCGGGTTATGAAATGGTTAGCAACGGCAGCGGTGCTCCTGTTTGGAAACCGCCGTCATATGCGGTATGCTCACCATCGGGAAACCCCGCCGTGAAAACGGTGTCTATAAGCAATTTTAAATTGACGACAGGAGTAAGGGTGCTTGTAAAGTTTACTTATGAGCATACTTCTTCAACGGCAGCTACATTAAATGTCAATTCAACAGGCGCAAAAAATATTGTCGTGCATTGTGGCACGGATAATATTTTTGTTAAAGATTATTTTTCATGGCTTGCAGGTGAAACTGTGGAGTTAGTGTATGACGGTAGTTATTGGGTTGCGATTGCATCCGATATGCGTTTTATTACCGGTGCACAGTCTGCCACCGTGGTTATAGGCACTACTAAAACACAGGGCTTTTGCGACTTCAGATGCGACGGAACGAATGACGCTGAATGTTTTAATAAAGCAATTAGACGCATAAAAACTATTTTGAGCAGAAATCCGCCGAAAGAGGGTTCTATGATGTGGCGATATGGAGGAACAATCCTTGTTAAGACGGGAGTATATAATATTAATTCTACCATAAGCATAGGTCAGTCCATAACAAAAGATATTTTTACATTTAAAGGGGAAGGCCCTTTTTCTACATGGATACAAACAAAAGACCTACAATGTTTTATGAAGAATTTTGATAGTCTTTGCTTTAAAGATTTGTATTTAACCTGCGATGGATTAAATGAAGGCCCATACTTTGACAGTGGAGATAATTTAACTTTTGAGAATTGTTATATTTCTGTCAGAAATTCAACCTCTAATGTGGGTGTGTTTGCGGATTTAAATACACAATATACAGGAGAAGACCCCGGAGGGGGTTCGTCAGGAGAATTGCAACAAGGGTGCTTTGTACTAAGAGGAAGCACTATGACTATAAAAACATTAAGTACATCATCAAATTGTTTTTCCGGAATTAATTGCGGAGTACTTAAAGTGGATGATAGTGAAATTAATTTGTTCAATAATAGTAACAACACTTCTTTCGAGTTGAATTTTGCATATTTAGCAATGACGGGATATATATCAAATAGTATTATACATTGTAGCGGAAAAAGCAGCATAGTTAATTCGGGAGCTATAAATATTACGGGTAATGTGATTTATTTACACTCAAGCAATTCGAGGATATATCACTACAATACAAGCATTACAGAAGTAGGCGGAGTATTTAATGCAAATACTGTGTATTGTGCGTATTATGTATATTTGCGCTGTGCAACGATAACCGGTAATAAATTTTTGAAATTGAACGAGTATCAGTCAAATTCCGTTGCGTGCTACTTATATAATCCATGCTCTGCAAGTATTACCGGTAATTTCTTTCATGGCGGAGCAAGCGGAACGTGGTATATTGACGCTGCTTCAAAAGGAAGCTTGAATGTTCTGTGCAATAACTATAAAGGAACGCTGGCTGTACGAAATACAGTCACTCAAAACAACGCGTATAATTTAAGTGTAAATTATTAAAGAGAGGTATAGTATGGATATACGATTATTTTATGTTACGGAAGACAGGTCAATCGGCATTAACAAGTATTGCATTGTTGTTAGGCACTACGATTCTTTAAAAAAGGATAGTTATACTGATGTTGACTACTACTTAAACGAAGAAGCGGCATATGAACTTGAGAACAACGTCATTCCAAAACATCAGCTACTTGAAAAAATATCAAAGACAATTATTGATGTTTCAAATTATGCTTGGGCGGAGGGGATTAAACTTCGTACAAGCGACGAGAACAAAGAAATCCTTGAAATAGTCAAGTACGGCAGTAAGGAAGCATATGAGGCGTCATTGCCGGAGGCACAAGATGAATTTAATATTGATATGGATTACAGAATGTCTAAAATGGAATTGGGATTGTAAAGAGGAGGAAATGATATGACTTATGGTTATTGCAAAAAAATAATCGCAAGCGGTAAATACGATAAAAATGAAATGAAAGATAAGTTGGATGTTTTTTTGTTGGCTAATCGTATTACCGATGAGCAATACAAGGAATTAATGCAAATGATGGAGGGTTAATTTATGGATAAGATTTTTGTTAAGATTAATTTGTTATGGGCGACAGTGTTGACGTTTTTAACGTCTGCGTTTGGAGCATACTGGTACATATTTGCGGCTTTTATGGTGCTGAATGTGGTTGACTTCTTCACCGGAGTTGAAAAGGCGAAATATTCCAACACAGAAAATAGCAATAAAGGTGCAAAAGGGGTTATAAAGAAATTAGGTTATTGGATTGTAATATTTATAGCCTTTTTCATGTCATACACTTTCAAAGATATAGGCAATATTATTGGTATTGATTTAGGAATATCCGCATTTATAGGTTGGTTTGTATTGGCTACATTTATAATCAATGAAATACGTTCAATAATTGAAAATCTGATAGAAATAGGCGTAGATGTTCCGAAGTTTTTAACAAAAGGCTTGGAAGTGGCAAGTAAAAAGCTTGATGATATGACAGATGAGGGGGATAAGAATGAGGACAATAAATGATGGTTTCCCAATCAAACAGTTCAAGGGTATTGACATTGATACGTCAATACAGTCATCATCGGCAAACTATTACACATACAGTAGCCGTGTAGTGAAATTCATTGTGATTCATTACACAGGAAATACAAAGGATACTGCGAAAGCAAATGCAACATATTTTCATAATGGTTCACGAGGTGCATCGGCACATTTGTTTACTGATGATGATAGTTGTTATCAATCAGTCGCATTGAATAATGCTGCATGGGCGGTGGGCGGCACAAAGGTATATAAGCATGCCGAATGTCGCAACATAAACAGCATATCCATTGAAATGTGTTGTAGCGGTAATTCTATTGTGTCAGAAAAAACAATCAACAATACCGCCTATTTATGTGCTGAATTGTGTAAATACATAGGCATTACAGCAGATACAGTTGATATATTTGTTTTGCGCCACTATGACGTGTGGGACAAACAGTGTCCGGCACAGTGGGCAACTGAGAACAGTGCCGGTTGGACGACATTCAAAGAAAAGGTTAAGGCGATTTTAAGAAATGAGGAGGGACTGACAGTGTCACAATATGAGGAACTTATCGAAAAAATAAAAGAGTTAGACAATAAAAAGGCAGATAAATCAGAAATGATTTATGACTGTATCGACCACAATATGCCTGAATGGGCGCATAAGCCTGTTCAATGGTGTTTGGACAATGGTATTGTATCAGGCACAGATGACGCACATCTTGCCTTAAACAATACAAAATTGTGGGTATGCGTTGTTTTATATCGTGCGGTAAAGTTTGTTGCCGGATTGATGAAAATTAAAATCTGATGAATAATCTATAAAAAGAAAAGCCGGAAAGATATTTATTTCCGTTTTTTTTCTCACCACCAATGAAATTGCTTATCTTTGCGCCACAGAAAAAGAGAAGAGTTTCTCCTGCAGAGACTTCAATCGTAAAATCGTAAAATCGTAAAATCGTAAATATACAACATGATTCTTTTTTTCAGAACCCCTTCCAAGAGCGTGATTGCCGTAGAGAGCAACCATCAGCTCACCCCTGACGAAAGTAATAAACTCTGTTGGCTTTTTGGCGAAGCCGTGATGGAAAGTGAAGAAAACCTGAAAGGTTGTTTCGTCGGTCCACGCCGCGAGATGATCACTCCCTGGAGTACAAACGCAGTAGAAATCACCCAGAACATGGGACTTGAAGGTCTCAGCCGTATCGAGGAATATTTCCCCGTAAAAGATGAAAACGCTGATTACGACCCGATGCTGCAACGTATGTACAAAGGACTCGACCAAAACGTATTCACGACAAACCGTCAGCCGGAACCGATCATCTACATCGAAGACCTCGAAGTGTACAACGAAAAAGAAGGTCTGGCACTTTCTAAAGAAGAAATGGACTATCTGAAGAAAGTTGAAAACGACCTCGGTCGTAAACTGACTGACTCCGAAGTATTCGGTTTCGCACAAATCAACTCCGAACACTGCCGCCACAAAATCTTCGGTGGAACGTTTATCATCGATGGTGTAGAGCAGGAATCTTCCCTGTTCCAGATGATTAAAAAGACGACACAGGAAAATCCGAATAAAATAATCTCTGCTTACAAAGATAATGTAGCCTTCGCAGAAGGTCCGGTTGTTGAACAGTTTGCTCCGGCAGACCACTCCAAGCCTGATTACTTCCAAGTGAAAGACATCAAGAGCGTTATCTCACTAAAAGCGGAAACACATAACTTCCCCACTACCGTAGAACCGTTCAACGGTGCTTCTACCGGTACAGGCGGTGAAATCCGCGACCGTATGGGTGGTGGCAAGGGCTCATGGCCGATTGCAGGTACTGCTGTCTACATGACTTCTTACCCACGTACCGATGAAGGACGCGAATGGGAAGAAATTCTTCCGGTACGCAAATGGCTGTATCAGACTCCCGAACAAATTCTTATCAAGGCATCCAACGGTGCTTCCGACTTCGGAAACAAGTTCGGCCAACCGCTGATCTGCGGTTCGGTACTGACTTTCGAACACACGGAAAACAAAGAAGTATATGGTTACGATAAAGTAATCATGCTTGCCGGCGGTGTAGGTTACGGGACACAGCGCGACTGCCTGAAAGGTGCTCCCGAAGCAGGAAACAAAGTCGTAGTAATCGGCGGTGACAACTACCGTATCGGACTGGGTGGCGGTTCCGTATCTTCTGTAGATACAGGCCGTTACAGCAGCGGTATCGAGTTGAATGCCGTTCAGCGTGCCAACGCAGAAATGCAGAAGCGTGCCAGCAACGTAGTACGCGCACTTTGCGAAGAAGACGTGAATCCTGTGGTTTCTATCCATGACCACGGTTCTGCCGGACACGTAAACTGCCTTTCCGAGTTGGTGGAGGAATGTGGCGGTTTGATTGACATGAGCAAGTTGCCTATCGGTGACACGACATTGTCTGCAAAAGAAATCATCGCCAACGAGAGCCAGGAACGTATGGGGCTGCTGATTAAAGAAGAAGCTATCGAACATGTACGTAAGATTGCCGAACGCGAACGTGCTCCGATGTATGTAGTCGGTGAGACAACCGGTGACCATCGCTTCGCTTTCCAGCAGGCTGACGGTGTACGCCCGTTCGACCTTGCCGTAGAACAGATGTTCGGTTCTTCTCCCAAGACTTATATGATAGACAAAACCGTAGAACGTCATTATGAAATGCCGAAGTACGAATTGTCCAAACTCCATGAATATCTGACGAATATATTGCAGCTTGAAGCAGTAGCTTGCAAGGATTGGTTGACAAATAAGGTAGACCGCTCCGTAACAGGTAAAGTAGCCCGTCAGCAATGTCAGGGTGAACTTCAGTTGCCGTTGAGCGATTGCGGTGTCGTAGCACTCGACTACCGCGGCGAGAAAGGTATCGCTACTTCTATCGGACACGCTCCGCAAGCAGCATTGGCGAATCCGGCTGCCGGTTCTATTCTTTCCGTTTCCGAAGCATTGACCAACCTCGTTTGGGCCCCGATGGCAGAAGGCATGGACAGCATTTCCCTGTCTGCCAACTGGATGTGGCCTTGCCGCTCTCAGGAAGGTGAAGATGCCCGCCTTTACACAGCAGTCAAAGCATTGAGCGACTTCTGCTGTGCCCTGCAAATCAACGTTCCTACCGGAAAGGACTCTTTGTCAATGACTCAGAAGTACCCGAACGGTGAAAAAGTAATTTCTCCGGGAACCGTGATTGTTTCTGCCGGCGGTGAAGTTTCTGACGTGAAGAAAGTAGTATCTCCGGTATTGGTGAACAACGAAAAGACAACTCTTTATCATATCGACTTCAGTTTTGACGAACTGAAACTCGGCGGTTCGGCTTTTGCACAATCGCTGGGTAAAGTAGGCGACGATGTACCTTGCGTACAAGATGCCGAATACTTCCGTGACGCTTTCCTTGCCGTACAGGAACTCGTAAACAAAGGACTGATTCTTGCCGGACATGATATTTCTGCCGGTGGTCTTATCACTACATTGCTCGAAATGTGCTTCTCCAACGTAGAAGGTGGTATGGAAATCAGCCTTGACAAGATGAAGGAACAGGATATCGTCAAGATTCTGTTTGCCGAAAATCCGGGTATCGTTATCCAGATCAGCGACAAGCACAAAGAAGAAGTGAAGAAGATTCTGGAAGATGCAGGTGTAGGTTATATAAAACTGGGTAAACCGACTGACGAACGCCATATCCTTGTATCTAAAGACGGGGCTACTTACCAGTTCGGCATCGACTATATGCGCGATGTATGGTACTCTTCTTCTTATCTGCTCGACCGCAAACAGTCTATGAACGGCTGCGCCAAGAAGCGTTTTGAAAACTATAAGATGCAACCTGTAGAATTTGCTTTCATGCCCGAATTCAAAGGTAAGTTCTCTCAATATGGTATCGACCCGAACCGTCGTACGCCGAGCGGTATCCGTGCGGCTATCATCCGTGAGAAAGGTACAAACGGCGAACGTGAAATGGCATACTCACTTTATCTGGCAGGCTTCGACGTAAAAGATGTTACGATGACCGACCTTATTAGCGGACGTGAAACACTGGAAGACGTAAACATGATTGTTTACTGTGGTGGTTTCTCCAACTCCGACGTACTGGGTTCTGCCAAAGGATGGGCAGGCGCATTCCTGTTCAACCCGAAAGCAAAAGAAGCATTGGATAAGTATTATGCCCGCGAAGATACACTCTCATTAGGCGTCTGCAACGGTTGCCAGTTGATGATGGAACTCAACCTTATCAACCCGGAACTGAAAAAGCAGGGTAAGATGCTGCATAACGATTCGCATAAGTTCGAATCACGCTTCCTCGGCCTGACTATCCCGACAAACCGCAGTGTAATGTTCGGCTCTCTGAGCGGCAGCAAGCTGGGTATTTGGGTGGCTCACGGAGAAGGAAAGTTCTCTCTGCCGTATGACGAAGATAAATATAATGTAGTAGCGAAGTACAGCTATGATGAATATCCCGCCAACCCGAACGGCTCCGATTATTCCATCGCAGCACTGGCTAGTGCAGATGGACGCCATCTGGCTATTATGCCTCACTTGGAACGTTCCATCTTCCCATGGCAGAACGGTTGTTACCCGGCAGACCGCAAGAACAGCGACCAGGTTACTCCCTGGATCGAAGCATTTGTTAATGCACGTAAATGGGTTGAAGAAAAAATGAAATAAAAACTTCTTTTATATTTCATCCAAGAAAGGCTGGTATTTTTTTGAAATACCGGCCTTTTCTTTTCCTCTTTTTTGCTACCGTAATTCCGTTTTTTGCAACTAAATCTCCATAAATAAACAGCTTATACAAATGGTGGCAAAATACCTGATTCGCTTCACTTTAAGAGCCGTGTTATCTTGCCATAAAATTTTGCAGTATCGAAAATTCTTATTAATTTTGTCAAACTTTCCCCCTCTGAAACAAGATTCAATAACCCTTAAAAGTCCTATTTGTATGAAAAAGTGGATTTTTCTATTATTATTGTTTCCTTTAACCTGTGTCGCTCAGACCTATCAATATCTAGGAGTAGAGGATGGGTTAAGCAACCGGCGAGTTTATTGCATTCAAAAAGATAGAACCGGCTATATGTGGTTTCTAACACACGAAGGTATTGATAGATACAACGGAAAAAGTTTCAAGCGATATAAGTTGATGGATGGTGACACAGAAGTGAATTCTCTGTTAAACCTCAACTGGCTGTACATCAACCAGGATGGAGTCCTGTGGGAAATCGGCAAGAAAGGTAAGATATTCCGATACGACCAGGTGCACGACCGTTTCGAACTTGTCTACAAATTGCCGATAGAGAACTTTCGCGACTTGCCTGCTCCGGTCAGTTTTGCCTGGCTCGACAAAAACAACCATATATGGCTGTGTAACGAAGAAACAATCTTTCTTTATAACACGGAAACCGATCAAGTATGTCCTATCAAGAATGAAATAAAAGAGGAAATCACTGACATTGAGCAGATAGACGAGTCACATTACTTCATTGGCACGGAAATGGGGATACACTATGCCAAACTGGAGAATGACACCCTGGAGCTTATCAATTGCGACAAGCTGGAGAATGTGAAGTTCCAGGTCAGCGATTTACATTTCGACAGAAAGGCCGGCAAACTATTCATAGGAACCTTCCTGCGAGGCATCTTTGTCTACGACATGAGTCTCAAGTCGGTCGTACAACCGAAGAACAACCTGAATGATATCACTATTAATAAATTCAAGCCACTGAACAAGAAAGAATTACTGATAGCTACGGATGGCGGCGGTGTGCACAAAATGAATACCGAAACCTTCCGGATGGATCCATATATCATCACAGACTACAACAGCAATAACAGCATGAACGGCAACAGCATCAATGATATTTACGTGGATGACGAAGAACGGATCTGGCTGGCTAATTATCCCATCGGAGTAACGGTACAGAACAACCGCTATTCCAGTTATAAATGGATAAAGCACTCCATAGGCAACAAGCAGTCCCTAATCAATGACCAAGTGAATGCAATCATTGAGGACCGGGACGGAGATTTATGGTTTGCAACGAACAATGGTATCAGCTTTTTCAATTCAAAGACCGGACAGTGGCGTTCGGTACTCAGTTCTTTCGATAAGTCACAGGAAAATAAGAGTCATATATTCCTCACTCTCTGCGAGGTAGCTCCCGGAACTATCTGGGCAGGCGGTTATTCTTCCGGCGCTTACCAAATAGATAAAAAATCCTTTAGCGTCAGTTATTTCATGCCGCCGCTGTACACCCAAACCAGTATGCGACCGGATAAATACATACGTGACATCCGCATGGATTCACAGGGATACATCTGGTCCGGAGGATTTTACAACCTGAAACGTATCCATCTGAAAACACAGGACGTACGACTTTACCCCGGTTTGAATTCCATTACCGCCATCGTCGAGAAAGATGATAAAAGTATGTGGATAGGTAGCGCCACGGGCTTATATCTGCTGGACAAAGAATCCGGAAAATGGGAACGCATCAAGCTACCGGTAGAATCAACCTATATCTACTCTCTGTATCAGGCAAAAAACGGTTCATTATATATAGGAACGAGTGGTTCAGGACTCTTGATCTATGATTTTAACAAGAAGCTGTTCACTCATTATCACTCGGAAAACTGTGCCTTAATATCCAATAATATCTATACTATATTATCGGATGCGGATGAAGAAATACTGATGGGGACAGAAACCGGATTGACAAGCTTTTATCCTCAAGAAAAGAAATTCCATAACTGGACGGAGGATATGGGATTAATGACTACGCACTTCAATGCACTGGCAGGCGTACTACGCAAAAACAATAACTTTATCTTTGGCAGTTCTGACGGGGCAGTCGAGTTTCATAAAGACATGAAACTGCCCAGAAACTATTCATCCAAGATGATTTTCAGCGACTTCAAACTTTTCTATCAGACTGTTTACCCGGGAGATGAAAATTCTCCGTTAAAAGAAAGTATCAATGATACCAAAGTTCTGAAATTAAAATACAATCAGAATATTTTCTCCCTGCAGGTTTCTTCCATCAACTATGATTATCCTTCCAACATTCTTTATTCCTGGAAGCTGGAAGGATTCTACACAGAATGGAGCAAACCCAGCAGCGAAAATACAATCCGTTACACCAATCTTGCGCCGGGCGCATATACACTGAAAGTACGTACCATCTCCAATGAAGATAAACGAATCGTACTCGAAGAGAGAAGTCTGGATATTATCATCGCCCAGCCTTTCTGGCTGACATTCTGGGCAATGCTATTATATGCAGGCATACTATCCCTCATTGCTGCAATTCTATTGCGTATTTTTATTTTAAGAAAACAGCGTAAAGTCTCCGATGAGAAAATACACTTCTTCATCAATACGGCACATGATATCCGCACTCCATTGACACTCATCAAAGCTCCCTTGGAAGAGCTTCGCGAAAAGGAAGCATTAAGCAAAGAGGGTGTTTCGAATATGAATACGGCTTTACGTAATGTGAATGCCCTGCTACGTCTCACGACCAATCTTATCAACTTTGAACGGGCGGACGTATATTCTTCCGAACTATATATCTCGGAACATGAAATCAATACGTTTATGAATGAAATATTCAATGCGTTCCAGCAGTATGCCAATATCAAACATATCAACTTTACCTATGAAAGCAATTTCAAATACATGAATGTCTGGTTTGACAAGGAGAAGATGGAGTCTATCTTCAAGAATATCATTTCAAACGCATTGAAATATACGCCGGAAAATGGAAACGTGCAGATTTTCGTCTCAGAAACAACCGATTCGTGGAGCGTGGAAGTCAGAGATACAGGCATCGGTATCCCGGCCAGCGAACAAAACAAGCTGTTCAAACTTCATTTCCGTGGCAGTAACACCGTCAACTCCAAAGTGACCGGCAGCGGTATCGGACTGATGCTCGTATGGAAACTAGTCCGGCTGCACAAAGGAAAGATTAATCTGTCGAGCGTAGAGAACCAGGGTTCTGTGATTAAAATCACTTTCCCGAAGAACAGCAAACTCTATCGTAAGGCGCATTTGGCAACTCCAGGCAAACAACAACGTCAGGAAATCAAGACTATCAGCGACGTTCCGCCTCCATCACCCGAGATTTACGAGACTGTACAAAAGAAGAAGAATGCAGACCACCAACGAATCTTAATCGTGGAAGATAATGACGAGTTACGTACCTATCTGTCACAAACATTATCCGATGATTATACCATCCAGGTTTGTTCCAACGGAAAAGAAGCCTTGATAATTATTCCCGAATATAAGCCGGAACTGGTTATCTCCGACATCATGATGCCGGAAATGCGAGGGGACGAATTGTGTAAGGCTATCAAGAACAATATCGAAACATCACATATTCCCGTTATTCTGTTGACAGCCCTCAACAACGAGAAGGACATTCTTTCTGGACTCAACACCGGAGCAGACAAGTATGTGGTGAAACCGTTCAATATCGGTATATTAAAAGCAAATATCTCGAATCTGCTGGCTAACCGCGCGCTTCTGCGCAGCAAGTATGCCAGCCTGGAAGAAGAAGAGGAGCACGATGAAGAGTGTATCAATTGCTCACAGGATATTGACTGGAAATTTATCGCAAGCGTGAAGAAGAATATAGAAGATAACATCGATAATCCGGCTCTCACAGTAGATGTGCTTTGCAGCCTGATGGGTATGAGCCGCACCAGTTTCTACAACAAATTAAGAGCACTGACCGACCAGTCGCCGGGAGATTATATCCGGCTGATCCGCCTGAAACGTGCCGTAAGATTGCTCAAAGAAGACATACATAGTATAACAGAAATAGCGGAAATGACAGGATTTAGTGATGCCAAATACTTCCGTGAAGTATTTAAGAAGCATTATAATGTAAGTCCCAGCCAATACTTCAAAGAAAAAAAGGCAGTAAATAAAAAAGAAGGAGAAAAAGAAGAATGAATATTTATCTCGAATCATTTGGAATCTTTTTTAAAATCGGCGCTTTTACCATTGGCGGCGGGTACGCAATGGTGCCGTTAATCGAAAATGAAATCGTCACCAAGCGGAAATGGATAGCACAGGAAGACTTTATCGACTTGCTGGCTATCTCCCAATCTGCCCCCGGCATACTGGCGGTTAATATTTCTATCTTTATAGGATATAAGCTACGCGGGATTAGGGGGAGTATTGTCACGGCATTAGGAACGATCTTGCCGTCTTTCATTATTATATTGGCTATCGCCCTGTTCTTTCATAGTTTCAAAGACAATCCGATAGTGGAACGCATCTTCAAAGGAATCCGCCCGGCAGTAGTAGCACTCATCGCCGCACCGACTTTTACGATGGGACGGTCGGCGAAAATCAACCGCTATAACCTGTGGATTCCCGTTGTTTCGGCACTGCTAATCTGGCTGTTGGGGTTCTCTCCTATCTGGATTATCATCGCTGCGGGCGTAGGTGGCTTTCTTTGGGGAAAATTTAGAAAAGTCAAAGAAGTTGAGAGTTGAGAATGTAAAGTTGAGAAGGCAAAGATTACACGGATACGCCTAACATTATTATATAAATTATTAATCATATGATTTATCTACAGTTATTCTATACGTTTTTCAAAATCGGGCTCTTCGGCTTCGGCGGTGGTTATGCCATGCTTTCCATGATTCAAGGTGAGGTGGTGACCCGCTATGGATGGGTAAGTTCGCAAGAGTTCACGGATATTGTCGCAATCAGCCAGATGACACCGGGACCAATAGGTATCAATGCGGCAACTTATGTAGGATTCACTTCTACAGGCAGTGTATGGGGGTCTATCGTTGCTACCTTTGCGGTAGTCCTACCCTCTTTTATCTTAATGCTGACTATTAGTAAATTCTTTCTGAAATATCAGAAACATCCGGTAGTAGAGTCTATTTTCAGCGGATTGCGTCCGGCAGTTGTCGGGTTGCTGGCTTCTGCCGCACTGGTATTAATGAACGTAGAGAACTTCGGATCACCTACGGAAGATACTTATTCATTCGTTATCAGTATCATTATCTTCCTGATTGCTTTTATCGGAACGAGAAAATATAAAGCAAATCCGATTCTGATGATTATTGCTTGCGGTATTGCAGGATTGTTGCTTTACTAAAAAATAAAGGATGAAGAACCGCCACACAGCAAAGTTCTTCATCCTTTATTTCTTATTCCTCATTATTTAACTTTATAGTTTCACCTTCTTACTTACAGACTTCGATTCATTATGAAGACGGTCCAAAGCTGTTACTACATAGCGGTGTTTGGTTTTTCCCGTTTCGTATGGAAGTTTGTAGAAAGGATTGCGGGTAATATCTACAATATGTGAAGGATCATCGAGGTTCACCTTTTCTTTTCCGCTGAAGCGGTACACTACATATCGGACAGCTTTATCCATTTCTGTATCCGCCTTCGGAGCAGTCCAAAAAAGAACATAACCATCTTCTGTCCATACTTTCTTCATCTTGCGCACTTTGCCCGGAGCCTTGTCATCCATAAAGTCAAAGACAGGAATCAAAGCGGGATACTTATGGTATTCACTGACTAAAGCGTCACGGTATCTACCTTGATTCTCGACAACAGCCGACGCATACCATTGGCAGCTACCGCCAATCGTCTGATAAGCACGTTGCAAAGCCATCTTCCGTGGAAGCTGATTGATGGAAGGATTCTGCGGATCGGCATGTTGGATAGTGTTCGGCACAGACTGACCGATAAACAACGGACGGTTTTCCGAGTGGGTAGCCCACCATTTCACCAATGTCTCGTAATCGGCCGCCTTATGCCCGACTTCCCAATAAATCTGCGGAATATTATAATCAATCCATCCCTCGCGTGCCCAAAGCAGGACATCGGCATACAAATCATCGTAATTCTGCAAACCGTTCGTATTACTTCCCAACGGGTCGCTCTTCTGATTACGGTAAATACCAAACGGACTGATACCGAATTTCACCCACGGCTTTATCCCACGGATAGTCTCGTGAAGCTTCTTTATCAACACATTGACATTACTACGACGCCAGTCTGCCTTATTCGTGAATCCGCCGCCATAACGGGCAAAGCTCGCATCATCCGGGAAATCCAATCCCCTGACAGGATAAGGATAGAAATAATCATCCATATGGATGGCATCCACATCATAACGGGACACGATATCAGTCACAATTTTGCAAATGTATTCCCGGCTTTCGGGAAGTGCCGGGTCGAAGTATAACTGGTCGCCATACGTAACGAACCATTCAGGATGCTGATGGTAAATATGCTCCGGTGCCAACTGGTTCTTCAATGAAGTCTTCACACGGTAAGGATTAATCCAGGCATGAAACTCCATATTCCGCTTCTGGCACTCTTCAATCATAAACTGCATCGGGTCCCACATAGGAGAAGGAATCTGCCCCTGAGTGCCGGTCAGGAAACGACTCCACGGTTCATGTTGTGAAGCGTACAGCGCATCCGCTTCAGGGCGTACCTGGAAGATAATCGCATTAATGCCGGCTCCCTGAAGAGAGTTCAACTGGCTAATCAACGTCTGTTTCAGCCGTTCGGTAGGAATACCGCGGAACTGTCCGTTGACAGCCTGTATCCATGCCGCACGAAATTCACGTTTGGGGTATTTATTGCAGGTTGGCACCTGCGCCCTCACTCCTACCGCAAGAAGAAGAGCTAAAAGTAAAAGATAGTTTTTCAGCTTCATAATATTCTTAAATCGTAATAATGTGACGCAAAGATAATACAAACTCCCGATAAATTCGCTAACTTTGCCGACTACCATAAAACAAGGAGTATTTTATGTCAGAAAACAACTATATTTCGATAAAAGGTGCACGAGTAAATAACCTAAAAAACATCGATGTAGATATACCACGCAACAAACTTGTTGTAATCACCGGATTATCGGGTTCCGGAAAATCTTCCCTCGCTTTTGATACGCTCTATGCCGAGGGGCAACGCCGATATGTAGAAAGTCTGAGCAGCTATGCACGCCAGTTCCTGGGTCGAATGAGCAAACCGGAATGTGACTTCATCAAAGGTATTCCACCCGCCATTGCCATCGAACAGAAAGTAAACAGCCGAAATCCACGTTCTACCGTGGGAACTTCGACCGAGATTTACGAATATCTCCGCCTGCTCTACTCCCGCGTAGGGAAAACGTACAGCCCCGTCAGCGGGCAAGAGGTGAAGAAACATTCGACGGAAGATATTGTCAACTGCATGCTCTCGTATCCGGAAGGTACAAGATATACGGTACTGACACCGATCCGCCTGCGTGAAGACCGCACCCTGCAACAACAGTTGGAAATAGACTTGAAACAGGGTTTCAACCGTATCGAAGTGAACGGTGAAATGAAACGTATAGATGAATATACGCCCGTGGCAGGTGATGAAGTCTATCTGCTGGTAGACCGTATGGCGGTAGCCAACACTAAAGATGCCATGAGCCGGCTCACCGACTCTGCCGAAACAGCCATGTATGAAGGTGACGGAACCTGTATGTTGCGTTTCTATCTTTCGGACGGAACAACGAAGCTACACACTTTCAGCACGAAATTCGAAGCGGACGGCATCGTCTTTGAAGAACCGAACGACCAGATGTTCTCGTTCAACTCTCCTATCGGCGCCTGTCCTACCTGCGAAGGTTTCGGTAAGGTGATCGGTATCGACGAACATCTGGTTGTGCCGAACCGTTCTTTATCGGTTTATGAAGGGGCTATTGTATGCTGGCGTGGTGAAAAGATGGGAGAGTGGAAAGATGAGTTGATCCACAATGCGGACAAGTTCGATTTCCCGATATTCACACCTTATTATGAATTGACGGATGCACAACGCCGGCTACTTTGGGAAGGCAACCAATACTTCCACGGTATCAACGATTTTTTCAAGATGCTGGAAGAGAACCAATACAAGATACAATATCGTGTGATGCTTGCACGTTACCGGGGAAAGACGCTTTGTCCGAAATGTCACGGCACACGTCTAAAACCGGAAGCCGGATATGTACGGGTAGGCGGTAAGAATATCTCCGAACTGGTAGATTTACCTATTACAGAATTAAAGCAATTCTTTGACGGTCTGGAACTCAACGAGCACGACAGCGATGTAGCCCGCCGTATCCTGATTGAAATTAACAGCCGTATCCGTTTCCTTATTGACGTAGGTTTGGGTTACTTGACCTTGAACCGTCTCAGTAATTCCCTGTCCGGTGGAGAAAGCCAGCGTATCAATCTGGCAACATCACTGGGTAGCAGTCTTGTAGGTAGTCTTTATATTCTTGACGAACCAAGTATCGGGCTTCACAGCCGTGATACAGATCGGTTGATTTATGTATTACGCCAACTGCAACAGTTAGGCAACACGGTAGTGGTCGTAGAACATGACGAAGAAATTATCCGCGCCGCAGATTACATCATCGACATAGGCCCCAATGCCGGACGCTTAGGCGGAGAGGTCGTTTATCAGGGCGACATGAAAGACCTTCAAAAAGGAAGCAACAGTTACACAGTGCGTTATCTTCTGGGAGAAGAAGAAATTCCCGTTCCCGAACACCGCCGGCCGTGGAATAACTATATAGAATTGAAAGGTGCACGCGAGAATAATCTGAAAGGGGTGGACGCCCGTTTCCCACTCAATGTAATGACAGTCGTTACCGGAGTTTCCGGTTCCGGAAAAAGTACGTTAGTAAGGGATATTTTCTTCCGGGCACTGAAACGCGAATTGGACGAATGTAGTGAGCGACCGGGAGAGTTCTCTTCTATTGGCGGCAGCTTGCGCGACCTACGGAATGTAGAATTTGTAGACCAAAACCCGATTGGCAAATCATCACGTTCCAATCCGGTAACTTACATCAAAGCATATGACGAAATCCGTAAACTGTGGTCTGAGCAGCCTTTAGCCAAACAAATGGGTTACACAGCCGGATTCTTCAGTTTCAACAGCGAAGGCGGTCGTTGCGAAGAGTGTAAGGGTGACGGAACCATTACTGTAGAAATGCAGTTCATGGCAGACTTGGTGCTGGAATGCGAATCCTGCCACGGAAAACGTTTCAAATCCGACACACTGGAAGTGAAATTCCACGATAAAAGCATCTATGATGTATTGGAAATGACCGTGAACCAAGCTGTTGAATTTTTCAATGAGCATGGACAGAAGAAAATTGTGAAGAAGTTACTTCCCTTACAGGACGTAGGATTAGGATACATCAAACTGGGACAATCCTCTTCTACCCTTTCCGGTGGTGAAAACCAGCGTGTGAAACTGGCATTCTATCTGAGTCAGGAGAAAGCAGACCCGACCATGTTTATCTTTGACGAACCGACTACGGGGTTGCACTTCCATGATATTCGTAAATTGTTGGATGCTTTCGACGCACTTATCCGTCGGGGACATAGCATCGTTATCATCGAGCATAACATGGACGTTATCAAATGCGCTGATTATGTGATTGACCTCGGACCCGAAGGCGGAGATAAAGGGGGAAATATAGTAGCGGTAGGTACTCCGGAAGAGGTAGCCGCTTGCAGAGCAAGCTATACGGGACAGTTCTTAAAAGAAAAACTGAGATAGTCTGCGTAATATTGTAGAGTATATAGGAACTAGCTATAACAAATTAAGCCCTTACGAAAGTTATATTTTCGCAAGGGCTTAATTTGTATATTATATTTTCCTTTCTTACAAATAGAATCCAAATCCTATCTTAACGCCGAAGCGTGACATATCACCGTCATTGAAACGCCACTTATAATAAACGGCAGGTTCGATGGTTACTGTACGTGAAAGGAAATAAGCATATCCTGCTTCAATACCCAATCCCCAATCCGTCTGATGTTTTCCACCGCTCCAACGGAAACGGTTCCAGTCAAGTCCGCCACCCAGGTAAATACCGGTTTTATTAAAGTAGAAGCGTACTCCCGTACCCAGTGTGTATTCGTCTACCGGTTTCGACCAGTCCGCTCCGGCGTTTACCATCAAGGCAATGCCTTCGGCAAAGAACGTACCGACCTGTGCGCCAAGACCAAATTTTGCTTTATCATTTTTACTATACGAAAAGTCCAATCCCGACAATGAGGGATTAATAATCGTAGTTCCTTTCTCAAATTGTGCCTGTGCAGTGAAAGAGACTGCCAATAAGCAAAGAGCTAAAGCTAATTTCTTCATAAACTTACTTTTTTAAGTGAATAGATTGTTCGTCTTTTTTGCGGCGTTCGCGCATTTGTTCCTTTTTACGGAGCACTAACCAAAGAAGAAAGACAATGACATAAGAGACGCCCACTGCCAGAACTTTCTCTGTCAGACTAACTTCTGTGTTACGTGGCAACAAATAAGCCGCCGTTACTGATACATAAATAAGGAATGCTAACGCAACTCCCGTCGATTTTTTTATTTTCTTCATTCTGATAATTTTCTTGTTTTCTGCTTGCCCAGCCAAACATAGAACCAAGCTGCCGCAATCACTACACACGCTATGCCGATACCGTAGGAGACTGCATGCGAAAGTCCCAATCCTTCGGGAGCAATACATATATAAGTTGAACATACACTTGTCATAAACAGTGCCGGTATCAAGGTTATGATATAAGGTTTCCTGGATACCGCCAGAAAGACTGTTATAGCCCACAAGGTAAACACAGCCAGAGTCTGGTTAGCCCAAGCGAAATAACGCCATATCATATTAAATCCGTTCGCATCACGCAAACTGTATAAAAGCAAACCGATAGCCACCACGAACATCGGAATGCAGATGTATAAACGACGGCGTATACTTTTTTGTTCCATGCCCAGAAAGTCCGCCACAATCAGACGGGCGGAACGGAAAGCCGTATCTCCCGAGGTAATCGGAGCGGCAATCACTCCCAAAATTGCAAGCACCCCACCGATTGCTCCCAACCATTCTTTTGTAATGGCATCCACAATAACGGAAGCATTGCTTTCTTCCATTCCGTTCTCATGGAAGAAGTAAGTAGCAGCGGCAGCCCAAATAAGAGCAACGATACCTTCGGTAATCATTGCACCGTAGAACACCGGGCGTCCATGATGTTCCGAAGTCATGCAACGTGCCATTAAAGGACTCTGCGTAGCATGGAAACCGGAAATTGCGCCACAGGCAATGCTCACAAACATAATCGGGAAAATAGGAAGCTCACTCGCTTCCGGATTTGTATTCTGCAATCCGTCCCACAATTCCGGCAAAGCAGGATGGTTGACATAAAGCATCACCAAGATTCCTACTGCCATAAACAGCAGGGCAACCGCAAACAACGGATAGATTTTACCTATGATTTTATCAACAGGCAACAAAGTAGCCAGAATATAGTAGGCAAACACAACAACTATCCAAAACGTCGCATCCAAGCTTTCCGGCGTCAGCTTTGCCAACAGCCCCGCAGGACCGGCAACAAAAACAGAACCTACTAAAATCATCAGGATAACAGTAAATCCTCTCATGACCTGCTTCGTCGTAAGCCCCAAATAACGACCGATAATCTCCGGCAAACTTTCCCCGCCATTTCGCAAGGAAAGCATTCCGGCAAAATAATCGTGCACCGCACCTGCAAAAATACTTCCCAATACAATCCACAGATAAGAGGAAGTTCCGAATTTAGCCCCCATTATCGCCCCGAATATCGGACCTAATCCTGCGATATTAAGAAATTGAATCATGAATATCTTCCAGGTTGGCAAAGGGATATAGTCCACTCCATCAGCCTTGGTAAGTGCCGGTGTTTTACGGTCGTCGGGACCAAAGACGCGCTCCATCAGGCGTCCATACGTAAAATAGCCTACTATCAGCGCCAGCAGGCATAGAGTAAATGTTATCATAGTGTGTCGTTTTTTTAGCTTGGCAAATGTAACATAATCTCACGAAACAGCCCAACATTACCGACACTTTTACTAACTTTGCAGGGATTTAAAACAAAAAATAAAGAATATGCGTCGATATATTTTCATTCTTTCACTTTTGTTTCCTTTCTTATTCGTGGCTGCGCAGCCTAAACATGAAGTTCGTGCCGCATGGCTTACGGCTTTGTATGGTCTTGACTGGCCTCGCACACGTGCTTTAAGTCCTCAAAGTATCCGCAAGCAAAAGGAAGAACTTGTGGATATTCTCGATAAGTTGAAAGCAGCTAACTTCAATACCGTCCTGTTTCAGACACGTACACGCGGAGATGTACTATATCCTTCGTCCATCGAACCTTTCAACTCTATCCTAACGGGAAAATCCGGGGGAAATCCCGGCTATGACCCGCTCGCTTTCGCCATTGAAGAATGCCACAAGCGAGGTATGGAGTGCCATGCCTGGATGGTGACTATCCCATTGGGAAACAGAAAACACGTTGCTTCTCTCGGCAGCCAGTCTGTCACCAAACGGGTGAAAGATATTTGCGTACCTTACAAAAATGAATATTTCCTTAATCCGGGACATCCGGGCACCAAAGAGTATTTGATGAAACTGGTGCGGGAAGTCGTGAGCCGTTATGATATAGACGGGGTGCATTTCGATTACCTGCGTTATCCTGAGAATGCTCCTCTCTTTCCCGACAAGTACGATTTCCGCCGATATGGCAAAGGGCGTACACTGGAGCAGTGGCGGCGGGATAATATTTCGGAAATCGTGCGCTATATACATAGAAGTGTAAAAGCGATGAAGCCGTGGGTAAAGCTCAGTGCCAGTCCGGTAGGAAAGTACCGGGATACTTCGCGTTATCCTTCCCGTGGATGGAATGCTTTCTTTACCGTTTATCAAGACCCGCAAGGATGGCTTGGCGAAGGTATCATGGACCAGATATATCCAATGATGTATTTCCAGGGAAACAGTTTCTATCCTTTTGCCCTCGACTGGCAGGAACAGAGCAACGGACGGCAAGTAATTCCGGGACTCGGCATCTATTTCCTTCATCCTGACGAAGGAAAATGGACGCGTGATGAGATAGATCGCCAAATGAACTTCATTCGTTATCATAAAATGGCGGGTGAAGCACATTACCGGGTAAAATACCTCATGGAGAACACACAAGGTATCTACGATGAATTGGCGGAAAATTTCTATGCATATCCGGCTTTACAGCCACCGATGCCTTGGCTGGACAATGTTCCGCCTACGGCTCCGTCGGAGCTGAAAATAACGAATATCGAGAATGGATATACGGAATTAAAATGGCAGGCTGCTACGGATAATGACGAACGCAACAAACCGATGTACATTATTTATGCTTCCAATGACTATCCGGTAGACATCAGCCGACCGGAAAATATCGTTGCGCAGAATATCAGGGAGACAAGTTATATCTATGCCCCTATCCTGCCCTGGAATGCTAAAAAGCATTTTGCCGTTACAGCCGTAGACCGTTACGGAAATGAGAGCCTCCCCGTACAGGAGTAAATATACGAAAGGGCAACTAAATCCCAATGAGATAGTTGCCCTTATTATATTAAAACTCACATGAGCCGAATGACAAATTTGTAATATAGCCCTTTAAGAATATGCTTACTTACCGTAAGTCTCTACCAAAAATTCATCCAGGTAAGCACCACGCATATTCGATTTATAAAAATTCCCCTCTTTATCAAGCAGCAGACAAGTGGGAACACCGAGAATGTTATATTTCTCTTTTACATCACCTTCCAGTCCACCGGGATTGCGAAGTTGAGTCCACACCATTCCTTCCTCTTTCATAGCCTTTTGCCAGTCATTTTCTTTAGCGTCCACAGAAATACTGATGATTTCGAAGTCCTTATATTTATTGTGCACTTTCACCAAGTGAGGAATTTCACCACGGCAAGGACCGCACCAGCTAGCCCAAAACTCCAGCATCACATATTTGTCCTTCGGAACTAAAGAAGAAAGCATCACCTTTTCTCCCTTCGTATTCAGAAGTTCAATATCTATATAAGGTTCACCGATAGCCAACTTCCTGGTCGTTACAGCAACTTCCTTCAGTTCTTCCAACCGCTTGGTTCCTGCCCACGGCCCTTCCAACAGTCCCAGCAATTCATCTATTTCAGAAGAAGTAGGAGTACTCCCATAACCATTTATTAAATAAGAAGCCTCATCAAAAGCAACTACCGAAGAAGTATTTTCCCTGATAAATTTCCATATAGCTTCTTTTACTTGTCCGGCAAATTCTTTCTCAGCCTTTACGATTTCAATGCCACGTTCCGTTGCATCTTTCCCTTCGTTTTCAGGTATAAAATATTCTTTTGCATATTGATCCCCTAGTTTACTCAACTCTTCGGAAGCCTCTTTAGTAGATGCCTTCAGTTTATTATATAAATCCTGAGACGCAGAGCCTTTAATGACAGGCTTTCCCTTACGTTCCGGATTATAATAATAAGAAGGCAGGGTGGCTACATCTCCATCAAAAGTAATGTCACTATTCTCCAAATAAAAATTGACTTTAAACTTTTTATTCCGATAATCGGGTTGTTCCGTACCCGGTTCGTTAATGTCAATAATCAAAGAATGCATCGCCGGAGCATCTATCTTTCCTTTCAATGAGAATTTACCATCCTTCACGATGGCACTATCCAGTTTTACCGGAGGCAACGCCTGTTCGTCCAATAACATAATTCTTGCACCCTCGGCATCACCTTTCAGCGTGCCACTAATAGTGTAACCTTCTGCTTTCTTTTCCTGACAGGCCATCAGAGACAATGCACAAAGCATTAATAAGAATACTCTTTTCATAATTATTTTATATAGATTGATATTCGGGATTCTGCACCAACAAAGTATTTCCGGCCATAGCCGTTCTGGGAATAGGAAGAAGGATCTGATTGAAGGCTGGCAGTTGGGCTTTCTCGGCTGTTGTCCAGCTTTCAAATCCACCTTTCTGATGATAACGCACCAAGTCGAACCACTCTTCCCCGCTCTCAACGCTGAGTTCCATCAGCTTGTTTTTCAAGACCATGCCCAGCACATCCGCATCTGTGATATGATCTACGTAGTCTTCAGCATATCCGGCACGGTCGCACAGCGGACGCATTAATTCACGTGCGACATCATAATACCCCAAGCGTGCCTCCGCTTCCGCCTTTATATAATAAACCTCGGGCAAACGCATGAAATAATAGGAATTAACGTCTGAATAACCATCTACTATCAAAGGATATTTCGCTGTTTTATTCGTGTTTTCTATGCCCTCATAAGTAGCTTGATAACGAGGATCCAATTTTCCGCCTTCTCCCATCGTTTTTCCCAAAGTAATCAGCAGTCGTCCTGCTTCTGTGGCAGTCCAATTTGAACTGACCAATTCGGAAGTCGCTTTATTAACATACGGAGCAAACAGCATTTCAGGAGAATTAAACTGGGTAGTGAAAACAGTAGTGAAATCTTCTTCCAGTCCATATCCACTGTCTTCAGCCTCATCTATCACCTCACCTGCCCATTCCGCCGCATTCGTATATTCACCCTTTGTCAGATAGACACGGGCCATCAATGCCTTGGCAACCAATGTACTAAACAAAGAATGTTCATATTGATAAGCAGGCGCATTGACAGAAGCGAACTCCAAATCATCTTGTATCAGTTTATAACAATCTGAAACTTTGGAACGGGCTTTCGGTTCATTATCACGTACCGGCTTTTCATAAAGAACGATACCGTATTCTGAATTGTTATCATAATATTCGCCAAACAAGCGCAACAGGTGCATATTTATCAAGGCACGCATACAACGGGCTTCACCCAACATTTCATTTTTACGCGTTTCGGACAAATCAGAAGGATTACTCGTGTTTAAGTTATCAATGAATGAGTTTACTGCATTGATGATATAATAACAACCTCTGTACACATTCTCGACGCCGATGTTTTCGACCTTTATAGCTGTCTTATTCTGACTGTCGCCCATAAAATCCTTGGAACCGCTAGTATTCGTTTTGCCAAAAGTGCCTGCCCAGACAGACATACAAGAGCGGAAGATACATACATCATAACTACGGACACTGCTATACACCCCACTCAAGGCCATCTGTGCAGTACTTGCATCAACAATTACAGTCTCATCATCCACCACGTGCTGAGGTTTGATGTCATCAATGCTCCCCATTAAGTCACAGGATTGAACCGCAACCGAGACAAACAACAGGGAGAGAAGTTTATAAATTAGTTTCATATATTCCTGTTTTTAAATCATTAAAACTGTACCTTCACTCCTAGGGAGAATGTACGGCTCATGGGATAAGGGTCATTGGAAGAACTCATTTGCGTCACTATGGTTCCGATTGATTCCGGATCCAAACCGGGCCAATTGGTGATGGTAAACAGATTGGTTACCGTAGCAAATACAGATGCATTCTTCACTCCCCATTTAGAAGTCATCGCCTGAGGCAATTTATAGGACAGTGTTATGTTTTTCATACGCAGGTAAGAAGTCTTGAAAACATAACGGTCATTATCCGTCAAATTATAGGATTCACGCCCCATAAATACCAACTGGGGATAACGAGCATTCGTATTTTCAGTAGTCCACGTATTTCCATAAAGTTCGCGCAATACACTCTGCCCCAATGCTCCTCCCATATCTGTTTGCAAATTACTGTAAAGAGCCTCGCCACCAAACTGGTATTGCAAGAGGAACGACAGGGCAAAATCTTTATAAGTCAATGTATTCAGCCATCCACCAAAACATTTCGGCTCCGGATTGGCTATTACTACACGGTCATTGACATCAATCATACCATTACCGTCTATATCTTGCATGATATAGTCACCCACCCCGGTGTTAGTCTGATAAGTTCCGGTAGGAGAAGCGGCATTCAAAACTTCCAGTTCGCTCAAATCCTGACAGATACCCTTCACTTTATATCCCTTCAAGGTTCCGGCCGGCATTCCTTCAATATAAGCATCCTGCATACCAGCACTGATGGTAGCACCGTTCAGACGCTTAATCTTATTACGGTTGGCAGCAATATTGAAATTCGTATTCCAGACAAAATTCTTGCTGCGGATGATATCACCGCCGATATTCACTTCCACACCATTATTGGTCATATCAATGATATTACTGTAATAGTTCTCGAAACCGGACTCCAGTATATGGGGAGCAGGAGCCAAAGCCCCGTCCGTATAGCGATGATATACATCAATACTACCGGTCAGACGATTATTGAAAAAACTAAAATCCACTCCGACATTATATTCCGTAGTCATTTCCCAACGGACACCGGTATTGGGTAGCAAATCCTGTAAAGTGGTAGTGGAATTACCCATATATTTATCTGACCCCAAAAAGAATTGCTTGTAAGAAAAGTCAGCTACATTCGTAGAACCTGTCTTACCCCAACTAAAGCGCAATTTCAAATCATCTATCTGACTGATACTTTTCAGAAACTTCTCATTGTTTATTCTCCAGCCCAGTGATATGGCAGGGAATACGCCCCACTGATTGGCAGGCCCGAATTTGGAGGAAGCGTCTGCACGAAGGCTGGCTTCAACCAGATAACGACTGTCATAATCATAAGTGGCGCGTCCATAAACCGAATTCAACCCGCTGCGCGAGTAGAAATCAGAATACAGATATACCATGCTTGCAGAACCCGGATTATTCAGCACTTCATCATTGGGAAATCCCTGATACATATTGTTGTTGGAATCCATCCAATAGCGGTCTGCACCATATCCAGCCATAACGGTAATACCATGTTTATCTATGTTCAGGTTATAATCGGCACGGAAATTAATAGAAGTATTGGTTATTCCACTATTATAAGTCGATAATAAGGAAGGAGTCAAGTCTACCATATCATACTCAGGCATCTCTATTTTCATTTGAGTATTTTTCGGACTGAAATAACTACTCTTGAATGTATAGCGCGATATATTGATATCCGCCCGGAACTTCAATCCCTTCAACGGAGTAATTTCTGCATATGCATTTCCCAGGAACTGGTCATTGACATATTCCGCTTTACGCTGCAACTGGGCTACCGGATTAGGGTCATACATATATACGCCTCCTCCTGAACCATAGGCTCCTGATACATTAATCCAATTGTAGTTACCATTCTCATCAAAAACTGATACATCAGGACGTGTCTGCCAAGTACCACTACTAGTTCCTATAAAAGATTCCTGCGAACCACTCTTACGGTTGGAATAAGAATAGCTCAAGGTAGCTCCCATAGAAACATAGCTGTTAATTTCTGTATCCAAAGATAAACGGGCCGCATAACGTTCCAAATTATCATTTATCAACAGCCCTTCCTGATTTAAGCCGTTAAAAGAGAATGAATAGTTGGTTTTCTCCGAACCGCCGCGTACTGCTACATTATATTGATGAGTCGCTGCATTTTTGTTTCTCACTTCCTGTGCCCAGTCCGTGTTGGCTGTTCCATACTTAGAGTCATCTATTCCGTCATACGCCAATAAAGACGGAATGTCATTTTCATCATATTGGAGTACTCTTACTTTACCAAACTGATTCATTACATCCACAATCTCGTTGGCATCGGACATTCCAATGTTTACTGCATTCACCGTGTTTTTCAGAATCGTATTCTGCAACTCCTTGAACTCAAAAGTATTCAATGGATCATAGTTCTTCACCGGATTGCCGACAGAGAAAGTATAACCTGCCTCCACAGTAACCTTCTCGCCTTTCCGCCCGCCTTTGGTCTTGACTATGATAACTCCATTGGCGCCACGGGAACCATAAATTGCCGTAGCGGCAGCATCCTTCAGCACATCAATACTTTCTATATCGCTGGGGGCAATGTTCATCAAAGGATTCAATGAATTGTTTTCCATAAACATGGGTACTCCGTCAATGACATACAAGGGTATATTATTATCTTGTCCGGTCACCATGTTAGGATATGGGGAAGTGATGCCACGCACATTAATCTTTAATGCCGCACCCGGCTCGCCGCTGGTAGTTGACACCAACACACCCTTGATATTACCTGCCAACATATTATCTACGGTGGCGGAAGTGGCCGAAAGTCGTTCCATCTCTTTTTTATCCATAGAAGCAATCGAGCTTGTCAGGCTCTTCTTATTCTTGCTGCCATAGCCTATTACTACCACATCATCCAAGACAATATCATCCGGTTCCAACACCACATTATGAGAAGAGACACCGGTATAGAGATATACCTGAGTTTTCATCCCGATAAATGAATAAATGATTTTTTGTCCTTTAGTACCCTGGAATTTCAAATGATAACGGCCGTCAACATCTGTCACCGTTCCGTACGTAGTACCTTCCAATGAAACCGAAACTCCCGGAAGTTCTATCCCGTCCTTGTCAGTCACCTTTCCTTCTAAAACTGCTTCTCTACTTTGTTCTACAGAATGCACTAAATTCATGTTTGTCTTATCAGACTCACCGGACATCCCGGCCACGTTCGAAAAAGAAGGACTGGCAAATAGAATTAGTGCAGAACAACAAATCCATTTAATCATACGAGTTGTTTTTTATATTCATGATTTGTTTTGTTTCTATGTTAGGATACAAATATATGAATTATTATACAACTCTTTAGTTTTTTTGAATAATAAATCAAGATTAGACTAAAAAAAAGTTCAACTAAAAAAAATAGAATGACCTGCTTCATTCGTAAGGGTGATTATCTATACGTAGATAAGACTGAACTTGTATGGAAAATAGCTTATATACATCTACCCCTTACTTTCTGAGCCGTCCACGCCGTTTTGGTTAAAAACCAGAAGTAACCAATGCCCACGCCCGATAACAGCTTTTCTTATAGACAGGTACTAAAGGTAAATAGCCCGAATACACCTTCCCCTCCCTGATTTCCAACGGATAGGCTGCCGACATTCGCTCATGTTCTTTCAAGGCTTCGCCTTCCGAAGGATTATAGTCAATTCCGAAACGTCCTGTAGAATCAGTATGCATATAACGATCGTACAGAAGACGTGTCGTGACTCCCATATTCATGCGCAGATTAATTTCTACGCAAGGATGAATCCGGAATACAGTTTTTTCATTCGCCGGAAACCGGCAAATCATCATATCAACTCCCAAATAACCTTTATAGGCAATTCCTATCAGCATAGAAAGTTTGCATTTCAAATGGCTCTCCAAGTCCGTCAAAGTTTCTAAAGGGACATATTGCGAAAGTTGTTTCCGGATAGCCTCATTAGAAAGCAGACAGTTCCCTTCATACATTCCGCTCTTACCGGTATGAAAGAGAGAATATCCCTCAAACGTCACTCCGCCTATACCATCGGAATAAAACTCCATGGCAAAATCTTCCACCTTATTATATATAGGCTCCGCAATGACTCCGCCCTGCGAAGCAGCCACACGCGTACACCAACCGGAAATAAAAGGAGTAAATACACCTTTACACCAATTCAATCCCTTGCCACTTCCCGAAAGTGGAGCTTTCAACAAGCAGCCTTCCCGCTCTTCCACAAAAGTTCTCCATTCTTCCGGTGTTTTCAAGTAATAAGATTCTCCACAGAAATGTTCATTCAACCGCAATTCCGGAAGCAATGAAACGGCTTTGGAACGATGGGAATATTCCCGTAAACCGTTTAATTGTTCCATGGAAGGAAGTAGGGCTTCATCCACGCCCAGCACTGAAAGCCGCTTCCGCAAAGCTGCGTCCCAGCCCCAAGGGTGAATATCCCAATCCGGTTCAGAAGCCAGTTCCGGGTCTGTCACCAGATGAACCGGAATATCCAGCAATTCCTGCATTTGCCTCAAATAATCCAGATTATAAGCGGAAGGAGCCAATACCGCACTCCCCTCCTCCGCATACCACATCGGAAGCAAAGACAACTCGGAAGCCATACGCCTGGCGGAAGCCGGAGCCATATAATTCGTTTCACCGCTGGCAAGTGCCAAATCATGCTCCGGATTGAATATATAAAGAGTCTTTTTATCCATCACAAACGAATTCAAAACATTATTCTGCAAATATATACAGGAAATAGTCAGGAAAGTCCACTATAAACAGAAAGTTGGAATTAAAAGCACAATTTTGCCATCTCTACTTTGCAAATCCTAAAAAAAGCACTATATTTGCCACCCGAAAAACAAAGAACAGAAATGGAATCATTCTATCGCACACACGCCTACCTAGTTGAGCACACTAATGCCCCCGTTCGCCGCGACCTTATGGACGAGATTGACTGGAGCGACCGCTTGATTGGTATCAAAGGGACACGTGGCGTAGGAAAAACCACTTTCCTGCTCCAATACGCCAAAGAGAAATTCGGAACCGACCGTTCATGCCTGTTCATCAACATGAACAACTTCTACTTCTCGGGACATAGTATCGTAGATTTTGCCAACGAGTTCCAGAAACGCGGTGGAAAAGTATTGCTGATCGACCAGGTGTTCAAACACCCGGAATGGAGCAAGGAACTGCGTATGTGTTACGACCGTTTTCCCAATCTGAAGATTGTCTTTACCGGTTCGTCAGTGATGCGACTGAAAGAAGAAAACCTCGAACTGCGTGATATCGCAAAAAGCTATAATCTGCGCGGATTCTCTTTCCGCGAATTCCTGAACTTGCAGACAGGCATGAAATTCCGGGCTTACAGTCTCGAAGAGATTCTCAGCACTCACGAGCAAATAGCCAAAGGAGTACTTTCCAAGGTTCGTCCGCTGGATTATTTTCAAGATTACCTGCATCATGGATTCTACCCGTTCTTCCTCGAGAAGCGTAATTTCTCGGAGAATCTGCTGAAGACGATGAACATGATGGTGGAAGTAGATATCCTGCTCCTCAAACAAATTGAACTGAAATATCTTTCAAAGATAAAAAAATTACTATATTTGCTCGCTGTCGATGGCCCGAAGGCTCCGAATGTCAGCCAATTGGCTAGCGACATACAGACATCCCGTGCCACGGTGATGAATTATATCAAGTATCTGGCAGACGCACGACTCATTAATCTGGTTTATCCGAAAGGAGAGGAATTTCCCAAAAAACCGTCCAAGATAATGATGCACAACTCCAACCTGATGTACTCCATCTATCCGGTGAAAGTGGAAGAACAGGATGTGCTGGATACTTTTTTCGCAAATTCATTATGGAAAGACCATAAGATACACAAAGGAGATAAAAACGTCTCTTTTATGGTAGATGAGGTCATGCCGTTCAAAATTTGCCAGGAAGGAGCAAAAATAAAGAATAACCCGAATGTGACATATGCGTTGCATAAGGCTGAAATAGGTCGGGGCAACCAGATACCTCTCTGGATGTTCGGCTTTTTATATTAAAAGATTTATTTACTTAAATATTTAATTTAGTTATGACTAAACAGAAGAAATTCATCACTTGTGATGGTAACCAGGCTGCAGCACATATCTCGTATATGTTCTCTGAAGTAGCAGCTATCTACCCCATCACTCCTTCTTCGACTATGGCTGAGTACGTAGACGAATGGGCTGCCGCAGGACGCAAGAACATCTTCGGCGAAACAGTATTGGTACAGGAAATGCAATCTGAAGGCGGTGCTGCCGGTGCAGTTCACGGTTCTCTTCAGGCTGGTGCGTTGACTACTACTTACACTGCTTCTCAGGGTCTTCTCCTGATGATCCCTAACATGTACAAAATTGCCGGTGAATTCTTGCCTTGCGTATTCCATGTATCTGCCCGTACATTGGCTTCTCACGCATTGTGTATCTTCGGTGACCACCAGGACGTTATGTCAGCTCGTCAGACTGGCTTTGCCATGTTGGCTGAAGGTTCTGTACAGGAAGTTATGGATTTGGCCGGTGTAGCTCACTTGGCTACTATCAAATCACGTGTTCCGTTCATGAACTTCTTCGATGGTTTCCGTACATCTCACGAAATCCAGAAGATCGAAATGTTGGAAAACGAAGACTTGGCTCCGCTGATCGACCAGGAAGCTTTGGCTGAATTCCGTGCCCGCGCACTGAATCCAATGAAACCGGTTGCCCGTGGTATGGCTGAAAACCCCGACCACTTCTTCCAACATCGTGAATCATGCAACAACTACTATGAAGCAGTTCCTGCTATCGTAGAAGAATACATGAATGAAATTTCTAAGATCACAGGTCGTAAATACGGTTTGTTCGATTACTATGGTGCAGAAGATGCAGAACGCGTGATTATCGCTATGGGTTCTGTAACAGAAGCTGCCCGCGAGGCTATCGACCACTTGGTGGCAAACGGTGAAAAAGTAGGTATGGTTGCCGTACACTTGTATCGTCCGTTCTCTGCTAAGCACTTCCTGGCTGCCGTACCTAAGACTGCCAAGTCTATCGCAGTTCTTGACCGTACTAAAGAACCGGGTGCTAACGGCGAACCTCTTTACCTTGACGTTAAAGACTGCTTCTACGGTGCAGAAAATGCTCCGGTTATCGTTGGCGGCCGCTACGGTCTGGGTTCTAAGGACACTACTCCTGCTCAAATCCTTTCTGTATTCGAAAATCTGGCTATGCCAATGCCGAAGAATCACTTCACTATCGGTATCGTAGACGATGTTACTTTCACTTCTCTTCCTCAGAAAGAAGAAATCGCTTTAGGCGGTGAAGGTATGTTCGAAGCTAAATTCTACGGTTTGGGTGCTGACGGTACAGTAGGTGCTAACAAGAACTCTGTGAAGATTATCGGTGACAACACTGACAAACACTGCCAGGCTTACTTCTCTTACGACTCTAAGAAGTCAGGTGGTTTCACTTGTTCTCACTTGCGTTTCGGTGATAATCCGATCCGTTCTACTTATTTGATTACTACTCCTGATTTCGTGGCTTGTCACGTACCTGCATACATCCATATGTACGATGTATTGAAAGGACTTCAGAAAGGTGGCTCTTTCCTGTTGAACTCTATCTGGGATGAGGAAGAGACTAAAAAACACCTGCCGAACCATATGAAACGCTATCTGGCAGAAAACGAGATCAATTTTTATATCATCAACGGAACGAAGATCGGCCAGGAATTAGGGTTGGGCAACCGTACGAATACCATCATGCAGAGTGCATTCTTCAAAATTACCAATGTTATTCCTTATGAAGTGGCTGTCAGCGAAATGAAACACGCTATCGACAAGTCATACGGTAAGAAAGGTGAGGCCATTGTCAATATGAACTATGCAGCTGTTGACGCAGGAGGTAAAGAAGGTAACCTGATAAAGGTAACTGTTCCTGCCGAATGGAAGAACCTGCCGGATGATGAGATCAAACACGATGAAAACCGTCCGGAATTTATCCGCAATATCGTCGATGTGATGAATGCACAGAAAGGGGATGACCTGCCTGTCAGCGCATTCAACGGTTATGAAGACGGTACTTTCCCTGCCGGAACCGCTAAATTTGAAAAACGCGGAATTGCTGTAAACGTGCCCGAATGGCAGGTAGAAAACTGTATCCAGTGTAACCAGTGTGCTTATGTTTGTCCTCATGCTGCTATCCGTCCGTTCCTGATGAGCGACGAAGAGCTGGCTGCAGCTCCTGCAGGTACTCAGGCTAAACCGGCTATCGGTAAAGAATTGGCCGGTTATAAATTCCGGATTCAGGTATCTCCGCTCGACTGTACCGGTTGCGGTAACTGTGCCGATGTATGTCCGGCCAAGACCAAAGCTTTGGTGATGAGACCGCTGGAATCTCAGATGGTGGAAGAAAACCGCTGGGAATATATGGATAAAAAAGTAGGATACAAGAAAATAGTTGAACCGAATAATGTGAAAAATTCACAGTTCACTCAGCCGTTGTTCGAGTTCTCCGGTGCTTGTGCCGGTTGTGGTGAAACTCCTTATATCAAACTGATTTCTCAGTTGTTCGGAGAACGGATGATGGTGGCCAATGCTACCGGATGTTCCTCTATCTATGGAGGTTCTGCTCCTTCTACTCCTTATTGTACCAACTATGAGAGCGGACGTGGACCGGCCTGGGCGAACTCATTGTTCGAAGACAATGCTGAATTCGGATTCGGTATGGCCGAAGGGGCTAATCGTCTGCGCGAACGGGTAAAACGGTTGGCTGAAGAAAATCTGAATAGCTTCTCTGCCGATACTCAGGCGGCTATCAATGCCTGGATCGAAGCTTACGAAGACGGCGACAAGACCCTGGCTACCAGCGA
>ERZ780168.970-NODE-970-length-32498-cov-8.640724_pt1 | contig 32498 bp, 33 predicted proteins | sample MGYA00510981_ERZ780168 | MGnify/ENA primary metagenome ERZ780168 (study PRJEB29588, sample SAMEA2158769) | human gut metagenome | biome: human gut; feature: human-associated habitat; material: faeces | place: Denmark | collected 2008/2010 ...
GGCGAAGCCGACCGCCGGGAATTTCCAATGTTCTGCAAGGCACAAACTGTCAGCCGGGCACGCCGCCAGGCGCAACCCGCAGGAAGCACAAGCACCCGCAACAGGCCGGAAACCCGCAAGGCTCGGGACTGGCAGGAGTAACTAAGGGGTGGTGGTCGGGGGCGGCTGCGCCTTTTGCGCCCGCCACCCCGAACGCTACGGAAAGGGCGGTAAAGGTGCTGACCGCTGCGGTGGCGTTAACCGCCCGCATGGCTTTTTTCGCCCGGGGGCGGAAAAATAAGACAATCCATATTAAACATAACCACGCATTATGCACCCGACTTGCCTGAATGGCAAGGCGTGCGGGCATAATGACCCGTTATGTTTAATATCGCTACTCCTTTGTTTTTCTTCCGGTCTCTTTTTGGGTGTCCCCAAAAAGGAAGGCGGAAGGAAAACAATTGCTGTCACGGCGCACGCAGCATCACGTCTGCACGCGCCCGAAGGACGGCGAAGGGCGCTTACTTCCACTATACAAACCCGCTCAACCGTAAACACGGGAACCCTGCACCGCACGGCTGCACTTCATGGTAAATGCCCCGTTTCTGTTATCAACCGAAAAGAGGTAGGGGATTCTCGCCTTAGTCCCGGCGTTAGTGCCGGGCGGAGCGAAACCGCACCGGGCTTCTCAACTGTCACCCACTCCGCAGGGGATACCATTTCCGCAAGGGATACCATTCCGCAGGGGATACCACTCCGCAGGGGCTTACATTGCATAGGATACTGCTCCCCTTTGCTGTATTCGGCAAGTGAGGAAGCGGCAGCCGGAGCCGGGTATAAGACGAGAGTAGCTTTCGTTATCATCCGCAAGGGATACCACCGCATAGGCTGTCGCTTGTAGTCCGGCTGTGCCGGGGTGTGGGCGGGAGCCGGAGCTGAATGCATCAGGCGGTAGTAACTTCTGTAATCACCCACTTTGCCAGCCTCGACTGTTATACACAGGAGTAACTTTTTGGGAGACTTCCCCCCAAGAATGTTCCGTAGAAACACTGTCAGAGGGCGGCTTTCTTTGCGCCCATTGGGTAGCTACGGGAAAGCAAGGAAAGCGGCACGGTGCACAGAAACACTGCCTGTCCGAGAAACGCTGTCGGTGAAGGTATGTTCCGGTTAAACACTGACGGAGTGCTGCTGCGGGGGACGGGGCTGTGTGGGCGGCGGTATTCCCGCTGCACGCATTGCCACGAACCACACGGCGGCACGGTGAGCAATCAGACGAACAATGCAATCCCGGCTTTCTTCCGGCAATTGCTAGCACATACCTGGTGGGTTCCCGGCTTCATCAACCCGATAACCCCTGTTAACTGCTAGCAGAATCCGGCAGCCGGCTTCTTCCAGGATGAAACATTTGCTAGCAACCTATTGCAGCTCGAGCACGAGATCCGGAAAAATCTGATAGCAAATCTTTCATTGGCCAAGATCTTCCGGAGCGCATTTTGCTAGCAATCATTTCCCCTACTCTTTTCCCTCTACTCTTTTCCCCTGCCCGCTTTCTCCAACCTGTCGAGTGCCGACAAAAATCCCTGCACGGCTTCGCCCTGCTCCCGATACCTTCGTTTCAGTTCCCCGTGCTCCTTTGCCTCCTGCTTGTAGTGGGTACAGAAACGGGGATACTCCCGCACGATGTGTTTGATAGCTTCGCTGGCCGTTCGCTTTCCAGTAAGATTCTTCAAAATCTCAAGTTGCGTGACTTCTTCGGCTGTCAGTCGTAGCGTGATGGTGCTTACTTTCTCGCTCATAATCGCCCACCCCCTTTCTCTCCGGAGACGGACGGTTGCGGCGAACCGGTGGTTTCTCCGGCTTGTGGACCGGTGCGCTTCGTTTCCGCCTGCTGTTGCTGGTTCATGACTTCCGCCCGTCGATATGCTTCCGCATACGTCCGGCAGCGTATTCCGTATCTCTCGATGGTGACGCCTGCGGCTGTCACCTCGTGTGCCACACACCACCCTGTACGCATTTTGCGAGGGTAATACTGTGGTATCTTGTTTTTATCATCACTCATAACCGTGTGGCTTACGCCGTTTTTTGCAATTCATTTTTCTTCGCTTTTTTCAGCCGTGACCTGATGAAGCAGCTCACCGAAAGAATCCTGCCTTTCGACCGCCGGATTTCCCGTATTACTTCCTGCAGGACGTCTTCTTTGCCTTTCGCTTCTTCGCACAGTTCGTCCATATCGTAGCTCGGCACTCCAACGCCCGCCAACATCTGCCTGACGTTATGAACGTCCTCTTTCACCTCACCCGTACGCTCTTCCATCATCCGCAGGCGTCCCGTCTTCACCAGTCCCCACAGGGCGGGCAGCACGTCTCCGGTGAACGAATAACGTCCGCCGCTCGCCTTCAACTCTTCAATCAGTTGCCATATCGGGCTGTCGTCCATGGCTATGTTTTCTATCATCAGAACCTTACGGACATCTCCTTTCGAGCATCCCAGGTTGTAGCAGGTTTCACCCAGCCGCCGCAACTTCAAACGGTATTCATCGGAATGTTCCGGACGTTTCCCGCAGAGTTCTGCAGGGATATTCCCGGCATCCCCCCCCGGAGAGAGTGAAACTTTGTCCTCATCATCCCTTGCCTGCGGAATGGCTTGGGGGATAGAGGGGGAGTTTTCTTTACTTTCTTTTTCTTTGTGCCGTTTTTCCGCAGAATCCCGCGGAGTTTCCGGAATTTCCGCGGAACTCTGCGGAATAATGGCACCGGAAGATATTCCGGCAGTGGTCACGGTCTCTTTTCCGGTAGCGGTCGCAGTCTCTCTCCGGACATCCATTTTGGGAGAGCCATAAACAGCTTTCCCCGTTTTCGTCTCGATTTCCTGACCGGAGAAAAGAGGTAGCGACGCACCTGTCATACCGGAAGCCGCGTCTTGTATCTCGACAAGCCGTATATCCTCGGGTATCACAATCTTCTTCTTGATTCTCCGGCAGATTTCAAGGTAGCGCAGTTGGATATCTACAGAAGTAAGTACATGATTCGTATGCCAGGTGATGGCGTCGAATATTTCCACTTCCGTACAATATTCAATAATCGTTTCTATCCGTTCTTCGTCGATGCACCAATATTCGGAAACGTCAAAGAGTTGGTCGTCCGTGAAACGGACATAGCAGCCCTCAACCCGGTATATCTCATTCAGAATGTACTGGTATATGGCGTATCCCTCACAGCCGTACCGCTTCTTCAGGCGTTTCACCTTGATATCCTGGAAGCGGTCGGTTTCCGCCTGGTAATATGATAATCCTGTTTTTGCCATGATCGTTTAGATTCTTCTACTGTAATTGGAAGCGAGATAGTTCATTATTTCTTCTTTGCTATAAAGAAACGTTCCGCCCAGTTTGTAGAACGGGATGGCGTGCTCCGCACGCAGGTTTCTCAATGTCGAATTACTGATGTTGAGCAATTTGCATACATCGGTGGAGCGGATGAACGCAACGTCTTCCGGCATGGCGTCGAGCATGACGGGGTCAACGGACTTGTATTTCGGTTCTTCCTGTGCCTGCTTGTCGGCTGTTTTTGCAGGTTCTATGATTCTCATGTTCTTGTTTTCTGTTTTCATAACTCTGTTTTTTTATATTGTTAGTAATCAATTCTTTCGGCAATGTAATTCCCCGTTTCGTCGTATATCCATTCGCCGGGACGAACGTTTTCGGAATGGATAGCGTAAAGGTGTGCCCCGCCGTCACCGGGCGCAGGTGCTATATGTTCCGTCACGACTTCCCAGTTTCCGGATTTGTAGGCGGCGCTTCCGACCATTTCCCGGAAAGTGCGTATTACATATACTCTGTCTCTGTTTTCCCTGTCGGTATTGTCACTGTACTTCGTCACAGCACACTGTTTTTCTTCACCGGCTTCCATTATTGGTTCATTCAGATATATGAAGGCTACCCGGTCAAGGTCTTTCAGTTGGCTGCTGTCGAGGGCGTAGATGGTTGCTATAATCCAGCCTTTCAAGACTATTTCCCGGTGTCCTTCTTTGTTGCCGTAATGATGGAGCGCGCGGGTGATTGCTTCTCCCATTTCTTGTTCGGGAATGAGGTTCTTCTCATACGCTATCATGCTGTCGATAGCTTTTTGTTCCAGTTCTGCCTGGCTGATGGTTGCGGTTGATTTCATTCGTTTGCGACTTTGTTGTTGGGTGATTTTTGCGTTTCCTTCCTGGTGTACAATTCTTTGAGAGCTGCCATGTCGTCCATGACTTTCGTATCTAGAATCTTAGCGTAGATTTGTGTCGTCTTGATGCTGGTATGCCCCAACATTTTCGACACGGTTTCAATCGGTATGCCGTGAGACAGGGTGATAGTAGTGGCGAAAGTATGGCGCACCATGTGGAAAGTGATAGGCTGTGCAAGGAAAAGCGGACAGGTGAAGATAAAACGTAAACCGTTTGAAATGAGCATTGTTTCAATATTCTGCCAAGTGAAGAAAATGCAAATGACAACGGAATATTGAGGTTGTTCAGTTACCAAAACGTTATCTGGGAAGTTACCAAAACGAGAACAGGTAACGGCAGGCAATGAAAAGAAATCCTCACCGTTTTGTTTGCACTCATACACAGTATTTTGCATATCAAGGAACGCTTATATGGCAAGTAAATTTGCACTTAAAAAATATAAGCGTATGAAAGTAGAAAAATTCAAGGTGCTGCTCTACCTCAAAAAGAGCAGATTGGACAAATCGGGAAAGGCTCCCATCATGGGACGCATCACTGTAAACCGCACGATGGCGCAGTTCGGATGCAAGCTGTCCTGTACGCCCGAACTGTGGAATCCCCGTGAGAGCCGTCTGAACGGGAAGAGCCGCGAAGCGGTGGAGACTAATACCAAGATTGAAAAGCTATTGTTGGCGATAAACACCGCATTCGACAGCCTTGTGAGGCGTAAGGCTGATTTTGATGCCACCGATGTGAAAGACCTTTTTCAAGGCAGCATGGAAACACAGATGACGCTCATGAAAATGACAGACGCGGTATGTGACGACATCAAGGCTCGTATCGGTATAGACCGCGCGAAAGGAACTTACCCTGCCTATCACTATATGCGGCTGGCACTCGGAGAATTCATTGAAACCAAGTACAAGGTCAAGGATTTGGCTTTTGGGCAATTGACGGAACAGTTCATCCACGAGTATCAGGCTTTCGCGACAGAAGAGAAGGGATATGCTATAGATACAGTCCGCCACCATCTTGCCGTTTTGAAGAAAATTTGCCGCCTCGCCTACAAGAAAGGGTATTCGGAAAAATGCCATTTCCAGCATTTTGCCCTGCCCCAGCAATCGGAAAGGACTCCACGGGCATTAAGCCGCGAATCGTTCGAGAAAATCCGTGACGTGGAAATACCAGCTTACAGAAAATCCCACATACTTGCGCGTGACCTTTTCCTGTTTGCCTGCTATACGGGCGTGTCATACGCCGATGTGGTTTCCATTACAAACGAGAACCTGTACACGGATGAGGACGGAGCGTTATGGCTGAAATACCGCAGAAAGAAAAACGAGCATCGGGCGAGTGTGAAACTCCTTCCCGAAGCGTTGGCACTTATCAATAAGTATCACAGTGAGTACAGGGAAACCTTGTTCCCTTTGCTTCGCTGGTCAAATCTCAGAAGGCATATGAAAGCGTTGGCGGCATTGGCAGGAATTAAGGATGACTTGTGCTACCATCAGGCAAGGCATAGCTTCGCCTCGCTGATAACGCTTGAAGCCGGAGTGCCGATTGAGACCATCAGCAGGATGTTGGGACATTCAGATATTTCCACGACTCAGGTTTATGCCCGTGTCAGTCCGAAAAAACTTTTCGAGGACATGGACAAGTTCATAGAAGCTACAAAAGATTTTCAATTAACCCTTTAACACCGAACATACAATATGCGAAGCACATTTTCACTATTGCCCTACATCAACCGCAGCAAGGTAAAGTCTGACGGTACGACTACTGTCCTGTGCCGTATAACCATCGACGGGAAGCAGGCGGTCATAAGCACAGGCATTTATTGCCGTCCTGAAGATTGGAACGGCAAGAAGAACGAAATAAAAACCGTAAGGGAGAACAACCGCTTACGTGAATACCTACGTCTGACGGAGGATGCCTATAATGAGATACTGAAATCGCAAGGTGTGGTCAGTGCGGAGATACTGAAGAACTATATCACTTTGAATAATATCCATCCGACTACCCTCCTGCAAATGGGCGAATGGGAACGGGAGCGGTTGAGGAAACATTCCGAGGAAATAGATTCCATATCTTCCTACCGCCACTCAATGTATTACCAAAAGTACCTGATTGACTATCTCACGTCTTTCGGGAAAAAGGACATTGCCCTTGAAGAAGTGACGGAAGATTTCGGTAAGTCCTACAAGGCGTATCTGAAAAAGTGCAAGAATTTCGGGGCATCCCAGACCAACAAATGTATGTGCTGGCTGAACCGTCTGCTGTATCTTGCCGTGGACAGGGATATTATCCGTGTGAACCCTTGCGAGGATTTGGAATATGAACCGAAGCCGGAGGCAAAACACAAGTATATCAGCCGTGAGGAGTTCAAGAGAATCCTTGTCACCCCGATGTATGACAAGCGTCAGGAACTTGCGAGGCGGGCTTTCATCTTTTCCACACTGACCGGGTTGGCGTATGTGGACATAAAGCTCCTGCATCCGCACCATATCGGACGTAATGCGAAGGGCAAGCGGTATATCCGCATCAACCGCAAGAAGACGAATGTGGAGGCATTCGTGCCTCTGCATCCCATAGCGGAACAGATATTGTCACTATACAACACAACCGACGATGAACAGCCCGTGTTCCCTCTTCCCAGCCGTGATGCCCTCTGGTTTGATATCCACGAGATGGGCGTTATCATAGGGAAAGAGGATAACTTGTCCTATCATCAAAGTCGGCACAGCTTCGGAACATTCCTGATTTCGGCGGATATACCTATCGAGAGTATTGCCAAGATGATGGGGCATTCCAATATTCGGACGACACAGGGTTACGCACGGATAACCGATGATAAAATCTCGAAGGACATGGACAAACTGATGGAACGCAGAAAGATACAATCTACCGGCGAAAAGACAGACAGCAATAAGTAAAACAGTATCAATTCAGTACATTATGGACAGAGGAATAATAACAATCAGTGAAACGGGTACGGTCACTATGCCGACTGTATCCGTGTGGATGACGCTGTTCGAGATAGCCGATTTATTCGGGGTGTTTTCATGTGATATTCGCAAAGCGATTCATTCCATCTACAAGAACAAGGAACTGAATGAACTTAATACAATGAAGTATCTCAGGCAAGCGGCTGGAATCAATTATGACGTTTACAGCCTTGAAATGATTGTAGCCATAGCATTCAGAATATGCAGTAAAGAGAGTATCCTGTTCAGACGATTTGTAATAAATGAAATCAGTGGCACTAAGAGAGGAACTCCGGTTACATTGCTTGTTTCCTGTGGCAGGGATAACAACCGATGGTATAATTGAAGTTCATTCCGTCAGTCACCAGTTCCCGATGCTCGGATGCAAAGGTAGCGCATGGCACTGATGGCAGCGGCAAGGTCGGGCGGCAGAGCCGTTTCAGGCAGAATCTTCCTCCTGCGGAGCGTATTCAGCCCGAAAACCTTGTCACTGCCTGCCATACGCTTGAAGGGCATCCGGCAACGGAAACAAGCGACTGGCGGGAAATCAGAAGAAAGAAGAGAGGAACGGCTTACAGACGAAGCGGTATTTTGATGCTCCGTCCGTAAGCCGTTCCTTTCTCTTTTTGCCGAAAGTCCGTTGCTGACGCAATCATAGGGCAGACGGCAAACTGCGCTCCTTCAAGAAAATCAGGTTGCTCTCTGTCGGTAAGCAGAGCGGTAGCCGTCAGTAAGCATCCTTTCAATGTCGGATTCACGGTAGAGGATTTTACCGCCTAATTGGATATAGGCTATGCGCCCTTCGTTCCGGTAGTCCTGAAGTGTCCGGCGGCTCACTTTCAGCCGTGCCGCGACCTCCTTGTCTGTGAAGAAATGCTCGCCGTTCAGTGTCGGGCGGTAATTGGCAGTCAGATGTTCGAAGCTGTCCAAAAGACGGTCGAGGCTGCCCATGAAGTGGATTATCCATTCGCTGTCCTTGTTAATCAGTTCATTCATGTTACTTTGGATTTAGTGTAATTACTTTGTTTACTATATGCGGGTGATTAAATCGTCCTGCCCTTGAACTTTGCTTCTTTGCGTCTGTCCTCCACAACGGAAACAATACGCTGCACGTCTTCGGGACGGTAATACGTCTTGTGGTTTATCTGCGAGTAAGCCAGCGTCCCGTTGTCCCGAAGCGTCTGCAATGTGCGTGGGCTGATGTTGAGCATCCGGCAAACGTCCTGATTGTCCATCCACTCGCCCATTGTCTTCTCTCCGTGCCGCCGGCAGATGGCATCCATGCGACTGACGAAACGGTCGAACTTGGCGACCATCGCCTCAAAGGTCTTTCTTTCAATTGATACGATTTCCATATACATACTTTTTATTGTTACTGTTTCTTTTGCCGCAAAGGAATACATAATCTGTTATCCGGCTATGGATTTCCCGGAAGTGGAAGCATGTGGCACAGGTTGGTAGAGGTTGGCACAGATTGGGGCTATATTCTTAATTCCGGAAATCAGCAATGTGGCAAGAGAAAAAACAAGGGCTTAATTCAAACCTGACTGTAATCGCACCTTTGTTCTTCCGGCTATTCAGATCCGGCAAATCTGTGAAGTCCTCACCAATATCTCTATCACCATAAAGCAAAGTCTCACAATATTGCCTAACCGAATCCAAGTTGTTGACTGACTGTACTAAAACGTCTTACTTTGCTTGCAACAATCGGTCGAGGTACTGACCAAGACCACAGTAATAACTTAATCAACCTGTTTTATGACAATGAAAAGAGAACCAAGTATCAGTGAGCAGCAGGCTCGTGAAATCGTGGAAAGAATGGGACGCAGAGAATCCCGCAGTGAGAAGTCTATGGACGACTTCTACCGGAACATCGGTCTGGAGCCGGAACATCTGGCACAACCCGTCAAGACCATCACGAAAAAAGCGGAAACAGCTACGGTGGATGAACCGTCAGGCAGAACGCCCGAAGAAGTGGCAGTGCCACAGAAGCGTGTCAGCAGCAAACAACGCAGGCTGTCGCTGGACGAGTACCGTACCGCTTACCTGCAAGTTCCCAAGATAACCGACCGCAAGCCCGTGTTCGTCAGCGGTGAGGTGCGTGACCGGCTGGACGGGATTGTCCGCCGTCTCGGCGGGCGTGGCATGAGTGCTTCGGGACTTATCGAGAACCTCGCCCGCCTGCACCTTGAAACCTACCGGGAGGACATCGAGCAGTGGCGCAAACTCTGAGCGGATTACGGTAGAACCAATCAAGTCGGTGGATATACTCCATCGGCTTGACCGATATTCCAAATGAGTTATTATACTCACAAACCAATCCGACAGGCGGAGGATTCTTGTGTCCTCAAAGACACAGCAAGGTATATTTTCAGTTACCCGAATGCTTCCGAGTAACTGAAAATCCCGGTACTGCCGTGGGCAGAATTATCCTCCTCAGTCGGATAATTTCGGGGTTCCTTAATCAAAGATTAAACAATGGACAAGCCGTAAAATTAAAAGAATAAGAAGAATGAAAAAGAAGAGCAAGTACGGGAGAAATCCCAAATTGAATCCGAAGATACACTGTGTGATGGTGCGCTTCGATGATATGGAATGGAACAGGTTCCTGACGATGTACGAGGAATCACAGGTGTATGCGAAAGCCGTCTTTCTGAAGGCGCATTTCTTCGGACAGAAGTTCAGGGTACATAAAGTGGACAAAGCAATGTTGGAATACTGTACCAAGCTGTCCGACTTTCATGCCCAGTTCCGCGGCATAGGCACCAATTACAACCACGTCGTGAAGGAATTGCGCATCCATTTTTCGGAGAAGAAGGCGATGGCGTTGCTCTACAAGCTGGAGAAACATACCATCGACCTTGTGAAGTTGAGCCGGGAGATTGTGGAACTTTCAAGGGAGATGTATGTCAAGTGGGAACAACAGAAGGAATAATTCCATACCACACTAAGCGCCCGCAGATACGCAGCCCGGTGAATGAACGATATCCGTATGGCAACTTCATTGCCGACCATATCATTGTCGAACGACCTGTGGGTCTGTTTAAGAATGAAAACCGTCCGAAAGGGATAAAAATATAACTTTTATTGTGGGCAGTAACGTTATTGTTTTCGTTACTGCCCACAATAATAATCCTTATCGCTTTTGGATATTGTGCTGATAGAATTTGGTACAGACAAATTTAATAAAATAGTACAAAATGCAATGCAATTCTTTATGCGTTGCACACTTGATTTCCTATTTTGCAGAATTGCAGAGACATGTTTTTCTATCATCTTCTTGCACATCTGTTTGTATGGGAATATGTCTGATTCTTAATATCATATACGAAATTATTGCAACAATCAAAGCAAATACGGCAATACCTATAAATGACACATGTAAACCATAGCGTTTTCCTATGAATCCGATTATAACCGGACCAAGGAGTATGCCAGAATATCCAAGGGCATTAATAAAGCTAATAATGTTGTGTATTGCCATCCCTTTTATGTGGACCGCGAAGGAAACCAATTGAGGGACTACATTGGCGGCACCGCAACCGACCATTGCAAAGCCAACGGCAGCAGCCACGGCACTATCAACTAATACTATTGTCATGAAACCGACAGCAATAAGCAATGCTCCTCCGGCCACAACAACCCTTTGTCCTAATTGATCAACTATTTTGTCACCGCATAGTCTCATAATTGTCATTGATACAGCAAAAGCTGTGTAGAAAAATCCTGCCATAGACATACTAATTCCACGCTCTTGACTGACAAATATTGCCGACCAACCCATTACAGCACCCTCTGAGGCATACATGATAAAGCACAATAATCCAACCACGATAACCGTAGGAGGAATATATAATCTGCTTTTCCTTGGTTTCTCAACCGGTGAGTCAGACACAAATTCTTCTTTTGATAATAAATCCCTACATCCGAACACCAGCGCAAGCAATATGAACACCATACAAATAACGACAGCCCATTTAGGCATGAGTCCCAAAGTAAACAGCACGCTCATCGCTCCGGCACCAATCAGTGTGCCCAACGAATAGCCGCCATGAAAACCAGACATAAGATGCTGTCCCGTCATGCGCTCGACGGTAACGCCATTCATGTTTGCCGCAACATCAATGGTGATGGTACAACTTCCAAAAACCATAAGCATCACGCCTGTCAGCCATATATTTATAAGCAGGCTTATTGCTAACAATGCGAAAGCCATCAGCAATCCCGAAACATAAACCACCTTCTTTGCGCCAAAACGATTTACAAGAAAGCCAGAAAGCGGAAGTGCGCAGATAGAGCCAAATCCACTGCACAGCATAAGTAGCCCAAGAGTACCCTCGTCTATTGCAAAAGAACTCTTGACGTATGGTACAAGCGGTGCCCACGCAGCCTCGAGAACCCCTATTATCATAAAGGCAACACGATTGGAAACAAGCAAATGTTTATGTTGGTTATGAGGAATATTCATCTTAAACTAATAAAAAAGACATATTGCAACATCATATTGAAAATGAAATAAAAATTCACTTCTTTGAAGAATTTACCCCCCGCAACAGTTGTCTGTGGCAGGGGTAATCTTTCTATTTGGGCATCATGAACTTCATTTCCTTTGGATTACAGCTTACTTGTTTGCAGTCTGTTTGAATCCTGTGTCTTCTGCTGACCAAGACTTCCATTTGCACTCCCCGACTTCCATTTCAGAGAACTGTGCAGTGAATGAATGTTCAACCGGGCTTGCCGCATATATTCCAAACGAGATCTCTCCATCACCTTTGTCTAAATGGAATGTACGCATCTGGTGGAAAGTGATACCGTCAGTACTCGTTTCTATATAATAGTCGCTTTCTCGGCGGCTAAGACGATACCACATTTCCTTTATTGAAGAGGGTATGTCATGTGTGGCCCAGTCGGAATATCCGTTATTTGTCACCACACTGCCCAGTCTTTGATATTCCTCGTTCTCGTATTCAATTGACGCCTTCATCCAGTTATCACTATCAAGATAGATTGCGATACCGCATTGGTCAAACAAGGCAGAACTGTTGAACGATGTCTTTACGGTGAAAGAAAAGAATTTGTCAGAGGTTTTCATTTGCAGCACCGGAGCATTGTCATTGCTAAACCCATAATAGGTGCGCTGCCACAGATCGGTATGAGGTTCTGAAACGATTGTGATCAAGGAGTCCGTGATAGTATATTGTTTTGGTTCACGGATCCAAAACAGGTTTTCCGCCACAAATGGCTTTAAGGTTGTGTCTTTTACTTCCATATTCGATTTGTTTGTTGTAGCATATTGTTGTTTCTGCTCATTTTGACAAGATGACAAGGCGCATGCAAGCAGTGACAATGCTATGATAAATTGATTTCTGTTCATTGTTTATAAAATCTGATTATAGTGTAAAATAAGGGCTTTATTCCTCGTTTAGTTTGCCTATGCGGAAATCGGGAACAACCTCTTGCTTAAGCGATACTTCCGTGAAATAGCAGGTGTGTTCATTGTCTTTAGGACTTTGGGAACTCAAGCCAAGAAGTAACTTTTCAGGAAAATCATTCCTGTAGAGACGAGCCATGTGCCATATTTTCCCATCTTCTGAAAAATAACTGCCAAGAGTGGTGCCATCGGAGGATAATCTCATATAAACATGCGGACCTATAATTACCTGATGATTATTGTCATCGGAGGTACCTATTGTGCGAACCGACACCACTCGATGGTCACCATATTCATCCTGCTCGAAACATAGTTTTTGACAATGCGTGTCATTCTCGTATGCGTATAACACACCAGCAGAATATGTTCCGGTTTTAGTAAAGTTCGGCTGTACTTTAGCCGTGAAAGTGAAAGGCTTGGTGTTGTCAACCTCTGTGAAGATGACCGCAGAGCTATTGACAACGTTTCCATCCGGGGAACGGAAATAATCAGTTTGGGGACCGGCCACAAACTTGAGAGTGTCACCAAGAAGTGTGATACCATTCTCTCCCCCGTTTTTAGACTTTGTAAAACGGATTCCTCCTACATTGATATTGCATGTAGCGAGTTTAACGCTTTCCGTTGTAACTTTCTTGTCAGAACTTCCTGTTTTTTTCTCTGACTCTTTCTGGGTGCATCCAGTCATAGCAAGACTTGTGATGATTACGATAAATACCAATTTTTTCATTGCGATATTGATTTGATTTTTATTAAATTGCAACTTCCTTGTGATTTATTTGCGGTTGCAAAATTAGATTGAATATAAGATGTGCGCAATACTGATTTCTAACCAATTTTCGCATCAATAGCAATATAAACCGATTTTTATTTGCTGAATATCAATCCTCTACGGCCGACAACTAACGAATTTTCAGGAACATCCTGAGTTATGGTACATCCATGTGACAGTACACATCCATTTCCGATGCGGAAACCACCAGCGACAATTATAGTCCCTGTGCCGAAAGAGCAATGATTGCCGATTCTTGTTCCAGGAAACAGAATAAGTTCTCCACCTATAGTATTATCATCTCCGATATAGATGTCATCACCTTCTCCTGTGCAATAAATATAAGCCCCGTTTGCAAGAGAAACACCTTTGCCAAAGTGAATTGGAACGGAACTAAAAATACGTTCAAATCCATTGTGCACTACCGTTATACCTGCTTCAATTTCTAATATACCAGCTGATTTGTTCATACAGATATTTTGCTTTTGTTATATGAATGCAAAATTAAGAACCAATAGCAGCTGGTGCAACACTGATTTCTAACCAATCATGAAGTAGGCATGCACATTAGATAAGGTTCATTCTTAATGCAATTTCTACTGCGGCTGCGGTATTGGCAACTTTTAATGTTGCCAATATATCCTGACGGTGACGATTGACAGTAAAAATAGATATGTTTAAGTTGCTGGCAATCTGTTTGCTTGGCACTCCTTTGGCTATTAACGACAGTATTTCAAGTTGCCGGCGGCTGAGAATTTTACGGTCACTCGCTTCGTATATGTCTCGTCCAACCGTTTCCCCGGTCAATAGATTGACAATAATTCCGTCTTGTCGGTTATGGGAAACGGGGTACGGAATGTAAGTGCATAGACCGAATAAAACACTTCCGTTGGCACTACAGCTGAAATATCTCGTTGTATGGAGTATTTTGACTTTTTTATTGCCTCCGGTTTGGTAAAAACTGAGGATGCATGAAGCGGAAAAATCGGTCTTTTCTCTGATTGAAAGTTCTTTTATAAAGTTGAAGAAACGAAGCTCCAGTACATGGCGTTCAATAAGTTCGTCTTCTTTTGCATGGCAGAATACTATGTCCTCAAAGGCAGAATTACGGTCTACCATATATTCTGGAAGATTCATTATAGTTTGACCGAATTTCCCGGAATAAATATGACATTCGTTATTTTGAAAATCTGACACAACAGCTATACCTTCTGTTGCAAGTGCATAACCGCTTGCACACGCTCTTGCTTGGGCGAGTAATATCTCTCTGTTATCCGAGGTTTCAAACTGTTGCTCTGTCAAAAGCGATTTTAGTTCATGTTCTTTCTTCATCACGAATTGAATTGGTTATTATTCACCATTGTGGCAGTAAGAGAATACAACTAATTTTGCAACGAAGATACGAAATATCAATGATTTAACCAATAGAAAACGTAAATATAATAACTGATAATCAATAAAACAATTCATAATATGGAACAACTACGATTCTTATTTACCATAGCCGTACTATTGGCATCCGTGATAATTACTATCGCGCAGTACTTGATTCAAGGTACTTCAATCTTTTAATAATAGCCCAACAAAGGTGACTACTACATTCTGAGAATTTTGTATTGTATTTATATGCCGATTTAATGATGACGTATATTCAAAAAACAGTAGCATGTGGCTATTTGCTAATAACATTGTTTATTGGCTGCATTGCTTATATTTGGTATGGCGAATGGCAAGAAGTGGAGGCGTTGGAGTTAGACAACCAACAGATTGACAAGTTACGAAAAGAGATAAATGATGTACATATCCAACTTATAGAAAATTCCTTATTGGGTGAAACTATATTGGAATGGGGCAATGATGATTTAGGATATTACCACGTTCAGCGTATGGTAATAGACAGTATGCTGTGCCGTTTCAAAGCTATCTATCCAGCAGAACGTATTGATAGTGTACGCCTTCTTCTCGAAGATAAGGAACGGCAGATGCACCGAATCGTACAGGTACTTGAACAGCAACAAGCCATCAACGATAAGATAACCAGTCAAGTGCCTGTAATCGTGCAGAAGAGTGTGCAGGAACAGCCCAAGAAATCCAAGCGCAAGGGTTTCTTGGGCATCTTTGGCAAAAAGGAAGAAGCGAAACCAACTGCGACTACTACAATGTTGCGTTCCCTTGACCGGGACATGATAGCCGAGCAACGGGCGCAAAGCCGCCGTCTGTCGGAACACACCGACAGCCTTGCGGCACGAAACGCGGAACTTAACCGGCAATGGCACGGATTTATACGCCAGATGGATAAAAAGGTGTAAGCCGATCTACAAAAACGGGAAGCCGAGATAACCGCCATGAGGGAACAGTCGTTTATGCAGATAGGTAGCCTGACTGGATTCGTCCTCCTTCTGCTGGTAATCTCATATATCATCATACACCGTAATGCCAACCGAATCAAACAGTACAAACAGAAAACGACTGATTTAATAGGACAGTTGCAACAGTCGGTAGAGCAAAACGAGGCTCTGATAGCCTCTCGCAAGAAAGCGGTGCATACCATCACCCATGAACTGCGCACACCTTTAACGGCAATAATCGGTTATACCGCGTTGATGGAAAAAGGGAATGATGCGGATAAAAAAGAGCAATATGTCCGTAATATCCGGCAATCTTCCGACCGGATGCGAGAAATGCTCAACACCCTGCTGAGTTTCTTCCGTCTGGATAACGGCAAGGAACAGCCGAACATTTCTCCTTGCCGGATTTCGGCAATCACGCACATTCTTGAAACGGAGTTTACACCCATCGCCATGAACAAGGGGCTGGCTCTTACCATAATCAATCAGACGGATACTATTGTCTTGACCGATAAGGAACGTATCCTGCAAATCGGCAACAACCTGTTGTCAAACGCCATCAAGTTCACGGAGAACGGTGGCGTTTCTATGACAACGGACTACAATCACGGTGTCCTGAAACTTATCGTCGAAGATACGGGCACAGGAATGACCGAAGAGGAACAGCAACGGGTATTCGGTGCGTTTGAGCGTCTGGCAAACGCTGCCGCAAAAGACGGCTTCGGACTGGGACTTTCCATTGTTCAGCGTATCGTGTCAATGCTCGGCGGCACGATACGGCTGGAGAGCGAGAAAGGCAAAGGCAGCTGTTTCACGGTGGGAATACCCATGCAGACAGCCGGGGAACTACCAGAAAGGATAAATCAGACACGGATTCATCATAACCATAGATTCCACGATGTGACAGCCATCGACAATGACGAGGTATTGCTCCTTATGTTGAAAGAAATGTATGCCCAAGAAGGAGTACACTGTGACATCTGCACCGATGCTGCGGAACTGATGGAACTGATACGAAAAAAGGAATACAGCCTGCTTCTGACGGATCTGAACATGCCGGAAATCAACGGTTTCGAGCTGTTGGAACTGCTACGCACCTCCAACGTTGGCAATTCAAAGGCTATCCCGGTAGTCGTGACAACCGCTTCGGGCAGTTGCAGCAAGGAGGAACTTATGGAACGTGGTTTCTCCGGTTGCCTGCTCAAACCGTTCTCCATATCGGAACTGATGGAGGTTTCAGACAAATGCGCCATGAAAGGCAACCAGAATGAAAAGCCGGATTTCACCTCCCTGCTGTCCTACGGCAATGAAGCCGTCATGCTGGAGAAACTGATAACGGAAACCGAAAAGGAAATGCAGGCAATCAGGGAAGCGGGTCTAAAGAAAGATCTTCAGGAATTGGACGCACTTACACACCACCTGCGCAGCTCATGGGAGATACTCCGTGCCGACCAACCGTTAAGGGAACTATACAAATTGCTTCATTGCGAAGGTACATCAAATAACGAGGCTATCCATAATGCTGTGACTGCCGTACTGGATAAGGGGTCTGAGATAATCCGGCTGGCAAAAGAAGAAAGGAGAAAATACGAAAATGGATAAGACAAAAATCATCGTGGTGGAGGACAACATCGTGTATTGCGAGTTCGTCTGCAATCTGCTGGCACGTGAGGGATTCCGCACCGTGCAGGCTTTCCACCTCTCGACTGCGAAGAAATATCTGCAACAGGCCGCAGACGGGGACATCGTGGTTTCCGACCTGCGCCTGCCCGACGGCAACGGTATCGACCTGTTGCGCTGGATGCGCAAGGAGGGCAGGATGCAGCCCTTTGTCATCATGACCGACTATGCCGAAGTGCATACGGCTGTTGAAAGCATGAAACTCGGCTCGCTGGACTACATACCCAAGCAGCTTGTGGAGGACAAACTCGTCCCTCTGCTCCGCTCTATATTGAAAGAACGGAATGCCGGGCGAAACCGTATTCCCGTGTTCCCCCGCAACAGTCCGGCGTTTCAAACAATCAGGAAACGCATAAGACTGGTAGCCCCCACCGACATGAGCGTGATGATATTCGGCGAGAACGGCACGGGCAAGGAATATATAGCCCGACAGCTTCACGATAAGAGCAAACGGGCAGGAAAACCTTTCGTGGCGGTGGACTGCGGTTCACTCACTAAAGAGCTTGCTACCTCGGCATTCTTCGGACACATAAAAGGAGCTTTCACGGGTGCGGACAATCGCAAAAAAGGCTATTTTTACGAGGCGGAAGGCGGTACGCTGTTCTTGGATGAGGTTGGCAACCTCGCACCGGAAACCCAGCAGATGCTTCTGCGTGCCATACAGGAACGTCGGTTCCGTCCGGTAGGCGACAAGTCTGACCGGAGTTTCAACGTCCGCATCATCGCCGCCACCAATGAGAATCTGGAAAAGGCGGTCTGTGAAAAACGTTTCCGGCAGGATCTATTATACCGTCTTCACGACTTCGAGATAACCGTCCCGCCGTTGCGCGACTGTCAGGAAGATATCATGCCGCTGGCTGAGTTTTTCCGTGAAATTGCGAACCGGGAACTGGAATGCGATGTCATCGGCTTAGATGGTGAAGCCCGCAAGACATTGCTGACCTATGCGTGGCCGGGCAATGTCCGTGAGCTTCGTCAGAAAATCATGGGCGCGGTGTTGCAGGCACAGACGGGTCTTGTCACGAAAGAACATTTGGAACTTGCCGTGACGAGGGCGACCTCACCCGTCAGCTTCGCCCTGCGCAGCGATGCGGAAGACAAGGAGCGTGTCTTACGCGCATTGAAGCAGGCGAACGGGAACCGCAAGGTTGCCGCCGAACTGCTCGGGATAGGACGTACGACGCTGTACAACAAACTGGAAGAATATGGATTGAAGTATAAATTTCAGCAACCATAGCCGGGAATTTATTAATAGTGAAATGAATGCTCAATTTTACAAGTTATTCGGTATTGATGAAAAGGATCAACAGCATATATTGGAAGTATTAGCTTAAAAGAGAGAAAATCAGTAAATGTCTTTAAAATCAGATAGACATAGGTCCCAAAAATACTGACTATAAAATTTCGCATCGGAATGAGGTTGCCATTCCGATGCGGTTATATTACGTTACGACTGTAATAATTCTATTTGACATTATTCGTCAGCCATTCCTTAGCCACTTCTGTTAGTCGGTATTATTGTTTGGGGTGCTTCAGTTGATTTGGATAAAGCCGTTCAATCAATCCTTATTGCAATGCTGGTTTAAGTCTTTAATATCGCATACATCCGCCATATTCCTCATTGTCATGTAAGAATCTTCCATTTTTTGAATGAGCAATTCCACTTGAGGGGTACTTAGGGGATGCTTAGGGGGTACTTGCACTCCTCTGCTATCTTTTTGTCTTCTTTATCATTCTCTATGATATTGGATTTGAAATCAGGCCGCTTAAACATGATAGTAACGAAACCTCCATCCGAAGACCATGTAGGAGTTTTCACGCCTTGCGCCTGGCAAGCATCCATGATACGCCTTGCACCGCTACCCCAGTTTTCCAGATAAGTCATTCGATAAAGAGCTTCCGCCATTTTCAAGTTATGGGGATATGACTCGTGAGGCTCCTTTATGTTTTCAGGTGTTATCTGAGGTGGAAATATGCCTGGACTTGCAATTTCTATGCGGTCATCATAGATGGCAAGACTGATAGTCAGATTATGCCTCTCCCAATGACGTAAGGCGATATTTTTGCTTTGGATGATTAGGCTGTTTGGGATACATTGGCTCAATTGCTCCATCTCCCAAAGCAGGAAGAAAATAATTTTCTCGGAATGATGTACGATGTATGAATCCTATATTTGACATTATTTCATTCATCGTCATATAGCTTTTGCTCATTGAAAGAATTACTTCTTGAACTTGGGCGGTACTTTAGCGGTAGTTCTCCCTACAGGAACTCAAACTCAACCTTGTTATATTTATATCAAATTCATATTTATTTTTCAGAAATTATCACTACCTTTGCAGATATAGTCAATTTATTGAGGTAGGTGTTTAATACAAAATATGAAAACTGATAGGATAAATCGAATAAAAGTTGCGTTAGCCGAACAGAATAAAACTGGAAAATGGTTGGCAGAGCAACTTCAAAAGAATGAGGCTACTATTTCTCGGTGGTGTTCAAATACATCACAGCCTAGTTTAGAGGTTCTAACCCGGATTGCAGAAATTCTCAATATGGATAGGAAAGATTTGATAAACAGTAGTAAATAGCATTTGCTATTGAGTATATATAAAATTGCATAACGATAATGACAAGCAATACACAAAGAGCGCAATTGCAAGCTCAAATATGGAAAATCGCTAACGAAGTGCGTGGAGCTGTTGATGGATGGGACTTTAAGCAGTTCGTCCTTGGAACATTGTTCTACCGTTTCATTAGCGAGAATTTCACGGATTATATTGAAGGTGGAGATGAAAGCATTGATTATGCTAATTTGCCTGATAGTGTAATTACTCCTGAGATAAAAGATGATGCAATTAAGACCAAAGGTTATTTCATATACCCAAGTCAGTTATTTGTAAATATCGCTAAAACAGCGAACAATAATCCAAATCTCAATACTGACCTCAAGACTATATTTACAGCAATTGAGGGTTCTGCCGTCGGATATGATTCAGAAGGTGATATCAAAGGTTTGTTTGCGGACTTTGATACCACAAGTACACGATTGGGTAATACAGTTGAGGATAAAAATAGTCGTTTGGCAGCAGTTATAAAGGGAGTCGCGGGTTTAGACTTTGGCAACTTTGAGGATAATCATATTGACTTATTTGGCGATGCCTACGAATTTTTGATACATAACTATGCTGCTAATGCGGGAAAATCAGGAGGCGAATTTTTTACGCCTCAATGTGTATCAAAGCTAATCGCTCGATTAGCAATGCATAACCAAAGCACAATCAACAAGATTTATGACCCTGCTGCAGGTTCGGGTTCATTGTTGTTGCAGGCGAAGAAGCAATTTGATGAACATATAATCGAAGAGGGCTTCTTTGGTCAGGAGATTAACCATACTACATATAATCTTGCTCGTATGAATATGTTTTTGCATAACATAAACTACGACAAGTTTAACATCGCATTGGGTAATACTCTTATGGACCCTAAGTTTGGTGATGATAAGCCATTTGATGCCATCGTGTCTAATCCGCCATATTCGGTAAATTGGGTTGGCTCGGACGATCCGACGCTAATTAACGATGATCGTTTTGCTCCTGCAGGAGTGCTGGCTCCTAAGTCAAAAGCGGACTTCGCTTTTGTATTGCACGCATTGAGCTATCTATCAAGTAAAGGTAGAGCTGCGATAGTATGTTTCCCTGGTATTTTCTATCGTGGAGGTGCAGAACAGAAAATTAGAAAATACTTGGTGGATAATAACTTTGTGGAGACAGTTATCGCATTAGCTCCTAATCTATTCTATGGAACTACGATTGCGGTAAACATCTTAGTTTTGTCGAAACATAAGATGGATACAAACACGCAATTTATTGATGCTACAAGCAACGACTTTTTTAGGAAGGAAACAAATAATAATGTCCTTGATGAGAAGCACATAAATAAGATTATAGAAATCTTTGACAGAAAAGAAGATAAAGAAGCTATTGCAAAATCTATTGACAACAAACAGATTGCAGAAAATGATTACAATCTATCCGTCAGTAGTTATGTAGAACCAAAAGAGACTCGAAAAGAAATCGATATTAAGGAACTCAATGAACGCATCCATAAGATTGTGGCACGAGAAAATGAGTTAAGAAATGAAATAGACAAAATCATTGCAGAATTGGAGGAAGAGTTATGAGTGGATTAACAAAACTATTGACATCATATTGTCCAAAAGGTGTTGAGTATAAGAAAATAGGAGAAATAGGTGTATTGTTTGGAGGATTAACTGGAAAATCGAAAGAGGACTTTAAAAATGGCAATGCAAAATTTATAACATATCGTAACATATATTCCAACCCATCTTTAGATTTGAATATAAAGGATAAGGTTAGAATATTAGATGATGAGAAGCAGCATATTGTTCGATATGGAGATATTTTATTTACAGGCTCTTCTGAAACTCCAGATGAATGTGGCATGTCGTCAGTCGTCACTGTGCAAACAAATGAAGATTTATATCTTAACTCCTTTTGTTTTGGATTGCGTCTTCATAATTTAGATGAATTCAATCTTCATTTTTTAAAACACTTATTAAGAAGCGATGAAGTAAGATGTCAGATTAAGCAAACTGCTAGTGGTGTTACACGATACAATATCTCTAAAAAGAGGTTTGTTAATATTTGTATACCCGTACCACCTATTGAAGTACAAACTGAGATTGCAGAAATTCTTGACCGCTTCGCGGAGCTGCAAGCGGAGCTGCAAGCGGAGCTGCAAGCGGAGCTGCAAGCGAGACAAGAGCAATATGAATACTACCGAAATAAGCTGCTGACATTTAATGGAATACAGCAAGGCGTAATATGGATGAAAATGAGTGAGATAGGTACATTCATAAGAGGAAAACGCTTTGTGAGGACAGACATTGTTAATGATGGTGTCCCCTGCATTCATTATGGTGATATGTATACGTATTATGGATTGTATGCAACAAAGAGTAAGGGAATGCTTAGAAATGAGCTTGCCTCCAAAATGCGATACGCTCAAAAGAATGATGTTGTAATTGTCGCTGCTGGAGAAAATAAAGAAGATATTGGAATCGGTATGGCTTGGCTTGGTGATGAACCCGCTGCAGTTCATGATGCTTGTTTTATATTCAAGAGTGATTTATATCCTCAATATGTTTCTCATTATTTGCGAACAAATTATTATCACAAACAAATCGTCAAACATGTTTCAGAGGGTAAGATATGTTCAATTTCTGCAAAAGGTTTAGGCAATGCTATTATCCCTATACCTTCTTATGAAGAACAGGTAAGGATTGCTACACTACTTGATAAGTTTGATGAACTGGTTAGCGACCTTGTACAAGGGTTGCCAGCAGAAAGAGCAGCAGTAAAAGAGCAGTACGAATATTATAGAAATAAACTACTATCATTTCCAGAGTATAAATTAAGTGCTTGATATGGGAAAGACATTGACCGAAATAGCCCAAACCCTAAAAGATACCGACAAGAAGGTTCAGTTGATTTATGCCTTCAATGGTGTTGGAAAAACTCGCCTTTCTTGTGAGTTTAAGGAGTTGATTGCACCCAAAACAGAAGGTGAAGAGGAAGAAGAGAAGCCAATAAAGGTTCTCTACTATAATGCCTTTACTGAAGATTTGTTCTATTGGGATAATGATTTGGATGAAGATACCAATAGAAAGTTAATCATACATCCAAACAGTTTTACTGATTGGATTTTCAAAGATCAAGGTCAAGAGTCTAATGTAATTACCCATTTCCAGCATTATACTAATGACAAACTTACTCCGTCATTTAACGAAGACTTTAACGAAATTACATTTTCATTAGAGCGTGGAGATGATAATAAGATAGACAATATTAAAATCTCCAAAGGAGAAGAGAGTTGTCTTATTTGGTGTGTATTTTTTAGCTTGATAAAACTGGTTGTAGATACATTGAATGAGTCGGAACCTGCAAATCGTGACACCAACCAATTTGATGAATTAGAATATATCTTTATAGATGATCCTATTAGTTCGTTAGATGAAAACCATCTGATAGAATTGGCTGTAAATATAGCTGAATTGATTAAGTCTAGCCAATCCAAAGTTAAGTTTATTATAACAACTCACAATCCATTGTTTTACAATGTGCTTTATAATGAGTTGGAGCTAAAGAAGAAAAACAAGAAAGGAAATGAATGTTGCTACCTATTGAATAAAGATGATGATGGCACATATAAGTTAGATGGGAAATTGGGAGATTCAAATAAGAGTTTCTCATATCATTTGCATTTGATGCAAATTCTTCAAGATGCGGTTGATAATAATAGTATTGAGAAGTATCATTTTATGCTTCTCCGAAATCTTTACGAGAAGACTGCAAACTTCTTAGACTACCCACAATGGTCAGACTTATTACCTGATGACAAAAAGACATATTACAATAGGATTATTCAGTTTACAAGTCATTCTACATTGTCAAACGAGGCTATCCCAGAACCTACGGTGCCTGAAAAGAATACTTTAAAATTACTATTTAAGCATCTTGTAGATACTAATTATTACACCGAAGAGCAAAATGGCACAGTATAATACCATAGCAGAATCAAATAATTTCATAGTGCTTGATGACTATGAAAAGTACTCAGTGTTAAATGAGCCATCTGTTGGTTATCAAACAGAGTCTTCGCTTGAGTCTGAGTTTATTCAGGATTTAAGGGATCAAGGCTATGAATATTTACCTGATTTGAATACTCCTGATGCATTACTTGCTAATGTGAGAACTCAACTGCAAACACTTAATGATGTTGAATTTACAGATAGTGAATGGGCGAGATATATAGAAGAATATCTTGATAAACCAAGCGATTCTTTCGTCGAAAAAACAAGAAAAATCCAAGATGATTATATCTATGATTTCGTCTTTGATGATGGCCATATTAAAAACATCTATTTGGTAGACAAACAAAATCTATCAAGAAACAAACTTCAAGTTATAAGGCAGTTTGTACAAGAAGGATCACATCTTAATCGTTATGATGTGACGATCTTGGTTAATGGACTACCTTTGGTTCAAGTTGAATTGAAGAAGCGAGGTGTAGCGATTAGAGAAGCTTTTAATCAAGTACATCGATATTCAAAAGAAAGTTTTAATGCTAACAACTCGTTATATAAGTATATCCAGGTCTTCGTTATATCTAATGGTACAGATAGCCGATATTTTGCCAATACTGTAGAGCGAAACAAGAATAGCTTTGACTTTACAATGAATTGGGCTAAGGCAAACAACTCATTGATTAAAGACTTGAAGGATTTTACTGCAACATTCTTTCAGAAGAATACCCTGCTGAATGTAATACTAACATATTCAGTATTTGATTCAAACAATACATTGTTGATAATGCGACCATATCAGATTGCAGCAACGGAGAGAATCCTATGGAAAATCAAGAGTTCATATCAGGCAAAGAAATGGTCTACTACAGAAGGTGGTGGATATATTTGGCATACAACAGGTTCTGGTAAGACTCTTACGAGTTTTAAGGCTGCAAGGTTAGCTACTCAACTCGATTTCATAGATAAAGTATTCTTTGTTGTTGATAGAAAAGACCTTGACTATCAAACGATGAAAGAGTATCAGCGATTTTCTCCCGATAGCGTGAATGGTTCAGAAAGTACTGCCGGACTGAAACGAAACATAGATAAAGATGACAATAAGATTATTGTTACCACTATTCAGAAACTAAATAATCTGATGAAGAGCGAAAACGATTTGTCTATTTATCAGAAACAAGTTGTCTTTATCTTTGATGAAGCACATCGCTCACAGTTTGGTGAAGCGCAAAAGCAATTAAAGAAGAAGTTTAAGAAATACTATCAGTTTGGATTTACAGGAACTCCAATCTTTCCTGAAAATGCACTCGGTTCTGATACCACTGCGAGTGTGTTCGGGAGAGAGTTGCATTCGTATGTTATTACAGATGCCATACGTGATGAAAAAGTCTTAAAATTCAAGGTTGATTATAACAATGTTCGTCCTCGATTCAAGGGAATAGAAACGGAACAAGATGAGAAAAAGTTAAGTGCGGCAGAAAACAAGTCTGCACTGCTTCACCCTGCACGTATCAAAGAAATATCCCAATATATATTGGATAATTTCAAAATAAAAACCCATCGAAGTATAGGTGCAAATAAGGGCTTCAACGCCATGTTTGCTGTTAGCAGTGTTGATGCGGCTAAGTGTTATTATGAAGAGTTAAATAATCTTCAAAAGGGTTCTGAAAAGCCATTAAAGATAGCAACAATCTTTTCGTTTGCGGCCAATGAAAAGCAGTCGGCAATTGGTGAAATTCTGGATGAGAATTTTGAGCCCACAGCGATGGATATTAGTGCAAAAGAGTTCTTGACTAATGCCATTAACGATTATAATGCTATGTTTAAGACAAGTTTTGGAGTTGACAGCAGAGAATTCCAGAACTATTATAGAGATCTTGCCAAACGAGTAAAGAATAAAGAAATAGACCTTGTCATTGTTGTTGGCATGTTCCTTACAGGTTTTGATGCTCCAACACTTAATACTTTATTTGTTGATAAGAATTTACGTTATCACGGACTTATTCAGGCATTCTCTCGTACAAATAGAATTTTTGATGTGACAAAAACATTCGGTAATATCGTTACATTTAGAGATTTAGAGCAACACACTATTGATGCTATAACTCTGTTTGGAGATAGTAATACTAGAAATGTAGTGCTCGAAAGGAGTTACAAAGAATATTTGGAGGGATTTAAGGATATTGTTACGGGTGAGTCTCGTAGAGGATATATTGAGGTTGTAAAAGAGTTAAATGAAAGATTCCCCGATGTTGATAAGATAGAGACAGAACAAGATAAAAAGGATTTTTCTAAACTCTTTGGTGAGTACTTACGAATCGAGAATATTTTACAAAACTATGATGAATACACTCATCTTAAGGCTTTGCAAACGATAGACTTGGACAATCCTAATGCTGTTGAAGAATTTAAAAATACATATTTCATAACAGATGAGGATATTAAGGATATGCAACAGGTAGAAATGTTGTCTGAACGAGCCGTTCAAGATTACAAATCTACTTATAACGATATTAGAGATTGGTTAAGACGTGAGAAAGAAGATGTAGTTACCGAGAAATCTAAGATAGATTGGGACGATGTTGTTTTTGAAATAGATTTGCTCAAGTCTCAAGAAATAAATTTGGATTATATACTGGAATTAATTTTTGAGAAGAATAGTAAGACTAAAGATAAAACTGCATTAATTGAAGAGATACGAGGTGTAATTCGTGCAAGTGTTGGTAATAGAGCAAAGGAAAGTCTTATCGTTGATTTTATTAACGATACTAACCTAGACTCAATTACTGATAAAGCTAGTATTATTGAGTCGTTCTTTGAATATGCACAGTGCAAACAAGCGAAAGAAGCATCAGAGTTAATAGTATCAGAAAACTTAAATGAAGAAGAAGCCAAACGATACATTACTGTTTCGTTAAAGCGTGAGTTTGTCAGTGAGAATGGAACAGACTTTAATAGTATTTTACCAAAGATGAGTCCACTGAATCCTATGTACTTGACTAAGAAACATAAGGTATTTCAGTTGATTGCTACATTTGTGGAGAAGTTTAAGGGAGTAGGTGGAGATATATAGAGGATATACATGTAATACTAGAATAGATATGAAAGCATTGATCGACGAGGCCAAGCAATATATTCAGAGAGAAGTTCAAAGCAAGAATGATGTATTTATAAAATTGTGCTCCTTGAATATGCTTAATGCTGCTATTAAAGATAAGGAACACAAAAAAGAATTAAGTTATGGATATATTAAACCTCGCGTATCAAGGTTAGTTAATTTTCTTATATCTCACTTTGAAAATGGATATGCTGATGAGTTATATTATGATGCTCAAGGTCAATGTATGTATATTAGGTGCTATGGCATACAATTCAGTTTTCATAACATTATAGTTACAAATGAGATTAGTACTTTTGCCAATTCTGAGCTAAATAATCCAGTTGAATGGGATGGGGTTAGACTGCAACCTATTAGTAAAGATTTGTTTTTGCTGGCAAAAGACATACATTCAAGGAATATAGAAGTGAATCAAATCAACGAGGTTTTTAAACATATCATTGAAGATAAGTAATTATGGGCAAGACTGTAACCACATACTTAATTGATGGAGATCCCAAAGGAACTCAATACGCATTTATCAGTAATAAGATTTGCCAGATGTTTGTTGTACCACGCTCCAACCTCTCATATCTAAATACGCAAGAGAAGTTGCAGAAGCCTGCATTTTACATCTTGATAGGTGAGGATGAGACGACAAAACCTCAGGCATATATTGGGGAAACGGAAAATTTTCGTGAACGAGTGAAAGACCACGACAGCAAGAAAGCATTTTGGCAGAAGGCTCTCATATTTGTGTCAAAAGATGCCGATATGACCAAAGCAGATGTGCAATATTTAGAGCACAAGGCAATAGCCGAAGCAAAGAAAGCCAATACGTTTATATTGAACGACAATAAGCAGACGCCCAAGGCTCCAAATTTGCCCGAATATCAGCAAGACTCAATGGATGAATTCTTCGAAGATGTGAAGTTCTTGGCATCGTTCATCGGTTGCAATATCTTCGAAGTATCACAACCAAAGGCTGAACATCTTTTCTATACCAAAGGTCGTGGCTGTGAGGCAAAGGGCTTTTACAATTCCAATGGTTTTACCGTTTTGAAAGGTAGTTTGATAGCCAAGACTATGGTGCCATCGTTTAATTGGAAAGAAAAAAGAGGAAATTTATTGCAAGAATATACTACGGTTGAGGACGACAAATTGGTAATGAACTCTGATAAAACTTTCTCAAGCCCAAGTACTGCCGCCGACTTCTGTATAGGTAGCAGTAATAATGGCTGGCTCGTGTGGAAAGATGAAGAAGGTAACACATTGGATTCAGTTTACAGAAAACAATTGGAATTATGAACAAATATAGAGAACAGTTAAATAAATGCATTCAAGTTGTTGATAGTGTTCGTAATATGATTAATGTACGACGGATTCCTAGTAACGCTATCAGTTATAATGACCTTTATAGTGCTTTATATCAATTAATACCATTAATCCCTGAGGAGTATCATATATTTAGAGACAGGTTGAGAGATAAGATACTACCTAACTTAAAAACATCGGATCTAATCTCGGTGAATCAATTTGGTCAACAACTAGTAACGCCTCAGAATGGTATTAACCCATACTCTTTTGGCGAAGTTATAGCAACTATTACATATCTAAATGGATATGACAATAACAATTCATCGTCTATTTGGGATAATATGCATCCACAAATAATTTCTGTTGCTAAAGGTCGTTTTAATGACGGACATTATGCAGATGCAGTAGAAGCTGCATTTAAAGAAATAAACACGCGAGTTAAGAAAATATACAGAGATAGAACATCGGTAGAGAAAGATGGTTCAAAATTAATGCAAGCCGCATTCTCCATTCAGAATCCAATAATTAGACTTGGAGATACATCCACAGAAACAGGTACTAATATACAACAAGGATATATGGAAATGTTTGTTGGTGCGATGATAGGAATTAGGAATCCTCAAGCCCATAATAACTTACTAATTTCTAAAAATAAGGCTATTAGAAAACTGCATTTTGCAAGTATGTTAATGTATAAGATTGATGATGAACTCGTTTAGTAATTAGATAGAATTCTTATGACCGAAACTAATCGCATAGAATATAAAAGAGAATTAACTTCCGAACTTGATGTTGAGAAGGAGGTTGTGGCATTCCTTAACTACAAGGAGGGCGGATACATCTATATTGGCATTGATAAGGATGGTTCAATTGTGGGTGTGAACAATGTGGATGATTGTATGCTGAGGTTGAAAGACCGCATCAAGCACAACATTTCGCCTTCGGCTATGGGACTGTTTGATATTGCTGAGGAACACAAGGAAGGGCGTAGCATTATAAAAGTTACTGTAGCGAGTGGAATTGAAAAGCCATATTTCAAAACAAAATATGGTATGACTCCGCGAGGTGCGTATATGCGTGTGGGGACATCGGCAGAGCCTATGCCGCAAGAACAGATTGACCGATTGTTCGCTATGCGTACTCGCAATTCCATCGGACGCATTGTATCTAACCGCCAAGATTTGAGTTTTGAGCAGTTGCGTATCTACTACGATGAGCGAGGCAAAAGACTCAATGATAACTTCAAACGCACTTTGGAGTTGCTCACAGATGATGGTAAATACAATTATGTTGCCTATCTATTGGCTGATGAGAACGGCAATTCAATCAAGGTTGCGAAGTATTCAAGCCTTGACCGCTGCGATTTGCTGGAGAACAATGAATATGGCTATTGCTCTCTCATCAAAGCTACCAAAAGCGTGTTATCAAAGTTGGATATTGAAAATAAGGTTGCTGCAACGATAACTCCAATGGAGCGTATTGAAACGCCTTTGTGGAATAAGGTTGCTTTGCGCGAGGCTGTTATCAATGCTATCGTGCATAATGACTATTCGTTTGAAGTTCCGCCCAAGTTTGAGATATTCCCCAACAGACTTGAAATAACCTCAGTAGGTCGTTTGCCTGAATCTCTTACAAAAGAAGAGTTCTTCAACGGTATATCAATCCCCCGTAACAAGGAGTTGATGCGTATCTATCGCGATGTGGAATTGGTAGAGTCGTTAGGTTCCGGCATTCCTCGCATTCTGCGTGCATACGGTGAAGATTGTTTCAAGTTTACAGATAACTTTATTCGTATTACTTTGCCTATTAGTGTGCAAGATGGCACCCAGTCGGCGCCAAGTGAGCAAGTAAGTGTACAAGCTAGTATGCAAGTTAGTGAGCAAGTTAAAATACTGATACATAGTATAAATAACAGAGAATTATCTGTGGATGAAATATTGGAAGTGTACAAGTTGCTTTACAAGCAAGTGTACAAGTCAAAATGGTATTTTAAGAAACATACCATTCACCCTGCTATGTTTGACGGCTATGTAGAGATGACATATCCTGATAGCCCTAACCACCCTAAACAAAAGTATCGTCTTACGACAAAAGGATTACAATTATTAGATTCTCTCAACCATAACAAATAGATTATATGTATACCGAAGAAGGAGTACGAAAACTACAAAAGTTGGCGAGAGGATATGGAATTCATGGATAGATATATGGATAGACTTGACCAACTTTTGAATGGAGAAATTAGGAGGCATAATCAATCATTAGACCAAGATGAACGAACAAAATAAGATAATACTCTATCAAGACGACAACGAAATTACTCGTGTGTCGGTGCGTTTTGCCGATGAAGATTTGTGGCTGACGCAAAATCAGTTGGTGGAGATATATCAAACGAGTAAATCAAATGTAAGTGAGCATATTAAGCATAGAGTTAGTAAAGGAGGCAACTGTTCGGAAATTCCGAACAGTTCAAATAGAAGGTTCTCGTAAGGTTGAACGAGAAGTGGAGCACTATAACCTTGACATGGTTATAGCTTTGGGCTATCGTGTGCAATCTCAAGTGGCTACCCGTTTTCGTCGTTGGGCTACGCAACGGCTTCATGAGTATATCCAAAAGGGCTTTGCTATGGATGATGAACGGTTGAAGCAAGGTGGCAACCGTTATTTCCGTGAGTTGCTCCAGCGCATCAGGGATATTCGCAGCAGTGAGCGCAACTTCTACCAGCAGGTTACGGATATTTATGCTACTGCCACGGACTATGACCCACGCGATGAGATGACGAAAATGTTTTTCGCTACCGTGCAAAACAAGCTACATTATGCTGTTCACGAGAATACGGCAGCGGAAGTTATCTACAATCGTGTGGACAATGAAAAGCCTTTTGTCGGTATGACGAATTTCAAGGGTAACTATGTAACTAAGGATGACGTGAGGATATCTAAGAACTATTTGTCTGAGATTGAACTCCAACGTTTGAATTTACTTGTTTCCGGTTTTTTGGACTTTGCCGAGTTCCAAGCATTGGAAATGAATCCCATGACAATGAAAGACTGGATGGAAGCACTGGACAACCAGATTATTGCACACAAACGGAAAGTGCTGATGGGCAAGGGAAGCATTTCACATAAACAGGCGATTGAAAAGGCTGAAAAGGAGTTTGCCATCTATCGCAAACGCGAAATGGAACTGCTTGAAAGCGATTTTGATAGGGAAATCAAGAAATTAAGAGATAATAATGGCAATAGTTCAAAGTAAATCACTACCTTTGTACCAAGAAATCATCCGCTGAAACGGTGCGCAAAACAAAGAAGTCCAACGGTGGAGCAATCGGAGGAGTTTGCTGTCAAGCTAATTCTGAAAAGTAATGATATACAGCTACTTGTGAATTAATTACGATTCCTGGTGGTTACAAAAGAATATTTGGAACATGTCGTGACCAAACTGACATTTTTCGTTGGCCTTGCTTTTCGCAATGGTATGAAGAAGCGGATATTACATGCCTTGAAACAGGCTAATGGCAATTGGATTGTAGTTGCCGAACTGCTTGGAATAGGCCGAACTATATTATATAGCAAATTTTAAAAGTACGGACTTGGATATAGATTTTTACAACCATAGCCAATGATTTATTGATTTTCACTATTTGCAAAGGTTTGTTATTCAAAAAAATGATATTACCTTTGCAGATAAGAAAAGCGTTCTTTTGATTTAATGCAAGATGAGGCGGAATATAGAACTACGCTAGTTTCCAAATCGTTACCTAGCAAGAAATAAATCTTTGCAAACTATTCAATTTCAGCGATAAAGACAATTTAATATGTCTTATCGTGTGGAAAGTAATGTTCTTGTCTACCCCCGCTTCCCTGGCTACTTTTTTCAGATATCGGTTTATCACCTGGTTGGGCGGTACCGGGAATATATGATTTGTCCGTTTCCCTTCGTGGTATGCTTCATACCTCTTTAATATATTGACGGCAGGTTGCAACAAAGGCAGCATGGCGTGTATGTCGGTTTTCTGACGGTAATAGTTGAGCCGTAAGCATCCGATAAAGTACACTATAAAAAATGGCTATATCTCCTTTCCAGGT
>ERZ780168.971-NODE-971-length-32483-cov-21.712039_pt1 | contig 32483 bp, 27 predicted proteins | sample MGYA00510981_ERZ780168 | MGnify/ENA primary metagenome ERZ780168 (study PRJEB29588, sample SAMEA2158769) | human gut metagenome | biome: human gut; feature: human-associated habitat; material: faeces | place: Denmark | collected 2008/2010 ...
TCAGGTTCTAGTGAGGGCTAACTTCATGCAGGTTCAAGTCCTGTTTCCCGCACCATAACTGGACACCAGTTCTGATACATTTGTGTATACGACTGGGTGTCCAGTTTTTCTTTTAAGCATTACGGAGGAAAATATTATGGGGAGGATTCGAAACTCTGCAAAAGCACTTATCATCAAAGACGGAAAAATGGCCGCTATCAAAATCAGAGATGCTGGTGAAGAATGGTATATTATGCCTGGCGGTGGTCAAGAAGCAGAAGAAACGCTAAATGAAGCTGTTTGCCGTGAAGTATCAGAGGAATTAGGTATTGCTATAGAGTGCAAAGAATTGCTTTTTGTAGTGGAAGGTGTTCATGGCGAAAACTTTCATCGTGTCGATTTGGTTTTTTCTTGTGAATATATTGATAACATGCCGGATGCTGTTCTTCATGGAGATACGAATCAAGTTGGCATAGGATGGCTGGATATTTCTACGCTTAATTTGCAGCCCTTGTATCCTTCGAAATTAAGACGACAGATTATGAATTATTATCAAGGGAAACCATACAAAGTATATCTTGGAAACGAAGAAGCCGGTGATTCGGAATGTCTGGATTAGAAGTATGCAGCATCTTCTGCAAATACGGTGTGCACCATTTAACGATTTCCAAACATTTTAACGGAAAGGTGACAAGGTGTGCATTTCGTATCAAAATAGGTCTTTAGTTTCAAAGCCTTGAGAGTGAGAACGTTCAAGGCTTTTTTTCTATACAGATTCGGATGGCGGATGTGGAAAAAACGTGAAAATAATGAACAGGTGGGCGAAAAGCGGGAAAAACACTGCCGCGCAAAAGAAGCGGTGTTGTCGTCCGAAAAATAAGTAGATGCAGATTTTTTTGTGTCTGCTGATCGCTGCATACTTCACCCCGCATCTGCCCAGTGCCAGTCATCTGACAAAATAATATTGTCCGCACACAACCCAATCCCCCCTAATTCTTCCTCAATCGCACATTTTCCTGCGCCAATGGGGGATGCAAAAAAACTGCCGCTGTGGTATCATCAAGATAGAAAGGAGTCCTTGCATGTTGCTGCGAATCGCCATCGTCGATGATCTCCCGCAGGACGCCGAGCGTCTTCAACAGGCGCTGACCGCCGAGGGACAGACGAACATCATCCGCTACGAAAGCGGCGACGCACTGCTTAGCGCTATCAGCCCGGAGCAGCTGGATGCCCTCTTCCTCGACATTTGCATGGAGGGCACGAACGGCATCGACACCGCACGGAAACTCCGCGAACAGGCCCCGACGCTGCCGATTGTTTTCGTCACATCCTCGAAGGAGTACGTCTGGCAATCTTTCCCGGTGCATCCGTTCGATTATCTGCTCAAACCGTTCGAGCAAGCGCGCATTCGTCAGCTGCTGGATGACCTGCTGCGCATCCTGCAGCACCCCGAACCGGAAATCGAGGTGCGTTTCGCCCGCAAACTCATGCGCCTGCCGTACAGCAAGGTGTATTACGCGCTGGCGCAGAACCACTTCGTCCGCATCATGAGCGACGAGGGCGAATGCCGCGCAACGGGAATCTTCGCGCAGGTGGAAAAGGAGCTCTGCGCCGATCCGCGGTTTTTGGTCTGCAACCGCGGCATTATCATCAACATGAGCGCCGTTCTGCGGTTCGAGAATGACTGCATCCAGATGCTCGACGGCACGCAGTTCCCTGTCCGCCAGAAAGACAAGGGGCGCTTGTTCGCAACGTTCACGCAGTACCAGTTCCGCCATATGCGGCGCGAAATCTGACGAAATCCGCGCAGGAGGGGAGGAGACGACCATCGAAATTTCACAGTACATCCGCTACTTTCTGGAATTCTTGCCTATGCTGCCGGCGGCGGTCATGGTGCTGATGTCGGTCTGGGAGCAGCTGCTTTCGCCCAAACGAACGGCGTGTCAGGCGATGCTGTTCATCCTGCTGACATGCGCGAGCGGCGCGGCTGTCTGCTGCTGGCAGGGCTGGGTAACAAACACGCTGCTGCTGCCCTTCATGGCGCTGGCGTTCGTGCTCTTCCGCCATGCATTGAAACCAAATGTTTCAGTGTCACAAAGCATCCTTCTCTTTTTGAGCCCCGCCACCGTGGCGGCGGTGGCACTCATGCTGTCCGTCTGCCTGAACGCGCGGCGCGAGGTAACGAACGTTCAGCCAATCTACCTGCTGTCCACGGTACTGCTGAATCTCGGCATCGAAAGTTTACTGGCAATTGTCTACGCGCTGGTGGCTGTGCCGTGGCTGAGATGGCTGCTGCGCGAATATCAGGTGGAACGCGTGTGGCGCGTTGTCAGCCCCATCCCCGCTATTTGTATCGCGTTCATCATCTTCATCATGCCGCAAGACCCGGCGACGGTGCTGGTTAACCGGATGCAGCGCGTTTCCATTGTGGCATTGCTGATGGCGATGATGGCGATGCTTCTGCTGCTCTACCAGTTTTACCGCATGGCACAGGAGAGCGTGCGCAATCTGACGCTGATTCAGGAAAACCAGATGCTGGAATTGGAATCGCGCCGCTATGCACAATTGCGGGAGTACATGGCACAAACTCGCCGCCTCCGCCACGATTTCCGGCAGCATCTGCACGTTATTGCCGGGCTGACGGAGAGCGGCAAAATGGAGGAGCTGCGCGCATATTTGAAGGAGTATGAGAGCGAATTCGTTGACGCGCACGCGACCTTCTGCGCCAATGGTGCGCTGGACGCAATTGCAGGCTACTACGCAGCGACGGCGGCGCAGAAGAACATCCCGCTTGCCTGGCAGCTGAATCTGCCGGAGAAACTGCCGATGCGCGAGGCGGATTTGTGCATGGTGCTGGGCAATCTGCTGGAGAACGCCCTGCGCGCCAGCGAACGCCTGCCCGAAGCAATGCGACGCGTCAGCGTGATTTGCCACATGCTGTCGCCCGCCATGATGGGGCTGATTGTTGAGAATCGCTATGATGGGCAGCTTTCCCGCCGTGAAGGCAAGTTACTCTCCACCAGCCACCCCGGCTTCGGCACAGGGCTGCTGAGCGTGGAGACAGTCGCGAAGAAGTACCACGGGCAGATGACCGTCGAGACGGAAAACGGCGTGTTCCGGGTGAATGTGCTGCTGAATCTATAATAAAACCCGGATTGTCGCGGACGAAAATCTGCGGCAATCCGGGCTTTGTGTAAGGTGTTTTCAAAAAGAAACGTTATATGTATTAATAAAATTCGTCCGGACCACCTGCGTAAAATTCCATTTCTGCGTCCCATTCATGGGACATTTCATCCTGAAGCCAATCAGCATCGCTGTAACCATTAATGCGCCCAGCCTTGTACCCCTGATTATAGGCATGAATGAGCAATGGAAGGAACAGCACTTCAGGATTTTTGATTTCAAGATTGTTGAAAATTGTGCCGTTGTTTCCCTTGAATTGAGAATGCACAACAGTACCAGTGATGGCAATCAAATTTCCCTTGACCATATGCTTGACCAATGCCACGGCATTGTTCCGCCAGACAGCAACTTTGAAAAATTGCACGCTTGCAGCCCCATTTGGGAGAGTACCTTGGTGCGGATCATCAACAGCAACCCTAAAATTACAGACTTTTGTCTTTGTACCATGAACATCAACTTCTTGGAGAACGAGATTAGTTGCAATACGACCAATGATAGTAACCTTATTCGACATAAAATCCTTCTTTCTGCGAATATATCGCATTTTAGTAGAATTGGTGCAATGATGCACATAAGCGGTTTGAGTTTTATGTAGAAAATCCATTATGTTTTCCATATGCTACGGCGAACGGCAGTGCAAAATGAGTAGGGTTATGGGGAATGATGAAAAAGAAGATTCTTTAAGACACTGAAAGCTGTTTGAAACAGATATATAATATAATTTAAGTAAGTTGTCAACCAATAACTTTGATGATTTTTGCATACGCATTTAAACCTCCACGTACGTCACTTGGTGTTTTCGAGATGACAACGTATCTTCCATCAGCAGTGATAATTTTGCAATGGTTTCCATGCTGCTGTACGGTACAGCCAATCGATTCAAAGAATCGGATAATCTTCTTGTTAATATGTCGATAGCCTTTGAGTAAAGTTTTAAGTTCTTTCATTTGAGCTTGAGTCATTTTTAATTCTCCTTTAGCTTTTATTTTTCCCATGTCACCGCCTGCTGCTTGCAGCAGGCAAGCAGTAAACTTGAGTAACATAAAAAGTCCTTTGGCGCTAACCAAAGGACTTCAAAAGGTTATTCTATTGTTAATAATGGCGTCTTTCTGCTTCTGTACATACCGATACGGATGCTTGACTTGGTGCTATGAGATTCCTGAATATTGCATAGCGTCCGATGGGTAAGGCTATTCCAGTTGCTTCTACGTCAGCTTGAGAAATACGCTTCCATGTATAGCCAAGGTCGTTCAAGCGTGGCTGAAATTCTCTGAATCGGCTGTCAATTGTCCGTTCTGACTTCTCCAGTTTGCAGCATACTTCATCAATAACTGCTGATTTTGTTGTCCATTGCTTTTCAGCTGTTAGCCTGTTTAGAGCAGCAATAAATTCTTGCTCAAACAGGCTTGGTGTGAGACTTTGCTGTCGATGGGGCTCTCTGTATATCCTGTTTGCTTCTTGTTCGCCGAATGTATTTTTGATGGATTCCCAAGAGATTGCATTGAGAGACAGACCGCTGTCGAGTATTTTCTCAGCTCTTTTATCGACCTTTTTTAGTCGTAACTGTTGAAGCGATATAATGGTGTAGGTGATAGCAGCACTTCTGTCATCATAAATCGGATCAACTAATTTTGAATCGTATCCACGGTGATGCTTGTTGAGAATACCAAGAGCGCAGAAATAATTTAGAATTTTGTTTGCACTGGATTCACTAACTGTAATTTTCTTTGCAAGGTAACGCTCTGAAAGAAATCCATGGCTGTAGCTTGTCTTATGTATAATCAGCGCAATCACTGCCATTAGATACTGCCGCATTCGATTGTCGTATCGTGATAAAAGCTTATTTAGATGAGGATATGCAGCCAAGTTCTCTGTAGAAAAGAATTTTTCGTACTGCAACAGTCGATATGTTTTTTTAGCCATATTTCTTCTCCATTCCGTATGTTTTATAGAGCTTTTGCATCAACAACTCACCGTCACTGCTCGGCGCTTGCGCCGAGCAACGTATCTAAGAAACAAATTTGTGTGCATAAATCAACTTGCAGTATCAATAGAGCTTATACTAACGTATATAAGCTTATTCTACCCCCGTCACTGCTCGGCGCTTGCGCCGGGCAACGTATTTAAGAAACAAATTGTGTGCATAAATCAACTTGCAGTATCGATAGAGCTTTATATAAGCTTATTCTACCCCCGTCACTGCTCGGCGCTTGCGCCGAGCAATATATACTACTGTGGAAAGTAACTACCTCAGCGCAGCATCGCATCCACTTCCTCCGCCCTCGGAATCGACGGCGCTGCCCCCTGCCGTGTCACGCTGATGGCCGATGCCGCCGCAGCGCGCGCCATGCACGTTTCCAGCGGCAGCCCTTGCGTGAGCGCCGCGAGGAAGTACCCCGTGAACGTGTCGCCCGCCGCCGTCGTGTCCACCGCCTGAACGCGGAAAATTGGCTGATGAACCGTTTTCTCCGGCGTGCAGCAAATCGACCCGGCACTCCCAAGTGTCAGCACAACGCACAGCGCGGGGTACTTCGCCCGCAAGGCAGACAGGATCGCGTCCGGCGCGGTTTCGCCCGTCATTTGATGCCCTTCGACCTCGTTGATGAAAATCCAGCGAATTTGGTTGTAATCCAGCGACCGCAGCGAATCGTCAAACGGCGACGGATTCAGCACGACATGCAAGCCGCGCCGCGCCCCTGCGTCCACCATCTCCGGCAGACAGGACACCTCGTTCTGCAGCACCAGATAATCGCCGGGGGCAAACGCGGCAATCGTCTCTTCCACCTGCGCCTTCGTGATGGCGTGGTTGGACTGCCCGAAGAGCAGGATGCAGTTTTCGCCCTTGGGGCTGACCTGAATCATCGTGCTGCCCTGCGTGCAGTCGCGGTGCAGCAGGTAGTCATCATGCACGCCGTTTTCTTTCAGCAGATTTGTCAGCAGCTCGCTGCCGTTGCCGACGACGCCCGCATGATACACCTCCGCGCCCGCCCGCGCCAGCGCCAGCGACTGATTCAGCCCCTTCCCGCCGGGATGCACCGCCTCGGACAGCGCTGCCATTGTCTCGCCCGCCTGCAGAAAGTGCGGCACTTGGTAAACGTTATCCAGATTCAGCGACCCGAAATTGAGAATCTTCATCGTTATCTCTCCCACACGACGACTTTGCTTGCGTCAATCGTCTTGCCCGCGCATTTTGCTGTCGCGACGCCCTTGTCGATGCTTACGTTGATGAGCTGCAAGCCCTCGTTCAGGTCGATATCCGTGCTTTCGCCGTCATCCTCGTACAGCGTGATGGCACAGCCGACCTCCAGCCAGCCGACCAGCGACAGCTTCGTCGTGTCCAGCGCATCGACGTATTCCGCGCTGCGGCACAGCGGAATCACATGCCCGCGGCGGATGAACAGCGGCACTTCGTTCATTGGCACATCCAGCCAGTGATGCCCCTTCTGCATCGTTTGCACGGTGTAATCGTCGCCGGATCGGAAGCGCACCAGCAGCATGTCCTCCGGCAGATAAACATGGCGGCCGCGCGCGTTCTGCTCAACCACGGGTACAATCATGCATTCGTCGCCCAGCATCAGCTGATCTTCCACGCGGATAGCGGTCTTGTCCTGTGGATAATCGAACGCCAGCGGGCGGAACATCATCTCGTCCCGGCAGGCGCACTTGACCAGCAGGCTGTACAGGTAGGGGAGCAGCGCATAGCGGACGGACACGACATTGCGCATATCCTCCCAGTTGCGGAAACGGAAAATCTCCTGATCGCGTGTGTGCTGCGCAGTGTGGTTGCGCATCAGCGGGGTGAAGACGCCCAGCGCCAGCCAGCGCAGGAGCAAATCCTCCGTCGTGTTGCAGGAGAAGCCGCCCAAGTCCGCGCCCGTGTACAGGAAGCCGCACATGTTCAGCGACGGCATCATTTTCAGGTTCAGCAGCAGATGCGACCACCAGCTGCTGTTGTCACCCTGCCACACGCCGCCGTCGCGGTGCGCACCGATGAAGGAGGAACGGCTGAACAGCAGATAGCGCCGGTCGGGATTGTAGCTGCGGAAGCCTTCGGCGGCGGATTTTGTCATCATTGCACCGTAGAGGTTGTGCACTTTGTCGTGGCGTACGGACTGACCATCCACCGTGTGGTAGAAGCGGCGGTAATCCTCGGCGTTGTTGGCAATGTTGACGAACGCGGCTTTCAATTTGAACGCGCCGTCAATGCCCAGATTCTCGTGCCGCATCTTTTCCGCCGTCTCGAACGCGTTTTCGAGACTGTCCGTGCTGTAAAACAGCGCCGGTTCGTTCATGTCGTTCCAGAAGCCCTCGATGCCCGTATCCATCAGCTTATGGTACTTCGCGCCGAACCATTGCCGCACGTCCTCGCGCAGGAAATCCGGGAAGCACGCGCGCCCCGGCCAAACCGCGCCCACGAACAGGCTGCCATCCGTCTTCTTGACGAAGTAATCCTTCTGCACACCCTCGTCGTAAATCGGGTCGCCAGTGAGCTGCTTGATGCCCGCGTCAATAATCGGTACAAGGTGGATGTGCTCGTCCTTCATGCGCGCATTGGTGGCTTTCAAATCCGGGAAATGCACCGGATTCCAGGTGAAGTCCTTGAAATCCTCCATGTAGTCAATGTCCATGCACACGTTGTCCAGCGGGATGTGCCGCTTGCGGTGTTCGGATACGATGAAGTTCAAATCGTCTTCGCTTGCGTACCCCCAGCGGCTCTGGATGTAGCCCATCGCCCACTTCGGCGGAATGTAGCTGCGTCCGATGAGGTGGCGGAACTCGCGCACCAGCCCTGTCAGCGTGGTGCTTTCAATCAGATACACCGACAAATTGCCGTTTTCGGATGTAATGACCGCCTTGCCGCCGTCAGAATACCCCAAATCAAACGTGACTGCACCGGGATCGTCGAAATACGCGCCGAAAACCCCTTGCTCGCCGCTGAACAGCAGCAGATTATGGCTGGAATAAATGCCGCCCTTGTTCTCCGTGTGGCTGAAATCGTCCATGTTCCACGCGCGATAAAGATGCCCGCGCTTGTTGATGCCGCGGACATTCTCGCCCAGCCCGAAGATGAGGTCATCGTCGCCCAGTATGGTAGTGAAAGAGACGCTGCCGTCCGTTTTGGTGACGGTGAAGTGGGGAATTTCGCCGCCCGACGGCGCAATTTCGCGGATGACCGCCATGGTGGGGAGGGGAGTACCGAAAATATAGCGTGAGATCATCGACATGACCTGCCTTTCCTGATGATAAAAAGATAATATAGAATTCGCGGGGGAAGGGGGAAAATCCTGCAAAGCGGAGAGGGAAAATAATGTGGAGGTTTGGCGGCTTCCACTTATTTGGATGCAAAAAAACCTTCCCAAAAGCAATTTTTCGGGAAGGCAGGAGATTCACTCGTTGATAGCGAACATCTTTGTGGACAAATACCGCTCGCCTGTGTCGGGCAGGATGACGACGATGTTCTTGCCCGCGAATTCCGGACGCGCCGCCACTTGCGATGCCGCCCAGACCGCCGCACCGGACGTGATGCCCGCCAGCACACCCTCGTGCGCCGCCAGCTCGCGCCCCGTGCGATAAGCGTCGTCCTCCTTGACGGTGATAATCTCGTCAATCAAATCGCGGCTCAGAACATCCGGCACGAAATTCGCGCCGATGCCCATCAAGCCGTGCGGTCCGGCAATCCCCTTCGACAGCAGGGGCGAGGAGAACGGCTCTACCGCGACGATGCGCACGTTCGGGTTCTTTTCACGCAGGTAGCTGCCGATGCCGGTCAGCGTGCCGCCCGTGCCGATGCCCGCGACGAGCACATCCACCTGACCGTCCGTGTCCGCCCAGATTTCCGGACCGGTCGTGGCGCGGTGGGTGGCGGGGTTCGCCGGGTTGACGAACTGCCCGACGACAATCGCGTTCGGGGTTTCGGCGGCGAGTTCATTCGCCTTGTCAACCGCGCCCTTCATGCCCAGTTTGCCGGGGGTGAGGACGAGCTTCGCGCCATACGCCAGCATCAGCTGACGGCGCTCGACGCTCATGCTGTCCGGCATGACGATGATGGCGGTATATCCGCGCGCGGCGGCGACCATCGCCAGCCCGATGCCGGTGTTGCCGCTGGTGGGCTCAATAATGGTGCCGCCGGGGAGCAGCTTGCCCGCCTTTTCCGCGGCCTCCACCATGCCCAGCGCAATGCGGTCTTTCACACTGCCGCCGGGGTTGAAGGATTCGACCTTCGCCAGCAGATGCGCGTTCAGACAATGCGTCTGCTCAAAGTGAGTGAGTTCAAGCATCGGCGTGCGGCCGATCAGTTCAGCGACGGACTTGGCAATGCGCATAACCAGCGCCTCCTTTTCGTGTCTTTCCTCCCGATAAAGTCAGGAGGAAGAATGACGGCATTATACGCTATTCCTATAGGTTTCGTCAAGCACAAATTTGCCTTTTTTTCGGAAAAAATTTGCCTGAATCTTGCGGAATCCGATATGTGTATGCTATACTGGAAGCAGATGCAAGAGAAACAACATCCGAAAGGCGGGATGCGGGTGGCTCAGGCGGATGACGAGCGGCAGTTCCTCGCGGCGTGCTATCAGCGCCACCGCATCAGCATGATTCGCTTGGCGAAGTGCTATGCCGCTGACAGCGCGGCGGTGGAGGACATTGTGTCGGACAGCCTCGTGGCGCTGATGGAGAAAATCGACCTGCTGCGCGCGCTGACGGAAGAGCAGGAACGCGCGTATGTGCTGGCAGTTGTGCGAAACACCGCGATGGACGAACTGCGGCGCAAGCAGCGGCAGCGCGGGCGGTTCCTGCGCGACGGGGACGAGGCGCTCGCGCTTTATCCCGACCCGACGGCGCTGGAAGAGAAGGTGCTGATGCGGGAGACGATGGCGGCAGTACGCAGGGCAATCGCGGAATTGCCGGAGAAGGAGCAGCAGGTGCTGCGCCTGAAAGTGCTGGAAAACCGCACGGACGCGGAAATCGCCGCCGAAACGGGCTTGTCGCCGGGCAGCATCCGGCAGTATCTCCACCGCGCGCGGGGCAGACTGCGCGAGAAACTGTTTTGAGAGGAGGAAGCAGCATGAACGAAAAGAATCAGCATGTGTCGGATGAGCAGATTGACGCCCTCATCCGCAGTGGACTTTGGCAGGACGAACAGCCGCTGACGGCGGACGAAGAGAAGCTGGCGGACGCGGCGTTTGCGCGGGCAATGGCGAAAATCGACCGCAAGGCGAAGCGGCAGAAGCGCCGGACTGTCCTGCATATGCTTGACCGCGTGGTGCGCGTCGCGGCGTGCCTGATTGTGGCGGTCGGGATTGCGTTCCCGATTGCGCTGGCGAATTCTGAGGCGTTCCGCGAGCAAATCCTCCAATTGGTGCTGTCCATCAACCCCGAAACGGGCATGGCGCACGTCGGCATGAAACCCGCAAAGGAGGAGCAGACAGCGAACGTGCCGCGCATGGACGTGCCGGACGGCTGGGAGGGGCTGTTCTTCCCGACGTTCCTGCCGGACAGCCTGCCGCTGGTGCGCTGCGAAACGACACGCGGCGACCAGGTGCACAGCGAAGCCTACTATGCCGACGAGACGCGCTCCCTGCGCTTTGAGGAGCAGGACAACCTTGACGGCTGGAACGTCCGCGCGGCGGATGCACGGGTGCTGACGATTTATCTGCACAGCGTGCCGGGCTACCTGATTGACCGCCAGACCGAGGATACGCACGAGGTGAGCATCATCTGGGCGGAGGGGAAGCGGATGCTGCGCGTGACGAGCATCGGGCTGCCGGCGGACGAAGCAGTGCTGGTGGCGCAGAGCGTGAAAAAAATTTTTGCGGAATGATGTCCCGTTTTGCCCCTTTGCAGCGTCTTAATAGGTGAAAGCGCCCGAAAGATGGTTCGGATGCGCCCGACGAGACACGGAAGGAGCGAAACACGATGACGACCCGATGGAAGCGACTGACCGCCCTGATGCTTGTTCTGCTGACGCTGCTGAACGCCGGAAGCGCGCTCGCGGCGGAGGAGTTTTGGAAGTGGGGGGATGTGTACGAAGAGAAGCTGATACTGGGATTGCCGACAGAAGTGACTGATTTGCAAGTTTTCCAAGATGAGCTGTATTTCATTTACGGCGACTTGCTTTTAAAGTGCCACGAGCCGGACGACACGCCGGAAACAGTCTATGAATTGAAAAACTTGCTTCCGGAAAACGTAAAAGAAGATATGCTGTATGCTTCTTATGATGACTATCGGCTCTTTACAGATGGGGATTCGCTGTATATCTTTGTGACGTTTATGCAGCGGATTTATCGGCTGGACTTTGAGGACGGCGAAATGAAGCCGATGCTGTATGCTACGCTGGATTATTTCAGCTTGCCGGAATTGGGATGGGTTCTGCTGGAAGATGACTGCTGCACATTCTATAAAAGCAATATCGACGGGAAAATCGTAAAAATCGGCGATAATATTTACATGAGGGGTTCGGACTGGACAAATAGAAAAGATGAATTGATTAACAGCCTTATTTGCTTCTCATTAGAAACAGGACGTGGTGAAATCTTAGCGTATAACGACGCTGATATTTGGGAAGTTGTTTCATGGCAGCAAAATCCGGAATGGGCTTCGACGCTGCTGGTTTACTATAACTATGAAGAATGGGACGAAGATGATGAAGGTCGCAGCTATGTGGCTGATAAGCGAAAGTTGGCATCATATAATCTTGAACAGCGCAAAGCAGAAGAAACACTTTTGGAAATTAAGGATTTGGGACTGGAAAACCAGCTTAGATATGATTTGAAGTGGGGATTTTATACTTACAATTCCAGATGCACAGCTTTTGCATGGGATGCTGAAAACCGCCGCTTCTTCTTCCTTCATGATGACATTGCGTGGTTTACGGATGGCACAACGACAGCACGCGGATTTGACCGCATTCCGACAGAGGCAATTTATGCGGAATACGGTTTCTTCTGGAAGGGCGCATACTACTTCAAGACATACGATGATGGCGCGTTCGTCTGCGACATGTCAATCTTTGAACACCCCGAACAGTACTACTATTTTGACTAATAACCGACCCACGAAAGGAGCCTCCCCATGAAACACAACCTCCGAGCTGCATTCCTGTCCCTCCTGCTGGTGCTGACGCTGGGCGTGATGCCTGTGTTTGCCGAATCTGCCGACCATGCCATGGACTGGACGCACGGCATCGCCAGCCGCTACCGCACGGACGTGACCAGCGCGCTGCCGTTTGAAGACGAACTCTTCTTCATCAGCGGCAGTCAGCTGCTGCGCGTCGATGACCCCGAATATGAGCCGGAAGTCGTCTGTAATCTGGAAGATGTTATTTGGTCGGAAGCGCTGAAACAGAGCGGCTATTACGGGCAGGTGATGCTCCTGTCCGGCGGCGCGGAGCTGGTGCTGTTCAGCGCGAATGAAGGGCGGCTGTACAGTTTTGTTCCCCCGACGGATGACACGATGGTGCGGATGCAGATGGTCACGGAACTCGATTACAGCACCGTGCCGCAGATGGGGTGGAAGAAGTTCCCGATTGCGAAGGATTTGTACGACGTGACGGTCGAACAGGCGGTGTACGACGCGCAATACGGGCTGTACGTCATCGCGAAGGACAAGACGGACGAATACCAGATTGTCTGGTTTGATTTGGATACGGGCAAGGGCGAAATGCTGGAATTTGCGCTGGAGGACGACGAAAACAGCCACCTTCTGACGGACATGCCCGGCTTCTTCCGATGGAGTGCTGAAAGCTCGAAGTATGAGCGCACGCTGTACGACGGCAAGGTGCTGACGACGGTGGACTTGTCATCTGGCGAAGCGACGAAGGCCGTGCATAATTGGGTCAACACGCTGACCCTTCAGCCGATTCCTGATTATGACGTCACGCTGGGCGACTATGTGACGCACGATGCTTACTACGCCTATGCCCCCAACAAGGACAACTCGGCGATGTACTTCGTGCATGACAACACGGTCTGGGTCATGGAGTACGACGAGGAAAACAGCCAGTTCAGCGAACCGCGCGGCATTGACAAGCTGCCTTTCTTCGCCGAGGACACCATGTGCGGCTTCTACTGGTGCGGCTTCTACCTCATCCAGACGCACGACGGGCTGTACCTCTGCCACACGGGCGACGAGACGGCGAGAGCGTACCTCTACGGCGGCGTTGAATAACATCCCTATATAAATTACGCGCCTGCTCCCTTTCATTCGGAAGCAGGCGCGCTTTCTATATCCTCAATTATTCCCCAATCGCGTTCCCAGTGTACAGCGTGTAGTACCGGCCCTTCTGCGCAATCAGCTGGTCATGCGTGCCGCGCTCGATGATGCGGCCCTGCTCCAAGACCATGATGCAGTCGCTGTTCTTGACCGTGGACAGGCGGTGCGCAATCACGAACGTCGTGCGCCCCTTCATCAGGGCGTCCATGCCGCGCTGCACCAGCGTTTCGGTGCGCGTGTCGATGGAGGATGTCGCTTCGTCCAGAATCAGCGCGGGCGGATCGGCAACCGCGGCGCGGGCAATGGACAGCAATTGCCGCTGCCCCTGCGAGAGATTCGCGCCGTCGCCCGTCAGCATCGTATTGTAGCCGTCGGGCAGCTTGCGGATGAACTCGTCCGCGTTGGCGAGCTTCGCGGCTTCAATGCACGCCGCGTCCGTCGCGTCCAAGCGGCCGTAGCGGATGTTGTCCAGCACCGTGCCGGTGAACAGGTGCGTGTCTTGCAGCACCATGCCGAGGCTGCGGCGCAAATCCGCCTTGCGAATCTTGTTGATGTTGATGTCGTCGTAGCGGATTTTGCCGTCCTGAATGTCGTAGAAGCGGTTAATCAGGTTCGTGATGGTGGTTTTGCCCGCGCCCGTGCCGCCGACGAAGGCAATCTTCTGTCCTGGCATGGCGTACATGGTGATGTCGTGCAGCACCGTCTTTTCGGGCGTGTAGCCGAAATCAACGTGGTCAAACGTCACGCCGCCGGACAGCTTGCGATAGCTGACGCTGCCGTCCGCCGTGTGCGGATGCTTCCATGCCCACAGCCCGGTGCGCTCGGTCGTCTCGGTAATCGTGCCGTCGGGCGCTTCCTTCGCGTTCACCAGCTCCACATAGCCATTGTCGGCTTCCGGCGCTTCATCCAGCAGGTTGAACACGCGCTCAGCGCCCGCCAGCGCCATGATGATGGAGTTGAGCTGCTGGGTAATCTGCGAAATCGGCTGGGAGAAGTTGCGGTTCAGCGTCAGAAACGCCACCAGACGCCCCGTGGACATCAGCGTGCCGCCCGTTGCGATGGACAGCGCCGAACCCACCATCGCGCAGATAACGTAGGAGATGTGTCCCAAGTTGTTGTTGATAGGGCCAAGGGTGTTCGCCCAGCGGTTCGCTTCGTGGGCTGATGTGCGCAGCTGCTCGTTCAGGTCGCCAAACTGCTCAATCGCCTTTTCCTCGTGGCAGAACACCTTGACGACCTTCTGCCCGGTCATCAGTTCCTCAATGAAGCCGTTGACGCGGCCCAAATTCGCCTGCTGCGCGACAAAGTGCTTGCCGGACAGTTTCGCGAGTTTGGCGGACGCCAGCATCTGGAACGTCAGCAGGATGAGCGAGAGAATCGTCATAATCCACGAATTGTTCAGCATGGCGAAGAACACCATGACGACGGAAATCGCGCTGTTGATGATCTCCGGGATGCTCTGGCTGATGAGCTGGCGCAGGGTGTCCACGTCGTTGGTGTAGATGGACATGATGTCGCCGTGCGAGTGCGTGTCAAAGTAGCGGATCGGCAGGGACTCCATGTGCGTGAACAAGTCCGTGCGGATTTTGAGCATCGTGCCCTGCCCGACGCTGACCATCAGGCGCTGGCGGATGTAGCTGGCGGCAACGCCCAGTGCGAGGACGCAGCCCAGCGGAATCATGGCATTCGCCAAATCGCCCATGGTCTTGGTGCCTTTTTGAATGCCGGCGATGTACACATCCACCAGATCCCGCGTGAACGTGCTGGACTGAATGGTTGCATACGCCGTCACCACAATGCAGACGATGACGGCAATGAACTGCCACAGATAGTTTTCAAAAACGATTTTCATCAGGCGCTTGAGGATGTGTCCCTGCCCCTTGATGGACATGCGGGGCATCGGAGCGCCTCTGCGGCGAGGGCCTCCCATCATTGCGCGTCACCACCCTTCATCTGATCGGGGCTGTCGAAGTCGCCGCCGCCGGACGTCTGCGTCTCATAAATCTCGCGGTACAGGTCGGACTTCTTCAGCAGGTTTTCATGCGTGTCGAATGCTTCCACGCGGCCGTTGTCCATCACGATAATGCGGTCAGCGTCCTGCACGGAGGAAATGCGCTGCGCAATGATGATTTTCGTCGTGCCGGGGATGCGCTGGGCAAACGCGCGGCGGATTTTGGCGTCCGTCGCGGTGTCAACGGCGGAGGTGGAGTCGTCCAGAATCAGCACACGCGGCTTTTTGAGCAATGCGCGGGCGATGCACAGGCGCTGCTTCTGTCCGCCGGAGACGTTCGTGCCGCCCTGCTCGATGTAGGTGTCGTATTTGTCCGGCATCTGCTGGATAAACTCATCCGCGCAGGCCAGTTCGCAGGCGCGCTGCAGTTCCGCATCTGTCGCATTCGGGTCGCCCCAGCGCAGATTTTCCTTGATTGTGCCGGAGAAGAGCACGTTTTTCTGGAGGACGACCGCGACCTGATTGCGGAGCGTTTCAAGATCGTACTCGCGCACGTCACGCCCGCCGACCCTCACACTGCCGCCCGTCACATCATACAGACGGCAGATCAGCTGCACCAGCGTGGTCTTCGCCGAGCCTGTGCCACCGATGATACCGACAGTCTGACCGGACTTCACATGGAAGTCGATATCGGACAGCGCGCTGCGTTTCGCAGAAGCGGAATATTTGAACTCCACATGCTCAAAGTCCACGTCGCCGTTTTCAACCTCGTAAACCGGATTTTCCGGGTTTTGCAGGCTGCTCGTCTCATCGAGCACCTCGCAGATTCGCTTGCCGGAGGCCTGTGCCATGGTGAGCATGACTAAGATCATGGAGAGCATCATCAGGCTCATAAGAATCTGCATGGAATAGGTAATCATGCTGGTCAGACTGCCCACGCCGAGGTAGGTGCCGCCGGACATAATGATAAACTTTGCGGCGAAGAAGGAGATGAGAATCATCGACGTGTACACGCAGAACTGCATGACAGGGCTATTGAGCGCAAGAATCTTTTCTGCCTTCAGGAAGTCCGCACGCACCGAATCGGATGCAGCGGAGAACTTCTGCGTCTCATAATCCTCGCGCACAAAGCTTTTGACTACGCGCATGCCCTGCACATTTTCCTGCACAGAGTTGTTGAGGGCATCATATTTTTTGAAAACTGCCTTAAAAAGCGGCATCGCACTGCGAATCATGAAAAACAGCGCAAAGCCGAGGATCGGAACGATCCCTGCGAAAACGAATGCAAGCCGCTTACCCACGCGGGCAGACATGATAACGGCAAATACGAGCATCATCGGCGCACGCACTGCGATCCGAATCAGCATCATGAACGCATTCTGAATATTGGTCACGTCCGTCGTCAGCCGGGTAACGAGAGAGGACGTGGAGAACCGGTCGATATTCGCAAACGAAAAGCCCTGCACCTGATAAAACAGATCGTGGCGCAGATTTTTTGCAAAGCCTGCAGCAGCCTCCGCCGCGAACCAGCCGGAAAGCGAACCAAAACCCAATGAGAGCATCGCAATCACAAACAGCCTGAGGCCGTAAAACAGAATCGTCTGCATCTCGCAGCCATTTTGGATAGAATTGATGAGATCGGCTGTCAGCAGCGGGATGGTGCATTCGCAGACGACCTCGCCCACCATACAGGTCGGCGTCAGAATGGTCTGCTTTTTGTATTCCCGGATGCAGGCAGAAAGACGTTTGATCATAACTCGGATACCTCCATTCCCTGTGTTGTACACAGATTTTCTGCAGCCTGATCGAGCAGACGGCGCAGCGTCTGCTGCTCCTCACTGCTCATGCCGGAACACATGACGCATTCAAGCGTTTCAAATGCCTGCCCAACGGCGGCATCACAGCGCCGTGCGCGGTCCGTTAATCGGATACGCTTGCAGCGCCGGTCGGCCCGATCCGGTTCAAGCACGACAAAATCCTTCGCCTCCAGCCGCTGAAGCACGCCGGAGACAGTCGGATGCGTCAGATGAAAACGCTTTTCAATATCCTTGGGGTAGACCTGCTCGCCCTCGTGCAGCACCAGATAATGCAGGATAAACGACTGCGTTGACGTCAGATCGAGCGCGAGGAACTGCTGATCCATGTACTGCGTGATGCGGTTGCTGAGATGCCGCAGACGCGGACCGAGATTCTGAGAACAGTCCTTCATCGGAACCTCCTATATTCCAAAAATGTAGCGTGCTACCGTTTTCGGTAGCACGCTACATTTTAGCAGATTTTATGAAAAAAGCAAGTGGCAGTTTCACCAATCTCCCCTATTCTACCATCTGGTGCGGCAGGCAAAGTGCATGAAATCAGCTCTACAGCTGCGACACACGCAAAGGCGCGCAGCCGATTTCTGCGAAGCGGAGTAAGCACGCACTGTTCGTGCTGAAACTGATACCTACAGAGTCTCAGCAAATTCGTACTGCCTCTTCTCCTCATTCTTTTCCGGCAAGACGGAACAGAGTGGGCCGCCGGAGGCGCGATTTTGTCTGCCCTGCGTGCGCAGAAAAACCGGCGCGTTTTCAAACGCGCCGGGCAAAAATGCTTCGTTTTAGTTGCGGTTAAAGATCTTGAAGATCTCGTCGATATCGTCGATATCCTCCTGTGCCTGGCTCTTGCTGGCACTGGTCTTCTCCTGCGCAGCGGAGAATGCGCCGATGGGCTTTGCGGGCGACTGACGCTTCTCGGCAAAGCCAGTGGCGATAACGGTCACGCGCATCTCATCCTGAAGTTCGTCGTCAAACGCGGCGCCAAAGATGATGTTCGCATCGGGGTTGGCAGCTTCCATGACGATGTTGGCAGCTGTCTCGACGTCGTCGAGGCCAAGGTCGTGTGAACCGGCAATGTTGATGAGAACACCGGTTGCACCGTTGATGGACGTCTCAAGCAGCGGACTGGAGACGGCAGCCTGCGCAGCCTGCTCGGCCTTGTCGCGGCCTGTGGCGGAACCGACGCCCATATGTGCCTGACCCGCGTTGCGCATGATGGCGGAAACGTCGGCAAAGTCGAGGTTGATAATGACGTTCTCGCTGTAGCCAACAAGTTCGGAGATGGAACTGACAGCCTGCTTTAGAACATCGTCGGCAATGCCGAATGCGTTGGCGAAGGTGATTTTCTGGTCGGTGACGAATTTCAGGCGGTCGTTCGGGATGATAATCATGGAATCGACCTTATCGGTGAGGTTGGCAATGCCGGCCTCGGCCTGTTTCATACGGTTTGCACCTTCAAAGCGGAAGGGCTTCGTCACGACGGCGACAGTCAAGATACCCGCGTCGTGCGCGACCTGCGCAATAATCGGCGCAGCGCCTGTTCCGGTACCGCCGCCCATACCGGCGGTGATGAAGACCATGTCGGTGCCCTCGAGCACCTGAGAAATGAGCGCTTTGGATTCCTCGGCGGACTTCTGGCCGATATCCGGCTTAGAGCCTGCGCCCATGCCGCCGGTCAGCTTTTCACCGATCTGCACTTTGTTTTTGCACTTGGACTTTTCAAGGTCCTGCTTATCCGTATTGACTGCAACGAACTCAACGCCCTTGACATCGGACGCGATCATGCGGTTGATAACATTGTTGCCGGCGCCGCCGACGCCAATGACTTTGATCTTGACTACCTTATCTGCTGTATCTGCCATTTGTCTTCCTCCTGTATATCTCACAGCCCACAACTGCATCGTTTTAGATTATGTCTACTTTATTCTATCTCGAAAAAGGATGTGCGTCAATAGAAAATGCGGAAAAATTCAGCAAAAAATGCGGATTTTATGGTTTGCATGCCCTCGGTTCAGGCTGCTGGCTGGAAGGTAGCCCTTTTCTGCGTGGCCTGCGTCAAATCGATAGTTCCAGCCTGAAATTCGCTGAGTTGGTCGAGAATGGAGCAAAGATAGCGGATCTTGTACGCCATTTCGTCAGTTCCGCCGAGTTTAATCTCGTAGCGGTCGTCATACCAGAGCGTCATGTCGTATTCCTTTTCGACATCGATCACACGGATATGCTCCAGAAGGCCGGTGCCGTCCAATTCCTTCATCACGTCCAGTGCAGCAGCCAGCGCCGTGGGCGTGGGGGAGGAAACAGAATCTCCTGCCGTGGGACTGGAAATGAGAAGGCCGTTGATGTGCGGATTTTCATTGAAGGCAGCAGGTTCGATGCGCTCAAGCGCCTTGCCTCCGGGGCCGATGAGCCAGCAGGCGTTCGTATCCGTCATGACAGCAAAGGAAATGACGCTTTCCCGCACCTGAATGATGATGCCGTCCGGCAGACTGCGGGCGATGGAAACATCCTCGACATACGGAAGCGCAGCCTTGATATTGCCGACGGCCAGCGCTTTATTGACTGTCAGAAGGTTATCACCCTGCTGGATCTGCGAGGCTTCAATGATCTGGTCGGCGGAATAGACCGAGTTACCCTGCACCTCAATGGTATTGACCTTGAAAAAGATTGCAACACCGAAGACAATCGCGGCGACGACAGCGAGCATGATGAGGAGTTTGCCAAGCGCGCTGCTGCGCACCTGACGGGCCTTGCCTGCGGCGCGCGCTTCCCTATTCGCTTTGCTTTGCTTCGTGCGCATGTTGCATTCTCCTTCGGAGGCTCAGAATATACAAAGTATATCACATCTTTTTGGGGATTTCCACTGTTTTCAGGCGAGCGCCGACGCTTTGCAGCGCGTTCTCAAGAGTATCATATCCCCGTTCGATGTGTTTTACTCCAAAAATGGTACTGTCGCCCTCGGCCTGCATGGCCGCGAGCACCAGCGCTGCGCCGCCGCGCAGATCCTCCGCGAAAAGCTGCGCAGCATGCAGCTGCGGCGTTCCGTTCAGACAGACGGTGTTTCCGTCCGAATACAGCCGCGCGCCAAGCTTCTTGAGTTCTTGGACATAGCCGAAGCGATTTTCAAAAATCGTCTCGGTAAAGGACGTTTGTCCCCTTGCGCACAGCTGCGCGGAGAGCAGCATCGGCATCGCGTCGGTTGGAAAGCCGGGATACGGTCTTGAAACGACCGGACCGCAGGTTGCCAGCGGGCTGTCGCGGAAAATTTGAATTGTGTCATGTGAGCAGGAAATCCGGCAGCCGCTTTCTGTGAGCGCGTTCAGAACAGGGTCTGCAAGACGCGGATCTGTCCTGCGCAGCGTCAGCCCGCCGCAGGCGGCGCAGGCGCAAAGAAACGTCGCAGTTTCAATGCGGTCAGGAAGGATGGTATAGGTCGCACCGGTGAGCGGCAGGCTGCCCTCAACAATCACGCGGCCTTTGCCTGCGCCTGCGATCTTCGCGCCACAGGCAGTCAAAAAACCAGCCAGATCGACAATCTCCGGCTCACAGGCGGCATTTTCAATCACAGTGACACCCTCTGCTCCGACAGCAGCCAGCATAGCGTTTTCTGTTGCGCCGACGCTGGGGCCAGGCAGTGTGATTTTTGCGCCGGTCAGCCTTCGCGCGCGGCAGTGAATGGTATCGTCCGTCTCCGTGACCTCTGCGCCGAGCGCGCGGAAGGCAAGCAGATGATAGTCCACCGGCCTCGCCCCGATGGGACAGCCGCCCGGCAGACTCAACGACGCTTCGCCCTGTCTTGCGAGCAGCGCGCCGAGAAACAGGCTGGACGCGCGCATGGATGCAGCCAGTTCCGGCGGGACGGAGTGACCGGCGCAGCCGCGCGGGTCTATGTAGACGCTTGCGCCCCGCCGCTCGGCCGCACAGCCGAGGCTGCACAGGATGGCAAGCGCGTGCGTCACGTCGAGAATATCTGGACAGTTATGCAGAACACACGGCGTTCTGCACAGAAGCGTCGCGGCCAGAATGGGCAGGACGCTGTTTTTTGCTCCGTGGATCGTCACCTCACCGGAAAGCGGAGGCGATTTGGACACAAGCAGCGCTGGCATGGGCATTCCTCCAAAACACAGGAATTTTCCCCATCCTATGCGCTGTGTGCTGTGTGCGTGTCAGTGCTTTGCAAGGTCGAGTGCGGTCTGATAAATGCGCTCGGCTGCATCGACCACAGCCATATCCCGGGCGCTGGCACGCATGGCGCGCATCCGTCCGGCATCTGAAAGAATCGCTTTTGCCGTCTCATAGAGGCTTTTCCCGTCGCAGTCGGCTTCGCGGACGACTGCGGCCGCGCCGGAGCGTTCAAGCACCCGGGCATTCTTTTCCTGATGGTTGCCGGTCACGTTCGGACTCGGCACCATGATGCAGGGCGTTCCGCTGGCACAGACCTCGGCAATGGTCGCCGCACCTGCGCGGCAAACGATCAGATCCGCCGCTGCCAGCACCTGCGGCATGTCATAGATGTACTCGCGCATGTCAATGCGCGGATGTGCAGCAAGGTCAACACCCAGTTCTTTGACATACTCCGGCATCCAACGCCAGCCGAACGAGCCGGTCGCGTGGATGTGATGAAAAGGCGTGTTCTCCTCGCATTCGCACTTCATAAACTGGGCAATTTTTTTGTTCATTTCCCGTGCACCGAGGCTGCCCCAGCAGGAGACGACGAGCGGCTCTTCGCCGAGGCCCAACGCCTGCCGGGCCTCCTGCCGCTTGGCAAAGAGGAATTCCTCCCGCACAGGTGTTCCGGTCAGGAGGACCTTTTCGGGTTCCGGGTAATGCTCCCGGCTGGACTCGAAAGACACCATAACACGGCTGGCCGTACGCGCAACAAGCTTTGTCGTCAGGCCCGGAACGGCATTCGATTCGTGTACGCAAGTCGGAATGCCAAGCTTCGCGCCCATTTTCAGAGCCGGGAAGCTTGCATAGCCGCCAGTACCGACGATCACATCGGGCTGAAACTCCTTTAGAATTCGCTTTGTTTTTGAAAACGTCGCAGCCATGCGCTGCACGGTCACGAGATTGTGCCAGACCGCAGCAGGGGTCAGCTTGCGCTGATAGTTGGAAATTTTCACAGTTTCCAGCCGGAATCCTTCACGCGGGACAAGTTTGTTCTCCATGCCGTCCTCTGCGCCGATAAAGAGAATCTTGCAGTCCGGCTGCCGCTCACGAAACATGCGGGCAACTGCAATAGCGGGATAAATATGCCCGCCCGTGCCGCCGCAGGTAAAGACGATATTCATTCGCTTCCCTCCCTTACAGAAGCTTATTGTCATTCTGCCGGGAAACGGCGAGGACAATGCCGGCTTCAAACAGCTGCATCAGAAGCGCCGTGCCGCCGTAGGAGAAGAACGGAAGCGAGATGCCGGTAGCGGGCAGGAAGTTGGTCACGACACCGATATTGAGGAAGGTCTGAAGCGCAATATGCGTGGAAATACCGGCGGCAAGCAGCGCACCGAAACGGTCGCGCGCGTGCATGGCGATATAATAGCCGCGCACGATCAGCAGAACAAACAGCAAAATCACGACGACGGCCCCGACAAAACCGAGTTCCTCACAGAGAATGGGGAAAATATAGTCGTTATGTTCCTCGGGCAGATACAGGTACTTCTGTCGGCTTTTGCCGAGGCCGAGGCCCATCAGGCCGCCGGAGCCGATGGCATAGAGCGACTGCAGAATCTGATAGCCGTTGTCCGTCGGGTCTGAAGCAGGATCGCGCCAGGCTGTGATGCGGCTTCCGGCGTAGCCCTGCGTTTTGAGGTAGATCACCATGAACACAGCAACCGCCACACCACCGAGGGCAAACCATTTGATCTGCACGCCGCCCAGAAACAGCATGGCTGCTGCGAGAAGCAGCATGATAAGGATGCAGGAAAAATGGCGTTCCAGCGCGACAAGGCCGCATAGGACGATCATGATTGCGCCGAAGGGTGCAATGCCGTAGCGGAAGGTGCGCATTTTATCACGAGTGGTCGAGATCATGGCGGAGAAGGTCATGATAATGGCGATTTTTGCAAGTTCCGAGGGCTGGAAGCGGATACCCGCAACCTCGATCCAGCGCTTCGCACCGTTGGCCGTCGAGCCGATGATCGGCACGAGCATCAGAAACACAACGGAAACACCAAGAATAATAAACGACGCGCTTCGCCACAGCTGATAGTTCAAGCGGCTGACAAACAGCATGCCGCCGATACCGGCGACGGCAAAGATCGCCTGCCGGGCGAAGTAATAGGTAGAATTGCCTTTCAGATAATACGCGCGGGCGTAGGAGGCCGAGAAAACCATGACAACACCGATCAGCACAAGCAGCACCGTCAGTGCCAGAAACGGCAGATCGAGCAGGCCGCGCTCGTCGAGCAGCACCTTGTCCTTTGTTTTGGGCGGCTGCGGCAGACGCTCCGACTCGGGAACCTGCGGGACTTCATACAGCCGTGTTATGCCGTCCGAACGGCTTGCCATAGGGGGTCGCTCCTTTCTGAAGCTGCGGTATCTTAATACCGGTTCATAACGCCGAGATACGCCAGCACGCACATGATAAGCGTGATCGCGGTGAAGACGAAGACGATTTTTTCCTCTTTCCAGCCGCACAGTTCAAAGTGGTGGTGGATAGGAGTCATTTTGAAAATGCGCTTGCCATGGGTCAGCTTGAAATAGGTGACCTGCAAAATGACGGAAAGCGTCTCACAGAGATAGATGATGCCGACGAGAATCAGAATCAGCGGCATATCGAGCGCAAAGGCCATGCCGCAGACCATACCGCCGAGGAACAGCGAACCGGTGTCGCCCATGAAAACCTTGGCAGGATGGAAGTTATAGCAGAGGAAGCCTGCAAGGCCGCCCGCAACGGTCGCGGGAAGCAGCGCCAGCGTCGTGCGGCCATAGATATAAGAGGTCGTGGCAAAGAAGACCATGACTGGGATGGTCACGCTGCTGGAAAGGCCATCGACACCATCCGTCAGGTTGACGGCGTTGACGCAGCCGACAATGACGAAAGCCGCAAAGACCATATAGACAGCCGTCGGAATTTCAAGGTCAAGATTCCAGAACGGAATATAGAGGTCGCAGGACAAATCGCCGCTGTTTTTCAGCACAAACAGGAACACGACGGCCACGACAAGCTGCAGCAGGAACTTCTGGATAGCGGTCAGGCCGAGATTGCGCTTGAGTTTGACCTTGACAAAATCATCCGCAAAGCCGACAAGCCCGTAGCACAGCGCAAGGGCCAGCACATACAGATGCGTATAGTCGCGGTTTTCCGTCATGCTCTTCCAGCCGAAGCCAACCGTACACAGAATGATTGCAGCGATGAACATGATGCCGCCCATGGTCGGCGTGCCAGCCTTGGTGTTATGCCACTGCGGGCCGACCTCACGGATGGACTGGCCAGCGTGCAGTGCGCACAGCATGGGAATGACAAAACGGCCAAACAGCAGCGTCAGCAAAAACGAAGCGAGCGTCGCGCCCAGAACGATAAAAAACATTGCATCCATACAGGATTCCTCCGAGACTCTCTTTATTCCTCTTCTTCCTTGAAAAACAGCGCAAGGGCCTTTTCCATCCGCATGCCGCGGCTGCCCTTGAATAAGATCACATCGCCGGGACGGGCACGCATCTTGAGCATATGGGCCAGTTCCTCATGCGTGTCGAAATGCTCGATCAGCTTCTGCTTCATGCCGCCGGTGATTGCGCCGGAAACCATGCGCTCGGCGTTGATGCCGTAGGTGTAAAGTACATCCGCCTTTGTAGCCGCAATACGGCCGATGCGGTAATGCTCCGCGGCGGAACGGTTGCCAAGTTCCAGCATATCGCCCAACACCGCAATGCAGCGGCCGTTCGTGCGCGAACGGAAACCCGCAAGGATCTCAAGCGCCGCCTCCGTCGATTCCGGGCCCGCGTTATAGCAGTCCTCAATGATGGTAAAGCCGTCGCGCTCATAGATTTTCTGACGCATGCCGGTATTGTGGAAGCTGGAGATCTGCGCCTGAATCGTCTCGGGCGGGACCTTCAGGAGCAGGGCTGCCGTAACGGCGGCCAGCGTGTTATAGACCGTATGGCGGCCCAGAACCGGCACGAACAACTCGAAACGGTGGCCGAAACCGCTGACGACAAAGCGCATGCCGTCGTCAAGTTCCTGAATGTCAGTTGCAAGCACGTCGCAGGCATGGTTCTCAATGCCGTAATAATATTTTTTATGTCCGCCATCGGCGCGCACGTTCCAAAGAAGCGGCTCGTCGCCGTTGAACACGCCGACTCCATTTTCCGGCACACCCCGGAAAATTTCGAGTTTCGCCTGCAAAATGCCCTCGCGGGAACCAAGATGCTCAATGTGCATGGTGCCGATGTTGGTGATAACAGCGATATCGGGCTTTGCGATGGAGGTCAGGCGGGCCATCTCTCCGAAGTGGTTCATGCCCAATTCCAGAACAGCCGTTTCGGTATCGTCCGGCATGTCAAGAATGGTCATGGGCAGGCCGATGTTATTGTTGTGATTTCCCTCGGTACGAGCGGTGTGGTAGGTGTGCTCGAGCATGCAGGCAGTCATTTCCTTGGTCGTCGTCTTGCCGACGCTGCCGGTGATGCCGATTACAGTTATGCCCATCCGCTCGCGGCGGGCTGCGGCGAGATCGCCGTAGGCGCGGACGGTATCAGGCACAAGAATGGTCGGAATAGAGGCCCTGACCGGCCTTTCTACGAGCGCAGCGCTCGCACCAAGTCCGGCCGCCATGTCGATAAAATCATGTCCATCGACCTTCTCGCCCTTGATAGCGATAAAAAGATCTCCGGGCTTTACTCTGCGCGAGTCAATCTGGACGCCGGTAACCACAGCCTCTGCCTGCTCGGGCGCAAGCGTTCCATGGCAGTCTTCCGCTGCCTGTTTCAGTGTCAGTTTCTTCATGCCTTTGCCTCCAAATACGACGCAACGACCTCGCGCTCGTCCAGATGGTGCTTTTCGTGTCCGATCTCCTGATACGTTTCATGTCCCTTGCCGCACAGAACGATTACATCGTTCTTCCGGGCCAGTTCCATCGCCCGGCCAATGGCCGAGACGCGGCTTTCGATGACCTCATACGGCGTTTCGGTATCCTGCATCCCGGCAAGAATCTGCCGGAGGATCTTATAGGGGTCTTCCGTCCGGGGATTATCTGAGGTGACGATTGCAAGGTCAGACAGTTCTGCTGCAATTTTGCCCATAACGGGGCGCTTATAGGGGTCGCGGTCGCCGCCGCAGCCGAAGACTGCAATCACACGGCCTGTGCAGAAGCCACGCACAGCTTTCAGAATATTTTCAAGGCTGTCGGGTGTATGGGAATAGTCGATCAGGACGGTATAGTCCTTCCCCGGTGTGGGAACAACCTCTACTCTGCCCTTAACGCTTTGCGCGGTGCGCAGGGCGTCTGCAATTTTTTGGAGCGGAATATTCAGCGCCAGCGCAGCGGCGATGACACCGAGCGCGTTATAGACGCTGAAAATGCCGGGAATGCCAAGTGTGACAGAAGCCCGCTTGTTCTGATAGACCGCATCAAATTCCACGCGGTCAGAGAACAATTCGACGTGCTCCGCCATGAGCGAGGCGGGGTTTCCCTGCGCGGAATAGGTCAGAAGCCGGCAGTCCGCCTGCTCCATGATGCGCTTTGCGTAGGCATCATCCACATTGACCGCGCCCGTTTCGCAGCGGCGAAAAAGCATGGCCTTGGCATCGCAGTAGGCGTCCATCGTTTTATGGAAATCGAGATGATCTTCCGTCAGATTTGTAAAGACAGCTGCGCTGAATCGAATCTGGTCGGCGCGGTGGAGCACCAGCGCGTGGGAGGAAACCTCCATAATGACGTGTGTACAGCCCGCATCGCGCATGTCGGCGAAAAGCTTCTGCAGCTCGAAGGATTCCGGCGTAGTACGTTCGGTGTGCAGGATCTCATCGCCGATCATGTTCTGAATTGTGCCGATGAGGCCGACCTTCGCGCCAAGCGTCTGTTCCAGCACATGCTTCAGAAGATAGGTGCTGGTCGTTTTGCCGTTCGTTCCGGTGATGCCGATGACGCACATATCGTCTGCCGGATGTCCAAACCAGTTCGCACCGAGCACTGCAAGCGCTGCGCGGGCATCAGAAACCAGCACATAGGGAATTTGCATCTCCGGCTTTTTCTCGCAGACGATGCAGGCTGCGCCGTTTTCTGCAGCCTTCGGAATATATTTGTGGCCGTCGGTCTGAAAGCCGGAGATCGCAACGAACAGACCTCCGCGCATTACCTGCCGGGAATCGTAGTGAACGCCGGTAATATCCAGCGTCTCATCCGCATGCAGTTCCAGCACGTCAAGGCCATGCAGCAGTTCTTTGAGTTTCATAGTGTCCTCCTTAGTCGGATGCGCCTGTGGAAGAGAATTCTACTGTAATTGTAGTACCTCTGTCAACCTCTGTTCCGGGCTCAATGTCCTGATAAGCTGCAAGTACATACACATCCGTGCGGTCGGTGCCCTTGGCCTGCACATAAAGCCCTGCGTTTGCAGCCAGATAGTTGACATCTGCGACGGAGCAGCCAATGAAATCCGGCACCTCGACAGTCGTCTGCTGCTTTTCCGCGCCCATGTAGAGGATGATCTGCGAATTGCCGGGAACCTGACTGCCCGGTGCCGGCAGCTGGTCGGTAACGGTCGAACCGTTGCCGACAATGCGGTAGGTAATGGTCTTTTCGGCGAGCAGCGTGCCCGCCTCGGCTTCGTCCATGCCGATTACATCCGGAACTGTGAAGTTAACGCCGCGAATATCTTCGGAATCATAATCCGGCTCTACGCCGAGATACGGAAGAATATCAAGAAAAATATCACGGACGGTCGGCGCGGCCATCAGACCGCCGGAAATATACATGCCGTGGACGGTGTATTTTTCGCTGTTTTGCGAATACGCAGGCGTATCAAGCGCAACAAGAACGGCGTACTGCGGGTCGTCAATGGGTGCAACACCGATGAAGGAGACAATTTTGTCCTTGACCTGATTGCCGTCCTCGTCGTATTCGTCCAGCTTTTCGGACGTGCCGGTCTTGCCGCCGACGCGGTAGCCGGGGGTTTTTGCGGCAGAAGCCGTGCCCTCGGTGACGACCCGTTCCATGAGGTCGCGCATCGTTTCGGACGTCTGCTGGCTGATAACCTGCCGCAGAACCGTCTTTTCGTTTCGCTCGACCGTATTGCCGTCAGCGTCGAGCACCTCACTCACAATATAGGGTTCGAGTACATAGCCGCCGTTGACAATCGCTGCAACAGAACGGATGAGCTGCACGGGCGTGATGCGGAAACTCTGACCAAAGGAGGACGTGATGAGGTACGACGTGCCGTACTGGGCGGGGTTGTTCAGGTATTTCCGCTCGTAGAACAGGCCGCTGGCCTCGCCAGGCAGATCGACACCGGTCTTTTCCATGATGCCGAAGGACTTGAGATAGTCATAGAACATGTCTCCGCCCATGCGCAGGCCGATATGGCCGAAGGCGATGTTGCAGGAATTTCCGAGCGCCTGCGCAGTAGACTGCGCACCGTGCCCAGCGGATTTCCAGCAGTTGAGGATCTGCTCACGGCCGGAAAACTTTTCCTGACCGCCGCAGTAGAACGAATCGTTCAGCGTGACTGCGCCGGAATCGAGCGCGGAGGCCAGCGTGATGAGTTTGAAGGTTGAGCCGGGCTCGTAGCCGTCGGATACGCAGCGGTTGCGCCACTGGGCCATACGGGCTGCCGCAACATCGTTCTTATACTGATCGATGGCGGCCTTATAGGCATCGGACGTTTCCGGCAGGGACAGCGCCGCGTCGCGTTCATTTTCGAGAAGAGCCGCCGCTGCGTCGTCGTAGATCTCCAGATAGTTGTTAGGGTCATAGGAGCCGAGCGTGGCCATGGCCTTGATCTCGCCCGTGTTCACATCCATGACGATGCAGAATGCGCCGTTCTTGATATCGTATTTATCAATGGCGTTCTGCAGATTTTTTTCCACATATGCCTGCACAGTCGCATCAATGGTCGTGACAAGGCTGCAGCCGTCGGACGCATCATAGTATTTCTCATATGTATAGAGCATCTCGGAGCCGTAATTGCCCTTGGAGGTAACAACCTTACCGGCTGTGCCGGAGAGTTCCTCGTTATAGTAGGCCTCAAGTCCCTCCGAGCCGTTGTTGTCGCTTGAAACGAAGCCGAGCGCCTGTGCGGCGAGAGAGGAATTGGGATAATAGCGCTTGAGATCTGTTTCGAGATAGACACCGGTGATTTTGTTTTCGCTGATAAACGCGCGCACCTCGTCGGCCAGTTCCTCAGAAATTTTTCGACTGATGACCTTATAGCGGTACTGCTTATCGGCGGCCTGCTCATAGACGAAGCTGGGCTCGACGTCCAGAATTTCGCCAAGTCCGCGTGCAATCTGGTCAAGCAGATTGCTGTTTTCGGGCTTTTTCATCTGCTCGGCGATCTCGTTCGGGTCGATAAAGACCGTCTCGACAGTCGATGACGAGGCTAGAACGTTCATATTCGCATCGTAGATCACGCCGCGCGCAGCAGTCAGGTTCGTCGAACGGGTCTGATTTTTGATCGCTTTTTCATTGTAATAGTCATGCTCGGTGATCATGAGGTGATAGAGCGTTCCGATCAGCGGAACAAATGCAATCACGCCGCACAGAATCATCAAGATCAGGGTACGGCCGAGAATTGTTCGGTTCGCGCGTTCGTTCCGCTCCCGGTTTGCCTGCTTCTGCTCCTTTGTGCGCGACAGACGGATGATCTTTTTTGCCATGAAACTGCCTTTCTGTTCAAAAAAGGAGCGGTCCGCAAAGACCGCCCCTGTGTGGCCGGATTTCCAACTGGGAGGTTCTGTCCAAGCTTATGCTGCTGCGGGGTGCAAATATTCGATAAGGCCGAGGATACTCTGCTGCATGGCGTCCAGAATTTCTCCGAAAACGCTTGTACGCTGCTGGGTGTAAATCTCCGCCTGGTCAGTCCCGGAGAAGCTGACATAGACGATCTGCTCGGGCTGGCACTTGGTCAGGCCGATCTCGGCCGCGTATTCCTCTGCGGCAGTCAGGTCGATCTTGGCGTCATATTTACTCTGGAGCATCAGCTGCTGCTCCTTGAGATTGGCAAGCTGCGTTTCAAGACGTGAGACATTGCTGCTGGCCTCGAACAGCTGCACATAGCCGAAGATCACAAGAATCATGAGACAGGCAACTGTCAACATCCCTGCGAGTGTAAACGGTGCAACAGTGGTTTTGGCCTTGACTCTTCGATACGGCTGTTCACGAACCTGCTCGTCCGGCAGTTCAGTGGGCAAGGTGCGCTCATAGGCGCGATTATCGTCATACTGGCGAGCAGCCTGATCGTTCCACGCGTAAACGTCATATGCGGCGGCGCCGTTGTCCCTATAGAATTTTCGATTGGACTGCGCCATAACGGCGGGACTCCTTTCCGGGTCACACGCGCTCAGCTACACGAAGCTTTGCGCTGCGCGAACGGGGGTTTTCTTCGACCTCTTCGCGCGTAGCGATGATGGGCTTTTTTGTCAGGATTTTGATCTTCGGCTTGTGTCCACAGACACAGACCGGGAACGACGGCGGGCAGGTACAGCCCTTTGCCGCGTCTTGAAACACATTTTTGACAATGCGGTCTTCGAGAGAATGGAACGTGATGACAGCCAGTCTACCGCCGGGCTTCAAATGATCAATCGCGGCCTCCATGCCCTGCCGGACTGCGCCGAGTTCGTCGTTGACGGCAATGCGGATGGCCTGAAAGCTGCGCTTGGCCGGATGCTGCTTTTCTCGAAGCGCGCTGGGCGGCATGGCCGAGCGGATGATATCGACCAGCTCCAGCGTTGTTTCAATGGGCCGGTCGGTACGCACGCGTTCAATGGCGGCGGCGATCTGCGGGGCAGTGTGCAGTGCAGATGCGGAGCTGAAGTTGGAGATCCTGGAAAGTATGACCCCTGCGCGCCTGGCAGAAGTGCATCGGCTGCTGGATGCAAACGTCTGTGAAGTCGCTTTATTGGAGTCGGCTGAAAAGCTGCATATCGTTGTGGAGATTTGGACACAGACGGAACAGGCCCTCGTGGAGATCTCACATGAACATACGCATGTGAAACGGATCGAAAAAAATGGCGTGCCGCTGCAGGAAAACAGCAGTTGGAGGGCGGAAGAACTGGATTTGGAGGCAATTCCGCTTTGCCCACAGGATATTTATACATATACGGAAGAGGCAGATCTCCATGGAGCACTCGGAGAACTGCTGCAAATGCAGCTGGATCGGAACGTTGCGATCTGCAACGAGGGAATGCGGCGCAGTTGGGGGTCGAATATTGGAAAGCTGCTGACTGAAAACAATGCGGATACGGAGAAACTTGCATGCGCCTTTGCAGCGGCCGGTTCCGATGCCAGAATGAGCGGCTGTGCAATGCCCGTTGTGATCAATTCAGGCAGCGGAAATCAGGGAATCACCATTACGGCACCGATCTATGTCTATGCTGAGACTCTGCAGGCACCGCGGGAGAAGACACTGCGTGCACTGCTGTTGGCGAACTTAATGTCACTGTACCTCAAGGGTATGATCGGAAAGCTCTCTGCTTACTGCGGAGCGGTTAGTGCCGGCAGTGCAGCAGGGGCAGGGATCGCGTATCTCAAAGGGGCAAGCGCGGCGCAGATCAGCCACGCATTTGCAAATTCCGTTGCGGCAATCTCGGGAGTGCTCTGCGACGGAGCAAAACCGAGCTGCGCGGCAAAAATCGCTTGTTCTGTCTATTCGGGAATCTTAGCGCAGAAAATGGCGTTGAGCGGAAATGATTTTTGCGGCGGAGATGGGATCGTTGCGCAAACACCGGAAGAAACGATTTCCAATGTCGGAGAACTGGCGAGAAAGGGCCTGGTTGAGATAGACCGACTGATTTTGGATACGATGTATACCACATTGCCGCAACCAGAAAGCTGCAAAGCATAGAAGAACTGCAAACGCAGAAGGCTCAGAAGGACCGGTGTGCACAGAAACCTGTGCGCTCCGGTTCTTTTGCATTGCGCCCGGTATGGGCAATAACTATGGGGGACGAGATTACTACACGCTCTGCGGTTGGAAGTGCTGTCTTGAGATATCCTACGTTGGAAAATCCAACGCAATAAAATAAAGATATATTGCGGATATATTAAGTAAAGATATGGTAAAGATATATAAATTACTGATAGAATCGATTCGATTCAGAAGCGGTATCAGTAAGAGAAAATTTTCTGCAAAGGACCATTGACAAACGTTTGTTCTGGTGTTGTCATGTGAAACATAGCAGGAAATCCTGCCGATAA
>ERZ780168.976-NODE-976-length-32364-cov-6.516729_pt1 | contig 32364 bp, 20 predicted proteins | sample MGYA00510981_ERZ780168 | MGnify/ENA primary metagenome ERZ780168 (study PRJEB29588, sample SAMEA2158769) | human gut metagenome | biome: human gut; feature: human-associated habitat; material: faeces | place: Denmark | collected 2008/2010 ...
GAATTATGAAATGAACAATTAGAGGGTAAATGGAACTATTCGAGATAGTAGAAAAAGAAGAGAGTAAAAAGTGTGGTTTTTGTTTTAATTGAAATTCTAAAAGCGAATCTGGCATAAGGAAACAAGTATTACTGGAAAATAAGTTCTAATTGGACTTGGATAAGCATTTAAAAATTTCTTATTTATTAACTAAAAGTAATACTAATGAAAAAAGACATCTTTTTGCTTGTGTTGTGTCTTTTCTGCTCCATAGGAGCCGTGGCACAGACAAAAACAATTACTGGTGTGGTGAGCGATGCTACTGGTGAGCCAATCATCGGAGCGAGTGTTGTCGAAGTGGGTACGACAAATGGTACTATTACCGACATTGATGGTAAATTTGTATTAAACATGAATCCGGACGGGAAAATTAGAGTTTCGTACATCGGGTATCAGGTGCAAACGATTGACCTTAAGGGAAAGACTTCTTTCCGGATACAAATGAAAGAAGATTCCGAGATGTTGGAAGAAGTGGTCGTGACAGGTTATGGTGGTAAACAGTTGCGTACAAAGGTGACTAACTCTATTTCTAAAGTAAGCGAAGAATCGTTGAAAGTCGGTTTGTTTTCCAATCCGGCTCAGGCACTCTCTGGTGCAGTTGCCGGCTTGAAAGTGACGCAAGCCTCGGGAAGCCCGGGTGCTACTCCGACTATTGTACTTCGTGGTGGTACGGATTTTAACGGATCGGGTTCTCCACTGGTTATTATTGACGGTCAGTTACGTGATGGATTGAGTGATATCAATCCTGAAGATATCGAATCGATGGAAGTCCTGAAAGATGCGGGAGCAACTGCTTTATATGGTGCCCGTGCAAGTAATGGTGTGATTCTTATTACTACAAAAAGCGGAAAGAAAGGACATCGTGAAATCAATCTGAAAGTTAAGATGGGGTTGAATTATGTCAATAACCCGTATGAATTCTTGAATGGAGAAGAGTATATTAGGACTCTGCGTACTGCCTATTCAAAGTCCGGTTACCATTATAGCGACGGAGAATACGTATCTATAGCTCCCTTGAGTAATCTGACAGGTGCATCTCCTTTCGGCTTAGGCAATGAATTAGGCAAATCGGCATGGAACGTTATGGGTAAAACTACGGATAATGCTTATCTGGTACAGCAGCACGGATGGAAAGAAATGATAGATCCGCTTGACCCGGCACAAACAATTATTTATAAGGATATCAATCCTGGCGATTACAACTTGAATAATCCTTCTTTTTCGCAAGATTATAATGTAAATATGTCCGGGGGTGGCGATAGGGGTACTTATTATGCCGGTATCGGATACAATCGTCAGGAAGGTCTGCCTGTTGATACCTATTATGAACGATATAGCTTTATTCTGAATGCAAGTTATAAAGTAACAGATTGGTTGACTACCACCTCTAATTTTAATTATAACCGTGCAAACTGGAAGAATATGCCGGGGTCAAATACGAGTGAAGGTAACTATTTCGGACGCATTATGTCTACGCCACCTACTGCACGGTTTGAAGATGAAGCAGGTAATCCGACTTTAGGACCCAATGTTGCAGACGGTAACCAGGCTTTCCAACCGGAAAAATGGACTAATTTCAATCAAACAGATAAGTTTACCATGATTCAATCTTTCCAGATTGATATTATGAAAGGATTATATGTGAAAGGATCTGCCAACTGGTATTATTCAGAAGGTTTGTATGAAAGCTTCACAAAAGATTATCTGGACAATATGTTGACGAATCATTATACGAAAACCCGCAGTACATCTGCTAAATTTGAGCGTAATTTTGCACAGACCTATAATGCGGTACTGAATTATTCGCAGACATTCGCAAGAGATCATAATGTAAACCTGATGTTGGGTATGGAATATTATGCGAACGAAAAACGTGGATTCTCGGGTTCAGGTTCCGGTGCTCCGACAGATGATTTCGCGGATTTGGCTTTGACGGATAAAGGCGAAGGGAAGCGTGCTATCGACTCTTGGCACGAACAATATCGTATTTTATCTTACTTCGGACGGTTGAATTACGATTATAAAGGTAAATATTTACTTTCGGCAGTGTTCCGGCATGATGGCTATTCTTCTTTGTTGGGGGATAATCGTTGGGGATTCTTTCCGGGTGTCTCTGCCGGTTGGATTTTCGGGCAAGAACAGTTTGTTAAAGATGCTGTCCCTTTCCTGTCGTTTGGTAAATTGCGTGCCAGTTATGGTGTGAATGGTAATGCTACGGGAATCGGTGCTTACACCTTGCAGGGTTCTTATAATCCGGCTACTTACAACGGTAATACCGGTTTCCTGATAGGCTCGCTGCCTAACCCCGGTTTGAGATGGGAAAAAACGAAAACGGCTGAAGTCGGCTTGGATTTGAGTTTCTTTGATAATCGATTGAATGCTAACTTCACTTTCTATAATCGTTTGACTTCGGATAAGTATGCCAACTTTAGCCTTCCTTCAACGACGGGTTTTTCTTCTATTAAAAATAATAATGGAGAATTCCGTAACAGAGGTTTGGAAATAGAGCTTTCCGGAAAGATTATTAATACGAAAGACTGGAAATGGAGTATGTCGGGCAATATCTCCTACAATAAGAATAAGGTAATATCTTTACCGGATAATGGTCTGGAACGTAATCGCCAAGATGGACAACAGATTTATACAGGAGAAAAAATAACGAAAGAGAATGGTGAGATTGAGTATGTAAAACGTTGGGTTGGTGGCACTCAGGTAGGTATGGAGCCTGGAACTATGGTCGTTTATAAATCAGAAGGTGTATATCGTAGCTGGGATGAAATCCCCGGTGATCTGGTTGTAACATCAGGAAATTATTTCGGCAAGAAGTTGTATGGACCCGAAGCATGGAAAAAACTGACAAAAGCGGAGCAAAAAGATGCTTTGCCAATTATGCCTGGTGATATGAAGTGGAAAGATATCAATGGTGATAAAATAATCGATCAGTACGACCAAGTGGAATTAGGCAATACTATTCCGCATTGGACGGGTGGCTTTAATACGACACTACGCTGGAAGAACTTGCAACTTTACGGGCGTTTCGATTTCGCTTTGGACTATTGGATTTACGACCATACTACTCCGGAGATATTCCTTGCTTGTGCGCAAGGTACTTATAATACGACAACGGATGTGTATAACACATGGTCGGAGGATAACCCGAACGCAAAATACCCGCGGTATGCTTATGCCGATGTTTTGACGAATGCCAATTATGCCCGTAACTCTACGATGTTTGCTTATAAGGGCAATTATCTGGCTATTCGTGAGTTGTCTCTCACTTATTCACTTCCTGAGCTTTGGGCTAAAAAAGTATTTTGTCAGAAAGTAGATGTGTCTATTACCGGACAGAATCTGGGTTATATAACCGCTGCCAATGTGGCAAGTCCCGAAGTATCCAGTGCCGGTTCGGGCTATGCTTTGCCGCGAACTCTTTTATTCGGATTGAATGTGACGTTTTAAGTAACTAACTTTAAAAGAAAGAATTTATGAAAAAATTGAATATACTATCTGCTGTACTGTTTGTTGCAGTAGCGGGAGGAATTTGTACTTCTTGCGCTGACAAGTTGGATCTTTCTCCTATTGATTACTATGGAAGCGGTTCATATTGGAAGACCGAAGCGCACGTGATTGGATATATGGACGGCATTCATAAGCATCTTCGTGATGCGGCATTCCAGCATACGTTTTTATGGGGAGAAGCGCGCGGGGGGAACTTGATTACTTCCGGCACCAGTTCGGATGGCATGGGTATGCTATATGGCGATATCAAATTGCAGAATTTTGATGAGGCTCATACCGGAGTTTCCAAGTTTGGAGATATTTTCGGACGTCTCACCAATATCAATCTCTTTATTGCCCGTGTGACGGATGCTACTTATATTGATGAGGCAAAGAAAGGGTATTATCTGGGACAGGCTTATGGATTGAGGGCATTTTATTATTTTGACCTGTACCGCACGTATGGCGGAGTGCCTTTACGTCTTACGGCAGATGTAGTGGAAGGTGTAATTGATCCTAACCAACTTTATTTAGGACGTGCAACTCCGCAGGAAGTGATGGCGCAGATAAAGAAAGACTTGAATAAATCTATGGAATATTTTGGAGATAATAATTCTTTTGACCCTAACAACAGAGGGAATAAGAAAGGGTATTGGTCTAAAGCTGCCACAGAATGCCTGATGGGAGAAGTATATCTATGGATCTCTAAGGTGACTACTGGCAATGATATTGCCGATGAAAATAATCTGGCTACTGCAAAGACACATTTGCTGAATGTCTTAAATAACTATGGTCTTGAGAGAATGGATAACTTTGCAAATGTTTTTGAGGCTAAAAATAATAAAGGGAATAAAGAAATAATTTTTGCGGTTCGTTATGCTGAGGGAGAGGAGACTAACAAGAATAATCTCTTTACTTATGCTATGGCTACGGGCAGTACGAAAGACCGATACAAAGAAAATGGGGAGAAATTCCTGGATGCATTGAATATTGGTAATACGGGTAGCCAGCAGTTGGAGTATAAAATAGAACTTTATAATAGTTTCGACAATGAGGATACGCGTAAGGATGCTACATTTATTGCTTCCTATAATAAAGATGCAGAAAACGATGAGTTATCTTTGTATGGCACGCACGTATGCAAGAATATCGGTTATGTAAATGCCCAGGGTGCACGTATTTATTGTGGCGATTATATTATTTATCGTTTGCCATGGGTATGGTTGACTCTTGCTGAAATAGAGAATATGCAAGGCGGGGACGTTGCTACCTATATAAATAAGGTTCGCGAGCGTGCTTATGGAACAAAATGGAACGAAGATACTTATGGTTATAAAAATGCAGATTTCACAACGAATGAATTGGCTATACTTCATGAGAAGGATAAAGAGTTTGTTCAGGAAGGACAGCGTTGGTGGGATCTTCGCCGTATGACTCTGACTAAGGGTGGTAAGCATTTGGTGTTCTGTAAAGAAGGAAGTATAGGGATGGAAGAACCTGTATTGGATGAAGAAACGGAAGCTCATAAAGTGCTTTGGCCGGTGGATATAACTCTGCTGGGCAATGACCCGCTGATTTACCAGACACCGGGGTATGTCACTTATAAGGAGGAGCCGAAATAAAGTTAGTGTATTGTGATGAAAAGCAGGACAGGCACTGATTCATCTGTTCTGCTTTTTATCTTTTTCTTTCTCCTGATAAGAAAAATAGTATATCAATGTGTGTTTATTAATGCTCTTGTATATAATAAAATATTTAATTATTTGCTGGTAATATGATAAATTTATATCTTTGCACCCAAACAATTAATAATACCATGAAAAGAAACCTGCTTTTATTATCGTCCATCCTTTTTTTGTGTGTCTGCGGAACCTTGCAGGCTATCGCATCGGATACTGTATTTGTACGTGAAACTCAGATTCCTATTTTGATTGAACGACAGGATAATGTGTTGTTTATGCTGCGTTTGAATGCCAAAGAGAGTCGTAGTCTGGATGAAGTAGTTTTGAATTTTGGCAAAGATGTAAATCTGGCGGACATACAGTCCGTTAAGTTATATTATAGTGGTACGGAAGCCAGACAGAACTACGGTAAGAATTTCTTTGCTCCTGTATCTTATATTTCCAGCCATACGCCGGGAAAGACACTGGTTGCGAATCCTTCTTATTCGATTAATAAGTCGCAAGTGGATAATCCGAAACAGAAAGTTACATTAAAAGCTAATCAGAAACTTTTCCCCGGAGTAAACTATTTCTGGATTAGTTTGCAGATGAAGCCGGATGCTTCTTTGCTGGATAAGGTTTCGGCTAAGATTGCTGCGATTAAAGTTGATAACAAAGAAGCCCTTATGCATACAGTTTCACCGGAGAATATAGCTCATAGGGTAGGAGTGGGCGTACGCCATGCCGGTGATGACGGTTCGGCAGCCTTCCGTATTCCGGGATTGGTGACCACCAATAAGGGCACATTGCTGGGAGTATATGATGTACGTTATAATAGCAGTGTCGATTTGCAGGAGCATGTGGATATAGGTTTGAGCCGCAGTGTAGACGGTGGCAAAACTTGGGAGAAGATGCGTTTGCCTTTGGCTTTCGGCGAAACGGGTGATTTGCCTGCTGCACAGAACGGTGTCGGCGACCCTTCGATTCTGGTGGATACCAAGACCAACACAGTATGGGTAGTGGCAGCCTGGACACACGGAATGGGTAATCAGCGTGCCTGGTGGAGCTCATATCCGGGAATGGATATGAATCATACAGCCCAGTTGGTGTTGTCAAAGAGTACGGACGACGGTAAAACGTGGTCTAAGCCCATCAATATAACAGAACAAGTGAAAGACCCTTCATGGTATTTCCTTCTGCAAGGACCTGGACGCGGTATCACCATGCAGGACGGCACACTGGTATTCCCGATTCAGTTTATCGACTCTACCCGTATTCCGAATGCAGGAATCATGTATAGCAAAGACCGTGGCGAGACATGGAAAATCCATAACTACGCACGTACCAATACAACAGAAGCCCAAGTGGCGGAAGTAGAGCCGGGCGTGTTGATGCTGAACATGAGAGATAACCGTGGCGGTAGCCGTGCAGTTTCCACTACAAAGGATTTCGGCAAGACTTGGACAGAACACCCCTCTTCCCGCAAAGCTTTGCAGGAACCGGTTTGTATGGCAAGTTTGATTAGTGTAAAAGCGAAAGACAATGCATTAAACAAGGATATTCTTTTATTCTCCAACCCGAATACGGTTAAAGGTCGCCATCATATCACCATCAAGGCAAGTCTGGACGGAGGTGTCACCTGGCTGCCCGAACATCAGGTGATGTTGGACGAGGGTGAAGGATGGGGATATTCTTGTCTGACTATGATTGATAAAGAGACGGTTGGCATACTGTATGAAAGTAGTGTAGCCCACATGACTTTCCAGGCTGTCCGGCTAAGGGATATAATAAAATAGAGATACACACACGACCTGTAATCATGAAAAACAAATTAATACTATTAATATATTTCACAATTAACTTATACACAGTTTCAGTGGTAAAAGCAGGTGGTAGTCACCTGCTCCCCCAGCCACAAAAGTTTACCCCCTCTCATACCAGCTTTCAAGTGAATAATGTACAGCTTTCCACTCCTGTGCTTCAACAGGAGTGGGAGGCTTTTATTGCAGAAATGGGAGGAACCGTCTCGCCGAAGGCAACCACCGTCATTGATGTGAAACTACTGCCTTCTCTCCCCGAAATACCGATAAACCAGGATGAAGCTTACCGCCTGAATGTAACCAGGAAACGGATAACCGTTGAGGCTGTGACCGAACGCGGCGTTTATTGGGCTATGCAGACTTTAAGGCAACTGGCAGAGAAAAGAAACTCAAAAACACAGATTCAAGGAGCTGAAATCGTTGACTGGCCTGCCTTCCGTATCCGTGGATTCATGCAGGACGTAGGACGGAGCTACATATCGCTGGAAGAACTCAAACGTGAAATCACCGCACTCGCTAAATTCAAAATCAACGTCTTCCATTGGCACCTTACCGAGAATCAATCCTGGCGGCTGGAAAGCAAGATATTCCCAATGTTGAATGATAGTGTAAACACCACCCGGATGCCCGGAAAATATTACACGCTGGAAGAAGCTAAGGAACTGGTCGCATTCTGTAAGGCACACCACATGATGTTAATCCCCGAAATAGATATCCCCGGCCACAGTGCCGCATTCATACGCACCTTCCGCCATGATATGCAAAGCCCCGAAGGGATGAAGATATTAAAACTCCTGTTGGATGAAGTCTGCGAAACGTTTGATGTGCCTTATTTACATATCGGTACGGACGAAGTCCAGTTTACCAATCCCCGGTTTGTGCCGGAAATGGTGTCTTATGTACGTTCCAAAGGCAAGAAAGTAATCTCATGGAATCCGGGCTGGCACTATAAAAAAGGAGAAATAGACATGACCCAACTCTGGAGTTATCGCGGAAAGGCACAGGAGGGTATTCCAGCCATTGACTCGCGTTTCCATTATCTGAACCATTTCGATACCTTCGGTGACATCATCGCATTGTACAACAGCCGTATCTATAATAAGGAACAAGGAAGCGACGACCTCGCCGGCACGATTCTGGCTGTTTGGAATGACCGGTTAGTCAGTACCGAACGGGGGATGATTATTGAAAATAATTTCTATCCCAATATGCTGGCTATGGCAGAACGTGCCTGGAAAGGTGGCGGAACAGAATACTTCGATAAGAACGGCACAATACTTCCCACCGACGAACAGTCGGAACTATTTAAGAACTTTGTCGATTTTGAACGTCGCCTGTTGTGGCATAAAGAACATACCTTCACCGGCTATCCATTTGCGTACGTCCGTCAGACAAATGTGAAATGGAACATAACAGACCCTTTCCCGAATGAAGGGGATTTGGCAAAGGCTTTCCCGCCGGAAGAAACTTTGCAGGATAGTTACAGCTACGCAGGAAAGACATACAAAGTACGCCCCGCCATTGGTGCGGGAATCTATCTCCGTCATGTGTGGGGCACACTTATCCCCGGATTCTACAAAGAACCGAAGGAGAACCATACAGCCTATGCCTACACCTATGTCTATTCACCGAAAGAACAAACCGTCGGTCTATGGGCTGAATTTCAGAATTACGGACGTTCCGAAGCAGACTTGCCGCCCTTGCCGGGAAAATGGGATTATAAAGAAAGCCGTATCTGGATAAATGGACAGGAAATAATCCCCCCTGTCTGGACAGCCACCCACCGGACTAAAAGTAACGAAATAGCATTGGGCAACGAAAACTGTGTAGCACGCCCCCCTTTGGAAGTTCGTCTGCAAAAAGGATGGAACAAAGTATTACTGAAATTGCCGGTAGGGAAGTTTACTACCCCCGAAGTCCGGTTAGTAAAATGGATGTTCACCACCGTTTTTGTCACTCCCGACGGACAGAAGGCTGTAGACGGACTTGTCTATTCACCGGACAAAACACTAAAGTGACATACCAATCATAAGGGGAAGGGCATTAACGAATATGCCATGAGCTAATTCGGATATGCTATAATGAAAAAGAAATATGCTATAATGAAAAACGGATATACTAATTAGTAAATAAAAAGAATAGCCATGAAGAAGAACTTGTTTTTAGTGGTCATATTGACCCTGGCTTTGGCATGCCATGCTCAGGAACGCAAATATTCTACGTTTTATTACCAGCGTGCTACGTTGTTTGAGGAACTGCCTGTTACTTCCAGCGACATTATTTTCCTGGGAAACAGTATCACGAACGGTGCCGAATGGGCGGAGCTGTTTCATAACAAACATGTGAAAAACCGTGGAATCAGCGGTGATATTTGTATGGGAGTATATGACCGTCTGGACGCTATCTTGAAAGGAAAACCTGCTAAAATATTTCTGCTGATTGGTATCAATGATGTGAGCCGTGGAACGTCCGCCGATACGATTGTATCCCGTATCGGAATGATTGCTCAAAAGATAAAGGCTGATTCACCGAAAACAAAGCTATATCTGCAAAGTGTTCTTCCCGTCACCGACCATTACAATATGTTCAAGGGGCATACTTCCCGTTGGCAGGTTATCCCCGAAATCAATAAAGGAATAGTCCGCCTGGCAGAGAAGGAAGGATTGACTTATATAGACTTGTACTCTCACTTTATAGACGAGCAAACCGGAAAGATGAACACTGCCTACACAAATGACGGTTTGCATCTTCTTGGAAAAGGTTATCTGAAATGGGTGGAGATTGTGAAACCTTACATTGGAAAGAAGTAAATATTAGGGCTAAATATCTGAAATAGTTAAATATCTGAAAGAACTAAATATCGGAGAAAGATAAATACCGGAAAAAATGAAAAAGATTCTGATACTATCCGTCTGTCTGTTCGTTTGCTGCGCACTGTCTGCCCAACAACGGATGAAAGTTGCATGCGTAGGAAACAGCATCACCTACGGAACCGGATTATCCGACCGTGCAACGCAATCTTATCCCGTACAGTTGCAGAAACTGCTGGGTGAGCGTTATGAAGTCGGGAACTTCGGGAAGCCCGGTGCAACCTTGCTCAATCAGGGACACCGCCCCTATACCTGTCAGGAAGAATATAAGAAAGCATTGGATTTTGCAGGAGACATCGTTGTCATTCATTTGGGAATCAATGATACCGACCCCCGTGACTGGCCCAATTACCGCGATTTTTTCGTGAAAGACTATTTAAGTCTGATTGACACATTCCGCAAAACTAATCCCGACGCACGGATTATCATAGCCCGAATGACTCCGATTGCCGACCGCCATGCCCGTTTCCTGTCGGGAACCCGTGACTGGCACGGCGAGATACAAACGGCTATCGAAACGGTAGCTCGTTATGCCGGTGTGCAGTTGATAGATTTCCACGAACCGCTTTATCCTTATCCTTTCTTGTTGCTGGATGCCGTTCATCCTACTGCCGAAGGGGCAGCGATAATGGCAAAAACTGTTTATTCGGCTATCACCGGAGATTATGGCGGCTTGAAATTATCCCCGCTTTACACGGATAATATGGTTCTCCAACGTGATACCCCTTTGTTGATTCACGGGACAGCCAATGCGGGAGAACAAGTCACAGTTCGCATAGACCATCAGAGGTGGATTACCAAAACTACACCGGACGGGAAGTGGTCAGTGAAATTATCCCCGTTGAAAGCGGGTGGTCCCTATACGCTGATAATCTCCACTCCCCAAAGAACCTTGAAATATTCAAATGTTCTGGTAGGAGAAGTCTGGCTATGTTCCGGTCAGTCGAACATGGAGTTTATGTTGAGCCAAGCCACTACCGGCAAAAAAGACATACCCCAAGCTGCCGACGAACAGTTGCGCTTGTATGACATGAAAGCCCGTTGGCGCACGGACGCGGTGCAATGGGATGCTTCCGTCCTCGACTCCCTGAATCATCTTCAATATTATAAAGACACAGAATGGCAAACCTGTACTCCCGACAATGCCGCCCGTTTTTCGGCGATAGCATCCTATTTCGGTCGGATGTTGCGGGATAGCTTGAAAGTTCCGGTAGGGCTGATATGCAATGCAATCGGCGGTTCACCTACCGAATCATGGATAGACCGGAATACGTTGGAATACCACTTCCCGGCTATCTTAAAAGACTGGACACACAATGACTTTATACAAGACTGGGTACGCGGACGTGCTGCATTAAACATCAAACAGTCGAAAGAGAAATTCCAACGCCACCCTTACGAACCTTGTTATTTGTACGAGTCGGGGATTCGTCCGTTAGCGCAATATCCGGTCAAAGGTGTGATTTGGTATCAGGGAGAATCGAACGCCCATAATTACGAGGCTCACGAGAAACTCTTCAAGCTCTTAATCAGCAGTTGGCGTAAGAACTGGGGGAATGAGGAACTGCCGTTCTATTATGTCCAGCTCTCCAGTATAGCCCGTCCTTCATGGCCGTGGTTCCGTGACAGCCAGCGCAGGATGATGAACGAAATACCAAATACGGGAATGGCGGTGTCGAGTGATTATGGTGATTCACTGGACGTACATCCCAGAAATAAGAAACCCATTGGCGAACGACTGGCGCGCTGGGCTTTGCATAAGACGTATGGTATGTCGGGCGTGTTGCCGTCCGGTCCGTTGTTCCGTCATGCAGATTTCCGTGAGGATGCGGTATTTGTGACGTTCGACTATGGCAAAGGCTTAAAGAGTTCGGATGGCGGTGCCTTGCGCACGTTTGAAGTAGCCGAAACGGACGGCGTCTATTACCCTGCAGTTGCCGAGATAATAAACGGTCAGATAAAAGTATATAGTGAACAGGTAAAACATCCGCGATACGTCCGCTATGGCTGGCAGCCTTTCACACGGGCGAACCTGGTGAATGAAGCAGGCTTGCCGGCATCAACCTTTCGGGCGGAAGCACCCGAAAGGTTCATTACTGATATCCGCTTGCAGAAAATGGAAGGATTCCCGAAATCAGAGAAAGGCATCAAATCGGGCGTTTCTGCCTGTTATTCGGGAATCCTGAATGGAAAACTATTCATAGCCGGCGGCTGCAACTTTCCCGGAACACCTGCTAGTGAAGGAGGAAAAAAGAAATACTACCAAGGTATCTATGCGGCAGAAATAAATCCCGACACTCTGCTTCTTTGGAATAAAGTGGGAGAGCTTCCCGTTCCTGCCGCTTACGGGGTTTCCGTATCTTGTCCGGACGGCATCATCTGCATAGGAGGAAACAACGGACAGGGGGCGCTGAATTCTGTTTATAAAATCCGGTGGGATGGGCGGAATGGAAATGTGAAGAATGAAAAGAAAGGGAAAGTCGTGATAGAAACATTACCGGTTTTACCTTATACATTGGATAATATGTGTGGAACATTGATTGGAGAACAGCTATTTGTTGCCGGAGGAAATAGAAACGGCCAACCTTCAAACTCATTCCTTTGTCTCGATTTGGCTAATCTTCCGGCAGGGTGGCAGGAGTTACCGGAATTTCCCGGAGACGCACGGACGCAAGCCGTCTGTGCCGGACAGCGTAGGGGAGACGAAGCCCGTTTTTACCTATGGGGTGGATTTGCTCCTTCCACTGAGGGGAGGCCCGCCACACTTTCTACAAATGGTTACTGTTATTCTTCCGTATCCCGGCAGTGGACTCCGGTAGCTACCCCGAAAGGAAGTGACGGAGACATTATATCCTTAGGGGGAGCGGCGGCTGTTGTGTTAAACGACAGTCTGGCGCTTTGCACAGGAGGGGTAAATAAAGACATCTTTCTGGCAGCTCTTCAACGTCCGGAGAAAGATTATCTCCTTCATCCGGTAGAATGGTATAAATTTAATGACCGTGTATTGGTCTACAATATGAATCAGAATATCTGGCAGGAAATCACCCGTACACCGAGAGTGGCACGCGCCGGAGCTTCGTTGGCAGGAGGGGACAAAACATATTATAATATCAATGGAGAGTTGAAGCCCGGCATTCGTACTTCCGAAATTATAAAAATAACGATTGAATAATGGGGGGAAATTGACAAAAATGTAATATCTTTGACTCCGTTAATATCTAATACCCCCACTATGATATTTAGTTTGACAGGAAAAAAGGCTCAGATTGCGTGCGGACTACTATGTTGTTGCAGCATGGCGTATGCACAGAGCAATGACAATTCAGAAGTTGTAATCCTACATTCCGGCTGGGAATTTGCTCAGGCAGGAACAGAACTATGGCGGACGGCGGAAGTGCCCGGCACAGTACATCAAGACCTCATTCACCACAAACTCCTTCCTTCTCCTTTTTATGGAACGAACGAACAGAAAATCCAATGGGTGGAAAACGAAGACTGGGAATACCGTACCTCTTTTGCCGTCACGGCGGAACAACTGAAGAGGGACGACGCACAACTCATCTTTGAAGGTCTGGATACTTATGCGGATGTCTATCTTAACGGCTCGTTGCTGTTGAAAGCTGATAATATGTTTGTCGGCTATTCGTTACCCGTAAAGCCGCAACTTCGTCCGGGGGAAAACTTACTCCATATATATTTTCATTCGCCTATCCGGCAGACCCTTCCTCAATACGCATCCAACGGATTTAATTATCCTGCGGATAACGACCACCACGAGAAACATTTAAGTGTATTCTCCCGTAAGGCTCCTTATAGCTACGGCTGGGATTGGGGAATCCGCATGGTGACCAGCGGTATCTGGCGTCCGGTGAAACTCCGTTTCTATGACGCCGCTTCCATTAACGATTACCATGTCAGGCAACTGTCGTTGACGGAACAATCGGCCAAGCTGTCTAATGAACTGCAAATAACCAATATACTTTCTTATCCGCTTCAGGCAGAAGTGCGCATCAGCTATTCCTTTGAAAAAGGGGAAGAAAGCGTAGTCAACCGACCCGTCACCCTGCAACCCGGAATCAACTTTGTCCGTATCCCTTCTGAAGTCGTCTCTCCGGTACGTTGGATGCCGAACGGTTGGGGCAAACCGGCATTGTATGACTTCTCTGCCCAGGTGGTTTCTGACGGCAAAGTTGTGGCCGAACAATCTCATCGCATAGGACTCCGCACCGTCCGTCTGGTGAACGAGAAAGATGCGGACGGAGAATCCTTCTATTTTGAAGTAAACGGTATCCCGATGTTTGCCAAGGGAGCCAACTACATACCGCAGGACGCCCTTCTGACGAATGTGACGACCGAACGCTATCAGACATTGTTCCGTGACATCAAGGAAGCGAACATGAACGTCATCCGCGTATGGGGCGGCGGAACGTACGAGGACGACCGTTTCTACGATTTGGCAGATGAGAACGGAATTTTGGTTTGGCAGGACTTTATGTTTGCCTGCACCCCATATCCGTCCGATCCCACTTTCCTGAAACGGGTAGAGGCGGAAGCCTGCTACAACATCCGCCGTCTCCGCAATCACCCTTCGCTAGCCATGTGGTGCGGCAACAACGAGATACTTGAAGCCCTGAAATACTGGGGGTATCAGAAGAAATACACCCCGGAAATTTATCAGGAGATGATGACCGGCTATGACAAACTTTTCCGTGAGTTACTTCCCGCCAAAGTGAAAGAACTTGACGCTGACCGCTTTTACGTCCATAGCTCTCCTTACCTTGCCAACTGGGGACGTCCCGAGTCATGGGGGATAGGGGATAGCCACAACTGGGGTGTCTGGTACGGAAAGAAACCTTTTGAATCATTGGATACCGATTTGCCGCGTTTCATGAGTGAATTCGGTTTCCAGTCTTTCCCCGAAATGAAAACCATTGCCACATTCGCATCCCCCGAAGATTACCAAATCGAATCGGAAGTGATGAATGCTCATCAGAAGAGCAGCATCGGCAATGACTTGATTCGTACCTATATGGAACGTGATTATATCGTACCCGATAAATTTGAGGATTTCGTCTATGTCGGACTTGTATTGCAGGGACAAGGTATACGTCACGGCTTGGAAGCTCCCCGCCGCAACCGTCCTTACTGCATGGGTACGCTATACTGGCAGTTGAACGACAGTTGGCCCGTTGTCTCCTGGTCGGGCATCGACTATTATGGCAACTGGAAAGCCCTGCATTATCAGGCGAAGCGTGCGTTCACACCTATCCATATCAACCCCGTTCAGCAGAATGACAGTCTGTGTGTTTATATTCTTTCCGACTGTCTCGATACGATGGAGAAGATGACATTGGAGATGAAAATAACAGACTTTGAAGGGAAAAAGGCTGGGAAACCGGTACTGCTGAAATCTTTTTCGGTTCCGGCAAATACTTCCAAATGCGTGTACCGGGCGAAGCAGGACGATTTGCTCTCATTTGCAGAACGTAAATCTACGGGAACCTCTCAATCTTCAACGGATACCCGGCTTTCGGAAATGTTCCGCCATTGCTTCATGCAACTGACCCTGAAAGACGGGTCCGGACGTATCATTGATGAAACAGTCTATTTCTTCGAGAAGACCAAAGACCTGCTCCTGCCCGAAACGACCATCACCTGCAAGATGAAGCAGACAGACGGCAAATGCGAACTGACGCTTCTTTCTCCAGCCTTGGCAAAAGATGTCTTTATCGAAGTTCCTTTGCAGGGCGCCCGTTTTAGTGATAACTTCTTCGACCTCTTGCCCGGAGAACGTAAAACGGTTATCATTACTTCTCCCCGAATCAAGAAAGGAGAGGAGTTGCCTTTGAGACTCAGACATATTCGTGAAACCTATAATTAAATATCTATTAGTAACTTAACACTTAATTTTTAGTTTATGAAACAATTCTTAAAACTAACCGGATGCCTGGCAGTGGCGGGACTTTTTGCCTCGTGCCAGTCTGCGCAACAAGAAGCTGATTACCAGATCATCCCCTTGCCGCAGGAAATTGTTACAGCTCAGGGAAGTCCCTTCATCCTGAAGAGCGGAGTGAAAATCCTTTATCCGGAAGGTAACGAAAAGATGCAACGCAACGCAAAGTTCCTGGCAGACTATCTGAAAACAGCTACCGGAAAAGACTTTGCCATCGAAGCCGGAACAGAAGGCAAGAACGCCATTGTACTGGCATTGGGAGCGGAAGCCGAAAATCCCGAATCTTATCAGTTGAAAGTTGCCGGTGACGGAATAACCATTACCGGTCCTACGGAAGCCGGCGTATTCTACGGAATCCAGTCTTTGCGCAAATCCCTGCCTGTTGCAGTGGGTGCGGATATAGCTTTGCCGGCGGTAGAAATCAAGGATGCTCCCCGTTTCTCTTATCGTGGTGCACACTTCGACACCAGCCGCCATTTCTTTACCGTAGATGAAGTGAAGACATATATCGACATGATGGCTTTGCACAATATGAACCGTTTCCACTGGCATATTACTGAAGACCAGGGCTGGCGTCTGGAAATCAAGAAATATCCGAAACTGACGGAAGTCGGTTCCAAGAGAACAGAGACAGTCATCGGACGTAACTCCGGCGAGTATGACGGCAAGCCTTACGGCGGTTTCTACACTCAGGAACAGGCAAAAGACATCGTAGCCTATGCTGCTGAACGTTACATCACCGTTATCCCCGAAATCGACCTTCCGGGACATATGCAGGCAGCCCTTGCCGCTTATCCGGAACTCGGTTGTACTGGTGGCCCGTACGAAGTATGGAGACAATGGGGTGTATCCGAAGACGTGCTCTGTGCCGGAAACGACCAGGTATTGAAATTCCTCGAAGACGTATATGCCGAACTGATTGAAATCTTCCCGTCGGAATATATCCATGTAGGCGGTGACGAATGTCCGAAAGTGCGTTGGGAGAAATGTCCGAAATGTCAGGCACGTATCAAGGCGCTGGGCTTGAAGTCCGACGATAAGCATAGTAAGGAAGAACGTTTGCAGAGCTTTGTTATCAACCATATCGAAAAATTCCTGAACGACCACGGACGTCAGATTATCGGTTGGGATGAAATCCTCGAAGGCGGACTTGCACCGAATGCGACTGTCATGTCATGGCGTGGTGAGAAGGGTGGTATCGAAGCTGCCAAGCAGAAACACGATGTGATTATGACACCGAACACTTACTTGTATTTCGACTACTATCAGACAAAAGATACAGAGAACGAACCTCTCGGTATCGGTGGTTATCTGCCTCTTGAAAGAGTGTATAGCTACGAGCCGATGCCGGCTTCCCTCACTCCGGAAGAACAGAAATATATCAAGGGCGTACAAGCTAACCTCTGGACTGAATACATTCCTACTTTCTCTCATGCCCAGTATATGGTATTGCCGCGTTGGGCTGCCTTGTCCGAAATCCAGTGGTCTGCTCCCGACAAGAAGAATTATGAAGACTTCCTCTCCCGTCTGCCGCGCTTGATTAAGTGGTACGATGCGGAAGGATACAATTATGGTAAACATGTATTTAACGTAACTGCCGAATACACTCCGAATCCGGCAGACGGTACACTGGACATCACTTTGTCAACCATTGACGGTGCGCCTATCCATTACACCTTGGACGGCACAGAACCTACCGCCGCTTCTCCGCTTTATGAAAGCCCGCTGAAAATCAAGGAGAATGTAACCTTCTCTGCCATTGCTGTCCGTCCTACCGGAAACAGCCGTGTGGTTTCTGAAAAGGTGAATTTCAGCAAATCCAGCATGAAGCCGATTGTAGCCAACCAACCTGTCAATAAGCAATACATGTTCAAAGGCGAATCTACACTGGTAGACGGCTTGAAAGGAAACGGCAATTACAAGACCGGCCGTTGGATTGCATTCTACAAGAACGATATGGATATGACCATCGACCTTCAGCAGCCCACCGAGATTTCGAGCGTTGCTATTTCTACTTGCGTGGAGAAGGGCGACTGGGTGTTTGACGCGAGAGGACTCTCCGTAGAAGTTTCGGACGACGGCAAGAACTTTACAAAAGTTGCTTCCGAGGAGTATCCTGCTATGAAAGAAAGCGATAAGAATGGTATCTACGAACATAAACTGTCATTCAGCCCGGTAAAAACTCAATACGTGAAAGTGGTTGCCCTGTCTGAAAGTAAAATACCGGCATGGCATGGTGGCAAAGACAGTCCGGCATTCTTGTTTGTAGACGAAATCACGATAGATTAATGAATATAAGAAACAGATGCACTAAAGTTTGTCTTTTCTTATGGGTATTGGGAATGTGCTTGACCGCACATTCTCTTAAAGCACAGTCCGTCATTCCTGCCCCATTGAAGATGGAGCAGGGTACGGGCTCTTTTTTACTCTCGGAGAAAACAAAACTTTATACAAACCTACAAGGTGGAGAAGCGCAGCTTCTGGAGAATTGCCTGCAGCAAGCATTGCCGGTTCATCTCAAGAAAGGGAAAAAGAAAGATACCCGTCAAGTCCTTTCCCTATTGATAACGGAAAAGAGTGAGCAGTTGCCCACTTCTGAAAGCTATACGCTGTCCGTCACTCCGGAACGGATATTGATTCAGGCAACTTCAGGAGCCGGGCTCTTCTACGGGATTCAGACGCTCTTGCAGCTATCGGCTTCTTCGGGCGCGGGCACCACTGTTCCTGCGGTTGAAGTGCAGGATACGCCCCGCTTCGCTTATCGCGGATTGATGCTCGACGTATCCCGCCATTTCTTTACCAAAGAATTTGTGAAGAAACAGATAGACGCACTGGCATTTTATAAAATCAACCGTCTGCACCTGCACCTCACGGATGCCGCAGGCTGGCGGATTGAAATCAAGAAATACCCTCTGCTGACAGAATTTGCAGCCTGGCGTACGGATGCCAACTGGAAGAAATGGTGGAATGGCGACCGCAAATACCTTCGTTACGACAAACCTGGAGCTTCCGGCGGCTACTACACCCAAGATGACATCCGTGAAATCGTAGAATATGCCCGTCAGCATTTTATCACGGTTATTCCGGAGATTGAAATGCCTGCCCATTCGGAAGAAGTGCTGGCAGCTTATCCGCAACTCTCTTGTGCGGGCGAACCTTATAAGAACGCGGACTTCTGTGTCGGAAACGAAGAGACATTCACTTTCCTTGAGAATGTACTGACCGAAGTCATCGAACTTTTCCCTTCCGAATACATTCATATAGGCGGTGACGAAGCCGGCATGGCAGCATGGAAAACCTGCCCGAAGTGCCAGAAGAGAATGAAAGACGAACATCTCTCTCATGTAGACGAACTGCAAAGCTACCTGATTCACCGGATAGAAAAGTTTCTGAACGCCCGCGGCCGTCGTTTGCTGGGTTGGGACGAGATACTTAAAGGCGGTCTGGCTCCTAATGCGACAGTCATGTCATGGCGCGGCGAAGAAGGCGGCATTGCCGCTGTTACTTCCGGTCACCGGGCTGTCATGACACCGGGAAGCCACTGTTATCTGGACAGTTATCAGGATGCTCCGTACTCCCAGCCGGAAGCCATCGGCGGATACCTGCCGTTGGAAAAAGTTTATTCTTACAATCCGGTCGCCGCTTCATTGTCGGCGGAGCAGGCAAAACTCGTGTATGGTGCGCAAGTTAATCTTTTTACCGAATATATCCCGACTCCCGAACACGTGGAATATATGCTGTATCCCCGTACATTGGCGTTGGCGGAAGTGGCATGGTCGGCTCCCGAACGTAAATCATGGCCGGACTTCCATGCCCGTGCGCTGAATGCGGTGGCGGACTTGCAGGCGAAAGGCTATAACCCTTTCGATTTGAAGAAAGAAATCGGAAGCCGTCCTGAATCCGCTCAACCCGTTACGCATCTGGCTCGGGGAAAGAAAGTGATTTACAACGCTCCCTACAATTCTTCTTATGCGGCGAAAGGTGACGTCACATTGACGGACGGCATACGTGGCGACTGGACTTACGGTGACGGTGCATGGCAAGGGTTTATCTCTAAGAACCGCCTGGACGTAACCATTGACATGGAAGCTGCTACTTCCATCCATTCCGTTACCGCCGCCTTTATGCAAGTGATAGGCGCAGAAGTATTCCTGCCCGCATCTGTCACAATTTCTATCTCTGACGACGGAACCAACTTCACCGAGTTGAAACATCAGACCTTTGAAGTGACCAAGGAAGTCCCTATTAAATTTACGGACATCTCTTGGGAAGGAAACGCGCAAGGAAGATATGTACGCTATCAGGCACAAGCCGGAAAAGAGTTCGGCGGTTGGATATTTACCGACGAGATAATCGTGAAATAGATATTCAGGCACGGATTTCTCTTCATGTCCATACCATTTCTGAATAAAAGAGGGAGTCTACTCAACCAGATTCCCTCTTTTATTGTTATATATTATAATATTACCTTAAAAAACTAATCAGTATGGTACGACGACACGGTAAACTAACTTTTCTCGGTCTTCTTCTGATAACCTCTTGCAGCAGCCTGTTTGCGCAGAAGATTCCTATAACTGTTCCCATAGATTCCCTAATCACGGTAGGATACGCCACCGGAAGTCTGAAAACCATCTCCGGCTCCGTAGAGAAAATCACGGAAAGGCAGATGAACAAAGACCAGATAACGAATCCCTTGGAAGCGATTCGCGGTCGTGTCCCCGGTCTGACCATCCAGCGGGCAACGAACGGACCTGCCGCCCTCGACGCCGTGCGCCTACGGGGAACCACCTCTCTCACCAGTGGCAACGACCCGCTGATTATCGTTGACGGAGTATTCGGTGACCTCAGCATGCTGACCTCTATTTACCCCACCGACATCGAGAGCTTCACCATCTTGAAAGATGCTTCCGAAACCGCCCAATACGGTTCGCGCGGTGCATCCGGTGTGATAGAAGTCACCACGAAAAAAGGGATGCAAGGCAAGACGCAAGTAGCCTACAACGGCAGCTTCGGCATCTCCACCGTCTACAAAAATCTGAAAATGCTCTCCGGCAACGAATTCCGCCAGGTGGCCTCGGAACGTGGCATCTCCATCCTCGACAAAGGATACAACACCAACTTCCAAAAAGAAATCGAACAAACCGGCATACAGCAGAACCACCACGTCGCCTTCTACGGTGGTTCCAGTGAGTCCAACTATCGTGTCTCCCTCGGTTTCATGGATCGTCAGGGAGTCATCCTGAATGAAGACATGAAGAACTTCACCTCAAGCATGAACATGAACCAGCGGATGTTCGACGGTTTCCTGAACTGCGAACTGGGAATGTTCGGCTCCATCCTCAAGAACCATAACTTGGTGGATTATCAAAAAACATTCTACTCGGCAGCCACCTTCAACCCCACCTATCCCAACCATAAAGACCCCGTCACCAACTCCTGGGACGGCATCACTACTGCCAGTCAAATCACCAATCCACTGGCATGGATGGAAGTGCAGGACGATGACGCCACCTCGCATATCAGCACCCACGCCCGCCTGACGTTCAATCTGATGAAGGAACTGAAATTCACACTCTTCGGTGCCTATAGCTACAATATCGTCGAAAACTCCCAATATCTCCCCACTTCTGTCTGGGCAAACGGGCAGGCCTACAAAGGAACCAAAAAACGTGAATCACTCTTAGGCAATATGATGCTGACCTACAAGAAGCACTGGAAAAAACATTTCTTCGACGCCCTCGCCCTTGCCGAACTCCAGAAAGAAACTTACACCGGATACTACACCACAGTAAGCAACTTCAGTACCGACAAATTCGGCTACAACAACCTGCAAGCAGGTGCGCTCCGTCTGTGGGAAGGTACAAATTCCTACTACGAGCAACCCCGCCTTGCTTCCTTCATGGGACGCTTCAACTACACCTACGCTGACCGTTACATACTCACCCTCAACGCCCGTACCGACGCATCCTCGAAATTCGGCGCTAATCATAAATGGGGATTTTTCCCTTCCGCATCCGCTGCCTGGGTGATTAGTGAGGAGAAATTCATGAAACAACTCCCCGTGGTCGACAATCTGAAATTCCGTATCGGCTATGGCCTTGCAGGTAATCAAAGCGGAATTGATTCCTACACCACGCTGAACCTCGTCAAGCCGAACGGCGTCGTCCCCGTAGGAAACTCCGCCATCGTCTCCCTGGGCGACTTGCGAAACACCAACCCTGACCTGAAATGGGAAGTAAAGCATACCTTCAACACCGGCATCGACGTAGCCCTGTTCGGCAACCGCCTATTGCTTTCCGCCAACTATTACAACTCCCGCACCACCGATATGCTCTACCTCTACAATGTCAGCGTGCCGCCATTCACCTACAACACCCTGTTGGCGAACATCGGCTCCATGCGCAACTGGGGTACTGAAATCGCCATCGGTATCACCCCTCTGAAAACCCGGGACATGGAACTGAACATCAACGTCAACATCACCTTCCAACGCAACAAACTGCTCTCTCTGAGCGGTATGTACAACGGCGAAATGATTTCCGCCCCCGAATACAAAAGCCTTGCCAGTCTTGACGGCGCCGGCTTCCACGGTGGCTACAACCACATTGTCTACCAAATGGTAGGCCAACCGTTAGGTGTCTTCTACCTGCCACACAGCACAGGACTAGAATCCGACGGCAACGGCGGATACACCTACGGCATCGCCGACCTGAACGGTGGTGGTGTTAGCCTTGAAGACGGTGAAGACCGTTACGTAGCCGGACAAGCCGTCCCGAAAACGATTCTCGGCTCCAACATCAGCTTCCGCTACAAACGCTTCGACCTCTCCGTCCAGATAAACGGAGCCTTCGGCCATAAAATCTACAACGGAACTTCCCTGACTTACATGAACATGAATATCTTCCCCGACTACAACGTCATGAAAGCAGCCCCGAAGCAGAACATTAAAGACCAGACCGCCACGGACTATTGGTTGGAAAAGGGAGATTACGTCAACTTCGACTACGTGACCCTGGGTTGGAACGTCCCCATAGAGAAAGTGCAGAAACTCAAAAAGTACGTTCGTTCCCTGCGCCTGGCGTTCACCGTCAACAACCTGGCGACCATCTCCGGCTATTCGGGACTCTCGCCCATGATTAACAGCTCCACCGTAAACTCAACTTTAGGCGTGGACGACAAACGCGGCTACCCGTTAGCCCGCACCTACATACTGGGACTAAGTATTAACTTCTAAAAACAGAGGACGACATGATGAAAAAACAGTTGAAAAATATAGAGCAATTCTCCGAAGTAACGGAACAGCGCTCAAAGAAGATGGAACAATGTTCAAAGAAGATTAAACAGCCGTCAATAATAAGAATTACAGGACTTACAAGAATAACAGGACTTATTCTTATTATGTGTATGACTCTCTTTTCATGCGATAAATTCCTGGAAGAAAATCCAAAGGACAAACTTCCCGCCGGTGACGTTTACAACAAACTGTCCGACGTATATCTCAACGCCGTAGCCTCACTCTACACCTATGTCGGCGGTTACAGCGACAGCCAGGGTCTGCAAGGAACGGGTAGGGGAGTCTACGACCTGAACACCTTCACCACCGACGAAGCCATCATCCCTACACGTGGCGGCGACTGGTACGACGGCGGTTTCTGGCAAGGGCTCTACCTGCACGACTGGGGAATCGAAAACGACGCCATCCAAGCCACCTGGGAATACCTCTACAAAGTCGTAATGCTCAGCAACAAATCTTTAGAAATACTAGATAAATTCAGCGAAACCCACTCCGACGCGGAACTCCCCGCCTACCGTGCCGAAGTGCAAGCCATGCGTGCCATGTACTATTACTACCTAATGGACTTATTCGCCCGCATCCCCTTGGTGCAATCTTCTTCCGTAGCCATGAAAGACGTACTCCAAAGCGACCGCAAAACCGTCTTTGAATTTATCTTCCACGAATTGCAGGAAGCCGAGCCTTTACTCAGTGACGTGCACAGCAACCAATCCGGCCCTTATTACGGTCGTATCACCCGTCCCGTAGTCACTTTCCTGCTAGCCAAACTAGCCCTGAACGCCGAAGTCTACACCGACAACGACTGGACGGACACCCAACGCCCGGACGGAAAGAACATCAAATTCACCGTAAACGGCAACGAACTCAACGCCTGGGAAACAACCATCTACTACTGCGACCAACTAAAATCCCTCGGCTATAAACTGGAACCGAAATACGAAACAAACTTCTCCGTCTTCAACGAACCGTCGATAGAGAACATCTTCACCATCCCGATGAACAAAACCTTATACACCAATTAAATGCAATACCTCTTCCGCTCCCGCCACTATAACCACGCCAAAGCCTACGGACTAAGCGGCGAGAACGGCCCCAGCGCAACGATTGAAGCTCTCGAAACCTTCGGCTACGAAACGACAACCCAAGACCCCCGCTTCGACATCTGTTACTTCGCCGGCATCGTACACGACCTCAAAGGCAACGTCATCAAACTGGACGACGGCGCTGTCCTGGAATATCTCCCCTGGAACGTAGCTCTGGACATCACCGACACCCCTTACGAACAAACAGCAGGCGCCCGCATGAAAAAGTACGAAGTAGACCCGACCGCCACCAAAGACGGTAAACTGATGGAAAACGACATCGTCCTCTTCCGCTACGCCGATGCCTTACTGATGAAAAGCGAAGCCAAAGTACGAAACGGAGAAAACGGCGATAATGAACTGAACGAAGTCCGTAATCGTGTGAACGCTACTCCCCGTTCCGCCACTTTAGAAAACATACTTGCCGAACGCCAGCTTGAACTGGCCTGGGAAGGTTGGAGACGTCAAGACTTGATTCGCTTCGGAAAATTTACAAGAGCGTACAGCAGCCGTCCGCAATTACCGGATGAAGCAAGCGGCTATACAACCGTGTTCCCTATTCCGGAGAAGATACGGGTGATGAATACGAATTTGAAGCAGAATCCGGGATACTAAGTGATATTCATAGTGAAATAATGAATACTTCTTTAATTTATATTCATATTATTACTATATTTGTGAGTTCTCTGTAATTTAATATAGGAGATTGATATGAAAACAGTAGAAGTAATTGTGGAACACGCAGGAAAGAACTTGAGTGCTTATATTGAAGGTGCTCCGGTTATCACTGTTGGCAATGACATGAGAGAGATTGAGGAGAATATGAAAGAAGCGATTGAATTGTATTTGGAAGATAATTCTAATCCTTGCGAAGTATTGTCCGGAGAATTCGAATTAAAATTCAAAATTGATGCTGCTACTTTTATAAACTATTATAGCAACATCTTTACCAAAGCTGCATTAAGCCGGATTACGGGAATCAATGAACGTCAGTTGTGGCATTACGCTGCCGGAGTACATAAACCCCGCAGGCAACAACTGGAAAAAATCCAAAAAGGTATCCAGGCTTTATCTAAAGAACTGTCAGCTATCAACTTATTGTAATAAGTGAAATTTATAGTAAACGCCCCATGTGTTACCAAACATTCATGGAGCGTTTTATTATTTATAGGGGAGAGTCACTCTCTTTTATTTCTTCATATAGTGATATCTCATAGAAAATACATATATTTCAATCGTATCTTCATGTACGGAATAGATGATTCGATGTTCTGAGTTAATACGTCTTGACCATTTGCCCGCAAGTTCATATTTTAGCGGTTCCGGTTTACCTATACCGGTATATGGATGCTCTGAAATATCTCTGAGCAAAGCCGTTATTTTATTCATAATGACTTTGTTCCCAGTCTTTTTCCAGTACTCAAGGTCTATTCTAGCCTGTTCAAGAAGTTTTATTTCCATAGATTTTCAATATCAACCGAAGTGCCGCCGCCATTTTTTATTTCATCGTCTCCCTTTCTGATGATATCCATCATGGCGGGGGATTTCATGATGTATTCAGTCTCTTTGATAGAATTGTATTCTTCCAAAGAAATAACGACTACACTTTCGTTTCCTGAACGATGAACGATTAATGGTTCACTGTCATTGATAACCGCATCGAGATAACTCTTGAGGTTATTTCTTAGTTCTGAATAATTGGTTGTTCTCATAATCTTCCTTTTGATAAGTACAAATATAAGTACTTAATATTGTATCTGCAAATGAATTGAGAATTATTTATGATACCTTTGAAGAATCATTATACCTCATCTGATTCATTCAATCCACCAACTCGAAACTATACTTTTCAAATTCATTTCCGTTGATTATTACAGCAATTTGGTGCAGTCCGAGGTGTAATTTCCTCGTTGTCACTACCCGAAAAGAGTGTTTTCTAGTTATTTGTGTAACAGAATCTGCGGCATATTCTTTTTCGCTGATTTTATGCACTTTTTTCGTCAACGTTCCATTCGCTTTTTGGTAATAGATGCCATATTCAAGTCGTATCCTGACTTTTTTATCGTTATGATTCAGCAGCTTAAAACTAAACTCCAACGAATCTCCGACTTTCACTTTGGGCGTTGGGATTTGGAAATTATCAATACTGATATTTTCTATAACAGAGTCAAAGCCGAACAATTCCATCATTTCCGGATTACCTTGTTTCAAGAGAGTCCGACAGCCGTGTTTAATAATCCAATCTACCTCTTTCGACTCTCCCCGCCATTTTTTTACCAAATCAATCACCGTTTCGGGATTATCTTTCGCAATATCATTCAGATTATTGGCAACGCTCAATCGTACAAACCTAGACGGGTCATTTTTGAGATTTTCCAGAATAGGAATGATTGGCGCAGGATTCTCTTTCAAGTTCGGCAACGCCATTGCCCAGGGAAGGCGCGGGCGGCAACCCTCTGACGCAAGCCGTCTCACTCCCCAATGTTCGTGCTTGGACCAGACCAGCATTTGCTTCATCATCTCGTCCGGATATTTAATAATAAAAGGATGGACAGCAAATTCGCAACTGGTGAACTGAGTGATTTTCTCTATCGCTCTGACAGAAGTCTCGTAGTCGTCCAACCCATATTGTTCGACATAATTATCCAGAATCGCCCCATATTCCAGTGTCAACCCGAACTTCTCATCGTCTATGACCGAAAAGTCAGGATATGTACTTTTTACATAATCCAACAGTTCGAGTATTTTGGCGATTGCGTCTTTGTAATCAGTTGGCAAAAACTCTTTCAGAACAGTCGTAATATGTCTGCAACGTTGTTTTAATTCTCTGTTTTCCCATTCATCGTCCATTATCCGGGACACAAACTCGCGGGCATCAAAATCGTTGATAACGACTTTCAAGTCTTTCGTAAATCTATCGAAAAACTGCTCGTTGTACATGTTCTTAAAAGGTTCCGCCATTTTTTCAAATAATTTAATTCATCCCCTCATTTCATCTTACCTTATAATTAAAGTATAAATGAATATAAAGTATAAGTGAGCCGCAAAAAAGATTACAGCTCACTTATACCTTCTATATAATATAACAGCAAAAAATCAATCGAAGAAACTCTTGAACTTCTTGAAAATCTTCTCCTTCACCGAAGTGTTCGGCTTGAAGTTGTCCGAAGCATCCATCTTCTCCAGCGTAGCCTTTTCCTCCTTGTTGAGAGCTTCCGGCACATAAATACTGATATTCACGAGCAAGTCCCCCGTTCCATATCCATTTACGTTCGGCAACCCCTTTCCGCGAAGGCGAAGCACTTTACCCGGCTGAGTACCCGCATCAATCTTCACTTTCACCTTGCCGTCAATCGTCGGAATCTCCACAGCGCCGCCCAATGCAGCCGTCGGGAAACTCAACAGCAAGTTGTAAATCAAGTCATTCTCGTCGCGGATTAAGTCCTGATGCGGTTCTTCCTCTACAAGAATCAGCAAATCGCCCGACACACCATTGTGTTTTCCGGCATTACCCTTGCCGCCCATCGAGAGCTGCATACCCTCTGCCACACCGGCAGGAATCTTCACCGTCACCACTTCTTCACCGTAAATGATTCCGTCGCCACCGCACTTCTTACACTTGTTCTTGATAATCTTACCTTCACCATTACAAGTAGAGCAAGTGACACGCGTCTGCATGGTGCCCAGAATCGTCTGCTGGTTGCGAATCACCGAGCCGCTGCCCTTACAGGTAGGACACGTCTCCGAACCGCCGTCCCCTTCGGCACCCGAACCATGGCAATGATCGCACGGCACATATTTCTTGAGTTTGAACTTCTTTTCCACCCCTTCGGAGATTTCCTTCAAAGTCAGCTTCACTTTCACGCGAAGGTCACTGCCGCGATACCGGCGTTGCTGCGAGCCGCCACCGCCGCCGAATCCGCCAAAACCGCTGAATCCGCCGCCGAATCCGCCGCCACGGCCACCGAAAATATCGCCGAACATAGAGAAAATATCATCCATCGACATACCTTCGCCACCGAAACCGCCGAACGGCCCGCCATTGCCTGCCGCACCGCTCACACCCGCATGACCGAACTGGTCATACCGCGAACGCTTATCCGGATTGCTCAATACATCGTAAGCCTCGGCTGCCTCTTTAAACTTCTCTTCCGCCTCTTTATCTCCCGGATTCTTGTCAGGGTGATACTGGATCGCCTTCTTGCGGTAAGCCTTCTTTATCTCTTCTACTGTGGCAGTCTTCGCCACTTCCAGTACTTCGTAATAATCTCTTTTTTCTGCCATGCTTCTTTGCCAATTACAAATTAATCTTATTCCCCTACCACTACTTTAGCGTGCCGCAGCACCTTGTCGTTCAATGTATATCCCGTCTGCACACAATCCAGAATCTTGCCTTTCTGTGCTTCCGACGGTGCAGGGATTACTGCGATGGCTTCGTGAAAATCCGTATCCAACGGCTGGTCTTTCGTCTCGATGACCTTCACTCCGTTTTGTGCCAGTACAGCCAGGAATTTATTGTAAATCAGTTCGATACCCTCTTTTACGGCATTCACGTCCGTTGCCGTCTCCATCGTCTTGATGGCACGTTCGAAGTCGTCTACTACCGGAAGAATACTGCTCAGGCTCTTTTCGCCACCGTTCAGAATCAGCTCGGCTTTCTCCTTCAAGGTACGCTTGCGGTAATTGTCAAACTCGGCAGACAGGCGCAGATACTTGTCCTTCTGCTCCTCAATCGTCTCCTGAGCCTTTTCCAACTCCTGCTCAAGCTCTTCCTCATGCGTCAGCGGAGCCGCGTCCTCAGCCTGTTCGTTCTGCGGCTGGTCTTCCGCACCATTATTCAGAATGTCTTCCACATTCATCTCTTCTTCCTTCACCTTTTTTTCTTTCGGATTCATCTTGGTATTTACTATTTTACAAGTTACTATTTACTATTTAAAAACATACGTTATCTGGGTAAGATACCGTCTATAAACATGCCGGACTGACCGGATGTCATTGATTTTGCCTGCAAAAACTTTGCCAAGTTGGCATTTTTGCCAAAAACGCTGCAAAGGTAACACTTTTATGTCAGATTGGCACATACCGGATAGCTCATAATTCATATAAATTGCCTACCTTTGCACGCTAAAACAGTAAATAGTAACTTGTAAAATAGTAAATAGTAACTTGCAAAATAGTAAATAAAGAAGATGATTACAGTTTCAAACGTATCGGTTCAGTTTGGTAAAAGAGTGTTGTTTAATGACGTAAACCTGAAGTTTACGAGTGGTAATTGCTATGGTATTATCGGTGCGAACGGTGCGGGAAAATCTACATTCCTCCGTACGATATACGGGGACTTGGACCCCACTACCGGTTCGATTGCCCTGGGACCGGGCGAACGTCTCTCCGTATTGAGCCAGGACCACTTCAAGTGGGACGCTTTTACCGTAATGGATACCGTAATGATGGGGCATACCGTGTTGTGGGACATTATGAAGCAACGCGAAGTATTGTATGCCAAAGAAGATTTCACAGACGAAGACGGACTGAAAGTATCCGAACTCGAAGAAAGATTTGCCGAGCTGGACGGATGGAATGCGGAAAGTGACGCAGCCATGCTGCTGAGCGGACTGGGCATTAAGGAAGACAAGCATTATACATTGATGGGCGAACTGAGCGGTAAGGAAAAAGTGCGCGTGATGTTGGCGCAAGCCCTGTACGGAAACCCGGACAACCTGTTGCTGGACGAGCCTACCAATGACCTCGATATGGAAACAGTGACCTGGCTGGAAGAATATCTCTCCAACTTCGAGCACACCGTGCTCGTGGTGAGCCACGACCGTCACTTCCTCGACTCCGTGTGTACGCATACCGTAGACATCGACTATGGAAAAATCAACATGTTTGCCGGTAACTACAGCTTCTGGTACGAATCAAGTCAGTTGGCACTCCGCCAGCAGCAGAACCAGAAGGCGAAGGCTGAAGAGAAGAAGAAAGAACTGGAAGAGTTCATCCGCCGTTTCAGCGCCAACGTAGCGAAGAGCAAGCAGACCACCAGCCGCAAGAAGATGTTGGAGAAACTGAACGTGGAAGAAATCAAACCCTCCTCACGCAAATATCCGGGCATCATCTTCACCCCCGAACGCGAACCGGGCAACCAGATTCTGGAAGTTTCCGGACTGAGCAAGAAGACGGAAGAAGGCGTAGTGCTCTTCAACGACGTCAACTTCAACGTAGAGAAAGGCGACAAAATCGTATTCCTCTCACGCAACCCGCGTGCCATGACCGCCTTCTTCGAAATCATCAACGGAAACATGAAGCCGGATGTCGGAACCTTCAACTGGGGTGTGACCATCACCACCGCTTATCTTCCCTTGGACAACACCGACTTCTTCAACACCGACCTCAACCTCGTAGACTGGCTCAGCCAGTTCGGCGAAGGCAACGAAGTGTATATGAAAGGCTTCCTCGGCCGTATGCTGTTCTCCGGCGAAGAAGTGCTGAAGAAAGTAAGCGTGCTCTCTGGTGGCGAGAAGATGCGTTGTATGATTGCCCGCATGCAGCTCCGCAACGCCAACTGTCTGATTCTGGATACTCCTACCAACCACTTGGACTTGGAATCTATCCAGGCATTCAACAACAACCTGAAGACGTACAAGGGGAATATCCTTTTCTCTTCCCATGACCACGAATTTATCCAGACCGTTGCCAACCGCATCATCGAACTGACTCCGAACGGCATCATCGACAAAATGATGGAATATGACGAATATATCACGTCAGACCACATCAAGGAACTGAGAGCGAAAATGTACGGTGATAAATAATCACGCCAGCGCTTAGCCATAGCCATAAAACTAAGGCGCGGATTACGTGGATAACACGGCTTTTGTCAATCACAAATGATTGGCTGCCGTGAAATCCGCGTAATCCGCGCCTGATTTTTTATTTAGCAATCCGTGCCTGATTTTTATTGATAAGCCCCACTCACACATTTCATGTGATAAGTCTCCCTATACTTCTCATGTGATAAGTTTCCCTATACTTCTCGTGTGATAAGTCTCCCTATACCTCTACTTCTTCCGTCAGCGCCAATTCCCAACTGCGCCATACAACAGTTATCAGTTTCAGTCCCCCTTTCTCCCGGGCTTCCGCCACACATTCATCCCCACTGTAACGAACCAACTGCTCCCGCGCATCATCGGCAAGCGCCCTAATCTCCTTATCCGACGCACCGGCTTTCGCATACTTCACTTCCAGCAGATAAGTGTACGGCGGCATTACGGGTACTACCGGACTGGGTTTAAAGAAGAAATCGGCAAACCCTTTGTTCATCTCATATTCCGGATACAGTTGATAATAGCGGAACATACTCAGATAGGCGAGAAGAAAGCCCTTGATATGTGCTTCTCCTTCTATATACTCGCGGATGCGGCTCTGCTCGCGGATAGCTCCGGCAACAAATTCGAACAACGGCTTCCAATCTCCCTTGAAAGACATATTCTCAAACAAGGTGAACAGCCGGTTCACGTCGAGCTTGAAGACATCATGGCGGGCATATCCCTGAATCAGAAAATTGAATAACTGTTCGCGAACCACCAGATTGGGAACGTGCAGGATGGGACGTCCCATCATATCCACGCCTTTGATAGAAAGCAGTCCGAAATAGAACAGCAGGGATTTGAAGTTGCTCACGTCCGTCATTTCCAATGCAGAGAAATGAGTGACGATATCAGTCACTATCTCTCCCTTTTCCGCAATCTCTTTGATGACGGAGAAATTTTCTCCCAGTCCGTGGTCAAGGCGGAAAAGGTAGGACAGTTTATTAAAGTCCGTACGGATGTTGGGGTCTACAATCGTGTCCGGTTTAACTCCGTGCAATATCAACGACTTCATACAGTAGAGCACCATGTCCGAGTTGAACATGCAATCCGCCAATTTATTTTCACTAAAGCAATAATTGTAATAATTGGGTTTCATCATAGTCACCACGTCGTCTACCGACAAAGGGATAGCCCCTTGCTCGGTGTAATACGTCAGCATCTCGCGTAGTTCCTTCTCGCTGAAACCAACAAGGTCGTTAAACCAAGGGTCGGTAGTGATATTCGTGCCGATGTTGAATCCGCTTGTCACGTCGTCCATCGTCACCGGGCTTACTCCCGTGA
>ERZ780168.979-NODE-979-length-32294-cov-7.741710_pt1 | contig 32294 bp, 28 predicted proteins | sample MGYA00510981_ERZ780168 | MGnify/ENA primary metagenome ERZ780168 (study PRJEB29588, sample SAMEA2158769) | human gut metagenome | biome: human gut; feature: human-associated habitat; material: faeces | place: Denmark | collected 2008/2010 ...
CCGCCAGAGGAAAGTCGCCAATCCCATCGAACAGGCTGCCCATGGTTAATTCGTTTGTCTCCTGATTCGGTACACACCTCCAAAAGCAAAAAGCCAGCCGTGAAAACAGCTGGCTTATCGAAAATATGTTTTGACTTCTATGTCACATTTTGGTAGAATAAATGTGGTTCTTTCGAGAACCGGGCGCTGCCATAACACGGCAGGCGGTTATCCCCCTCTTTCAGGGGGTGATGCTTCTTCGCCCCCTGTCCTGACTGGAAGGGGGTGGTAGGTGTGAATGTTGTTACATATGAGGAACTGTTCCAGCTGCTCATGGTTCTCATCACCTTTAACCAGCTTGGAGTCGAAGAAGTTCATCTGGGGAACCAAACTCGTCGAAAGTCAGCACCGCATTGTCATAGCTGATAACGATCTCGCTGGAGGCGTAATCTGTGTATCCGGTACCTCTGACTTCCACATGCAAGGCAATGGATTCACCCACCGCCACATCGGGTTCATTGGCTTCCAACCATGCATAATACATGCTCTGACCCTGCTGAAGTGCTGCCAGTTCCTCTTCCGCTGCACAGAGCAGATGGTAATTTTTCACCAGTGCTTTTTGCTCTTCCGTCAAGGCATCATATGCTTCTCTTGCGGCCTCGATGGCACAGACAGAATCATGGGTGACCGTTCCGATTGATTCAATCATTACAGCAACGGCATCTGCTGCCTCCCGATTGGAGACTTCAAGATTTTCGTCGTCATCCGTTGTATCCTCGTCCAACGTAAATCGTAGGAGCAGAACACCTTCGGCTTCAATGGCAAAAGAATTGTCCATTTTTTCTCCGGTCAGCATATTTTCAATATCGTAACCGTTCAACGTCAAGGTGGCAGTTTCCTGACCCACATTCACGATACTGATGACCCGCTCATCAGCAGATTTGCCTTCGGCAACTCTCCATATGCAGGTCTTAGTATCGGCATCGTTGGACTCGGACAGAACCACATCGGGCTTTTTTTCCTTGTCCAGCATTTCGAAGGCCTTTGCACTCATATCCTCCACGGTGCCGTTCTGCATAACGACAAGCGTGCCATTACTGGCTTCCAACCTCTCTGCTCTTTCCTCCTTATACTGGTTCATGGTTAGGCTCACATCATCCATGATAATCGTACCGCCATTGTCCAAGAAGTTCTGAAGCGCGGCAAACTCTTCGTCCGTCACGCAGGTAGTGTCGTAAATCAGAATCTGGCTGAATGTATCTCCGTACAGATTGATGACATTTTCGGAAGCAAAACCGATGGAGGTACCCTCAAAGTACAGTGCTTCGAACATCTCAAATGTTCTGTTGATCTGGTCGGCATCCACAATGCAGGCAGTCTCGGAATACAGTACGCGAATGGGCATATCCTGACGCTGGAACTTGACAATTGTGTCGGATACAGAGTTCAGATCAAAGAAGGTCTGGGTAATCTCATTGGCAACCAGGGGCATGGTAGCAACAGAGCCGGCAAAGGTCTTGCCCATCTGGGATGTCTGGAGTCTGGGTTCAATGGAACCGTCGCCATATCTGGGCCACCACCAAGTCATATTTACGTTGTTGCCCAGCATGGCAGACAACCAATATACGGACCTTGTGTACTGGGTTGTGGTGTACATATCCGCATATGCGTTGCCGTTCAGGAAGTGGGATTCGGAGTTTACGTTCAGCGTATCTGGATTGAAGGAATCCAGCATGGCATAGGTCATGGCCAGTTCACGCCAGTCGTAAATATAGTTTTCCTCCCACCACTCATCGGAGGTGGCATTAGGCAGTCTCTTGCGAATCGTAACATCGTTTCCGTTATACTCTGTCAGTGATGTCAGATATTCAATGTCAATACCATGATCTCTCTGACCGTTTTCGTCAACTACGATTCTGGGGAAGATTTTAATATGCGTTGTAGCATCTTCATCGAATTCGGTGATGCCGTCATGCAGGAACTGGAACCAGTCATTAACTCTATCCATGTTGAAGCGGCACCAATCATAATACTTCGGTGTGCCTCTAAGGCTCTCTAGATCCGTGGGAACCTGCATATCCACATCATCAAAGCTGGCATACTCCGTACCCCAGTTTGTATTCAGTGCCTCCACTTTTCCATAGGTTTCAGCAAGCCAGGCCTCAAACTTGGCAGAGGTGTACTGGCTGATTCCGGTGACATTGAAGGAGGCAGAAGCATCTGTAAACCAGTGGGGTTCATTGGCAAGAATATAGCCCAGCTGCGTGGTGTTGGAATCCTCGATTTGGGGGATCAGCATTTCAAAAATCTGTTCCCACATTTCCCGCACATTGGGATTATCAATGTCGTAAACCGTGTAGTTTTCGCCACCAATGGTGATTTCGTCACCATACAGGTTAGTAACCCAGGCAGGAAGAACCGTTCCGGAATGCCATAGGAACTGATATCCCACATTCTCTTCGATGCCGTAATAGTCGTAGAAGTTAATGTTCTGTGCCGTTGCGTTATTAGACAGCTTTCCATCCTCGGTCAGGTACTGCAGACTCTGACTGATGGGATGTACGATATTACCTAGATAGTCATTGTAGAGTTCCCTATCGCTCTGGTCTCCATTTTGTGCTTTGGAGAAGTAATCATACAGGAAAACAGGAGTGCCGTCCGGATTATACACCTGGTCTCCCTGGATAGTCAGGTTGTCCCAATCCACCTTAACCACGCCGGGGCGAATAATCTTTCCATCAATCACATCCTGAAGCTCAGAAATCGCGTCCTCCAACATCTCGATAACCTGCTTCCGCTCATACATAGGCAACTGTTCCGCCAGTGCATCGGCATTATAGCCATAAACAGCAGACTGATGATATTGGTCCTTCACGATTGTCATGTTTGCCTCATCCCAGTCCGCACACTTTTCAAAGTACTGTGCAAACCAGAGGACTGCCTCTTCTCTCTGTGTATCCAGTCCATTAGTCTGAGCCTCCTCCATCAGGCTCTGGAGTTCAGCTTTCAGTTCCGCAATCAGCTCTTTGGCCTGGTTCGTTGTCAGAAAACCGATCTGTGTGACCTTTGCGGAGGTAATTGCGCCCTTCGCATAGACAATTTCCGCCGTACCAAATCCTCCGTTCACATCTGTGAAGACGATTTCCGCATTGCCTGCATTTTCCTTTTCATTTACAGTGATTTCAATACGGCCATCCTCCAGCACAACAGAAACTGCATTGTCAAGGCAGGAAACGGAAACGGCCTCATTGCCCAGAATATTCTTTGTGTTCTCAATGCCGCAGTATACAAACTTCACTCCCGCATTGGATGCGTCAATGGATGCAGACTCATTGATGCCGCTGGATAACGTAATACCGGTATTCTCCATGCAGTAGACCTGCTCAGCAATATCGGAATACAGTGCGGTCACAACTTCGACTTCACCCTCTTTGATAATCATCCCATGATCTCCCACAAGGAGCATTTCCGCACCATCTTTCACCCATGTGCCACTGGTGGTGCCAACCACACCTCCCTTACCCTTAATATACATCCAGGTATTGGGGTTGAAAAGAACATCGCCGACACCTTCCTTGCCGAAGATGCCATAGGCAGACAGGTACATATCCTGCAGGTATCCTTCTATGATAATTCTGCCATTAATGGTGATATCCGCATTGAATTGCAGCTTGATAGGATAGGGAACCGTGATGACCTGATCAATGGTAATAGGCTTGGTGATCTGGATTACCTCATAATGCTGATCTCCGTAATCCTCTTCACCCTTATAGACGGCACACCCATCCTGGATCGCATTCAGGGCATCCAGAAGTTCCTGATAGGTGGTCAATGTTCCAATATCCGCGCCGCCCTGTTCTTTCTCTGCGTGGAATCTGAAGGTTGCCTCCTGCAGTGCTTCAATGGCTGCAATGATCACATCATCATCGCCGGTTTCTGCTGCAGTCTGTGCGGCAACAATGGCTGCACTGTAAGTATCATGGGCAGCCTGTGTTACCCAAAGGCTGTCAGAATCAATGTCCGATCCATCAGAAGAAACGGAAACAAAAGCGAGAAGTTTTTCTGCTTTCTCAATATCCTCATCCAGAACGCCTCCGTGATTGGAGACCGTGGTGAACTCAATGCCGGCGTCCACGTATCCGCCATCATTGAAGATCGCATCTACCGCCACAGTGATCTTCTTGAAGTGGTCCGTGGTCAGCACGGAGTTCAGATTGACGGTGCCGGAAGAGATCATCATATGGCCATTCTTGTACATAGTGATGGTAGAATCATCATCCGCCAACTTCAACTTCGTATTGGAAGTGTCGATCATTGTGACACCCTGTTGGAAGAAAACAGATCCATTTGTAAAAACGACCTTTCCGTCACCTTCACCTACAATGCCGTTGGCTCTGTCTGCAACCGCACGACCATCCTGAATGCAGCCAAAAACCGTAATCGTACTGTCAACATGGAAGTATAACGTAGCAGCAGGAATTTGCAGCTTTACAGCAGAAGGAATCGTCACATCCTTTTTGATGCGCACTTCTCCATCACAGAACACGGAAACCTTTGTAAACTTATTTTCTGCACTAATTTGCACCGTCAAGGTACTTCCCTCGGCAACCGTTACATTTTCCGGGTTCTCAAGAAACGCTTTCAAATCTTCTGCAGTAGCAATTTCTTCAGTTGCGAAAGCCGGAATCGGAATAAGCTGAAGCACCATGATGAATGTTAATAGGATTGTCATTGCCTTTTTCATATTATTCTCCTTCTATTATTTTATTTTTGGTGCTGTGTTGTAAATGCTAATGAAATTTTGAACCACTTGCTAGCAAAGTTTGAGCCACCTATAGCCTTATCCCACAAGGATTTTTTCTCAACCAAGGCTGACCAAGGAAGACCTTGGCCATCCTTGGACCAGTTACAGTAAATGGCTCAGAAATTCGCTAGCACCCGGCTCTAATATTCGTTAGCATTCACATGCTGCGCACCAGAAAAACAATTCATACGCGCTCAAGTGAGCGTCTTTGGTTTTTATATGTATTCTTTGTTTTTATATTTATATTATCCTATTAACTGAACTTTGTCAATTTTACTTATAAAATCATTTTTTAATTCGGTACAATTCCACAGATTTGCTAGATCGTTTTTGTCGAACTTGCTGGCATGTTTTTTCACGAGAATGGAGACATTCACACCCCCCAACAGATTGTACTGCCAATTCACTCATGTCAGGATCTTCAGAAAGCAAAAACTTCCGATGGAAAAACTCCATCGGAAGTAAATAACTCGATTAAACGATTTGCGTCTATGAGTATCTCGAAAACTCAGAACAACCTGTCCTTATTCGTGTCTGCATGCTTCTCTATCAAAAAATCGAAATATTCATATGACTAAATCAGCCAAATGCCTTCATTGCATTGAAAATACAGATGGCGATAATCAGTACCATCAGGATAATGAAGAGCTTGTGTCCACTGCCTGGTTGTCCATCTTTCTGTTCAGAGCGCGCCCCGCAATGCCACCGCCGATTCCGCCTGCTACCATCAACGCCAGGGCCATCGGAGGGAAGCCCGGCACGCCGGAAATCAGTGCAGCAAGCAAACTTGCCAGCTGACTGAACAGGATGATATACAGGCTGATGACCGCTGCGGTTTTGCTGTCCATACTGAAGCAGTATCCCAGCACCACCAGATTGATGGGACCGCCGCCGATGCCCAGGAAACTGGAGATGATGCCAAGCAGCACGCCCACCGCCACGCAGAACACTTTTGCACGGAACTGTCGGGTGGTGATTTTACTTTTGGCGACCGTATACAGCAGGGTTCCCACCGTGATCAGGGCCAGGATTGCCGCCTGAACGCCGCCCACCATGGCACCGTTGGGAAAGAATGCATTGACCATAGCGAACAGCTTCTTGCCTGCCACACCACCCAGAGTGGCACCCAGGGCAAGGGGGGTACCGATTGCCAGATTCACTTTTCCGTCACGGTTCAGCATCGCTTTCCCCACCGAGTAGAGGCTCATGGACAGCACGGTGCATCCCGATAGGAAATTGATCATACCGGCTGACCCCATCTGCACAAAATCAAGCACTGGCTTGATCACCACACCGCCGCCGATTCCGCAGATGGCACCGACAGCACTGGAGAGAAAGCTGACAAAAAAACAAATAAGTTCCATATCATTTCACCGTCCTATATTCCCGTAAGAATTAACCGCTCATCGCCCGAAGCCGTGTCTTCTGCGCTGATCCTTGGCGATCTGCTGGAGTGCGCCGCCGCAGGTGTCGAGAAAATCCTGATAACCACAGTAATCATCTGTTTCCCCGTAGCAGATCTGCCGCTGCATCCGTTTGCAGTTTCCTCCGCAAAACCGAGCATACCGGCAGCTGCCGCATAGCTTCGGAATCCTGTGTTCCCGGTTCAGGAATGCAATCCGTCCGGGTGATTCCTGCATATCACTGAGCCTGTTCCTCGTGATGTTTCCCATGGAATAGCAATCCAGGCAATAAAAATCGCAGGGATACACGCTTCCATCCGCCTCAATCACTACCTGAGGCTGGCATACCCCATTGATGCCGCAGGCGGTAGGAATACCAAAAGCCATCAGATTGACCACATCATCAAAGAACTTGATGCTTCGGTAATTGCCCTTTTGCAGAGATTCCAGCCACAGGGGGAACAGGCCCTTATAAAAGGATGAAAATCTCCGGGGTGTCAGGGCAAAGATACTCTCCCCCGATTTTTCCAATTCGTCCAGACACGGGGTGAACTGCACATATCGGATATCCAGTTTGCAAAGCTGACTCCAAATCCGTTTGGGATACCGGGCAATCTCATTGGTCAGGGTGCACAGCACATTATACTCTACCCGGTGTTTTTCCAAAAGTGCGATTGCCTGTCTGACCTGACCATAGGTTCCACTACCTCCCGCATCCACCCGAACGGCATTGTGACTCTCAGGAAGCATATCCAGAGATACCCCCACCAGAAAGAGGTGTTCCGCCAGAAACCGGCACCATTCATCATTCAGCAGGGTGGCATTGGTCTGGATGGAATAGGATACCCGGATGACCGGGTCCCACCGGGCAACCAGCTCCGTGAAGTGCCGGAAGAAGGGGAGACCCGATAAGGTGGGCTCCCCGCCCTGGAAAGCGAAGGTAACCCGATCCCCGGGGGATAGATCCCGCCTTATGTTTTCCAGCATTCGCTCTACCGTTTCATCGGTCATGAAGCCAAAGGAGACTTTTTCTCTTATGCCGGCAAGATCCGCGTAGAAACAGTATTTACACCGCAGATTGCAAAGGCTGGACGACGGCTTAATCAAAATTGACAGCTGTTTCATGATTCTTCCTCCGAGACACTTTAACTATCTGATCCTACTGAAAGCGAAGCAGAATATCCAATTTAGGCTGCAGGGTCTGCACCTGATATTTCTCCAGCAGATGAGGGCCGCAGCTGCCCGAACCCAGACCCGACATTGCACCGTCCACACAGAGATATATTTTGTTCTCCCGCTGCAGTTCATAGTTATGGGCTATGTGCGCCAGCTGTTCCTGACTGTAATGAGAGACGTTGAAGCTAAAGTCATTTCCCTGCAGTTCCACCTGAGCGGTACCGTCACTGATGGACAACCAGTCACAGCCCCAGTGGCTTCCGTTCTCCTGAGGCTTGATGTAATCCTCATGGAGCCCATCCACTGTTGTTGTGAAGCGGTCATACCAGCTTGCCCAGTGCTTGTCGGCGTAGCTTTCGTATGGGCCATAGCCTATGTAGGTGACCTGTTCATACTCCTCCGGCAGAACAAGCCGCACACCAAACCGGGGCAAATAAGGAAACACAGGATCCCGCTGAGCCTCCATCCGAATACGGAGGGTTCCCTTTTCGCCGATGATATACTCCGACTGAAGTGTCATGGCTTTTTGGAGGAACTGGCCTGCCACGCCCATGCGGAACGCCACATGAACACCGTCCTCTTTTTCTTCCACATTCCAGTCATACACCCGGATTTTCAAACGATCATATCCTGCTGCGATCCAGGCACCCATTATTTTCCGATCATTGTCCACAGGCGCCCGCCAGAAATTGTAAGTCATGGGCTCGGACAGAATTCGCCTTCCCTTGCGCGTGATTTCATCGGGAACACCTTTCCACAAATCAAAACGGACGCAGAAGTCCCTTGCGGTCACCAGAAGCGCACGGTCGCTCTGACTGATCTGTACCCCATTCTCTGCATGAGTGCGGATCTGCATCGGTTCCTTTTTCAGGACAATCTGATCGAATCCGCACTCATGTCCTGCAGGTAAAAGATCCGTAGCCTTCTTCAGAGTATAGCGGAGCATCAGGCTTACACAGCCCTTCTCCCGTTCCCAGTCGCCCAGTTCCAGATGGACAGGCAATATGCCATGGGGTGGCAGGGAGAAATCATTTACCTTCCCCTTTCGGATGACACAAAAATCCACGCTCAACTCCCATGTAATTTCCATCACGTCCACCACATTGGTAAAGTCCATGGTGTTTGTCAGATACACACACCCATTTTCATAGGCTGCCCGGATGGGACGCGCCACATTTTTGTACTCCAGCAAACCGGTATGGGGTCTGCGGTCCGGATAGATCAGTCCGTCCATGCAGAAATTCCTCTCCACCGGGAACTCGCCGAAATCACCCCCGTAGTAGAATTTTTCCTTCCCCTCGGGGGTCATGCCCATGTATACACTGTGGTCGCACCACTCCCAGACAAACGTACCCATGAAGCCGTCATAACGGTACACCAGGTCAAAATAATCCTCCAGGTCTCCGGGGCTGTTTCCCATGGCATGACTGAATTCACACAGAACAAGAGGTTTTTCCTTACCATGCCTGCAGTACTCCTCCGATTCCGCCACAGGCATATACATGCGGCTGTATACATCGATATTCGACAAATCATTGGTGTGGTCAGGGGTCTGATAAATACTGCTTTCGTAGTGGATAAGATACTCAGGGTCCTGGGATTTGATCCATTGTGCCGCCTTTTCCATGTTAATGCCAAAGCCAGACTCATTTCCCAGGGACCACATGAACACACAGCATTGATTCTTATCCCGGGCCACAAGCCGCTCTATCCGGTCCATGATTGTCTTTTCGTATACGGGATCGCTGCACAGGAGACCGAATGTGGTGCTAAAGATGATCTCGTCACGATAATTATAGTTGGAGCGTCCGCCGGCATAGAGAAGTTCCGTGTTGTGGGTCTCCAGATCGGCCTCGTCTACAACGTAAAAACCCAGCTGATTGTACAGCTCATAGGCCCAGGGTGCATTGGGATAATGGCTTGTACGAATGGCATTGATATTATGGGCCTTCATTAGCTTCAGATCAGCCAACAGCTGATCCCGGCTGATGGAGTAACCCGTATAGGCATTGCTGTCATGGCGGTTAACGCCTTTTAGCTTAATATTTTGTCCATTGAAGAGGAAAACACCGTTTCGAATCTCCGCTCTACGCAGCCCCACCTGCTGTGTGATGGTTTCTTCAGATATCGATAGATCCAGTCTGTAGAGATTCGGATGCTCCGCATTCCAAAGCTGTGGAGTGTGCACAGGGATCGTAATTCTGTTTTCTCCGCTTCCTTCCGCAATTTTGTGTCCCTGGGGATCAAACAGGCAATACTGCACCGTTCCCGGTTGTCCATGCCACTGTACCGTTACATCCACCACAGCCGAGCTGAAATCATCGTCAAGTTGTGTCTTTACCGTAAAATCCCGGATATGATTCTTAGGCCGCCGTAGAAAGTACACATCCCGAAAAATTCCCGACATGCGCAATTTATCCTGGTCTTCAAAGTAGGTACCGTCGCACCATTTAAACACCAGAACGCTGATGATATTTTCACCATCCACCAAACAATCGGTTACATCAAACTCGGATGTGGAATGGGAAACCTGACTATAACCCAGAAATCTGCCATTCACCCACAGATAAAAGCAGGAATCCACACCCTCAAAATTTAAATAGAACCTGTCATTTCCCTTTTCCAACTGAAACCGTTTTACATAGGCACCGCAAGGGTTTTCCCAAGGAACATACGGCGGATCAAAGGGAATCGGGCCCCGGACATTGGCATATTGGTGGGGCTCATAACCGAGGATATTTACACAGCTCGGAACTTTGATCGTATCAAACCCATCAGTATTTCCCTCTGTAAATTTCTGCGGCACTTCCAAATAATTGGAGAACCAACAAAATGCCCAGTCGTTGCCCGACAGCATAATTTGTCGGTCCCCTTTTTCCCTATAAAACGGAAGATAATAGGCACGGTTTTTTTCAGTCCCGATATGAAGCGTTTCGGGATTTTCGTGATACCAAGCATGTAGCTTCATAATGCGCTCACGCTCCCCTCATACTATTCCAGTAATATTGTTTACAATATGTCACCCAGACGCTGGCTGTTTCACCGATCAGATAGTAATCGAAAATCCGACCAAGATCGCACTGCAGTTGCAATTCGGCGTTCCTGATCGGATCTTCTTTTAAACAATTTCGTTCGAGCGGACACCAATTAATCACACCAAAAAGCGTTTCGTAGTCGCCCTGGGGTTTTATGATGATTCGCTGTACAGCAAAAGTTAATCAGCCCTTAACAGAACCCAGCATAACACCCTTGACAAAGTGCTTCTGTACAAGAGGATACACGCACAGGATAGGCACTGTGGCAATAAGGATTGTGGCAGATCGCAGAGACTTCAAATTGATTGCCATATCATATACAGAACCTGCCTCAGATCCCAGATCAGTCTGAGCCATCAGAACAATGTTGCGCAGCAGCACCTGAATGGGCCATTTCGTCTGATCATCCAGGAAAATAACGGCATTCAGGTAGCTGTTCCAATAACCGACGGCATAGAACAGTCCCACAGTTGCGAAAATCGGCTTGGACAGAGGCACAATAATCTTCGTAAGAATACTCCAATCGCTTGCACCATCAATCGTAGCCGATTCCAGCATTTCTCCTGGAAGTGACTGGTAATAATTCTTGATCAGGATTAAGTTATAAGGACCAATCAAACCCGGTAAAATGAGTGCCCAGCTGTTGTTGTATAGACCAAGGCTCTTCACATTGAGGAAGTTGGGAATCAGGCCGGGATGGAAAACCATGGTCAGCACGATCATGAACATGATCTGATTACGGAAATGTAGATTCGGGCGGGACAAGGGATATGCCATCAGCGCTGTCATCATCAGGGAAAATGCAGTGCCCACAATCGTAATCCAAAAAGAATTCATCATCGACTGGATAATACTCTTGGATGAAAAAACATACTTTATTGCATCGAAAGAGAAATTTGTCGGGATGAGCAGGAATTTGCTATTCGCAACCTCATTTGCATCAGCGAACGTGCAGGCAATAATGTGCCAAAACGGCAAGAAGGAAACCAGTGTTATAGCTGCAAGTACCAAATAAATGATAGCGGTTCCTACAGTGAACCTCTCCCTGCGGCCGGATATGGCAGTTACATTTTTCTGTTTCACGATATCCTCCTTACATAATACCATCATTGCCCAGCTTCTTGGCGATCTTATTGCAGGAGACCACTAGAATCAAAGAGACAACAGACTTGAAGATACCTACTGCAGTTGTGTAAGAGAACTTCCCACCAGCGATACCCTGCTGATAGATATATGTATCAAACACGTCACCAACAGCTCGGTTTGAATTATTAACCATCAGGAACAGCTGATCAAAGCTAGAGTCCATAAAGCTGCCCATTCTCAGGATCAGAAGCGTAGCAATCGTGGGAGCGATGGACGGCAGCGTAATGTGCAGCATCTTCTGAATTCTGCCTGCTCCATCCAGAGAGGCAGCTTCGTATAGTGCAGGATCAATTGAGGACATAGCCGCAAGGTAAACAATTGTACCCCAGCCCAAGTCTTTCCATGTTTGCTGAATGATGACAATAGGACGCAACCATTCGGAGCTGGTCAAGAACTGAACCTTTGTCTCGAACAGGAATTCCAGGAGGCTGTTCACAGAGCCATCCTCCACCGCCAATAGTGAAAAGGAAATACTTGCGATAACGACCCAAGAGAAGAAGTGAGGGATATATGTAATGGTCTGAACAAACTTCTTATAAACCATGTTGTTTACTTCGTTCAGCAGTAAAGCAAACAGGATGGGCAGTGGGAAATAGAAGATAATGTTATACAAGGACAAAAGCAGCGTGTTCTCAAGGAGCTTCCAGAAGTTACTGCTGCTGAACAGCATCTTGAAATACTTTACTCCCACAAAATCGCCGGAGAACGGTCCGTCGCCAAAGGGATTGTATTCGTAAATGGAAATCGCAAACCAGGTAAAGGGCTTCAGTTTGAAGAGAAGAAAAAACACAATGCCGGGAATCAGCATAACATACAACCATTTATCACGCCAAAGTTCTCTGCCTAATCGCTGTCTTTTACTGATTGTCGGCCGTGCGGTTACTGAAATATTATTCACAATGTTATACCTCACTTTCTCTGCAAATTATGCCTTAGGGAACCATACGCTCATATCCGATTCTTCACGGTTAGCCCAGGTATAGTAAGGGATCATTTTGACAGTAGCGTTATTTTCCTCAGTCACAAGCTCATAGTAAAGCTCCTCTTTTTGCTTTCGGCACTTTGCGCTTACCTGAAGCGTCACTACACCATCCAGCAGATTCGGCTCGAACTGCTCCGTGATCACACCGTTCGGATCGATATACAGATCATCGAGACGGCAGGGATTGTCCAAGCCTTCGGCGCAGTAAACAACAGGTCCTCGCATGACCGCGATCATGCCTCTGTCCTGTTCAATATTGGGATTTGCCTGAATCAATCTTGCTACCATGGGAAGATCTACAGTAACCGTATCGCCGGTATTTACCGTGATTTCAAAGAAGCCGCCCGGTGTCACAGCAGACCCGTTAACGGAGGGATTCTTGCACCATGCCGGAATTCGGATCCGAATATTCTGGTGATTGGCTTTCTTAATGTCAATGGTCACCCGATCCTCCCAGGGATATTTCGTGCGCATCTGAAGCTCCAGTTTCTGCGTCACATAGTCACAGTCCGTAAAGAAATTCACATACACAGTATCCTTGTTCTGACCATAAACCCAGCGGCCCATTCCTGCCATGGTACGAAACAGCTGAGGCGGGCAGCACCAGCAGGTGAAGGTATGCCACCTTCTGGAGGATTTGTGACGGAACTGGGCAAAATCGGGATAAATAGGCATATCCTTCCTGAAGGACAGGGGGTTTGAGTAGAAATATCGGGTCAGCTTCAGGTTGGAACCGGAAATACCGGCATTGTACATAACCTGTTCAGCAAAGTCGCCGTATTTGCTTTCACCGGTAACTGTGAGCATTCTCATAGCCCACATTGCATTGCCAATGTTGGCACAGGATTCGTTATACGCAATCTTGTTGGGAAGCTCATAATAGGTAGCATGAGCCTCATGGGTCAGATCGCCGCGTTCAGAGTAGCCGACAAAAACTGGACTTGACGCACCGGTGATGTAGGTGCGGCGGGTTGTCATGTCGGTATAAATACGCTTCAATGCATCCAGCAACGCTGCCTCGCCTGTCTGGGCATAGACATCCGTGGCGCCGGCATAAAGATAGGTGGAAGTAACCGCATGACCAATGGCCATGGTTTCCTCCCGCAGAGGAACACGATCCTGGTTCTGATCCGTTCCCCCAGGCGCGCTGCCCCGCATATTCACAAAAATCTCCGCCAGCTTATAATATGTAACGTCCCCGGTGACCCGATAAAGGTCACAAAGTCCCATAATCTGACTGGGATTGAATCCGAAATGCGCAAGTTCCCTGGGGTAGTCCTTAAAAACGCCATAAGTGTAGTTGGCAAGTTTCCTTGCACACTCCAGCATCACTGTTTCACCGGTGATGTCATAATGTGCAGAAGCAAAAGTCAGAAAATGGCCAATATTATAGAGCTCATGATGGATTACCTTACTCCAGCGTTCCTTTCCCGTGAGGGTAATTTGGGTATTGAGGTATCCATCCTCCTGTTGGGAGGCCACAATCCAGGGGATATACTTATCCACAACAGCCTTAACTGCGAGATCGCCCGTATTCTGATATACATAGATGCAGGCCTCTAGGAATTTGTAGCAATCGCCGTCGGACCAATACTCGCCATAGAATTTATCATCAACCTCGCCAGCATGAATGCCAAAATTCAGCAGTCGGGCAGAGTTAGTTGGGCACAACAGAGCCTCCAACTGGCTGTTGATGATTTCCATATAGTTTTCGGTGCGATGGCCCCAAAAACCGTTTTTCAGATGAGAGTAACGCAAGCTTGCAAAATCAAATGTCTGATATTCATTCATCTAAATTACCTCATAATCATACTTCAGCGCCGGGTAATCGGGCGCTGTCAGGCAGCCTGCCTGCGGCAAATGATTCAGGATTGTCAGCAGATAGTCGCCTGTTTTCTCCATATGCCGGAAAACCCTCGCCCGAAGTTCTTCCTTGATTGCGGTATATCGGTAATCATCGGAAACATTTTTCAGTTCATAGGGATCTTCCTGCAAATCGTATAGCTCGTCAATATCCTGTGGAACAAAGCAATATTTATAGCGCCTCGTCCGGACAGTGCGAATCTCAAAGCTATGTCCGTTATACTTATAGTAGCTACTGAAGTGATATTGCTCCCCATCGACCTCACAATCCTTCATTTCACTCAGGCAGGTGCCGTTGGGCGCGTGAGCTCCAGCCCAGGTGAAGAAAGTTTGGGCGACGTCCATGGTGGAACAGAAAGCGCTGTTGATTTTCCCACCCTGAGTTCCGCACAGATCCTCACACACAAGCAGCGGTGTTTTCAGTACTTCCTCATAAAAGTAGGCAGCTTTGTCAAACCGGCTGTGGGCACCGGCCATTTCTCCGTGATCGGCAGTGAAAATCACTCTGGTTTTCCTGCCCCCGGAACAGTCCGCCGCTTTTTTCAGAATCTGCCCGATATAGTAATCCATCATGGTAATGGACCCGTAGTAAGCACGGATGGTTTTCTTCCACTCCCATTCATCAAAATGATCGGCGCAAACGGCGGGCCACCACTTCCGGTTTTGATACCACGGCTTTCCGATAAAGCGGTCCGAAAAGTTCTCAGGAAGTGTTATGTCAACATTGTCGTACATGCTATAGAACGGTTCAGGATTCAAATTAGGAAAATGCGGACCTACCAGCGATACAGTCAGACACCAAGGCTCCTCCCGGTTTTCCTCAAGAAATGTCATGGCCCTCTGCGCGACTTTGCTCTCAAACCTGTCATCGAGGGAATCAAGCTTTCCATAAAAGGGAGAATACATATCTTCTGACTTTTTTGCCTGAGTCAAATCCGTAGCACCATCGAGTTGTCCCCGTTCGGTGACAGGTGCTTTAGGTGTACGGGTCTCATGTTTCACACGGTCACTCTCAATGCGGCAGATATCAAAATCCACCATCTTATCGGAAGACTGCCAATCCAGGCCTAAGTGCCATTTCCCAAAGTATCCGGTTTTCCGACCGCTGCCGACCATGGCATCCAGCCAGGTGTACGCGGAATTCGGTAGATATTCCTGCCGGGAGCCACCCACATCACAGTTGTCGATAATACCACTTTGATGAGGATAGAGACCTGTCATAATAGCCGCCCTCGCAGGAGTGCACAGAGGGCAGACTGTAAAACTATTGACGAAGTTTACGGATTTCTCAGCCAGACGGTCGAGATTAGGGGTACGAACCACTTTGTGACCAGCGTAGCCCGTAGCATCCCCCTGCCACTGATCCGTAAACAGAAACAAAATATTATCCATCTTCGATATCCCTATATTTCCGGCGTACCGTAATTCCATGGCGTATCATGACCTGGTGTGGCTGTGTACATACTGTCCATCATCAGACCATAGTTCCTAATTTTTGCGTTGGCATATTCGGGGTCATCCCATATGTTCACCCGCTCCAGCGAATCGTTCGTTAAATCATACATTTCGCCGTAGGGGCGGCCCACATAATGTACGGTTTTAATATGATCGCACAATATGCCCCGAATGGCACCGGCTTCCATATAAAGATATCGCCGTTTCTTTTCGGGTCTGGAGTTGTCCCAATACTGGGAATAGCTGTAATCAGAAAGCTCATCGGGAACAGTTCCACCGGCAACATCAATACAGGTAGCGGCAATGTCCACATTGGACACTAGATCATCCACTATCACACCGGGGAAATCCTTAACAGCCGGCTTAACAAAAAGAGGTACCCGCATCAGACTGTCCTGGAGACACTGTAGCTTCTCCACCAGTCCATAATCACCCATAAAATCGCCATGGTCGGAGGTGTATATGATAACCGTATTATCATAGGCTCCATACTTTTTCAAAATATCCAGTACTTCTCCGATTTTCTCGTCAATTAGAGTCATATTGGCATAGTAAGAGCGCTTGGTCCTGCGGAACTGTTCCTCAGAGTAATCATTGATATAGATTTTGGAGTACATCCGCATATTCCTGTACTGAGGCCCCTTCTGCTGCAAATCATCATAGGTACTCTTAGGCAGGGTCATATCCTCCAGACGGTACATACCCGCATATCTGGTGCCTTCCAGATCATAGGGATGGTGGGGTCCCGGGAAAGAGAGGCATAGAAAGAAGGGTTGGTCCTCGCCGGATGTAAGGCGATCCTCCAGCCACTGCTTACCCTTTTCGCCTATGAAGTAGTCTATGTGGTGCTCCGCATCGGTTTTCCAAACACCGCCGCTGATGAGGGTTCTCTCATACATTTGTTTGACAGTAAGGTTGTGACTGTCCAGATAATCGGCATATGCGCCCAAATCCTCCCGGGAATAACCTGCAAAATGACCGTCCACAATCATCTCATAGTCATATCCTCTGGAAATCGTAGAGCCGGCAAAATGCTGCTTACCAACCACAGCAGTATAATAACCCAGTCTCTGCAGGCGGGTCATAAATGTGGTTTCACTTTCAGGAAGTTTGCTTATAAAGGCAGGGACCTGACACTCAGAGGGATACTTGCCAGTCATAATGGCAGCTCTAGACGGAACACAAGAGGGGTTTGTACAATAACCATTGGTGAAAAAAACACTTTCACCAGCTAATCGATCCAAGTTCGGCGTTTGCACAACGGGGTTAACCTTTCCCATTGCGTCAAACCTTTGCTGATCCGTCATTAAGAAGATAATATTCGGACGATTTCCCATGCAAGCGCTCCTTTCTTTATATCCCAGCGTAGTTTACGCGTAACCCAATACAGAAGAAAGCTGCCGTGACTGCTCCTTGATAAACTGAGCGTACTGCTCCATACGATTCATGTTGATGCGGAAAGCAGGCCCCGAGATACCAATAGCACCTTCGAGCCTTCCGAGAGAAGAGAACACAGGGCATGCAATACAGGTCAATCCCTGAAGATTCTCACCGCGATCATAAGCGATCCGACTTTCGCGAATATCCGCAAGCTCACGGATCAGCTGATCTCGGTCTGTAATAGTATATTCAGTTTTTCGCACCAGCTCGTGGGTCTGGAGATACACACCAAGTTCTTTTTCATCGAGCATAGACAGCATTGCTTTGCCCATTGCGGATGCATAAGAATCATAGGACAAACCAACTGTCGACACAAACTTGATTGGTTCAGAGCTCTCCAACTGATCTACCACTAGGGTATCGTACTGATGCGTAAAACGAGTTAACAGCACTGTCTCTCTTGTCGCTTTCTTTATGCTCTCCATGTAGGGCTGGGCAGTCTTAATAAACGAAACACGATCCCTAATGGAACTGCCCAAATAATACAGTTTGGGTGTTAGTTCATACGTGGATGTCACGGGATCCTTCACCACATATCCCTTCTGTTCCATCTCTTTAAAAATACGGAATGCAGAGTTGGAGGTAATATCCAAACTCTCCACGATTTCGCTTAACGTATATCTGTTGTCATGTTTTGCCATGAACTCCATCATTTCGAGGAGTGCCTTGGCAGCGGGCGCCGAGTATCTCAGCTGGTCTGATTTCTCCTTCATATATTAGAGCCTCCTGTATAGATTTTATATATAACAAGCTCTTCTATATTAATCAGAAATTTCCTTTTTGTCAATCTTTCTTATAGAAAATGCATTAGATATCTCAAAGTTTTATGGTAATTCGCTGCAGGTAAAAGTATTCTTCCAAACTGAAAACGGAGCAGTCCTTGCCAATTCCGCTCTGCTTGCATCCACCGTGAGGAAGATTATAGCAGAAGCAAGGCTCGTTTACCATAACGTCGCCAGCATCAATCTCACGGCTCATATTCATTGCAGTTTTAAGATCATGTGTGTAAATGTAAGCAGCCAGTCCGTAGCAGGTATCATTTGCCAGAGATACAATATCGTCACCATCGTCAAAGGAAATAACCGGCATAATAGGTCCGAAGATTTCCTCCTTGTAGACGCGCATATCTTTGGTTACTCCCGTCAGAACTGTCGGCTCAAAGAAGAATCCCTTACCCTCTCGACGTTTTCCGCCAGTCAGCACATGAGCTCCCTTGGCAACCGCATCCGCCACGAGTGCTTCCATTGCACCTACAGCCCTGTCGGAATACAGCGGGATCATCTGTGTCTTACCGTTGGTACATTTTCCGCTGCAGTAATCCACATCCTTCAGGATCTCCATGACGTGACTGAGGAACTCGTCCATAACAGCACAGTGAACAAAGACCCGGTTGGGAGCTACACAAATCTGACCACCGTTACCAACCTTCGCTCCTGTAATCTTGGCCGCTGCATTTGCAATATCGGCATCATTCAACACCAGGGCTGGTGCATTTCCGCCCAGCTCCAGAGAATAACGCTTGATGGATGTCGCTCCCTGCTGCATCACTTTCGTTCCAGTCTGGGTAGATCCGATGAGTGTAATCAGCTGAGGAATCGAACTCTCATTAAAGATGCTTCCGACCAGATCGTTGTCTCCAACGATGATATTGATAACACCCGCCGGCATACCGGCCTCCACAGAAAGTTCACCGATAAACATTGTTGTTAAAGGAGTTTGGCTGGAAGGTTTAAGTACACATGTGCAGCCGGATGCCAAAACAGGGCCTAACTTATATCCCAAATTGAGCAGAGGGAAGTTCCAGGCCAGATAACCGACTACAACACCGACAGGCTTTCGGATAATCATATTTACATGCTTGTTGTCCAAGTCCGGAAGCATAACACCCTGAAGGGTCTGCATTTCTTCATTAAAGTACCGCAGGCAATCCACAAGCATCTGATAGTCTTCATCCGCACCTTCATAAGATTTTCCTGTTTCAGCGATCAGCATCTCGATGATTTTGTCCCGGTTGGCTTCGATTATCTCGGCAAATCTTAAAATGTACCGTTCTCTTTCCTTGATTGAGAGTTTCGACCAGATTCCGAACGCATTCTGTGCCGCTTGAAGTACATTCTCCGCCTGCTTTGCATCAATACCATGGAATTGCGCAATTACCTCCTCGGTAGCAGGGTCCAGAACCTTAAATATACGGTCCTTACCTTCTACCAGTTGTCCATTGATCAAGTGTTTCATACTCGTTATACACCTCAACATAATTGATTATGAAATAAATCATAACTACCGGCCGTGTCGGTGGTTTGCACAGGCCACCTTAGGGCCTATTACTGGCTGAGCCTATAGGGTCGCCGAATTATTATCGCTGGCGTGAGGTGGCCTGCTGCTATTCGAAATAGCGGTAGGATGCCTCTTTTGCTCATCATCCTAAACTACAACATCTTTGCTCTATCGATTTAAGTAGTTGTTCCTCGCTTTGCTCGGATAATTCATTCTGAGCATAGCTGAAGCTTTTGGAACCACCGGCACTGCCGTTGGTTTTCTTTACACAAAAACAGGGGGTCGGCGAGCCGACACCCCAGTTTAGCATCCGCAGCCGGATTAAGGAAAATTTTAAGGCATAGCCCGATACTGTGCAGTCCAGTCATCCAACTTGGACTGTCCGCCATTAGTGATCCATTCGTTCACTGCTGCTGCCACATCTTCAGCAGTAGCTTCACCAAGCACATATCTGGTGGCTGCTTCCTGAACGACGGTGCTGACAGCAGCATCGTCAGTGTTGGCTCTGAACCAGCTGGTAACGGGTGTATGATCGATAACGCCGTCCTTACTCTGATACTCGAAATACTTGGTGGAATTGTAGTACAGACCCATTTCCATCTGAGTGGCGATCAGAGGAGCGACATTGGAGGTACCGACGCCTTTGGCATAGACCGTATTCTTGCCAGCCTCATCCAGCCACTTGAAGTTGCCCTGAGCATCGATCTCATAGTGGACACCTTCAATACCGACAGCATACTTGGTAGTAATCTCGGGAGTGCAAATGTAGTTGTAGTACTCCAGGATGCCTCTTAGCTCTTCTTCGGAAGTAACGGAGCTCTTGGGAATCACATACATGCCGTAGTAACCCAAGCTGGTCTCGGAATGAAGATTGCCCTGGGAATCCTTAACATCAAGGATGCAGGTGATTCTTGCATCAGGATTATTGGCAAACAGAGCATCGTAAGCATTACCGTAGATATTACCAAAGTTAGCAGCATATGCACCAGCCTTCTGGGCACAGAACGCTTCACGGCCCTGAACAGCGTTCATTGCAGCGAAGTCCTGGCTAACCAAACCTTCATCATACAGCTTCTTCATGAAGTCCAAATAAGTCTGGAAGTTGGGATCGGTGCAGAAGTTCTTAACCGTCTGGGTGGCTTCGTCTACATAATAGTCATATTCAATGCCTGCAGCCAGCATCAGAGGACGAACATAAGGACCGCCAAACAGTGCCAGACCGGTGGTATCATCAACACCGTTGCCATCGGGGTCGCCATAGGTGAACTGATAGAACACATTGTAGAAATCATCCAGGGTCTGGGGAACCTCCAGGTTCAGAGTTTCCAGCCAGTCCTCACGCAGAAGCATGCCACCGGCACGATACAGAGTTCTGCGGGGGATACCGATAATCTGACCGCTGAAGCTCATGCTATTGACGAAGGGTTCCACATTTTCCTTCAGGTAGGGGTAATCATCCAGATAATCGGTCAGATCCCAGAACATGCCGCCCTTAGCAGCCTGTTCCATCAGTTCGGATCGGGCCATCTCATTGATGATCAGCATTACATCGGGCAGATTGTCGCCGACCAGCATAGTGTTGGTCTTTTCTTCAGCGCTGGCTGCCATGGTGTAGTTGATGTTCAGTCTGATATTCAGATCCTCTTCAATCTCCTTGTACAGACCAGTGTTCTCCGTGGGAGGCTCAGCGCCCCAGAACACCAGCTGGATATTAATCTCCTGCGGTTCTGCGGGTTCGGTAGCGTCAACCTTGCCGACAGCCTCAGTATTGCCGTCAGCCTCATTATTTGTCAGGGGTTCAGTGTTTGCTGGGGGGGCAGTGTTGCTGTCGCAGGCAGCCAGGCTAAATACCATCAGAACTACCAGCAACATGGAGATGATCCGATTTAAGATAGTGTTTTTCATATGTTCCTCCTCATATTATTTATATTTTGGCGCCGCGCGCCAGAATTACATGGTTTTCAAAACATATTGACTCGGCATCATTTTTATATTTGACTTTTCTTTTTAAATATAATACAACACTCATTATGATTTGTCAATTTTACTTATAAAATCAATTTATATTTTATACATTTGCACAATTTGGAATACTGAATTTGTATAACTCGCCAAATCCTCTGATTTCATTAGCACAGCAGAACGATTGATCTCTTCGCAGACACTGGACGAATCAGCGCTGAACACGACCAGACGCGTTTCCTGCAGCCAAGGATTCCACTTCTGCCACAGAAACTAAGTTGAAGTCATGCTCAATAGAGTGCTTCAGGCAGGAAGCCGCCACGGCAAAATCGATAGCTCTTTGTTCATCGTACCCAGACAGCAGAGCGTAAATGAGCGCACCACCGAAACTGTCGCCTCCACCCACTCGATCCACGATTTGGATCGTATACTTCGTTGAGAAGAAGGCGCTGCCACTGCTATAGAGCATACCGGCCCATTCATTGACAGAAGCTGAATGACTTCCGCGTAGGGTAATGGCAACCTTTTCAAAACCGAAACGATCGGTTAACTGCTGGGCAACACTTATGTAGCCTTCGTGGCTGATCTTTCCGGTGTTGATATCGGAATTGGCCGCTTCAATACCAAATACGTCCTTTGCATCCTCTTCGTTGGCAATGCAAACATCCACATAAGGCATGAGCTTGGACATAACCTCGTTGGCTTTTTCACTGCTCCAGAGCTTCTTACGGAAATTCAGGTCGCAGGAAACCTTCACGCCCAGGTTCTTTGCAGCTTTACATGCATCAAGACAAATCTCCGGCAGTTTACCACCAAGGGCAGGGGTGATGCCGGTAAAGTGGAACCAGTCAGTGTCGTCAAAAATCCGATTCCAATCAAAATCCGAAGGCTCTGCCAAGGCGATTGCGGAACCGGCGCGGTCATAAATGACCTTGGAAGCTCTCTGGGAGGCGCCTTTTTCCACAAAGTAGATACCCAGTCGCTCGCCACCCCGTACTACGTCGCCAGTTTCTACGCCAAAGTGGCGCAGCGCGTTCACTGCGTTCTGGCCGATCTCATGGGCGGGAACCTTGGAAACGAATGCGGCCTGAATGCCGTAATTGGCCAGAGACACCGCCACATTGGCCTCACCGCCGGCATAGGATGCCTCAAATTTTTCTGCCTGTTGAAACCGTAGGTGGGCCTCCGGGTTTAGACGCATCATGATTTCGCCAAAGGTCACAGCTTTCATATCCATTTCCTCCTTACATATTTTAAGCGCATTACCTAAATTTCTTCGCAATGTCCGTCAGTTGCCGGGCAACCTCAGTAATCCTCCAGAACTCTCCGGCATGCACCCATTCTTTATTCGCCAGATTTCCACCGACGCCAGCGCCCAGCACACCCGCCTTCAGATAGTCTTCCAGATTCTTCTCGTTGATGCCGCCAACAGCCAGCATCTTAATGTGGCTCAGTGGAGCGCGAATGGCCTTGATATATGCTGGCCCCATGGTGACTACAGGGAACACCTTCACAAATTCTGCACCTGCCGCATGCGCCGCCTCAATCTCTGTGGGGGTCAAGGCTCCCGGCATGGATAGCATCCCCAGTTCATTGGTGCGGCGAATCACCGCTTCATTCACATTGGGGGAGATAATGAAGCTGCCGCCATTTTCCGCCGTGAGTTCCACCTGACGGGTATTCAGCACGGTGCCAGCGCCCACCAGCATATCTGCACCAAATTCCTTATGAATTGCACCAATGCAGGCAGCAGTATCCGGATCCCCCGCGGAATCTTTTGCGTTGAATGTGATCTCCATCATGCGGATGCCGCCATCATATAGTGCTTTTGCGACATCGATGCATTTTTGAGGTTCTACACCCCGAACGATGGCGATAATTTTTTCTTGCTCAACGATTTTGGCAATTTCTGCTTTAGTCAAATTTATCCCTCCCTTCTATGTTAAAAAAGGTTTACTTCTATCACTTATTATAACTCTCTATTTTTTAAATGTCAATATCTTTTTTATATAACAAATCTCATTATGAGTTGTTCCTCCACTATTGGATAAATATTATAGGAGTATATTGACAAGTCCCGATTTTTCTGCGATAATGTTTATATTGCATTTTATATTTCAAAGCGTTTTTATTTCTGTAATAGCGAGTTTAGGAGTGAATGAGTAAATGATCATCAAAGATATTAATGTGCACAAAATCTCCGCGAAAATCGACAAGCCCTTCAAATTCTCTCAGGGCTGGGTGTACCAGCGAAGCTCCGTCATTGTGGAAGTAATAGGCGAGGACGGCACGAGAGGCTATGGTGAGTCCATGTGCCACGGTCAGCAGTCCCCGCACCTGGCTGCCGCATTTATTGAACATTGTTACAGGAATGAGGTCATCGGAAAGGACAGCCTGGACGTTGAGGTCATTTGGGAAACACTCTACAACAAGTCTCGTCCTTTTGGTCAGCGTGGAATTGCCCTAAATGCACTCAGCGGTCTTGACATTGCCCTCTGGGATTTAAACGGCAAGCAGCTCGGTCAGCCTGTCAGCCGGTTAATTGGTGGCAGATTCCGTGAAAAACTTCTGGCCTATGCCACAGGCTTTTATCGGTATGATGGCGAGAAATATCCCGAAACCGCTGTGGGGGAAGCACTGAAGCTCAAATCTGCCGGCTTTAAGGGAATGAAGCTTAAGTTAGGCTTCACCCCGGACGCTGATATTGAGTATGTCCGTGCAGTGCGTCATGCTATCGGTCACGATATCATGCTGATGGCCGATTTCAATGCTTGCTATTCCCAGGCAGTTGCCCGTCGCATCATCCGGGAGCTGGAACCCGAAAAACTGTATTTCTACGAAGAACCTCTGACACCTGAAGACATGGAAGGCTACCGAGCCATTCGGAACATTTCCTCCTCCTATATTGCCGCTGGCGAAGAGATTTTTGGTAAGTTCCATATGAACGAATGGCTAAGAGCCGGTGCTCTGGATATTTATCAGCCTGACCTGTGTTCCGCAGGTGGTTTTACGGAATGCAAGAAAATGGCCGCTATTGCCCAGGCATATAACTGTGCCGTCATTCCCCATGCCTGGGGCTCCGGTATTGGCCTTGCTGCAGCGCTGCAGTTTGTTGCCAGCTTACCCCCGACCCCTGTATGCGATACGCCTGTCGAGCTCATGCTGGAGTTCGACCAGTCCAGTCATCCCTTCCGTCTAGATCTGATTAATGATGGAATTGTCGTCGAAGATGGGTACATCTACGTGCCTGATAAGCCCGGCATCGGTGTTGATGTCAATCTTGACATATTGGAAAAATATTCAGTAAAATAGAACTGTCCGCAGGGCGTACGATTTGATTATTGAGGAGGAGGCTATTCTGTGAACGCAATATTCTCTCCGGATTCAAAACTGATGGGCGGTCTTTCACTGCTCGCAGATATGATCGTAGTAAATTGCCTGTATTTACTATGCTGTATCCCTATTTTTACAATAGGTGCAGCTCGAGTGGCGCTCTATTGCGTTGGGATGTGCTGGGCAAGAAGAGAAAGTGCCGGAGTGAAGAAGTATATCAGCGTATTTATCTCCAGTATCAAAAGTACGTTCGCCCTTTGGGCAACTGTGTTATTATGCGGTGTTTTTCTGATTGCCGATTGCTACCTGTTTCTGATTGCGGACATTCCTTATGAGAGTATCGGTGTGTGCGCCCTTGTCATACTGACTGTCCTATATCTGTTTGTAGCATCTCAGATTTTCTTACTGGCATCCCAGTTCGATAATTCATTTAAACAAACAATCGCAAATGCTTTCCTTATTTCATTCGCATATCCCATTCGCTCAATTGTACATATCATTCTCCTGGTTTTGCCGGTGGTAGTATTTCTTTTCCTCCCGAAGGTGTTTGTTCATGCCGGATTACTATGGTTCCTTCTCTATTTTTCATTGGAAGTATACTTAGACTCGCTGATTATCCGCCCTGTATACGCACGATTGCAAACACAAAAATCGGAATAATTACCATCCGTTCCAACACCGGTTGATTGCTCACAAGCAGTTTTTTACAATTGCCTTCATTAAAACATTAAGAGCGGGAGAAATCACAGACTTGTGGTATCTCCCACTTAATCATTCTGCTATTATTTTTTGTGTTAACGATACATCTCCCTAATCATATCAAAAAGTGCTGAAAATCATTACATCCGAGTTGGAATTCACTGGCCTTACCTATTATTCCAATTGATATAGCAAACTGCTGTTTCCACCATTCTCGCGATGGCGCTGTTCTGTCTGGATTAGTCCCGCTTTTCGCAGGTCGCTCAACGCTCTGCGTGTAGTTGATTCAGACAGCTTCAGATCTTTGGATATGGTTGGAATCGACGGCCAGCAGATATTTTTCTTTCCTGCCCGATCAGAAAGATATATGTACACAGAGATTGCCCTATGAGGCAAATCCATTCGGTATAGCTCTGTTAGATTCCGCATTTCATATTCCTCCATTTTGGGTGGGACCCTTTGGCCCCACCCTTTATTCATCTTCTGTGTTGATGTTTATCTGTGCAGGCATCGGCTTCGAAGCCGTTTGTACTCTGGGCGGCATAGCTGCCCCCATTGGCATATGGATCATGGGGAATTGGGACAGAATTGACCGTTCCAAGTCCTGCTTCCCCGCATAGTAAACAGGCCGACTTCCTCGATCCGGCATCTCCAAAGGTTTCTGGAATTGGATTCCCCATTCGAAGAACAGCTTCAGCTTGGTTTTCATGGGGTGTGTGCCGGTTTTCATCACCACAAAGCTGCCCTTAGGCATGGATTTCAGTTCGTCCGGAGACATGAGCGGGCGCTCCATCATCTGCAGCGATTGAGAGTCATCATTCTTACCCTTGGTCACCGTACCGGACAGAACGGTTCTGCTGCCCAGGTTCCCGGAGAGCGTATTCGCTGTCTGACTGTTTGGCGCGAAACCGCCAAAAATGGTGTCCTGGCAGTTATCACACATGATCTCGCTGCCCTCCTTACCATAGTTCTTTTCCAGCTGAGCAAGACTCTGGATGATAGGCACCAATGTCAGGCGGCGGGACCGTCCTGCGGAGAACAGAGGCAGGATGTCAAAGGGCGGCATGGTACCCAGCTCATCGCAGAAAAATACTGCCCGGTTGGGCAGCTTACCACCGTGTTCATTTGCCACAGAGAACAACTCACGGGCCAGATTCTGGATCATCAGACTGGCTACGAAATTCTTGGTTGCATCTTCTTCCGGAAGGATCAGAAAGATGGCACATTTTTCTTTGACGAACAGCTCCGCATCGATGCTCCCATCGAAGCAGATAACCTGTTCCAGCTCCGTGTCCAGAAACGCATTCAGCTTGGAAAGCACCGTGGACATGATGGAATTCATACCCTGGTCAGACGCTGTCAATGCAGATCCTGCCAGCCACTTTGCCTTGTGGTCGGCTGGCAGCAGACTCATCAGTTCCTGGAATTGGTTGCCCCCTCGCCGGGAGGAACTCTGCATCAGAAGCTCCTGCACCAGCTTGAACACCGAGGCGATATGCCGCATCTCATACCCGCCTGTTTCCTCTGGGGGCAGGAACTCCGCCAGGAGCAGAACTACCGATGCCAGGAGTCCTTCTGCCGAATCATAGAAGTAGGCGTTCTGACCACGATCAGTACCGTCACCCTCCGGATTGATGATGGTCTTGGCGAGGATCTTCGCGTACTTTTCTGCTTTTGCCTTGGCTCCAATATCCTTGGGATCTTCCCGGTGTTTGTCCATATAGCGGTTGATCAGGGTCAGCAGGTTATTGCCATCTGACCGGGTCGGCTCACGAAGATCCACCACAGATATCCGGTATCCATAGATATCCCTGGCAATAGCACCGTAGTTCCGGGCCAGGTCGCCCTTGGTATCCAGGGCAAGAAAGCTCATCCCGCTGGCGCAGGCATATTCCAGGTTCGGATACAGAAAGTAGGCTGTCTTACCGACACCTGACGCGCCGATCATCATCACATGGATGTCGTCCGAGTCCACCAATGCCGTAGTGGTCCTATTGCCTTTAGATCCCAGAACGATGCCCTGCGGCAGTGACTTTCCATTTGCTGTCGGCTGCTTGCCCTCTCTGGCTGCCTGCCGCCACAGCTCCGGTGTAAATGGCACATGGTGATAGATTCGTTTGATCTCCTGTTGGGTGGCCCATCGGGCGGTACCGTGCTGACCGTTGCCCACAGTCTTATCCTTGATGCTGTTAAGGTTGTGCCGCTGTGAGGAATAGGTCACGAAAAACAGCATCAGAATGATGCCTCCCACGGAGAGGATCAGCATTGGGATTCCTTCCATTATACCTGCCCCTTTCGCCACTTCAGCAGATCCTCGTTCCAGTCCTTATTCTCAGGTGGATAGATCTCATGCCAGATATTCTTTTCGGTCATCTCTCTGGAGATTCTCTGCGCTGCCTGCTGTCCGGGTTTATCATTATCGAAGCAGATGTACACCTTCTTGATGTGGGGGCCATCCTTCAGCATCTGCCACAGAACCTTGTCCGAAACACCGCAGGATGCCGCATAACTCTGGCTTTTCCAGCAGTGCTTGAACATGGAGATAAAGGACAGCATATCGATGGGCGCTTCGAAGAGATACAGCACGTCGCCGCCACCATGCCAGTGGAAGCTGTACTCCGGTTCGCTGCCCGGTGCGTTGCCTTTGAATCCACCCTGAGCTGCGGTGCTTCGCTTGTGGATATGACGGATTTCCTTCTCCTTATCGATCCCCACGAACACGGCATTGTGGTAACGATCACACTCATAAACCAGCCCCCGGTAGGCGAAGGTATCCAGCACCTCCTTGTCGATGCCACGGCGCTGTAACAGGTATCCATATACCCGCCGCATATTCTCATACTTGGCAGGAATCTGCAGCGGCTTCTGTGTGAAAGGTTCTACAGGCTCCCGGATCATGCCCACACCCATAGAAGTCAGTGTCAGCACCGCTTCCCGGTAGTCCAGGTTGTAAAAGCGGCGCACAAAGTCCACCGCATCGCCACCAACCTGCTCATACTGGTGGAACCACAAGTTACCCCGGATGGTCACCTTCTGTCCATGATCCAGCCACATATTCTCCGAGCCGGACCGTTTCACTTCCTCGCCGCACTGCCGCAGGAATGCCGCCAGATCTGTCAGTCTGGCCTGTTCCCGCTGCTGCTCTGTGAAGGGGATGTATGTTCCCATTTTTCCTCCTTGTTCCTGTCTATCCAGCTGCTACCCGGAATCATTTCTCCGAGTGAGGGATAGAGAAATTTTTACTTATCTTGTCTTACATAGGACTTCAAACTTCTTCTATCTGCTGTAAAATCTTCAGGTGGAAAGTTCGAACCGGTGTCATGATGACAGGGAGCTGGTGTCACCGTACAGTTAGACTTCCTCCCTGGCGGCGGCATAGATTTGCAAACGCACTTGCCCCTGTGCCGCCTCTTTCTGCACAATTTTCCGCGGATTATGTGCAGATAAATTGCCCGGTACATACGAGCTTGGGGTTTGCCTCCAGCCTGTCTTACATGGTCATTTCCATTGCGATTTCCTGTGTAACTTCTTCCTCATCCGTCATTACTTCCTGCTCTCCGGGCTGCAGTTCCAGAATATCCTCCACCCGGCAATCCAGAGCAAGGCATATCTTTTCCAGTGTTTCCGTGGTCACATGACCGCATTTACCCATCTTAGTAATGGAGGCAGGACTGATCCCTGCCATCTCGCATAAGTCCTTTTTCTTCAGATCTCTATCGATCAGCAGCTTCCAGAGAGGCTTATAGCTGATTTTCAATGACATTTCCTCCTTTATTAATCCCGGATACCCATTGCCTGCTTCTTTTCTTCGATTTCACGGCGGTGCTTCCGGTCCATCCGGGGCCGCTGGCGCTGACTCTGCTTCTGATCTTGCTCCTGGAAAATCCGCCCAAGCTGGGCAATCAGGGATGCAGTACAGGATGCCACACCCCAGGTATGCTGTTGCTGAATAGTAATCAGCAAATTGGCGGCATACTCATTACCGTGAGCTGCCGACCCCTTCAGATATTCCAGTCCCTTTTCCTGATCCGCACGAACACCGTTTCCGAAATAGTAGATCCTCCCCAGCTGATATTCCGCAAAAGGATTGCCAGCCTCTGCCGCCTGCCGGAAGTAGAGGATGGCTTTTTTGATGTCCTGCCAGCCTTCTTCCTTGAGATAGACCTTGCCGGCAATATAGGATGCAAAGGTGACACCGTTCTCCGCCAGTTCTTCCAGAAGAGGGAGACCTCTGGCGATATCCTTTGGCACCAGCTCGCCCTGACACAGCAGCTTCCCCAGCTGGTACTTGGCAAAGGCATTGTCCTTTTGCGCTGCTTCTTCCAGATATTCCACCGCTTTGGCCGGATCGTAGTCAGGGAATTCTGGCTTCAGATACAGCTTGCCGAGGCCATACAGGGCATCTGCGTTACCTAGCTCTGAAGCCTTCTCGAAGTAGTATCGAGCCCTTTCCAGATCCACCTCTGTACCGGTTCCGGTCATATTCATAGAACCTAGACGGTAGTACAGGCGGTCGTCCGCCACGTTCTCTTCCATGGCCAGGAAGCCCCGACAGGCTTTCCCGGCTCCACATACACGACCCGGTACTGGTTCATTCAAGCTCCCCCCTCTTAGGGTTATCATGGCTCTGCGCCCAGAGGACGGAAAGATGCACCAGCGCGCTGTAACGCTGCTTTTCATCCAGACTGTCCAGAAATGCCGTAATAGAAGCATCCCGTCCAGCGCCGGGGTTCTTCTCTTTCCCGCAGGTACTCTCCCGCCGCACCAGCACACTGTCATCCTCCATGAGCTGGAAGGACACCACATCATCCGGCCGGAAGCCAGCCTTCTGCCGGATTGCCCATGGAATGGTGATTCTGCTTTCTCTGCCGATGATCCTGAACATTTTCATCCCCGGCACCCCTCACAGCAGTCACAGGGACAGTACCGGCTGCCACCGCATGCCTCCTCGTCCACCGCCTGAATGATGATACGTCCCCGGGATACATGCATCTGGACAGTGGAACAGGGTCCAATCCCCACTTCCTCCAGCATGTCCGCCGGGATGGCCATAAGGATAGTCTCTACGAATTCATTGTTCGGTTTTTGCATGGTATAATCCGCTCCTTCAAAATTTGTTCTACCGGGATGGTCTCTCCCAGCAGTTCATTCAGGGACATCTGTAGGGGAACCTCCCGCTCCCGTTCCAGAAGATCATAGTTGCCGATGAGCAGCTCCCCAAACTGCTTACCGGGGGCATACTTCTGCACCATGGGGTGGATGCGCTTGAAGTCCAGGATCTGATAGTCCCTGAACAGATACCGGATTTCCTGACAGTCCACCTGAGAAACCAGCCACTTGCCCTTGCATTTTGCCAGCATATCCCGGAGCAGGACATCCAGTTCCATATCCTCTTTGAAGGGGAACAGCATACAGGTCAGCCCGTCATGCCGGAAGGTATAGGCTTCCTCGAAGCCAGCGCCCTTTTTGAGAATGCCTTCCTGAGCGAGAATCTCATTGATGCCATCCACCCATTCCTGTGGGTCGCCGCCGCAGCCTTGAAGAATCAGGCCTTCCTGATCTCCCATACGTCGGAGCTGACCCGTCGAGATTGTCCGTATACTCACAGCTTCATCTCCTCCATTTTCATTCTCTGCTCCTGAATAATTTCCTGCTGGGTAAGTTTGTGGAAGCTGTCTTCCCCGGGAATGAGAGACAGGCTGCGCCCATTGTCCCAGACAACGCCGAGCTGACCAGAATCATCCACGTACCGCACAGTACCACGGGTTCCGGATTCTACCGGGGAGTATGGGTCATTCATGTTGTTCAGCATAACGCGTGTGCCGGGCGGATAATTCTTTCGGATAGACTCCACCTGCTCACGGCTGGGAAACGGAATATTCATTTGCTTTTTTCCTCCCTATCAGATAATTTCATCAATCGCGTGCGCATACACTCCCCGTCCCCGCCTTGGCACAAAAAACCATGGCTTGGGAACGGACACCCTTCACACAAGGGAGTTTCCGTGCATACAGGCTTTTCTGCGAAACCGGGAGGGCCAGTATGAGAACGGTATTCCGGAACAGTTCTCATAGATTTGGAACTCATTTGATCCTTCACTTTTTACCTCCATATTCCCCGGCGCCTTTTTTTAGACGCTGGTAATTGCCTCTGAAAACAAAAAAGCCGCTCTCCTTGTTACGGGAGAACGGCTGATAATCGGGAGCTGGAAGCAAGCGCCCTTTTTGAAAATGAAAAAAGCCGGGATTCTTATGGCTTCACACCACAAAAATCCCGGCAGGTTTAAAAATGATAACTTTCTGAAAACTCTATACAAAATCAGCGCCCTTTTTCAGATTTCCCCTGAAATCAAAAAAGGCGCTGCTCATACTACGCATGAATCAGGCAAAACCGTTTCCGACCGGCTCCAAAGATGGGAGGAGATCAATGGAAACTCAAAAATTTGTGTTAACATTTTACCCTAAAATTTCAAACATCGCAGGTGCTAAAATGGCAAATAAAAGAGAAATGTTCACTTTTGTCCGAACTTTTTGCGTCCGAGATCAAAAGTGAACATCACTTCTGGAGGTACCGGCCAGATTTGAACTGGCGAATGAAGGTTTTGCAGACCTTTGCCTTACCACTTGGCCACGGTACCATATGAAATAAGGAACGCTGCGCGTTCCTTATCTTTTTCTGGAGCGGGCGACGAGGCTCGAACTCGCTACCTCCACCTTGGCAAGGTGGCGCTCTACCAGATG
>ERZ780168.995-NODE-995-length-32058-cov-69.968565_pt1 | contig 32058 bp, 29 predicted proteins | sample MGYA00510981_ERZ780168 | MGnify/ENA primary metagenome ERZ780168 (study PRJEB29588, sample SAMEA2158769) | human gut metagenome | biome: human gut; feature: human-associated habitat; material: faeces | place: Denmark | collected 2008/2010 ...
CATATCGAACTGGTAGCGCGGTATAAATTCAATTACCTGGGAGAAAACATACTTACCCTGATTCATAATCTTGATGTTTGGAAACAACAAGACTAATAAATCAATTTCAAATCAAAAAATCAATATTCTCTTGTATTTAACTAAATACTAATATTTTAATAACAGCGGTTACGTTTTTACCGCACCACTACTAATGGTGAATTGACCGTCGGTGTAGTCCAAAAAATCCAATGTCCCGGCAATTCCTGATTCTTCGTCGTATATGGCCCATTCGGTGCGATATGGGTTGAGATGATGGTCGCGGGTGAAGAGTTCAAAGAGCCGGAGTGTCTCGTCAGTGACGGGAGTTTCCCCGAGATAGTATTTTTCAATTTTGCTGTGCATCAGTGTGCCGAGTGTGCGGGCGTTTTCGGCTTTTGCTTCCCATTGTGCTCTTAAGTCGCTTTCAGTAATTCCGGATTTTTTAGCGATTCGTGGCGCCCAATAGTCGACATCGAATTTCTCAAAGCATTCTTCAACGAGTGTTGTCACGGATTTGAATGTTAAGCCATTGGCGTGGGTATAAATATGATTGACAGAATCGAATGACAAAAGGTTATCTCTTTCGTGAGAATGCAATGTGTTATAATCTTTATGAGCGGCCATATTTAGCGAATGTTTTCAGGTTGATTTATAATTGGGATGGCAAGATGAACTGAATATAAATGGAGGTCCGTCAGTTAAATTTGGCGGACCTCCATTTATTACGTCGGGTCAGACTAAATCGTCATCATCTTCGAGTATAAGGTCATCGGGAATTTCATCCTCGAGGTCAAACTCTTCGAGGTCTGCGTCGTTGTCCTTTGCTGCCGCTTTGGGTGCTGCCGCCGCTTTTTTCTTGGGACCACGTCCCTTTTCTTCGGCTTCCTTCAAGGCTATCATTATTTTAGCTTCGAGTTCGTCGGCGAGTTCGGGGTTATCATCTATGACGCGTTTGGCAGCATCGCGTCCCTGAGCGAGTTTGGATCCATCGTAGCTGAACCACGAACCGGATTTTTTAATAATATCGTGTTCGACTGCGAGGTCAAGAATTTCGTATGCACGGGAGATGCCTTCGCCAAACATGATGTCGAATTCGCATTTTTTGAATGGAGGTGCAACTTTGTTTTTGACGATTTTTACTTTGGTATGTCGTCCGAGAACGTTGTCTCCGTCTTTAAGAGATGTGCCGGGGCGGATGTCGATACGTACAGATGCGTAAAACTTCAATGCATTACCACCGGTGGTGGTTTCGGCGGGTCCGAACATGGATCCGATGTTGGCACGCAGCTGGTTGATGAAGATACAGGTGGTATTGGTACGGGAAATAGCTCCGGTCAGTTTACGCATGGCCTGCGACATGAGACGTGCCTGGAGTCCCATGTTGCGATCGCCCATCTCACCTTCAATTTCATTTTTAGGTGTCAGTGCAGCAACTGAGTCGACTACAATGAGGTCGACGGCGGCGGAACGTATGAGTTGTTCTACAATTTCGAGCGCCTGCTCGCCGTTGTCGGGCTGTGACATGAGCAATTCGTTGACATCAACACCAAGTTTTTCGGCGTAAAATCTGTCGAATGCATGCTCGGCGTCGATTATGGCTGCTATACCGCCACGTTTCTGTGCTTCGGCAATGGCGTGGATTGCGAGGGTGGTCTTACCTGATGATTCCGGACCGAAGATTTCAATAATGCGGCCCTTGGGATAACCGCCCACGCCGAGAGCGTAGTTCAAGCCGATGGAGCCGGCGGGAATAACTTCAACCTGCTCGACTGCATCGTCGCCCAAACGCATGATTGCTCCGCGGCCGTAGGACTTCTCAATCTGTCCCATCGCAGCTTTCAGTGCGCTGAGTTTGGCCTCCCTATTGTTTGGAATATCCTCTTTTTTTATAGTTTTTTTTGATTTGTCTGTTGCCATATAATAAGTTGTTTACAAAAATATTTTAAAGGAATTATAAGGTGTGGCTATTATGTAGGTGCCTTTTACAAAGTTAGCAAAATTTATTGATTTTACAGGGGTAGTGGAATGAAAAATTTGATGCCCCGTCATATTAAACACGCTTACATCGGCTACCGGGCAATCAAATATCATATTTTTATCCGAGATGCGGTAGCTGACAGTGTGATTATCGGCAATGTTTGTAATGTTTTCCACATCAGTCGGTCTCTCATATTTATTGAGCTGATATGTGGCAAGAAATTCTCCGGGCACGTAAAAATGCAGATGCATGACATTATTGCCGAAGTCAGAGGTCGCCATAAACTGGCGATAAGTATATGAGATTCCGGAACTTTTGATGGTTGATTTTCCAAAAGAAAGAGTCGCAAGATGTGAATAGTTGTCAAAATTTACTGACGGATTGGCTCGTGATATTCCAGAATTTTTATCCCATAGTCCAATTTTAAACTCTGTTGTTCCGTTTTTCTTATCATTTTCAGGGTAGTAGATGTCTCCAACATAAAGAAGTCTGTGCCCGTCATAATTAAACCAATTACAGCCATGTCCAAGTTCATTTATATCATTAATTGTACCATAGCATTGGTTGAAATCAAATTTGAAGGAATAGATGGAAGGGGTCATGCAAAGGTCATCAACAATCATGAAATTTTCATCAATGATGTGGACTGACGGTTTGGTTGTCCATCCAATCCCATTTGGTCTGCTATAGACAGAGGTGACGCCGGACTGCATATGATTAGTATATGTATATTGGAAAATTTGACTATAACCGCTTCCATTGACTGCCGGAATAAAAATTTCAAAATTGCCCAGTACAGGGTTTCCTACTATATGTGGTATGCCAAAATCAGCTATGGGGAAAAAAGAGGAATTGAGCCTATCACTATCAGTGGTTGCCATATATTCACGTATTATATGACCGTTTTTGTCAACAAGATAGAAATAAAATTTAGAATTAGATTCAATTCCGTCCGGGGAAGTATTTAGAAATAGAATAAAATGATCTTCATCGTTACAGTCAACGAGATAAAAGCACAACTCGTCGTCAGTAAACCCATTGGAATAATATTCATCCATTTCCTCTTTGTCAATGGCAATGTCGTCAACGTAATCACCTGATATGGCGTTGAAGCGTTTGATAATAAGATGAGTCTTAGTGTGGTCAGTGTGATTGGCGAGGTAGATGTATTGCTTATCCGCGATTATTGTCTGGTTCCATAAACCTGCTTCGAGGTTATCGGAGCTTAAATCGTGGTAGGCGATTTTATGCAGGTAGTAGGTGTTGTTGTCGATGACAAAAGATGCAGTCTCGGTTTGGGATAATGCTGTCGGGGGAAAGCATGTGGATGCCAATAACAAGAGATGGGGAAGTTTTGCTCTCATGATAATAGATTGAATTGTTGGAGGATAAGTAAATGTTTAAAACGGGTTGTGTGAGTAATTTATATTTTATAAAATCTATTTATATTCACCGTGCACTCATCATAAATATTCTCGCAATTTACTATTGAAGGTGAGATGAAAAACTAAATATATTTTTTTATTATAAATTTGTGTAAAGTTACATTTTAGCGCAAATTTTTCCAAAAAAATGTTGTAAATTTGTCAGTCAAAAATGAATAATGGAGAAGGTACTTCAACATAACGGCGTAAAGATGTTATATACGGTGGAAGGTGAAGGCTCACCTGTCGTAGTAATGCACGGCTGGGGATGCACCCATGATACCGTAAAGATAATCTCGGATATATGCCGGAAATCACATACTGTATACAGTGTGGATTTCCCGGGGTTCGGAGCGTCAACGGAGCCGCCGACGCAGGCTGGCGTATGGGGAGTTGAAGAGTATACGCAGATAATAGAGAAACTTGCAGAAGTCGAGGGTATTGAAAATCCTGTACTGATTGGACATTCTTTCGGCGGACGAGTGGCTATTGTGTATGCTTCAAGAAATAAGGTTGACAAGGTCGTTCTTGTCGATGCTGCCGGTGTGAAGCCGAAACGCAAACTGAAATATTATATAAAAGTATATTCATTTAAGCTGGCCAAGCGATGGTTCACGCTGTTATACGGAAAAGATGGCGGCAAAAAGCGAATAGAGAAGATGCGTAACAAGCGCGGTTCGAGTGATTATGCCAATTCTACTCCGACAATGAAGGGGGTGTTGAGCAAGGTTGTCAATGAGGATTTATGCCATCTGATGCCGAAAATCGAAGCTCCTACATTGCTGATATGGGGTAAAGAAGATACAGCGACACCTCTGAGTGACGCAAAGAAAATGGAAAAACTCATCCCGGATGCAGGTCTTGTCGCGTTTGAGGGATGCGGCCATTACAGTTTCCTTGACAATCGGCCCGGATTTACCGCTGTGCTTGACAATTTTATAAATTAAGACTAAAAAAAGATGCTATCATACGAATTGTTATTCTGGATGTCAATAGTGCTGCTTGTAGTGGCATTGTTGTCGTTGCATTGCAATCTGCGGCGTGATCTGATGATGCTGCAGCAGAATTCTTACATGAACGACCGTTATGTGAGATGGTTCAATCAAAGCGGAGAGAGTACGAATTATATCAGAATAGGAGCGTGCATCGCATTGTTCCTTTGTCTGGTGACTCATATTCCGTTCTGGGCAAGCGGAGGATGCGCGATTCTGATTATGGCATGGATAACAGTCACATTAGCAAAACGTAAATATAAAAAGCCGCTTGTCGTGACGAAAAGAGTAAAACGCCTATATGCAGTAGCGGCTGCGCTTGATGTGGCAATAATAGGATTTGCATGGGTGCTGTCGGGCGCATTGTCGTATGCAGCTGTCGCCGCGGTCGCGCTTAATGTAGTGTCGCCATTGATTGTTATGACGGCCAATATATTGCTTCGACCTGTTGAAAAACGTATCAACAGAAAGTTTTACAATGAGGCTCAGTCCATACTCCGGACAATGCCTGACTTGAAAATAATCGGTGTGACCGGCAGCTACGGAAAGACCAGTACAAAGCATTATCTGAACCGCATCCTCTCGGAAAAATATGATGTGGTGATGACTCCCGGCAATTTCAATACGACTCTCGGTGTAATACGTACCGTCCGTGAAAACCTGAAACCCTATAATGAAGTGTTTATAGTGGAGATGGGTGCGAAACAGCTTGGCGATATCAAAGAAATATGTGACCTTGTGCACCCGTCGATGGGTATTGTGACCGCCGTAGGTGAGCAGCATCTGGAGTCATTCAAGACAATCGAGAATGTACAGCGCACGAAATTTGAACTTGTGGACGCACTTCCGGCCGACGGTCTGGCAATCGTGAACAACGATTTCGATATGGTGGCATCACGCAATGTCGAGAATGTGAAATGCATGCGATATGCAGTGAGCAAGCCGGAGAATGCCGACTATGTCGCCACAATAACGGAGGTCGCCCATGACGGTACCACATTTACCGTCAACGGCGGTGGACGAGAGTATAAATTCCATACCCGCTTAGTAGGAGAATGCAATATATCCAATCTGACGGCTGCTGTCATCGCTGCTCTTGAACTCGGAGTAGAGGAGAGCAAGATAGCTTACGCGATAGAAAAAATCGAGCAGGTGGAGCACCGGTTGAATATGAAACGTACGGCAGGCGGAGTGACAATCATTGATGATGCGTATAACTCCAATCCGACCGGTTCGAAAATGGCTCTTGACGTTCTTTCGGCGATGACCGGAGGGAAACGCATAGTAGTGACTCCCGGAATGGTAGAACTCGGCGACAAACAATTTGAACTTAACAAAGAGCTCGGACGCCATGCCGCCACACGTGCCGATATAATCATCGTGGTAGGACAATATAATAAAGAAGCTCTTGCCGAAGGCCTCACCGAAGGAGGTGTCCAAGAGAATAATGTATATTATGCTTCGACATTTGCCGAAGCCCAGCAGATATTGGCGCAGATATTGAAAAGAGGCGATACCGTGCTCTATGAGAACGATTTGCCTGATACGTTTAAATAATAATGATATGAAAACGAATATTGGAGTATTTTTCGGAGGAAGGTCAACCGAACATGAGATTTCGGTAATATCGGCATCGCAGGCCATGCATGCCATAGACAGAGAGAAATATGACGTAACACCTATATATATTACCAAAGAAGGAAAATGGTATACGGGCGAAGCGCTTTTTGAAGTGAAGAATTACCGTCATATACCGGAACTGCTTGCCAAATGTGAAGAGGTGTACATGCGTCCGGTTTTTGACGACTACAATCTTTATAAAAAGAAAAAGCCGGTATTCGGTTCGGATGTGCTGGCCAAGCTCGATGTTGTGATACCGGTACTTCACGGATCGAATGGCGAGGACGGCATTTTTGAAGGCGTACTCGAAACAATCGGAATACCGTATGCCGGATGCAATACGTTGTCGTCGGCAAACGGTATGGACAAGATAACCATGAAGATGATATTGCAGGCAAATGATGTGCCTGTGGTAGATTATGTATGGTTCACTGACAAGCAGTGGTATAATCAGAAGGATGCCCTTATCAAGAAAATAGAAGATAAGATAGGATATCCGGTTATTGTAAAACCTGCAAATCTCGGCTCGAGTGTAGGTATCGGCCGTGCTGACAACCGTGAAGAGCTTATCGCCAAGATAGAAGATGCTGAGAAATACTCTACTCGACTTATTGTAGAGGACCTTGTGGAGAATCTTCAGGAAATCAACTGCTCGGTACTCGGCGACTGTGACGAATACCGGATGTCGGTGCTCGAGGAGCCTATCAAGAGCGGTGAAATACTCTCATACGAGGATAAATATATGGGCGGCACAAAAGGTGCAAAAGGAATGCAGGCATCCCAGAAACGTATACCCGCTGATCTCCCGGAAAAGGAAACCGAACGAATCAAATATCTGGCAGGGGAGACATTCAGAGTGCTGTCATGTCATGGCGTCAGCCGCGTGGATGTCATAGTTGACGCAAAGACCCGCGATATATATGTAAATGAAATCAATACGATACCCGGTTCGCTGTCGTTCTATTTATGGGAAGCTACCGGCATATCTTTTGACAAACTGATGGATCAACTTGTGTCGCTTGCACTCAAACGCAAACGAGAACAAAAACTGAAAACCGTATCGTATGACCAGAATATCTTCTCGCTGGGCGGCGGAGTAAAAGGAGGGATAAAAAAATAACGAACTATCGTCTCATCACAGATATATAAAAAAGCAATATACAATGAAGAAATTTGCCGAATATAATAAATTCAATCTCTCGGATATAAATAAAGAAGTGCTTGAGAGATGGAATGCCGAAGCTCTTTTCGAAAAGAGCATGGAGGAAAGAGAGGAATGTCCCACATTTGTGTTTTATGAAGGGCCGCCTTCGGCCAACGGCATGCCCGGTATTCATCATGTGATGGCCAGGACTATCAAGGATATATTCTGCAGATACAAGACGATGAAAGGTTTCCATGTGAAGAGAAAAGCCGGATGGGACACACACGGCCTGCCGGTGGAACTTGGCGTGGAAAAGGCTCTCGGTATCACGAAAGAGGATATCGGTAAAAAAATATCTATCGAGGAATATAATAAGGCATGCCGTCGTGAAGTGATGAAATATACCGGCGAGTGGAAAAGCCTTACGAATAAAATGGGATATTGGGTAGATACCGATAATCCTTATATAACATACGATAACAAATACATCGAGACGTTGTGGTGGCTTTTGTCGCAACTCTACAAAAAAGGATTGCTTTACAAAGGCTATACGATTCAGCCATATTCACCGGCTGCCGGTACGGGCCTGAGCTCGCATGAACTTAATCAGCCGGGCTGTTACAGGGATGTAAAGGACACTACCGCGACAGTGCTGTTTGATGTAATCGACGCGCCTGCGGAACTTACCGGCTGGGGGAAGCCATGTTTCGCTGCATGGACCACCACCCCCTGGACATTGCCATCCAACACGGCGTTGTGCGTAGGTCCGCGCTTTGATTATGCCGCTGTAAATACATACAATCCCTACACCGGGGAAAAGATAACGGTAATCATGGCCAAGGACTGTATGCATACCTACTTTAAGCCCGAGGGTGCCGAAGCTGATATGGACGGCTACCGGTCGGGAGATAAGGTAGTGCCTTACCGTGTTGTAAAAGAATGGAAAGGAGCGGAACTCGTAGGCATGAAGTATTGTCAGCTTATGCCCTGGGTGAAACCTTCGGCCAAAATAGATGCCAATGCCGCCGAATTCATTCAAAAATATGCAGCGGAAAATCCCGACAAGTGTTTTGAAGCAGGTGCCGACAGCTTTGTAGAGATGGCAGATTGTGCTTTCCGTGTGATAGCCGGCGATTACGTGACTACTGAGGATGGTACGGGTATCGTGCACATAGCACCCACATTTGGTGCCGATGACGCGAAAGTGGCAAAGGCGGCCGATATTCCGTCGCTGTTCATGATAACTTGCGGTGGCGAGACTCGTCCGATGGTCGACCTTACGGGCAAATATTTCATGCTTGACGAATGTGCTCCCGCTTTTGTGGAAAAATGTGTCAATACTGCACTTTATTCGAAATATGAAGGCCGGTATGTGAAAAATGATTTCGCACCGGAATTCAATGTCAATGGAAAATTTGATAAGGCAGCCGCAGACAAGGCCGAGGATCTCAATATATATCTGAGTCTTGAACTGAAACAGCAGGGAAAAGCGCTTAAGATTGAGAAACATGTACATAATTATCCCCATTGCTGGCGAACCGACAAACCTGTGCTCTATTATCCGCTTGACAGCTGGTTTATCAAATCTACAGCAGTGCGCGACCGCATGATTGCGCTCAATGAGGAAATATTGTGGAAACCGGCTTCGACCGGAAGCGGCCGTTTCGGAAAATGGCTTGAAAATCTTCAGGACTGGAACCTTTCACGTAGCCGTTACTGGGGCACTCCGCTGCCTATATGGCGTACACGCAATTCCGGCAAGGTAGAGGAGAAGTGCATAGATTCCGTCGGCATGCTTTATGAAGAAATAGAAAAAGCTGTAGCTGCAGGCTTGATGGCAAAGAATCCGCTTAAAGAGGCCGGCTTCATCCCCGGTGATTATTCGAAAGCGAACTATGAGAAGATTGATCTGCACCGTCCGTATGTAGACGAGATCGTACTGGTATCGGAGAACGGAGAGCCTATGTACCGTGAGGCGGATTTGATCGACGTATGGTTTGATTCGGGTGCGATGCCTTTTGCCCAGCAGCATTATCCGTTTGAGAATAAAGATATTGTAGATAATGGCGATGTATTCCCCGCTGATTTCATTGCCGAAGGTGTGGACCAGACGCGAGGATGGTTCTTCACTCTCCATGCAATTGCCACGATGGTAAACGATTCGAAATCGTTCAAGGCGGTGATTTCCAATGGTCTTGTTCTCGATAAATTCGGCAACAAAATGTCAAAGCGCCTTGGCAATGCTGTGAATCCGTTTGAAATAATCGAGAAATACGGTTCAGACCCGTTGCGCTGGTATATGATATCGAATTCGTCTCCGTGGGATAACCTGAAATTTGATGAAGCAGGCATAACGGAAGTCGCAAGAAAGCTATTCTCGACGCTTTACAATACTTATTCGTTCCTGTCGCTGTATGCCAACGTCGACGGATTTACGGGAGAAGAACCTATTGTGCCTTTAGAGAAGCGTCCGGAGATTGACCGCTGGATATTGTCCTCACTGAACACGCTGATCAAGACCGTAGACAGCAGTCTTGAGAACTATGAGCCCACAAAGGCTGCACGAGCAATCAGTGATTTTGTCAATGACAACCTCAGCAACTGGTATGTCAGACTTAACAGAAAGCGTTTCTGGGGAGGCGGAATGTCGGAGGACAAACTTTCGGCATATCAGACACTTTACGGGTGCATGAAGACTATCGCGCTGCTGATGGCTCCTATATCACCGTTCTATGCCGACCGTCTTTACCGCGACCTCGTGCATGAGGAAGATGCAATATACTCAGTGCATCTGGCAAAATTCCCAGTGGCCGATGAGAGTGCTATTGACAATGCGCTTGAGGAAAGAATGGCAATCGCCCAGACACTTACAAGCATGGTGCTTTCACTGCGCCGCAAGAGCAATATCAAAGTACGTCAGCCGCTGTCGGCAATAATGATACCTGTAGATGATCCGGAACAGCGTGCCGCTATCGAGGCAATGTCTGATCTGATATTGTCGGAGGTAAATGTCAAGTCAATCAAATATGTAAAGGCGGATGACGGCATTCTGGTGTATAAGGTCAAGCCTGATTTTAAGAAACTTGGTCCGAAGCACGGAAAGAACATGAAGGCTGTGGCCGGTGCTATAGCCGGGCTCAGTCAGAATGAAATTCTGGAATTCCAGTCGAAAGGACAGTTGGAGATTTCTGTGAACGGCGAACCGGTCAAGATTGATCTAGAGGATGTGGAGATATTCTCGGAGGATATTCCCGGCTGGCTTGTCGCTAATGAAGGAAATCTGACACTGGCGCTCGATGTGACCATCTCGGATGAGCTGAGACAGGAAGGTATTGCCAGGGATATCGTGAACCGCATACAGAACCTTCGCAAGAGCAGGGATTATGACATCACTGACCGCATAAAACTGACTGTCGAAGGTGACGAGCAAACAAATGATGCCGTGCTGTGTTTTAAAGAATATATCCAGCGTCAGGTGCTCGCCGACAGTGTTGAAATTGCAAACGGATTGCAGGTGTCGGAAGATGAGATGTTTGATATAGACGGTTTGACTGTGAAAGTGAGAGTGGAACTTGCTAATTGATGTGGCATACAACAGAAGTGTCACTAAATATTCATCAGCAGAAATATTAATACCAAAAAACTACCGATATGAACGAGTCAGAAAAAACAAGATATTCCGACGAGGAGCTCCAGGAATTCAAAGAACTGATATTGTCAAAACTTGACAAAGCGATGAAAGACTATGAGCTGCTTCGTAGCAATGTCAATAATTCAGACGGCAACGATATTTCCGATACGTCTCCCACATTTAAAGTTCTTGAAGAGGGTGCGAGCACATTGGGAAAGGAGGAGGCCGGACGTCTGGCAATGCGCCAGCTGAAGTTTATACAGCATCTGCAGGCTGCGTTGGTGCGTATCGAGAATAAGACGTATGGCATAGACCGTGCGACCGGAAAGCTCATACCCAAGGAACGTCTGCGTGCAGTGCCGCATGCTACTTTGAGCATTGACCAAAAAATAGGCAAAAAGTGAGTACACGGAAAAATGCGATACGGTTGAGTCACTACCAATGGGCATTTATAATAGCACTGTTGGTAGTGGTACTTGACCAGATACTGAAAATATGGGTAAAGACAAGTTTTTATCTTGGAGAGGAACGCGAAATCACTTCATGGTTTAAACTGAGTTTTGTAGAAAATAACGGTATGGCTTTCGGATGGCAGTTCGGAAGCAAATTGTTCCTGACCATATTCAGGATATTATTTGTCGGCGCAATCATCTATTATCTTATAAAACTTAGAAACAGTGCCGGAATGAAATTCGGCTATCTGATATGTGTCGCGCTGGTACTTGCCGGAGCGGTAGGCAATATAATAGACTGTATGTTCTATGGGATTATATTCAATAATCCCATGCCTCCGGAAATTGCCACCATATTTCCTGATGGCGGAGGATATGCTCCATTTTTGCACGGAAGGGTTGTCGACATGCTGTCATTTCCGTTGTTCAGTTTTGACTGGCCGGGTTGGCTGCCGCTTATCGGAGGAAAGCATTTTGAATTTTTCAAACCGATATTCAATCTCGCCGATGCTGCTATTTCGTGCGGTATAATCGCAATATTGCTGTTTTATTCGAAGCAATTGGGATATTCGTTCGCTGAACTGAAACGTCTTCGCCAAAAGGGTAAAAGTAATACGGAACAAGAGGAAAAGTAAAAAACGGATGCTTTGTTTTAAAAAGTCAATTTTCGGATGCATAACGGCTGGGTGTATGACTTTTGGAGTCATAGGTTGCACAAAACTGCCGGACGGCGTACTCGATAAAAAAGAGATGGCTGCGCTTCTGGCGGACATACACAAAGGGGAGAGCGTGGTGGAAATGCAGAGAGGTGTGTATTCCGGAGACTCAATGAAGAAGGTCGTGAAGCAATCAATCCTTTTGAAACACGGTGTCACACAGGCACAACTTGACACATCGTTCGTATGGTACGGCAATCATATCGAGGACTATCTGAGCATCTATGAGGATGTAATAAAACAACTTGAAGAGGAACAGAAGACAGTCAAGGGGAGCAAAAACCAAAGCCCTGTATTCTCGGAAGGAGACTCTATTGACATCTGGCCTTTGTCTCGTACCTATAAGCTGTCGGACAGCAATATATTGCAGAACATAAATTTTGCGATGGAGCGTGACAGTACCTGGAAGAACGGTGACAATTATATATTGCAGTTTAAGCTTGTCAACAACAGGCAACAGGTGCCTCAGGCCAGGGCGGTCATATATGCCGTATATGCCGACGGAAGGGTCGAGTTCCGTCCTTCGTCGACCTTAAACAACTGGGTCAAGGTGCGACTGGTGACTGACTCAACAGTGCAGCCCGTATCACTGGCAGGCTCAATATCATATCAGTTCGAACCAAAAGAGAATGTCTATATCGACAGTGTGTCGCTGGTGCGTACAAGAAACCGCAAGGATACATATTTCGAGAGAAACGGGCAGCGTACGATTGTATTCCCCAAGGCTACGGAGTAATGTTCAGGATGCTAACGACAGAAGTATTGTGGAGGGGTATCAGCGGATGCTCGGTAGTGACGTATGCCGATGGCTATGTAAAGGTAGAGCCGTTTGTGAAAGAGATACATTCCACAATATTTGTTCCGGGTCCTGTCGCTATATTGGATTCGTCCAAATTCGATGAATTCGTAATTGATGATATTGAGATGATGTCATATAATACCGGAGAGGGAGTGGCTAAAAAAAAGCTCGATGATTATCTTAAATCATCGGGCCTTTATTATCGTAATGGCAATGACAGCGATGCCGTATTCCTGAAAATAGGCAGGCCGTGTCAGATTATTCCTATAAGCTGATTTATATCGCTTACTCCGTGTCGGCGGCAATATTCATCAATAAATTCGACAATTTCGACAGTAACTTTAGGGTCGATGAAGTTGGCAGTGCCTACTTCAATAGCAGTGGCCCCTGCAAGGATAAATTCTATGGCATCACGACCGGACATTATTCCACCAAGGCCTATTACCGGGATTTTAACGGCTTTGTGAACCTGCCATACCATTCTTACTGCTACCGGGCGCACGGCTGCTCCTGACAAGCCTCCGGTGTAAGTGGACAGATGCGGGCGCTGACGCTCAATATCAATTGACATTCCCATTAAAGTATTTATCAAAGATACAGCATCGGCACCTTCGCTTTCGGCTGCACGCGCTATCTCGGTGATGTCGGTCACGTTGGGCGACAGTTTTACGATGAGGGTTTTGTCGAATGCTTCACGGACGGCTTTTGTAACTGCGGCAGCTCCGGCTGTTGTTGTACCGAATGCCATTCCTCCGGTCTTCACATTAGGGCAGGAAATGTTGACCTCTATGGCATTGATGCGGGGAAGGACGTTTAGCTTTTCAGCGACTTTTGCATAGTCTTCGACTGCCGAGCCGGATATGTTTACAATAATTTCAGAGGTATATCCCGTAAGACGAGGATATATATGCTCGATGAAATAATCGACTCCTTTGTTCTGAAGCCCTACGGCATTGAGCATTCCGGAGGGGGTTTCAACCATGCGGGGATAGTCATTGCCCTGCCGCGGTTCAAGCGTAGTGCCCTTGACAATAAATCCGCCGAGGCAATCAAGATTGATAAAGTCGGAAAATTCCTCTCCGTATCCGAATGTCCCCGACGCTGTAAGCACCGGATTGCTTAACTGAAGGCTGCCTATCTTTACTCCTAATTGTGCCATAATAATTGATTTATATTAAATACGGGGCCGTCCTTACATACACACAGATTTCCTTCGACAGTCTTTTCCACGCAGCAAAGGCATGCTCCTATACCGCATCCCATTACATTTTCAAGTGAGACTTCACAGAATATATCTTTTTGCTTTGCGATTTTAGCTACGGCTTTCATCATCGGTAACGGTCCGCAGCAATATATACTGCTGAAATCATTTTCAAGAATATTGTTTTGTGTCACCAGACCTTTTTCGCCTGCCGAACCGTCGTCGGTCGAGATATATGTGCGGCCATATTGCGATAATTCATTCTCAAGCAAGATTGCGCCGCGAGTTTTTGCCCCTATGAGGAATGTAGGATTAATGCCTGTCGCTTTAATATAAGCGCCTAACATAAGTAGTGGAGCCACACCTACGCCTCCGCCAATCAAGAGGGGGGAATTTCCGCACCTTGCGGTGCTGAATCCATTGCCGAGGGGCAGTATTATATTGAGTCTCGAACCGACAGGGGAGTGCATTATCGCCCGGCTGCCATTGCCGGCATCCCGTACAAGCAGCCATAGCTGATTTGCTTTATCATCAATAAAACAAATAGAAATCGGACGTCGCAGGAAAGTCGCATTGTCGGGCGTCTTTACCTGTACGAATTGTCCGGGACGGATATCCATATTTTTTAATGCGATATCACAATCAGTCGGTGTCGTGCGCAATAAAATGACATCTGAACTAACCTCGACAGAGTCTGTTATTAAAAAGTCGACCATGTAGTTCTGCGTGGCCTTTGCATCTGTTTTTTCCATATCAATGCAAACTTACAAAAAAATAAGGAAGCCAGCAAAACTGAAATAAAAAAATGGCATGAGAGCCCCGACGAAGAAATTTGACTGAAATTATTATATGCTGTTTTGCTGTCGTTTTTTTGCTGTAAGGAAAAGTGTATTTTGATTTATTAGCAATATTATTTCCACGATACAAAGTTTTTTGCTTATTTTTGTAGATAAATTTAATAATTGAATTTAATGCTAGAATATAATACGCAATTGAAACGTCTTGTGCTGCCAGAATACGGGCGCAATATCCAGAAGATGGTTGACCACTGCATGACAATCGAGGATCGCGATGAACGCACGCGTTGCGCTTACGCAGTAATAACAGCGATGAGCAACCTGATGCAATTGCAGAAAAATAACGATGCCCTCCACAAGTTGTGGGACCATCTCGCCATAATGTCCGACTTCAATCTCGACATAGACTATCCGACTGAAATAATACAGCCCGAAAGCCTTACTACCATACCCGAACCGCTGCATTATCAAGATCGCAATTTCAGCTACCGCCACTATGGAAAATATCTTGAAAGTATGATACATAATGCAGCCAACTATCCCGAAGGGGAAGAACGGGACGCATTGATATTGCTTATCGCCAACCACATGAAGAAGTCGATGCTTGCGGTAAATCCTGATGGTGTAGAGGATGAACGTATATTCCGTGATTTGGCCGAGATGTCGCACGGTGCAATACGTCTCAATCCTGAAACGACAAAACTCCATCAGTTTCAGGAAGCTCCTGTTGCGGCAACCGGTAAAAAGAAGAAAAAGAAAAAATAGCGGAGTTGTCGCTTGGGGCAGCATATTAAAAATTGTAATCATACATTACGTAGAGTAACAACTCGCGTTATAGGAACGTGGACCTTGCAGTACAATCATGATAACCGAAGAGCAGTTAACCGAAATTGGGCGTTTCAATCAGCCTCATGGTATAAAAGGGGAAATCAACGCTATTATATCCGATCCGGCAGAACTTGATGATTTGAGTTGTATAGTATTGGATATTGATGGTATTTTTGTGCCTTTTTTCATCTCTGGAGTAAGGCAACGTGGTGTACAGTCATATCTTATAACAGTCGACGGTATTGACAACGAAAGGAAGGCTATGTCAATTGCCAACAAGACGATATATGCCTTATCGGAAGAAATCGCTGATGACGGTGGCGATGACGAAGACGGATTCTATGCGGAGGATTTTATCGGATATTCTATTTCTTCCAATGACGGGGTGCTCAACGGTACGATTACAGACATTGATGATACTACTGAAAATGTCCTTTTCATTGTGACTGCCGATAACGGAAAGACTCATCTCATACCTGTCGCCGAAGAACTGATTGCCGGAATTAACACAGATACCCGTCATATCACTGTCGAACTTCCTTCAGGACTTTTGGATATATAAGAGATTACATTAAAATCTTTTGATAAACTAACAGATACAATATCATGGACATATACGACGAAAATAAAGCGGTTGAATACATAAACAATGCACTCAGAGAAAAAGGGCTTTCCGTTTATCAGGAGGACGAAATCCTCAATGTCATAGATATGATATGGGATTACTACGAAGAAAACGGACTGCTTGAAATCGACGACGACTTTGAAGCCGATGATGATGAAGATATCTCGGCAGAATTGTGCGATTACATAACCCGTATGCTTAAAAAAGACCACCATGCACAAATTAAGGCTGAAGACATTCCCGTAATTGTTGAAGCGGAAATAGAGTATGAAGATTCGGTCTTATAAACAGAAACACATCAAAATGAAACGCTTTGTCTTATCTTTTGCGGTAGCCATAACCCTTTTCACAGGTGGTGGTATGTCCGCCCAATCATCGCTCATCGAGCAGGAAGCGGCCAACAGTGCCGCTCAGGAATTTGACAACGAATTAAGGTCGCCTATGGTGGGTCCGAAATTGCGTGCCTATGTTCGTGCATACATGAAATCAATCGCTGAGAATCTATATTGTGAAGGATACGATGTAGAGACAATGCGCGAAGGCGAGGTCGTCATTACTGTTATCCCGACAGATAATCTTTTCGCGCCGAATGATACGGTATTAATGCCGACAGCACATAAGACGCTTGAATTTTTCAAACAGTATGCCACACCCGATGACCGTTTCAAAATAGTGGTAGCCGTGCATTCTGACGATACCGGTTCGGAAGATTATCTCTATAATCTGACTGAGCGCCGTACAGTCGCTGTACTCGACTATCTCGAATCTATAGGTTTCAACCCTGACAATATCATCGGATTCCCCAAAGGCAACAGTTCACCGATTGCCGAATCCACATCCCGTGCGAACCGTGCGAAAAACCGTCGCCTTGAAATCTTTATAGTGCCTTCTCAGGAATTGCTTGCGCAGGCGAGACAGTCATCCAAAAAATAAAATTTAAGGTCGCAGTATTGTATTCTTAATGGTGTCGCGGATTTAATGCAGAATCCGGGATATATTAGAGTACAGGGGTACGGATAAATGTAATTGCTTGTGTAATAACTCGGAAAATGAGGTAGGTATATTAGATGCCTGCCAGGGATTCGAGTTGGGATTTTATGTTTTCGAAGTCTTGGTTCAGGTCGAGAGTGCGGTAGTAGATGGTGTTGCCGTCGGCGAATTTTGCCTGATTGTCGGGGACTATTTCTTCCTGTGTTTTGGCGTAAAGCAACATGCCGTCGGTTTTGCCGGTATGGCTGCGGTCATGATTCATCACGTAGGAGAATATCTGATACTGGTTGGCGGAATGGATTTTGAATTTGTCAAATTTCTTAGCCATCGAAGTCGTATAGTATTTGGTGTCGATAATCAGCGTGCGGTCGCCTATGGTGAGAAAGATGTCGGTCTGCATTATCGGCAGTACATTGACTGACGATTCTTCCCGGATGATATTCCATTCAATCTGTCGTGCGCAGGCCTTGAACTCGGGATGATGACGACGGTAATATTCCAACACGAACTTTTAATTCTACACTTTCTTCGTTTGGTGCTAACTTCCATACTTTAATGTTGTCATTACTTGTATTGGCAAGTATAGCGATGATTTTGAAATCGGGATTTAACTCTTGTTCTAAAGCAACATAGGAAAAAAGTTGCTCTATATCGCTCGTTAGATTAAAACGCCTTTTTGTTTCAATAAGAACAGCAACTCTATTTGTTTCATCAACGAAACGAATATCTAATTTATAATGTCCAGATAATGATCTATCCAAAACTTGTTGATAGCTAAATTCTCCGTTCTCGATGTTGGTCACCAAGAAATCTCTACCAACTATTTGAATTATATCTAATCGGTTTATATTCAATGAAATATTAAAACTTCCTAATAGCATCTGAAGGCCGACCAAAGCCTGTGCGTCTATATGGAAGTCTCCAAAGTTAATTTGGGGTCTCGCCGTAAGTCTTGAGGGATCAAGTGGCAAGCCGATTATTACTTTGAGAGATTGGTTCTTCGCTGGGCGAGACACCTAAAAGCGATGAAAGTCATTTACAGAATGAGGACGCTATAATGCAAATTTACTAATAATTTTCGAGACTTTGACAATTGCCACAAAGATTAATATGCGTTTGCAAAAAAATCGCATGCACTTGTTGGGTTATACGTATTGATTAGTCAACTATTTTGTCGAGTATTTAGTCGGGTATTATTTGAGGCGGGAGGTGATGACGGTGATTATTTCGGGGGCGTTTTGGCAGCCGAGGAGGTATTTTTTGTTGTTGGTGAGGGTTATGAGGAAGCAGTCGGAGGCTTTGCCATAGTAGGCGAAGTATTTGCCGATGGAGGGTTCGGTAAAATGACCCCAATAGCCGAAGAATCCGCCGCTTCCGCATATGCGTTTTTCGGCCACGGTCGGAGGACATAGTTCTGCGGTTTTTATTTCGGTGAGGGGAATTTTCTTTGTACGGAGCGTGCGGTTGATATTTAAATATCTGTCGTCCACCGAGATTGAGACCGGCGCATAGAAAAGGGCTAACGAGCAAAAGAGTACTATCACGCCAAACAAGGCCCAGATTGCCCAGCCGATATTTTCATATGCTTGCCAACACAGTATTCCGATTAGTGCTGCAAGTATGATGACGGTAATGATTGTACTGTATGTACTGAATTTTACTTTCTTTTTCATAATATTCATAATATTCATAATATTCATAATATTCATAATATTCATAATAATACGCTTAATTACAGGGCTGTACAATCAATGAACCGGATTATCTGAGTGATTGTCCTCTTTGGCCTGTTTGCTATAACTAAGATAAAATTTTGCGCAACAGGCGGTTATTATAATTGCTGAGCAAAGGTCCCACCAGTCTATTTCATGATGAATCAATCTGATGACACGGTCAATGACAACGGCTATGGATATTAGGCTGAGCACAAGCCAAATATTTCTTTTTGCTTTATTGGATATCATGGCTGGATATTTTTTACGGACAAATTTAATGATTATTTACGATTCGTTGGATACAGGGTATAAATATTTTTTTAAATAGTCATCGTGGACATGATGTAAATCGAGGGCGTCGCAAGACTGCAAAATTCCGGTTTGTAACGTAGGGACGCACGGTCTGCGTGTCCGATAATTCGCTGATAATCAACGCTAGTTTTCCGGACGCACAGACCGTGCGTCCCTACAATTAGAGGTTCTGCAACATCCTCTACGCGTTATTGGCTATGCCATATGTCGGCGTTGTGTACTAAAAAAATCTGAAAATTACTAATAAATTAGTTGTATTACTAAAATATTAGTGATATATTTGTGGCGTAATAAATCCACTACATTATGAAAAAACTATCGGAAAGAGAAGAGGAGATTATGAGTGCGCTTTGGAATAACGGGCCGCTCTTTGTGCGTGAGATTGTTGAAAAGTTGCCTGAGCCGCGGCCGCATTTCAACACGATTGCAACGTTCCTCAAAGGTCTTGAGAGTAAAGGATGGGTAAAAAAAGAGATGGTAGGCAATGCCAACCGCTACTGTGCCATCAAGGATGTGGAACCCTATCGCGAGAATTCGCTTAAGAATATCATCAGCCGTTTTTTCGGAGGTTCGTCGTTAAATCTTGTGTCGACACTGACGCGCAACGAATCAATCTCGGCTGACGAGCTGCGCGAACTTATCGATATGATTGAGAAGAAAAAATAGGCGAAATGGGAGCGATTACGATATATGCATTCTATGTAGCGCTGTTGCTGGCGGTATTCTATCTCGTGTACAAATGGACGCTTGCCTCGGCGACATTTTTCCGTTTCAACCGGATGGTGCTGATGGGATGCTATGCTCTTTCACTGCTCGGTGTGCCGTTTTACGACGCATTGACGGCAATGCCTGATGCCGAAGCCGCGGGAGGTGTCAATTATATTATGGAGGAAATAAGCATGCTTTCCGACACTCCGGCTCCTGAATGGCCCAAGGTTCTGGCTTTGGTCTACGCTGTAGGTGTTGTGGCGGCGACAGTTTTTACCGGGCGTTCCATATTCCGCATAATGCGGGTGATACAGAGAGGGGAGCACACGCAGTGCGACGGCTATACGTTAGTGATTGCCGACAGCGGGTATGCGCCATTCAGTTGGGGACGGTATATAGTGTTGCCGACCTCAGTCGCGGAAACCGATATGCAGTTGATAATCGAGCATGAACGATGTCATTTGCGTCACCACCATTGGATTGATCTTGCCGTGGCGCAGATGATGGTCATATTCAACTGGTTTAATCCGGCGGCATATCTTTTAGCGAAAGAGGTGCAGGATGTACATGAATTTGAAGTCGACAATGATATTGTGGCAATGGGCTATGACGAGAAAAAGTATCAGATGCTGTTGCTGCGCAATGCCGTTGCGGTCGGGGCTCATCGTTTTGTCGACAGCCTGACGCACAGCCGCCTGAAGTCAAGAATTAAAATGATGATGTCGACCGAGAGCCGTGCCTCGCGACGGATATTTGCGGGGATATTGCTTCCTGCGGTGCTCCTTGTCGTAGCCGGGGTCAGAAATTCCGCTTTGGCTGAACCATTAAGTGCGTCGGTATTTGCCCCGCAGTTAAATGAAGTGGGGTACAGCATCGTTCATTCAGCGGACGGCTAGGAGGCGCACGCTATCGCCTATACATACGAAGGAAGTGTCACGAGTGTCAAAATTGACCTGCCGAAAAACACGCCCGCTCCACGCATCTACATAAACGGTCATCTGAGTTCGCGCGCCGCGTTGGGCGCACTTCGCGCCGGCGAGATAGAATTTATCGTCGGTGACAATCTCAACAACCGTTTTATATTGAAAACGAAATAATGCATTAACAACCTTATTGGCAATGTGTTAACTTCCTGCAAGTGCGGGAGGAAGTCATTGCTGTACCCAATCCAAATCAATTTATCATTATGAAATCAGCATTTTCAATCATCGTGTGCGCGCTGTCGGCATTGAGCGCGGCGGCACAGACCGACTCCATCGCCTGCGATTCAATCGCGGCGGCATGGGAGCGCCAGCTTCAGCTTGACGAAGTAGTCGTTGTGGCACGACGTCCGGTCGTCAAGCAACAGGAGGGTAAACTCATATACCTCGTCAAGAACGCCCCGTACAGCAAAGGACTCGACGGACTCACTCTACTCGACCGTATACCGAGGGTAGCGGTCGAAAACGGCTCGGTAAAAGTTGCCGGAAAGGGGAAGGTACGCTATATAATCGACGCATATTGATGGAACTTGATGACGAGGCCATGACAACTCGCCTCCGCGCACTGCAGGCCGACAATATCGAGAAGATAGAGCTTATTTCCACCCCGCCGTCGAGATATGCCGTAGAGCCAAACGCCGTCTATATGTCAATCGTCACGAAGGATGAGACGCTTGGCACGAGAGGGAGCATGTACGGCTCATTGAATTTCAGTGACAAACTGAGCGAATATCTCAGCGGCAGTGTACACCATACGACACGCCGTGTCGAACTGTCGCTTGATGCCAACCTGCACGATCTAAAAGTCGTCAACGATCTTGACGCTGAATACCGCTTTGCTGACCACGTCAGGCTGTCGCGTTCGCGCACTGACTCCCATATCTTCAACACTGGATTTAACGCGCTGTTCCGCTACAAATTCTCATCGGCCATGAGTGCCGGCGTCATCGTCAATTACAAATATGACAATGTCACAGGCAAGAGGGACGGCCATACCGACTATGGAAATTACACGTCAGTATCGCACTCCGACACGAAGGAACGGCCGGTCAACGCTCTGACCGTGACCGGATTTTATGACTGGACTTTCGGTAATAACGGCGAGCAGTTGCAGCTGACCTATAATCTTTTCACCAAACATGATCCAAGCCGCGCAATCGTATCCACACTCTATGACATTACGGACCTCGGTGACGCGGGTATTGCCGAGAACAGCGTCAATGACTATACTTTCCACAGCGGTAAGGTAGATTTCAAACTTCCTTATAAATGGGCGCAGATTGGGACCGGCATCGCATACACCGACATCGACAACTCGTCATCACTGGACCTGAGCGACCGCATCGGGAACGCATGGGTACCAAATACGAATGAGTCAAATGCGTTTGACTATCGAGAACGTATAGGCGCCGCATATCTGTCGACTGCGAGAAGCCTCGGCAGCGGGCTGTGGGGTAAAATCGGATTGCGCTACGAATATACTTGGACCCGAAGCCATCTTCGTAACCACCCTCTCACCAACCGAGACGACTACGGGCGACTGTTCCCGACACTGAATCTGTCATGGAACAAGGATAAAATCGGTTCGTTCAATCTGAGCTACTCGATGGGGATGGGACGCCCTAATTTCTGGGACCTGAATCCGTTCCGCTTCTATCAGGCCGTAGACGATTACGCCTCAGGCAATCCCGACCTCAAGCCGACGCTTTACCATAACGCGGAAATCAACTATTACGGTCTCGGCGGACTATATGCCGTGCTCTATACCTCGTTTGCCGAGGATGCCATTAGCTATGTCCGTCAGTTTGACGCCGACGGAGTCAAGAGCACAATCCCTTATAACTGCCTGTCGACCAATAAAACGGGACTCTACGCCAGCTATCGCCGCAACATATTCCAGTGGTGGGAGATGAACGTCGGGGGAGAGGTGTTTCACAGTCATGCGCACGGCAACAGAGCCGATTTTCAGACGCCGACACTCGATGACTGGTCAGGCAAAATTGAGGTCAGCGGCAACTGGATGCTCAATCAGCAGAAAACGCTTACTTTCAACGCCCGTTTTACGCATTATTTCCCCTGGCATGACAGCCTGGTGGAGTACAAAGCCCTGCAACTACTGAGCCTCACACTACGATATTCACTGCTTGACAACCGATTGAACCTGCGTCTCTCGGCCAATGATATTTTCGGATGGAATAAATCGCGCTCCACGCAGCAATTCCGCGACTTTACTCTCCGTCAGACATTTGACAGCCATCAGTCACAGGTGATATTCGGCATAACGTATAACTTCGGCGGCAACAAAGTGAACCGCGTATGGCGCGACTCAAAAGAATCCCAGTCCTCCAGAACGAGCAAATAGTTCTCAGTAAGTATAGTTAATTTGGTAGCAGGTTGTCAAGGTATTATGCCGTGCAACCTGCTCTCGTTTGTAATATTTTGGCGCATTTTGTTTTTCCCCTTATTGTAATTTTGCATGAGAGGACATTGACAGATTTAATTCAAAATGCTTTGTCAAGAGTAAGATGTCGTTGCAGAGTGCATGTGCCGGGACCGAAAGAGCCGAGTATTAGAGATTATTCGGCTTACGCCTCATCACTTGGCTATAAATCCGGCCGATATGAATGGTTTACGGGAGTGGGGGGCAATGGTGCAAAGGGAGACAATGGGGAATAGAATGGGACGAGCTGTGAAGCTCTCTCATGGGAGTATGTGGAGATGGGAATGGAAGCGGATTTTTATTGGGTTGGTTATGGTCAGAAGGGATAGGTGAGGGTGGTGAGGACGGAGTTGTAGTAGCGGGGGTCGTCGGTTACTTCTGTGCCTATGAAGGGGGGAAGGGTGTAGGTGGCATCGGGGGTGGAAAGCTCGATTTCGGCTACTGTGAGGCCTGTCAGGCGGCCGGCAAATTCGTCGATTTCCCATGTGTGGTTGTCGAATGGGATGTAGTAGCGCGTTTTTTCTATTGTGTTATTCGCTATGTTGCAGCTGTCAATCATCTCGCGGGCGTCGGATACAGGGATTTCGTATTCCCATTCTCCGCGGCAGCAGCCTTTGTTTCGGCTTTTTACTGTCAGGAATGCTCGGGAGTCAATGATACGCAGCCGTACAGTCGCATCGGGGGATGTAGACAGGTATGTCTGGATGATGTGACGGCTGTGTGTCGCCATTGATTTATATGAATCGTCGGTGACAAGATATTTGCGTTCTATTTCCTTTGCCATTGTGCTTAATAATCAAAAGTTATGATTTCTCCGGATGCCAATGTGTTTCTTACGTCAATGATACGCTGGTTGGAGGAGCCACGGAAACTTAATGACAAGTCTCTTTTGTCCTGTTCAAACGGACCGTCGACGATTGCCTCGAGCAACGGCAAGATTGCTTCGATGTCTGGAAGCGATAGTAGCTGCTCATATGTGAATCCGGTATAGAGCCATATCGAGTAGCCGGCCGCATTGATAGCCTGTATGAGAGGAATAATGGCGGGGAGAGAGTAAAGCGGATCGCCGCCGGTCAGGGTTACATTAAATCCGTTTTCTTCGACAATCTGCATTATTTCATCAACGGTCATCGGTGTGCCTTGCGCAAAATCCCATGTGTGCGGATTGTGGCATCCGGGGCAGTGATGACGGCAACCGGACAGGTAGATTGATGTGCGAAGACCCGGGCCATCAACTGATGTTCCCGGCACAATATCCATCACGTGAATTTTAGGTTGGTCCATTATGAGAATATAATCAATGCTTTAATATTCCGCGGTTAAAAACCGCGGCTACTATGTCAAGCTGTCAGATAGTTGCCGCGGTTTAGAAAATTTGAATATTATAACTCCCTCATTATGATTTTATTTGTGGACTACGCGGTCGTTGAGTTCGGCGAGTTTGGCTTTGTTCCAACGGTCGGTGGTTCCTACGAGGTAGCCTGTGATGCGTTGCAGTTTGTCAATGTTCTTTGAGTGACATTTCGGGCATTCGTCAAGGCTGTCCTGCGCGTCCTCGTAGCCGCAGTCCATACAGCGGTTTCGGTTATGGTTGACCGAGCAGTAGCCGATATTGTACTGGTCCATGAGGGCTACGATGTCGTCGATAGCCTTGGGATTGTGAGTTGCGTCGCCGTCAATTTCTACATAGAATATGTGACCACCGCGAGTCAGTTCGTGATATGGAGCCTCGACCTGTGCTTTCTTACGCGGGGAGCAATGGTAATATACAGGCACGTGGTTGGAGTTCGTATAGTATATCTTGTCGGTTATGCCCGGTATCACACCGAATGTCTTGCGGTCTTTGGTCGTGAATTTTCCCGAAAGGCCTTCGGCGGGAGTAGCAAGAACCGAGAAGTTATGACCGTAGCGTTCCGAGAACTCGTTGGCACGGCTACGCATGTGCGAGACTATGCGCAGTCCGAGTTTCTGAGCGTCGTCCGATTCACCATGATGCTTGCCGGTCAATGCCACGAGGCATTCCGCAAGGCCGATGAACCCGATGCCGAGAGTACCCTGGTTGATGACCGATTCGATGGTATCGTTCGGTTTCAGATTTTCGGTGCCGTTCCACAGCCGCGACATAAGGAGCGGGAACTGTTTGACAAGTGCTGTCTTCTGGAAGTCGTATCGGTCATTGAGCTGTCGGGCGGTAATCTCGAGGACTTCGTCAAGTTTTGTGAAGAAGCGTTCGATGCGCTCTTCCGGATTCATAATCTGCATGCACTCGATGGCGATACGCACGATGTTGATTGTTGAGAAGGAGATATTGCCGCGGCCGATTGATGTCTTTTCGCCGTAACGGTTTTCAAACACACGCGTACGGCATCCCATTGTGGCTACTTCGTACTGATAACGACGCGGGTCGTTGGCGTCCCACTTCTCGTGTCGGTTGAACGTGGCGTCGAGATTCACGAAATTGGGGAAGAAGCGGCGGGCTGTCACCTTGCATGCATGCTGATAGAGGTCATAGTTGCGGTCGCCCGGCAGATAGTTGACACCGCGCTTTTTCTTCCATATCTGTATCGGGAAAATCGCAGTTGCACCGTTGCCGACACCTTCATAGGTCGACTGGAGCAGCTCGCGGATGATGCAACGGCCTTCGGCTGAAGTATCGGTGCCGTAGTTGATGGATGAGAACACAACCTGATTGCCGCCGCGCGAATGGATTGTGTTCATATTGTGAATGAATGCCTCCATAGCCTGATGAACGCGGCCTACCGTGCGGTTGATAGCGTGCTGCATGGCACGGTCAGCGCCCTTAAGGCCATCGAGCGGACGTTTTATGAAGTCGTCGATTTCGGCGTTGTAGAGTTGCGAATAATCCTCGCCTGAAAGCTGCTCTATGCATTTTACCTCTTCAATATAAGAGGAACGCACGTAGGGCGCAAGATAGAAGTCGAATGCAGGAATAGCCTGGCCGCCATGCATTTCATTTTGCGCGGTTTCCAATGATATGCAACCGATAATCGAGGCGGTCTCGATACGTTTGGCCGGACGCGATTCACCATGACCGGCTATAAATCCGGACTTGAGTATGCGGTCGAGCGGATGCTGCACGCAGGTGAGACTTTTGGTAGGGTAGTAGTCCTTGTCATGGATGTGGAGATAACCGTTTTTGACAGCATCACGCGCCTCGTCAGAAAGGAGGTAGTCGTCGACAAAAGGTTTGGTTGTCTCGCTCGCAAATTTCATCATCATGCCGGCAGGAGAGTCGGTGTTCATGTTGGCGTTCTCGCGCGTGATATCATTGTTCTTGGCCTCAATAATTTCGAGGAACATGTCGCGAGTCTTAGCCCGTCGTGCGATAGAACGCTTGTCGCGATAAGCGATATATCGTTTGGCAACCTCTTTTCTCGGGCTCTTCATTAGCTCGACTTCCACACGGTCCTGAATTTCCTCCACCGACATCTGTTCTTTACCGGTGACACCGATGCGGTCAGCAATTTTGTGAATCAACGCTTCATCTTCGCCAAGTTCGGTCTGAAGCATGGCTTTGCGGATTGCGGCTTTAATCTTTTCTTCATTATAGCCCACGACGCGACCATCGCGTTTGAGTACGGTTTGTATCATTGATTTTTTATTTTGTTTATGTAATTATACGAGAGAGAAAACGGTAGGGTAAATGTTGTTCAAGGTGTATAGGCTGCATATTGTTTCAGGAGGACACCAAAACACTGCAAATGTATAAAACATATCCGAACGGTGCAACTTTTATAGAGATAATTTTTGAATAATTATTCGTTTTGGAAAACTTTTATAAAACTAATAATCCCCAAGTTGTTGATACTTAGGGATTATTAGCTCTATTTTGGGAAACTTTGCTAATTCTGGTTCTCGATTCTGTTTTCAAAATCGAAAATTATGAGAATTATAAAATTCCGATTTCTTTGAAGCGCTCAATGTCGTGTTTCTTTATCCCGGATTTTTCGAGTGGCTGTCCTTCATTATAATCATTGAGATACATCGGTGCCGGAGCGGTATACGACGGCGATGCTACTGACTGTGCCGCATCGAAATAAGGGGTGTCAATACCGCTTATCTGTAAAAGCGTATGGAAAACGGACTGCGAGGGAGCGACGTACAACTCTTTGTTCCCGATTATAGAACTGCGTATCTGCGGATATGCCGCATCATATTCTTCGGATGTCCATACAATCATAGGCACATGCAGCTGGTAGTATGTCGGGACCGGAGACGCATGGAGAAAACGTCCTCTTTCGTCGTCAAATATATCCTCACCGTGGTCGGAGGTGTAAATCATAACGGCTTTCTTATCAGTGGCGTCGAGGAGCGATATGATGTCATCAAGCACGCTGTCGGTGTAGCGTATGGCGTTATCATACGCATTCAGCAGTTGAGGCCGATGTCGAATATTGGCCTGCGAGGCATCGTCGGGTCTGAAATATGACATTTCTTCGGGATAACGCTCGTTATAATTGAAATGCGAGCCATAGGTGTGGAGTATGATGAAATGCTTTTTACACGGGTTTTTCAACAGATTCTCCCGGAGAAGTCCCACCAGATTCATGTCGTAATGGTCGTCGCCTTCGAGATATTTCACTTCATCGGCTTCTTCCGAGAAATATTGGGTGTAGGAATGGTTTTTTGCCTGATTGGAGAATACCGCGGTGTTATACCCCACCTCCTTGAATGCGGCTATGATGCTTTTGCGATACATTATCGAATCGAAAGAGAGGGGGGTAGTATGTGTCAGCATCATTGGCACGCATTTATGGGTCGTGTTGGATTGCGATATGGCGCGCGGGAATGTTATAAGATTATTCCGTTGTGAAAGCCGTGGATTGGTCGGGCGGTCATAGCCGAAAAGCTCCCAGTTGATGGCGCGTGATGTCTCTCCGATTACAAGCACATATATCTCATCCGGCGTTTTGTCATGTGTGTCTTTTGCGTTATAACGGAAATCGGATGAGGTCTTGTGGTAGTTCGCGCTCTGATACGTACGATGCAGCGCCGTTACTATATTTGACAGAACGTTAAGAGGATAAATATTTCGTGCCGGGTTGAAGTTTGCGGGCACAAGCATAGCGATTGCTGACAGAGTAATTCCCGTTGCGAGCCCGATCAGTCCGTATCGGCGAGACAGTTTCCTGAAACTGTCAGACGTATTAAGTTTGCGCACCGCACTATAAATGCCCCAGCCAATGAGGGGCAAATATATTACAGCGCTTATAAGCATCGGAAGAACGAGATTCTTAAGCAGTTCCCCCGCTTCCGAGCTATTGGTCGTAACGCAGTTGATAAGCATGTCAATAGCAATGATTGACTCGCCGAACAGATACAGGACAACAATCTGAAATCCATTCATCACCATAAAGATAATAAGCCACAATATGGTGACACCGGCGTTTTTACGTGCGCTCATAAGCAGGTAATACAGCGAAAGCGGCACTATGATATTGATAGTTCCGGCAGTAAATGACATCTTCTCCGTAATATTCAGCAGAATATTTGGAACTATCATAAGTAACGGAAAAATGACAGCCAGAATATTTATGTTGTTAAAAAAGTTCCTTATCGATTTACCGAAACGGTTCATTGGTGTTTATTTCTATAAAAAGTTTGTCAACAATAAAATTATATCTGGAAATGGTTTAATATGTTTTTACGATTTCGGGGATTTGATTGTCACGTGCGGATATGCGTATCATGTCAGAATGCTTCGTTTATATTGAATATAATTCCGGATTCGCCTTTTCCAAAGCCGACATCGAGGCGGACGTTGACATTCTTCTTGAACTCCCAGCGATATCCGACACCAAAGTTAGGCAAAATTTCGCGCGAGCGCAAATCTCTGAACGAGGGGAAAACTGTTCCGGCACCCACCCATACAACGGCACTGTTGCGGCGCCAGATATGTTGCCGCAGTTCCAAGGTCGCATCCACGGCATTCTTGTCGCGGTATCTGCCTTCGTAATATCCCCTCATCGTATAGCTTCCTCCGATAAACGGGAGCATGCTCCAGGGGGTATTGCCGTAGGTGAACAATCCGTGCAAATTAACTGCGACAACAGCATCGCGCCAGACGCCGAAGTAGCTGCTGACGGTTATATCCGTACTTGAAAAAGCACTTTTATTAAACAGAAACCGAGGATAAAAACGCTGGATAAAGCCTATGTACCATCCTTTGTGAGGAGCTGTCAGGCAGTCGCGCGTATCATAATAGAAATTTATTCCGGCACCATAATTGAAAGTATGCAGCGGCTCGCCGTTCCATAATGCATAGCTGTCGGCATCCTTAGCGCGCATGTAGTTGAAATGGACAATCGGCCCGAGATAACAGTTCTCAAAAATATGATAGTCGAACGATGCTCTTAATTCGGCATTCAGTTGCAGATATTTTGTCTTGTTGGTGTCGTGCGATGCCGTATCATATCCAATTCCCCAAAAATATGTGGGCATCGAGAAAAACGATATCTTATAATTGCCGCGCCATTTGTCGCCAGGCGTGAAGTGAATGCCGCGGAATCCGATATTGTAATATCCGGTACTTGAAAATACCGTATAAAGTGTGGCGTTGGACTGCGATGTGATGGAATCATTGTCGCCCGAAGTATAGAGCATAGCCCCCAGTATCCCGAGCGAAAGTTTTGTGTCGCTTGAGTAGGCCGGACCGCCGATTAAACTATAGTCGACTTTTTTGTGCTCCGAAGGCTTGTTAGTATCATCGAAATATTTTATTATTCGCCGGATTATGTTCTGCTTTTTAACGATTACACTATCGGGCTGAAACAAAATGTCGGTGGCGGTAATATTGCGCGTCTGCAGTGAGTCGGCCTCAGCCGGCCCGGCATAGACGGAAACGATACATATACATAATAATATTATTATCGAGCAGAAACAGCGCATTGTTAATATATAAAAGATGGTACAAATATACGTATTTATCCTCAATTATTACTAATTTTGCATATATGAAAATGGAAGAATCAACCGATATTATAGCAGAAATTCTATATCGTTCAGGCGTAAAGCATGTAGTTGCCTCTTCGGGGTCGCGTTCGCTGCGCATGGTAAGAGCGGCGGCAGACAATACGGGGTTTTCCATGCACATGGTTGTCGACGAACGTGTGGCGGCATTTTCGGCTCTCGGTATCAGTGACTGTGTATCTCAACCTGTTGCTCTCGTATGTACTTCAGGGTCGGCAATGCTTAATTACGCGCCGGCCATAGCAGAAGCTTACTATCGTGGAATTCCATTGATTGCCATTACGGCCGACCGCCCGATAGATGTAATAGACATTAACGACGGGCAGACAATCCATCAGTATCACGCACTTGACAATATAGTAAAAGCATCGGTTGATATTGACGCCACGACACCCTGCACCAAAGAGGGATTCGATATCATAAACCGTACGATTTCTCTTTCATTATCGCCAAGGAAAGGTCCGGTACATATCAATCTTCATCTCGAAGAGGGGAATGATGCTCTTACTTACAAAAGTATACCCTACGACGGTTTGCCGGTGGCACCTGCGGGCCTATCCATGCCGGACGACACTTTATCGAGCCATATTAAGGAAATCGCGTATAATAAAATACTCGTTTTCCTTGGACAGATGCCACCTGACAGCAATATGGATATGATAGTGGAGCAATTGTTGGCGTGCCCCAATGTCGTGGTGATTGCCGATATTGTGAGCAATTGCCGTGCGGCCGGCGTAATTACCGATATAGAATCCATAATAGGTAAAATCCGGGAGGAATCCGACAGATACCGCCCGCAGACAGTGATAACATTTGGGAAAACCTCGCCGGTGAGCCGCAACCTCAAGGAATGGCTTAGAAGTATTGACGGATACAACCACTGGCGCATCAATGACAGGCAGGAACCTGAAGATACATACCATCACCTGGAGCGGACAATAGTCGCAGATGCGCCGACATTTCTCAAAAGCCTCGTCGACAATATGCCGAAGCACGATGTGCCATCGTATAGAGAGATATGGTTAGACCTATACGATAAGGCACAGGCGGTCAAGACTTCGTTAATGACGTCGGCACAGTGGAGCGACATTACGGCTGTCGGCATGATATTGGAACATTTGCCTGAAAATTACAACATACAATGCTCCAACGGGATGTCGATACGTTATATGTCGCTGACCGGAGTAAAGGGACATAGGCTGTACTGTAACCGGGGCGTTAACGGAATTGACGGTTCTACATCAACCGCTCTTGGATTTTCAAGCGTGGCAGAAACGCCGACCTTGTTAGTTACAGGCGACATGAGTGCAATCTACGATATATCCGCCCTGTTTTCAGGACAGCTTACCCCAAAATTCAAAATGGTTATTCTTGCCAATGAGGGTGGAGAAATATTCAGACTCACAAAAGCTACACGGGATTATGAACGCAGGGAACAGCTGCTTTGCAATATCCCGACAATAAAATGGGAGGATGTTGCCAAATCTGTCGATATGGATTATTTCGAGGCTTCAAACAAGGAGGAGCTTTCAAAGATTATTCCTTCATTTTTCAGTATGACAGGCCGTGCGTCGATGCTGGTCGTACGAACTTCTCCGGGAAATAGTGAAACATACAGAAATATAATTAAAGAAATATATTTTAGTAGATGACAAAATTTAAATTTATGCTGTTAAACATTTAATTTTCAAGTGA
>ERZ780168.1001-NODE-1001-length-31960-cov-60.026548_pt1 | contig 31960 bp, 18 predicted proteins | sample MGYA00510981_ERZ780168 | MGnify/ENA primary metagenome ERZ780168 (study PRJEB29588, sample SAMEA2158769) | human gut metagenome | biome: human gut; feature: human-associated habitat; material: faeces | place: Denmark | collected 2008/2010 ...
GCAGATCCTCCTGCATAAATGCCCGGATATGCGCGGACAGTGCCCGGATATCCTCTACGGTAGCAGACAGCAGTTCCTCTCGTTCTCTCTGTAATGCTGCATCGTCCAGTCCCGTCATATAGGCACTCAGGGAATACAGTCCCTTTGCTGCCGGATTCATAGGCACATCCAGATCGCTGACTGCACCGATGATATACTGGGTCATGGTGCGTTCATCCGCGGTAAATTCTGCGATGGCATCCGCTGCCTTTTCATATATATCGATCGTTCTGCCCAGGTTCGGATCTCTGTAGGAGACAAAATAGCTGTCACCGGATCTGCCGAAGCTGCACATACAGCCGTAGGCGCCACCCTTTACACGGACATTGACCCACAGATATTCATAGCCCAGCATGACCTTCAGCACTCTTAAAGCTCCGGTATATTTTAGTCCGCTCTTGCGGAAATTACCGGCACGACATACATAATTGACCTGTCCGGAGGTTAAGAACCCTTCATTCTTCCGGGAGACCTCCGGAATATAATGTTCTTTTTCCACGGATCCGGTATAGAGTGCAACCTTGAAAGCTTCCACCGGGGCATCCAAAAGTCCCACTGCCTTCTCTTCACCGACGAAATCCACCATAAGATTCTCCGGACGGAAGATCATTTTTAATAACGTCTGTAAGATTTCCACCAGTTCTTCTTTTTTCTCGTCAAAATGTGCTTCCAGGTCGGTGATCAAGCGGTAGAACGGAATGCCGGAGATCTCCTCACTGACAGCTCCGGGAATACTGCCGTAGGACATGGCTCTTCCGGCTGCCACACTGTGTCCGCCGCTCGTCATCTGTGCCTGCATGCGGGACTTGCCCTCCGCCAGGATCTCATAGAGACGCTTGGTGTCCGTGAAATCACTGGTCATGACGATCTCACGCATCAGATCGATGGCATCGGCAATACGATCATAGAACACCTTCGTCTTCAGCTCCAGGGTCAACGTAAATTCATCCGTATCCTGCAATCTGCCATAGACATTGTTCACCGCAGCCATGCCGCCGGTGACCAGGTTCATCTCATTATAGAGATCTCCATACGCATAATGCTCGGTATTCAGCAGTCCAAGACAACCTTTTAAGATGCCGATATACGGGAAATATTTTCCGGGGATCTGATCCAGTTTGAAGATCAGTCGTAAGTAACCGATACCGTTGGTAAACAGATCATGATACAAAAGTGTGGTATCCCCAATACTCCGTACCTCGTTCACCGGGAGATTTGCCTCTTTTTTCATATCTTCCCGCTTCAGCAGAGGAATCTTCTCCAAATCTTCCTTCGCATCCTCGCTCTCCTGGAACTCGGTCAGCTTGCGGAAGGTCTCTTTTACAGCTTCCAGTTCATCCGGACTCATAGCTGCTTTCACCTGTGCCATTTTCCCTCGCTGCTTCTGTTCCTGCTCTTCTAAAAGTCCTGACTTCGGCTGCAGGATCACCACGCTGCGGTGCGTATTATCCAGCAGGTATTTTTGTACCAGTCCCTCAAAATATCCGCTCTTTACTTCCTTTCTAAGCTCCGCAAAGGTATCGTTCGCCTCGATATGAATAAACGGCAGTCTGTCATCATACAGCCAGCTGTCCAGCACCTGTAAGCCATACATCAGTCCCTTGGGATAGGAGCCGAAATCTGCCTCTCTGTATTTGAATTCGTAGTAATTGATACCGGCAAGCAATGCCTTCTCGTCGAAGCCTTCCGCTGCCAGCTTCCCTAGCACTTCTTCCGTTACCTGTAAAAATTCCTGTTCTTTTTCTACGGAAGTGTCCTTCGCCACGACACTGAAATATGGCTGACGGATACCGTTCTCGTAAATGCTGTAAACATCCTTGCCTATGCCGCGGTCTACCAGCGCCTGCTTTAAGGGTGCACCCGGTGCGGAGCACAGCGCATAATCCAGGATCTGAAATGCAATGTAGAGCTTCGGATCCAGGCTGTCACCGACGCAGAAGTTTTGGGACAGATAGGTATTCTCTTCTTCGTCCTCTCCCTCACCGATGGGACAGTCTCTGACGATGCGGCCGGGCTTATCGAAAGCCGGCTCTTCGGTCACTTCGGAATCCACCTTAAGAGCATCGTAAGCAGACAGATAATGTTCGTCGATAAAGGTCAGCTTCTCCGCCATATCCATGTTACCGTAGAGGTAGATATAGCTGTTGGAGGGATGATAGAACTTCCGGTGGAAATCCAGGAACTCTTCATACGTCAGCTCCGGGATCACCTCCGGGTCACCTCCGGACTCACAGCCATAGGTGGTATGAGGATACAGAGAGTTCATGATCTCCCTCTCAAGCACATCATCCGGAGAAGAAAATGCTCCCTTCATCTCGTTGTAGACCACGCCGTTGACCTTCAGTTCTTCCTCGTCACCTTCCAGCTCATAATGCCAGCCTTCCTGCCGGAAAATGGATTCATTTTTATAAATATTCGGGTAAAATACGGCATCCAGATAGACATGCATCAGGTTCTGGAAATCCTTGTCATTACAGCTTGCCACAGGGTATACAGTCTTATCCGGATAGGTCATGGCATTTAAAAAAGTGTTCAAAGAACCTTTTACCAGTTCCACAAAAGGATCCTTCACCGGGAATTCCTTCGAGCCGCATAATACGGAGTGCTCCAGGATATGTGCCACGCCGGTGGAGTCCTTCGGGGTGGTACGGAAACCGATGTAAAATACTTTGTTTTCGTCGTCATTGGATACCAGTGCCACTCTTGCTCCGGTCTTCTTATGACGGCACAGATAAGTCACGCTGTTGATGTCCGGGATCTGCCGTTTCTCTATGATCTCATATGTGGATAAATCTTCTACTCTCATTTTTGTTTCCTCTATTATTCTATCTCAGTTTAATTCTGGCTTAAACGATTTCTTCGTGCTGCGCTCTCTCGAAATCGTAACGCCCATTCGCAATTCGGACTATCGTCCTTCTTGCTCATGTTCGTTTGCTCCCCTCATAGAAAGCCTTCGCTGCCTGCAAGCAGTCGCGTATGCTTTCTATGGGTGAGCTTAATCTATCAGAAGCCTGCCAGTGCCAGCTTGCTCATGGAGATCTCCTGGATCACGACGCCCTTTGCCTCTTTTTCTTCCGGAGTCATGGCGGTCAGTTCCCGGATGTTCAGTTCCTTCGTCACATACCGTTTCTTCCCTCTGCCGAAGATCCCCTTTTTCTCCTCGATGATATTGATCTTTACTCTTGCCTTGATCCGGTCGTAGATCTTGACCAGAAAGCTGTCCGGCTTCAAATAATACAGATGGGTCTCCAGCGTATCCTCGGGATCCACTTCCTTTTCCGCTAAAATATAGCGTTCCACGATCAGGCGGAATTTAAACGCCACCTCATCCTGCTCCAAAAGCTCTGCAAAAGTATATTTTGCACCTATGTAGACTTTTGCCGTGTCCTGCAGGCTGTATTTATAATTCTCATAAACTGTCTTTTGCATTGTTGTCGATATCCTCAATCTTGAAACCGCTCATCCGCACCGCATCCTCGATCATTTTGCGGGACATGCCGGTCTCCTCCATCAGTTCCTCTATGGTCACCTTGCGCTGCAGCTCCTCTGCCAGTTCTCTTGCTTTGTCCGCCACCTTGTTGACCTTGTCTTCCACGCGCTTGTCGATCTTAGAGTTCTCTGTGTGCTCGGCAATGTACTCTTCCATGGCATCCATGATCATCTTGCCAAGCATTCCCTCGACTTCCTCAGGCTTCTCCAGACTGCCTAACATAGTCACTCCGAAGGAAAGCGCAAGATTCCCTTCACCTACCAGATCCTCTAACATGACACCCTGTCCAGCGTAAAGCTTCGCGATCTCCGCCACATCCGCCAGATAGATCTCGATCAGACGCTGCTGGGCGTCGGTCTCCCCCGCCATGGCGGCGATGGAAAATGCCTGTTTCTCTCCATCCGTGTAGGCAGGCAGAGCTGCCACTTCATCCAGATATTCCTGTAAATAATCCTTTTCCTCATCCGTAAGGAATTCGTCGGGATCCATGGGCTGTCCGATACCTATTTTATGTTTTAACAGATAGTCAAATACCATCTGTAATTGTTCACCACTCAAGTCAAGCTCCGCGAAGGCTTCCTTTACCTGCTCTTCACTGATGCAGTTCCCCTGCTCCTTGGCGGTCTTGCGGACCTCCTCTAAGGTCTTGGCAAATAATACTTCTTTGTTCATATAGGGTCTCCTTTATAATAACATCACTATCTCCGCACTTCGCGCATTGCAAATCTTTATTTCACATGTTCGTGCGTAAACAGATGATACTGGCAATATTCGTAGTTGCCGTTACATTTGGAGCAGAAACGGAACTCCAGGCTCGGATCATCCTCTTCCGTCCTGCCACAGATCGCACATTTATGTCTCGTAGCTTTTGCCCGTCCGGCATTTGATTTTTGCTCAAACTGCGCCCTGCGGTGCATCTGCTTCGGCGAGATGCGGCTTCTGTGCATTCTGTAAAAGTATAACACAAAATTAAGTAAAGATGCTATGATCGCAAATCTGGTGAACACACCACCTTTGATCACGTAGTACAGCATTAAGACTGCATCCAGGATTCCCATCCATTTTACCTTCACAGGGATCACGAACATCAAAAGCACCTGCATATCCGGATACGTTGCCGCAAATGCAAGGAAGATCGACAAGTTAATATAATATGTGCTGAAAGCATAAGATCCACTGTAAAAATATGCGGATGCAATTTCCGTAGGCAGACTGCCATACATCAGATACACCACGCCCATACACAGGAAGCTGCCGACTACTGTAAACAGGATTCCCGAGAAAATATAGACATTATACCGGTAGGTTCCCCAGGTGCGCTCCAGGGTGGTTCCCAGGCTATAATAAAAGTACAGCATAATTATCGTAAAAACATCAAAACTGTCAGGAGGCACGATCACCCAGGTCACAAGGCGCCAGATCTGCCCATGCAGGATCCGGTAAGGATCCAGTGTCAGATACCCTAGCAGATTCACACCTGCCGCACTTCCCAGCAGTTCTATTACATATCCCGCCACATAACTTAAGATAAGGATCAGTGTCAGATTCGGGATCGCATATCTGCCGAATTTTTTCTCAAATTTGCTCATAAAGTCATTTCTCCGTTTCTATCTAATTACCCATTCGTTTTTCTCTATCGAGATTGTAACATCCACAGGACAATAAGTAAACCGCACGTTCAAAAGTTTATAGAATTCCTATTTATTTCATTTTTTCTTTACACAATTTTAACGACAGCGTTTTATCTTTGTTCGTTGCATTATGTTTTTTTTTGTCGTATAATGAAAAAAGTTTTGTGAAAGAAAAGTCGCATATATTAAGAAGTAATTCTGTAACTCATCATTGACCTTCTGAGTGGTTACAGCATTTTATCAGGAAGGATGTATCACATGAATTCACAGGAAAAATACGCAACGCTCGGCATAGATATCGGTTCTACCACTGTCAAGATTGCGATTTTAGATGAAAACCACAATATTTTATTTTCCGATTATGAGCGTCACTTCGCCAATATCCGGGAGACTCTGTCCGGTCTCCTTAAGAAAGCCTATGAGCAGCTGGGAGAATTGCAGCTGCACCCCATGATCACAGGCTCCGGCGGACTGACGTTAGCCAATCACTTAGGCGTTCCTTTTACGCAGGAGGTCGTAGCTGTGGCTACTTCCTTGCAGGAGCTGGCACCCAAAACCGACGTAGCCATTGAGCTTGGCGGTGAGGATGCGAAGATCATCTATTTCGAGGGCGGTAACGTTGAGCAGCGTATGAACGGCATCTGCGCCGGCGGTACCGGTTCCTTCATCGACCAGATGGCGAGTCTGATCCAGACGGATGCTTCGGGCTTAAACGAATATGCGAAAAATTATAAATCCCTCTACACCATCGCGGCCCGCTGCGGTGTATTTGCCAAGACCGATATCCAGCCGCTGATCAACGAAGGTGCTACCAAGGAAGACCTGTCCGCTTCTATTTTCCAGGCTGTGGTGAACCAGACCATTTCCGGCCTGGCATGCGGTAAGCCGATCCGCGGTCATGTAGCATTCTTAGGCGGACCGCTTCATTTCCTGTCTGAGTTAAAGGCCGCATTTATCCGTACCCTGAATCTGGATGACGAGCACATCATTGATGTGGACAACTCTCATCTGTTCGCAGCCATCGGCTCCGCACTGAATGCGAAGGAAGATGTCTGCATCAGCCTGTCCGATATGGTGAAAAAGCTGTCCTCCGATATCAAGATGGAATTTGAAGTGGAGCGCATGGAGCCCCTGTTCTCAGACAAGGCTGCGTATCAGGAGTTCGTAGAGCGTCACAGTAAGCATCATGTAACCACCGGTGATCTGCAGTCCTATCAGGGCAAGGCATTCCTTGGTATCGATGCCGGTTCCACCACCACGAAGATTGCACTGGTGGGTGAGGACGGATCCCTGTTATATTCCTTCTACTCCGGCAATGACGGAAGTCCGTTGAAGACGGCGATCCGTTCCCTGAAGGAGATCTACTCTCTCCTGCCCGAGGGTGTGGAGATCGTACGCTCCTGTTCCACCGGTTACGGCGAGGCGCTGATGAAGGCTGCTTTCCTGTTAGATGACGGCGAAGTAGAGACCGTGGCACATTACTATGCCGCTGCTTTCTTCGATCCCAGCGTCGACTGTATCTTAGACATCGGCGGTCAGGACATGAAATGCATCAAGATCAAGAATCAGACCGTAGACAGCGTACAATTAAATGAGGCTTGTTCCTCCGGCTGTGGTTCCTTTATCGAGACCTTTGCGAAATCCCTGAACTACACCGTGCAGGATTTTGCTCAGGCTGCCCTGTTCGCAGAGCATCCCATCGACCTGGGTACCCGTTGTACCGTATTCATGAACTCCAAAGTAAAGCAGGCACAGAAGGAAGGCGCTTCCGTAGCGGATATCTCCGCAGGACTTGCTTACTCCGTTATCAAGAATGCTTTATTTAAGGTGATCAAAGTCTCCGATGCATCAGAGCTTGGTAAAAATATCGTGGTACAGGGCGGTACCTTCTACAACGATGCCGTTCTGCGCAGCTTTGAAAAAATTGCAGGCTGCAAGGCCATCCGTCCCGACATCGCCGGTATCATGGGTGCTTTCGGTGCAGCGCTGATCGCCAGAGAGCATTACGAGGACGGTTATGTGACCACCATGCTGGATTATCAGAAGATCTGCGACCTGCAGTTCGAGACCAGTATGGCAAAATGTAAGGGTTGTACCAACAACTGCCGTCTGACCATCAACAAGTTCTCCGGCGGCCGTCAGTTCATCTCCGGCAACCGTTGCGAACGCGGTATCGGTGGACAGAAGAATGCCCACAATGTACCGAATTTATACGAATATAAATTACATAGATTATTCTCCTATGAATCCCTGGATGTCGACAAGGCTCCCAGAGGTGTGGTAGGTATCCCCAGAGTACTGAATATGTACGAGGACTATCCGTTCTGGTTCACATTTTTCACTGAACTGGGATACCGCGTGGTACTCTCTCCCAGCTCCAACCGCAAGATCTACGAGCTCGGTATTGAGTCTATCCCGAGTGAATCCGAGTGTTACCCGGCCAAGCTGGCGCACGGGCATGTGACCTGGCTGATCCGACAGGGTATTAAGTTCATCTTCTATCCTGCGCTGTTCTATGAGCGTAATGAGTTCGAAGATGCGAACAACCATTACAACTGCCCCATCGTTACTTCTTATTCCGAGAATATCAAGAATAACGTGGAGGAAATCGCCGGCGGTGAGATCACGTTCCGGAATCCGTTCATGTCCTTTAGAGATCTGGGAACGGTAACGGATGCCCTGACGAAGGAATTCACCGAGATTCCCGCTGCTGAGATTGCTGCCGCCTGCGTAAAAGGCTGGCAGGAGTTGGCGAATGCGCGCCATGATATGGAGAAAAAAGGCGAAGAAACGCTGGAATACTTACGTCAGACCGGCAAACGCGGTATCGTGCTGGCAGGCCGTCCTTATCATGTGGACCCGGAAATCAACCACGGTATTCCCGAGCTGATCACCTCCTACGATATGGCAGTGCTTACCGAGGATTCCATCTCCCATCTGGCGAAACCGGAGCGTCCTCTGATCGTATCTGACCAGTGGATGTACCACTCCAGGTTATATGCAGCTGCAAGCTATGTGAAGACGGTAGAGAATCTGGATCTGATCCAGCTGAATTCCTTCGGCTGCGGTCTGGATGCCGTTACCACCGATCAGGTGAACGACATTCTCTCCGGCTCCGACAAGATCTACACCTGTTTAAAGATCGATGAAGTCAACAATCTGGGTGCGGCGCGTATCCGTATCCGTTCCCTGTTGTCCGCGATCCGTGTCCGTGAGAAACTGGGCAAGCACCGCACCATCCGTTCTTCCGCTATTGAGAAGGTACCGTTCACCGAAGAGATGCGTAAGGACTACACCATCATCTGTCCGCAGATGTCCCCGATCCACTTTGAGATCTTACAGCCTGCGTTCAATGCCTGCGGTTACAATTTCGTCGTATTGGACAATGACAACAAGCACTCCGTGGATGTAGGTCTGAAATACGTTAACAACGATGCCTGCTATCCTTCCCTGCTGGTAGTCGGACAGATCATGGAAGCTCTGCTGTCCGGGAAATATGACCTGAACAAGACCGCCATTATCATGAGCCAGACCGGTGGCGGATGCCGTGCGACGAACTATATCGGCTTCATCCGCCGTGCCCTGAAGAAGGCAGACATGGAGCAGATCCCTGTCATCTCCCTGAACCTGGCGGGTATCGAGAGCAATCCCGGCTTCCATCTGAATGCAGATCTTATGCTACGTGCAGCAGTAGGTGCTGAGTTCGGTGATATCTTCATGCGTTGTGTCTACCGGATGCGTCCTTATGAAGCAACTCCTGGTTCCGTGGATGCCCTGCACAGAGAATGGCTTAAGAAGGTACAGGATTTCGTATCTGCGAAGCATATCAGCATAGGCAAGTTCCGCAGAATGTGTACCGAGATCATCCGTGATTTCGATGCGATTCCGGTACTGGATATCAAGAAGCCCCGCGTCGGCGTAGTCGGCGAGATCCTGGTGAAGTTCTCTCCTGCCGGCAATAATCACCTGGTGGAGCTGTTAGAGAGCGAGGGTGCGGAAGCTGTAGTTCCCGACCTGATCGACTTCATGCTGTACTGCTTCTACAACCAGATCTACAAGGCAGAGCACTTAGGCACCAGCAAAAAGACCGCGAAGATCTCTGCACTGGGCATCTGGGCGATCGAGCATATCCTGCGTGGCTCTGCCGTGAAGGCATTTGAAGAAAGTAAGCATTTCGATGCACCCACCAGCATCTACAAGATCGTCTCCTATGCGGAGCCCATCGTATCCATCGGCAACCAGACCGGTGAAGGGTGGTTCTTAACCGGTGAGATGGTCGAGCTGATCAAGGAAGGCGTACCGAACATCGTATGTACCCAGCCCTTCGGCTGCCTGCCGAACCACGTCGTAGGCAAGGGCGTTATCAAAGCCCTGCGGAAGGCTTATCCTTCCTCCAACATCGTGGCCATCGACTACGATCCCGGCGCCAGCGAAGTCAACCAGCTCAACCGCATCAAGCTCATGCTCTCCACCGCCCAGAAGAATCTGAAAAAGGGCGAGGGTGTGGAATAAAGAAACTATTTTTGATATGTGGCGGTGGCTACACCCGCAGCAGGGATTCGCAGGATCCCTGCTGCGGGTGTTTTTGACATCCCAATTATTTTTCACCGATTATTTTTTCTTAACAAATCTCTTTTCAAGCTTCCGTATATCATGCTATAATGTGTTTTAGCATTAAGTAGCCGCCGTCTTGATTTTCTGCATGGTTTCATGCCGCACAAATCATAACACTAATTGCTCGTGCGCAGCGCCTGTGACATCGTCATTTCCGCCTGCATGTAGTAACATCTACGGCACAATACAATATGTGCAGTTCCTTGTTGGTCATTTTCGCTATAAGCTGTTTTTGGGCTGTTTTAGTACAAAATTTCTTATATTTCTTCTTTTTTTGTATCAAATTTGCCTTTTTTATTCAATCTGATACAATCCCCCCTTTTTTCACTTGAAAATCCGTTGTTTTTGTATTTTTTTCCGCTATTTCGCCCTATTTACACCAAAACATTTCGAAAGGAGTTTGCATGATTCAAAATTTAGACGCCCACCTTAACAAATTACAGACACAATGTGACTACCTGCGTCACAAGCTTTCTACTTTTCCGGAAGGAGAATTATCTATTCAAAAAAATGGTTCTTACCACCGCTGGGTTATTAGAAATAAGGAGCAGTCTGTATATTGCTCAAAGTCAAATCGTTCTCTTGCGGAAGTTATGGCTTTAAAGAAATATTACTCTCTTCTACTGTTTGAAACCGAAGAAGAACTTTCACTGCTGAAATCCTATAAGAAAAAGCTTTCTTCCTCTAGCCTCTCTAAGCCACTATCCACTGACTTGTTGGCCGACTCCTCCCCTTATTACCCATTACTGCAAAGCTATTTTGCGAAGGACAAACTTCCTGTGTCTGCGCAGAAATGGTGCGCGGAAAGCTATGAAACCAATTCTTCTCATCCGGAGCATTTGATCCATACTACGCTGGCCGGGCATAAAGTCCGTTCAAAATCAGAAGTCATCATTGCGAATCTACTCTATACCAACCATATTCCCTATCGATATGAAGCGGCGCTGCCGTTAAAAGAATTCACGGCTTATCCGGATTTTACGATTATGCATCCGGTTACGAATAAAATCTTCTACTGGGAGCATTTCGGTATGATGGATAATGCGCCTTATTGTGATACTGCTTGCAATAAGCTGAAAACCTACTGCTATAACGGAATCTTCCCATCCATGCAACTGATCACCACTTATGAGACAAGCAAATGCCCCATTTCCACAGATCAGGTGCAGCAGATCATTACACAATATTTCCTCTAAATCCATAATTCCCTACATGAAAATTCTCTTGACATTGACTAAAGGTAATCAAGAATATTCAAAAAGCCTCACAAGATGTTGCTCCATAGTGAAATGGGCTCCGCGGTGTGATTACTCCGCAACATGATCACTCGCAGCATGATCACTCGCAGCATGATCACTCGCAACATGATCACTCGCAGCATGATCACTCGCAGCATGATCACTCGCAACGTAGTCCATACGGGACGTTTTTACGTATGGGAACACATTTTCTATACAGAAAAAAGGACCGGTTCATCCGGTCCTTCCGATGAAACCACAATATGCTATTATGATGCGTTTGCTCTGCGGCTCTCAATATACTGTTGTAAGACTTCCGTGACTTCCTCCGGTGCCAGACCGGCATCTTCGATGATGTCACTCACCGCTTCCAGTTCCTTGCGCCTCTTCTGTTCAAACATTTCCTCTAACTCACGCTGTTCTGATTCTATGCGAATGTTTAACGCATTGATCAACTCCTGCTTCGCCTGGATCTTTTCCTCCAGGGATTTTCTCTGTCCTCTTGGCATATACTGTGTGCTCCTTTCCTGATGGCAATCCTATGGATCTGCGGATCAAGATTCCTGCCGCGTGATCCGATAAAGCATGACCATTCATCAGGGATCACAGGTTCCGTAGGAACTATCATAATCTATCATGAATGGCCTGATATGTTACAGTATATGGACAAGAATGTAAAAATATACCATGTATCCGGCAATATTATCCTGTTCCGGAATGGTCTCGTGAATCTGTCAGCAAATATCATGCTCCGGAACGGTCTCGCGAATCTATCAATATATTTACTCTCCGGAATAGTCTCGCGAATCTATCTGAATATTCCGGCTTGGATGTTCCTGATGTCTAGTGCTCAAGTAACCGATTAGCAAGTATATAGGATACAAAAAATCTCACCAAGGTAATCCGGTTAACGCTCTGCAAAGCGGTTCTGGACTTGACTCTGGTGCTATTCTTGTAAAAGATAATCAAGCAAAGGTGGTTTCCGTGTCCAGAATGCAGGTTTCCACCACAACGGAATCACGGTTTCTTGACGCAAGAATATTCATCTGTCAATATATATCCTTCTTCGGAATGGTCTTACGAGTCTGTCAGCAGATATCATGCTCCGGAACGGTCTCGCGAAATCGCTCGAATCCTCATTTCAAATTATCCACCGCTGCTTTTAACTTATTCAAGGCAAGTTCCAGCGTAGCTTGGGGGCAGGCGATGTTCACGCGCTGAAAAGCGGCTCCGCTGGGTCCGAACATGGATCCTCCATCCAGCCAAAGTCCTGCCTTGTCCACAATGAACTGATCCAGCTCCTTACCGGTGATTCCCAGTTCACTGCAATCCAGCCATACGAGGTAAGTGCCTTCCGGCTCTACCAGATGAATCTGCGGAAGCTTCTCCTGCAAAAAATCCCGTAAGAAATTCAGATTCTTAAGCAAATAAGCTTTTAACTGATCCAGCCAGTCTTCTCCTGCACGGTAAGCTGCCTCACATGCCACCACTCCTAAGGCATTGGGCTCATCATAGCCGGTTTTGTCAATTTCTGCTTTGAATGCCTTACGCAGATTTTCATTCGGGATAAATATGTTGGAGATCTGTAAGCCAGCCAGGTTAAATGTCTTGCTGGGTGCCGTACAAGTCAAGGTAAACTCCGCAAAACGGGGATCTACGTTGGCGAACACCGTATGCTCGTAACCGGGATAGACAAAATCGTTGTGAATCTCATCACTGACCACGATAACATGATGGCGCAGACAGATCTCTCCCAGCTTCTGCAATTCCTCTACCGTCCACACTCTGCCTACCGGGTTGTGAGGATTGCACAGAATGAAGAGTTTTACATGTTCCTGTTCTATCTTGCGTTCAAAGTCCTGGAAATCAATCTGATATGCCGGACTGACAGTACCAACGTTGTTAATCTGCTGTTCGGAAGCATCATCTGTTGTTACTGGCACTACCGTACGCTCCGTAACCGGATGATATACCAATGTATTATCTACTACTTTTCGGTTATTGTCTCGGATAATATTAGTAAACGGATAATACACCGGATTCTGAATCAGTATCGCATCTCCCGGATCAGTAAATGCCTTCACCGCTGCGCCCAGAGCAAATACCACCCCCGGAGTCTTCACGATCCATTCCCGCTTTGTCTTCCAATTATGCTTCCTCTCCATCCAGTTCATCACAGCATTGTAATAAGCATCCTTCGGCTGGGTATAGCCGTAGATTCCATGTTCTACCGCAGCATGAAGACTTTTCGAGATTTCTTCGGATACCGGGAAATCCATATCCGCCACCCACAGGGGCAGCACATCCGCCGGCTTTCCTCTCTCCACCGCAAAATCATATTTCAGACAATTCGTTCCCTTCCGGTTCGTAATCTTATCAAAATTGTATGTAGTCATACAGCTAACCATACCTTTCTCAAAATCTGCAAATATTCAGGCACTTCCGTCCCATACAGACCATAATCTATATTCATTTACAACATAATCTTTTTCATCAGTCATCCTACGATTTCTTCCGTTTGAAAGCACCCTGCATATCTTATCTCGATGCTTTCCGATGCGTCATTCTGTGGAAATCTTCACCGCAGCTGGCTGAACTACTATGTATACCATGTTACACCCACACTAAGCAAAGGCCTGCTCTAAATCTGCCAGCAGATCATCAATATTTTCAATACCTACTGACATTCTCAAAAGCTTCTCATCCACTCCCAAAGCTTCACGCACCTCTACCGGTACATCTGCATGGGTCTGCTTCATCGGATAGGTCAGAAGACTTTCCACGCCTCCCAGACTCTCCGCAAAGCGGATCAGCTTAACGCTCTCCAAGATTTTAACAGCCTTTTCCGGAGAATTCAACCGGAATGAGATCATTCCGCCGTATCCGCTGCACTGTCTGTCGATCAGAGCCTTATCCGTTCTCGAATCCAGACCGATATAATATACCTTCTCCACTTCCGGTCTCTGTTCCAGCCAGTGTGCAATCGTCAGAGCATTTTTCTGATGCTGCTCCATACGGACTACCAGTGTCTTGATACCTCTGAGTAACAACCAACTGTCAAACGGAGAGAGACAGGCACCTGTCGTCTTATAAATATTGTTCAGCTGCTGGTACAGGGCATCATCCTTTACTACCAGGAATCCGGATAAAGTATCGTTATGGCCTTCCAGATATTTCGTACCGCTGTGCACTACAATATCTGCTCCTAAGGTAAGCGGCTTCTGAAAATACGGGGATAAAAAAGTATTGTCAACGATCAGAATACAGCCATGCTCGTGTGCCAGTTCTGCGATTGCCTGAATATCTGCGACCTTCATCATAGGGTTGGACGGAGTCTCTAAATAAATCGCCTTCGTCTCCGGACGGATCGCTGCCTTCACGGTCTCCACATTTGAAGTATCCACACAATCTACCGATATTCCGTTCTTATGGCTGATCGTGTTCCACAGTCTCAACGTACCGCCATACAGATCATCCGTAGCAATCAGATGATCCCCGGGAGAAAAAATCTCCATCAGTGCAGTGATCGCTGCCATACCGGTAGAAAATGCAAGAGCCTCCGTTCCCTGCTCTAATAAAGCAACCGTCTTCTGCACTTCATCTCTGGTAGGATTACCGCAACGGGAATAATCATATCCTGTGCTCTTACCCAATCCCGGATGAGCATACGCCGCATTCTGATAAATCGGCATACTGATGGCCCCAAACGGATCCCTTCTCTCATTACTTCCCTGGACACATATGGTCTCTGCTGCAAATGCCATCTTTTTCTCCTCCTATGCCTATGTATGATGTCTGGGTCAAAAGCCCCACGGCTTTGATACCACATTTTATATTCCTACTGTTCCAGTAGGTATAGTATATATTTAGCATAGTAAGAAATAAAAGTCAATATCTTTTTACCAATAAAGCTTCATCTGTTCTTCTGCTTCTTCCTTTGATATATTTAATTCCTTGCATAAATTCTGCAAAATATTTTCATATGCAACATTATAACATTTTCCTGTAATGGTATATCCTTGAATGTATCCTTGAATGTAACCTTTTCTCCAATATTGGTCAAACAATTCACACATATTCAGTACACCTTTCTGCTATTTATCAATTCACCAGAATTTTTTCATGCCTTCTATTGCTTCACTCTCAGTAATATTCAAATTTTTTCTAAGTTTCAACATAGTATCATCATAATTTATATTAAATTCCTTACATGTTATAATTATCCCTCTCATTCCTTCTTCTCTTCCTCTTCTCGTATACTGGTCAAACAATTCGCACATGCTTGTCACTTGTCTCCTGCTTAATTTCTTATCCTTTGTTTTCTCATCTTCTATAGCTTCTTTTAAGCCAGTCATGATACTCTCATATACACTCTTCATCGTCTTATCCTCTTTATGCATAGGTACGAAGTTTCCAATACCTTTTACCAATAAAGCTTCATCTGTTCTTCTGCTTCCTTTTCTGAAATATTGAGTTTATTCTTTAATTTCTGCAGCGTATATTCATAGGTAGCATTAAAATCTTTACACATTATAATAATTCCCCTGGAAATTCCTTGCGAAATTCCCCGTCTCGTATACTGGTCAAACAATTCACACATGCTGATCTCATCCTCCTCTGCAATATCTAATCCTTTTAAGATTTCTTCGGTATCATCCACGTTTTTATCCCCGGACAATACCCGTAGCATTTTGATAGTAGCTTCTTTATGAATTACTTTTCGGTCTGAACGATATGCGTTTCCTTCTGCAAGATAATCCAATACAATGCGCATATCGCTATGAAAGCGTTCGCGGATCTCCTTCGGGAGATATCGCATTTCCCACACGTGAAGCTGCATATCATCTACATATTTCCATGTAGTCTCTGCAATCTTGCCTTTGCCACCGTCTATTAACTGTCGCAAATTGTTACTCGCCTTCCACCGTGCCATCCCCCAATATAGCACCAGTTCTATCACCGGATATAATCCGTGATTCTGCTTTTCGTACTGCCTGCGGTATTCTCCGCCAATGTATCCCGCTTTGCGCAGTATCATGCCTTTATCCACTTTCATTTGATTAGCAAACAGATACAAGGCTCTTGGCATTCCGCCTGTCACATGATATTTTGCGACATCTTCCAGTTGATTGTGCAATGTATTCGTGCTGTCTGCATATAGGCTCTCGGTTGCAGCAGTAAGTATCTCCTCGCTGGTCACCACCATGGCTCCCTCATGCAGTAATGCATTCACTATATCCGCCGCTACATCTGCATAACTTTCAAAATTCTTCGTTACAATATCGTTCAGTTCCAATAAATACTCCTTTCCTGCTCATTCCTCTTACATTGTAAAAAGTGAATTTCACGGCGATATGCCTCGAACTGCACACAGGGTGCGATAAAATGATGCCCATATATGATGCTATCCTAATATATGGTATCTTCGAAATCTTATCTATACAGACTTTCTATAGATGAACTTAATATATCACAGAGGTATCCATTCTGCAAGGGAATCCGGCAAAACAAGTGCTGAAAAACTATACAAAAACAGAGCTGTGGAAATTGGTTATTTCTCACAGCTCTGCTTTTTGTGCATTATTACTTTTGAAAAAGTTAATCCAATTCAAACAGCTCCTGGGCGCTGATGGATAACTCAGTTATTCCGTAAGGAGTTACTTTTGATCCATTATCATACACGGTATAGACTCTTGCGTAGATAGTAGATGCCTGCGCTCCTTCGTTCAAAATCGTCCCGGAAGTGTCTGTACTAAACAGTCCCATCTCATCCGAAGAAAATTTCAAGGAATACGTCGCACCATTTGTAATCGGGTAACAATTCATAACTCCATTGCGTTCTATCGGTAAAATTACATTTCCATTGCTATCCGTGATCTTGAGGCCATCCTCTCCATCCGTCTTTAACCGCAATACCTTTCCTGTAATTCCGTCTACACTGATGGCTCCGGATGTATCATCTGCACAGGATTTGTAAAATTCAACGCATAACTGCTGTCCACCTGCCAGAATATTGTAGTCATCTGCCTGGAAGTTGACACTGATGGTTCCGTTATTCTTATCATCCAATACAATATGGTTGACCGGGTCATACAGCATATACACGGATTGGATCTTGCTGCCGCTTTTATCTTTAAAGCTTACGGAAGGCGCAGTCACACCGGCATTATACGCTGCAATCATCGTATTTATAAACAGTTTGATCTCCGATTCCTTACTGGGCTTGGAATGTCCCGCTCCGGAATATGTCACATTTCCCATGGTATAGATATAATAATTATTTACCACATCATTGGGTGTAATGTTATAAATATTAGTATCTTTATAGTTACCGCCAGCCACACCGGAAATACAGTACCACACCACAATATCGTTTTTACCGTCTCCGTTACGATCCAGCTCCATATTCGGCTGTAACCACTGGTAATGCGTATTACTGATCTCCAGCCACTTGTAAGACGTATTATTGATCTCCATCAGATCCTTTGAAGATATCTGATATGGATACTGCGTAATCTGGCCATCATTTACCTGTGTTGCGATCAGAGATTGCCCTGCGTAATCACCCATCAGCAAACTACTGGGATAATTCCAACTAGGATATCCACCATCATATCCAGCCTTTTTCAGCAATGAATTCTCAACCGGGAACTTTACTGACGAACTGCCATTTATCCGCAAATCTTCCAGATAGCTTCTCAGGAAACGAACTACCGTATATTTAGTCACACCTTCCTTTTGCCAGAGCTCATTATCCGAATTCGGTTCCTTGATTTCGTCAAATGTATAGGACTCTAATGTTTTAAGATATTCCTGATCCCTCTTCTGTTCCTCTCCCGTGGAGCTTGCTGCTCTCTGCTGATAATACTCTTTCAATGCTCCATAGCGATCAAGGCCTACGGATGCACGAATGGTCTTATTAAATTCATATCCCCAATACCAGTAGTTTGAATGATAGGTTTCCGCAGTTCCATTATCGTTATACGGGATCACACTTTGAATATTATTGACATATGAAGTAGTATCATGGGTGAACAAAATGCTCTTGCCGGATTCTATGTAGTCTCTGACAGCCCAGCCAACAGCCAGATTCCTCTTAACATTCGCCATAATTTCTGGAGGAATTTCTTTGCTAGGATCATATGCGCCATAGGTATACCCAAACTTATAGGCGTCACCGAAGCCGAGTATCAACATATCATATTGCTGGAACAGATTGTAGGATTCCTGGTATATCTCCTGTATATCAGTATCCGAAGTCCCGCCAATTTTCAGCTTATCATTTATAAGGTAGGTTACAGTCATACTGTCAATGCTCGTGGACGGAATTACCGTTCCATCCCAGTTGACTTGATCCAAGCCTACTACATTCCAGTCAGTTAATCCTTTAATGTACTTGGAAAAATTAGTATCCCCATTCTGTTCGTCATGAAGATTCCAGTTATTATTATTATTAGACAACAACTGTAATACACGGATTGTCTTTTTCCCACTTTGCTGCGGCACAGAGGTATAGCCTGACTTGGCAGTCCTCACCAGTCTGTCCGCATTATCATAAAATACCAGCTTCCATGGGATAACCCCTACATATTCCTCCGGCAGAGCCCGGATCACACGATAGGTCTCTCCGGTACGCAATTCATATCTGCTTCCATTTGCCGTTGCTATCGGATCAACCTTATTCCACTCATCGCCCTTTCTTATATACACAGTAAGACCGCTGACTTCTTCCGATGACGTATATGTCTTACCTTCTACATAATCAGAGCCGGAGAAACGACCGTCAGCATTTTTGTCTACGAACAGTTTACAATCATAGGTAGTACCTGTCTGTGATATTGCAGCATCATTCTGCAGATTAAAAATATATTGCAGCTGATATTTTCCGTCTATCTTCTCCAGAGAGCCACCGTTGCTGGCACCGTTCTGATCAGAATTATATTTCAGTTCCTGCGGATATGCCGCTCCGTAAGTAGTTACCCAGTTGACGGAAAGCTTTGACAGATTCAGATAATTACAAAATACAGATCTACGTGTAGATAATGTGGTTTCTAATTTAGTATCTGCTGTATTATCCATCAGCTGACTCTCTGTAAAAATATTTTTCTGCCAATATAAATACTGACCATTTTCATCTTTCGTCAGAGCGAACTGAACCAGCTTGTAAAAATAAGAATTTTTGTCCAGCGTACCCAGCTTATCTGTTGATGCCACAGGTATATTATCGTCCCCATATTTGATAAACGTATCCGCAATGATCACCGGGTATCCCGCCTCAATGAACTGACGGAATTCCTCATATCGGGTAGAGTTCATATCATTGCCGGGACCGCGATAGACATCTGCACTCTTATTCGTTGAATCATCATCGTTAGTCTTACCGTGATCCAGTGAAGAATCCTGCAGTCTGTGCCTTGCATTATACGTCTCCCTAGCCTGCGTAACATCTTTCGTATCCGTTTCGGTGGCGTAGTTATAGTAGTCTCCTACATGAGAATAGATCAACCCCTTCATCTGTGGATCATTATACACAGTCACACCATTTTCTGTGTTCATCTTGCCGACCCGGGCTCCGAGATAGATCATGTCGTACTGTTCATTCAAGTCCTCGATCTTACCTATAAATTCCGCAGATGACATTTGTGTAATATTGATCTTGGTTACAGATTCCTCATATTTTCCGGTCATCCCCGTCATTTCAAATACTTTTTGGGGGGTTAGCACTGTATTCTCATCATCAAAATCATAGCAGGGTTCCAGATCCAGTACACGGATAGAGGATTTCACCGTGACTCTGTGCATATACCAGTTCAGAATATATCTGGTCACGGATGCCTTGGTAACCTCTTCTTTTAAGAGCTCTGTCTGGGAACTGTCATCCTTCTTAAGCAGGAAATTTTCATACTTGATTTCCTGTAAAACAGCATTATATACCCATGAATTGTCCTTGTTATCCTTGTTGCTTTCCGCAATAATATCAGTCAGGTAATCTGATGACACATAATTTGTTTTCTCATCATTATTCAGATACACATTATCTGCCACAAAGTTTTTCAGTTTTTCCAGGTTAAAGCTTTCCGCAATTGTTTTTTCAATTCCCTGCGCTTTCGCAAAGTCCTGTATCAGCTTATTTACTTTATCTGTACAGGATGTTTCTGAGATTGTGCTTGTTCCAGCGTTCCAATATTTCAATCCTTCCTGCACCAGTGCATTATATACCTCTGCATTGGATACCAGCAGCAAAGTCTTCGCAAGGCGGACCATGGTAGTATTTTGAGCCTTGTTATTACTGTCGTAAAACTTATAATCCATCACTACCGGTACACGAACCGTATTATTCCGATTCTGTGCCATATCAGTGTCATTTTGGATACCAAACGCAAGTCTGGCAACCGCATTTGCCATCTGCCATGCGGCATTCTCCGCGGGAACCGCCGCTGTTGCATCCGGCTGTGCCCCTGTATAATCTCCCTGGCCTGACAGATAGATCATATCGATATCAGACAAAGTTATCCCATAGTCTGTCCCGTTCATTACCAGATCTGCCAGTTCTCCCGGAGTAAGGGTCGTCACACTGATCTGCAGTCTTGCCGCATCTTCCTCCGACAGGTTCAATACATTGGTCTTAAACCATTCCCGGTTATCAAAACCTCCGTTGTATCTGACCGTTCCGATACTATCCTCCTTGGGATTATCGATAAAATCATATGCCTGAGAACTGTCAAATCCTGCATCACCGGCTATTGTCACCTGTGTGCTGCCTTCCTGGGTCATTTTGTAAAGTCCGGTTTCATTGGCCTTATATTTATCCGTCAGGCTCCAGTCTCCGTTTGCTCCGACCACAGCCCTCGATACATAATATTCTCCGGCTTCATTCGTCTCAAATTTAAGAAAATAAGCATCTGCCACAGGAGTGAAGGTATAGGTCTCACCTATTTTTTCCGCCCATAAGGTTGCAGTATTTGCATTTTTGTCTAAAATATATAGGTTCTCATCCATCCCGGCAGCCACAGATACAGGCTGTGCAGTATCATCATCCTCTGCCAGCACAGCAATCCCTGCCGGATCATTTCCACTGGTACTCTGCATAAGTGTTTCCGGATCCGCAGCCTCAGTACCATCATCCTCTACCGTAGCTGCATCACCGCCGGTCACTGTTGCAACTGCCACCGTATCTGCAGTCGTATCAGCTGATTCACCTGCATTGGCTGCAGTGGTATTCTGTGTGCTGCCACCAATCTTCGTACAATCCTTCGGAAGAGAGGATTCCAATACAATTCTTCCAAGATAGCTATAGGAATAATCATCACTGTTTCCCTGTCTCTGCCAGAGTTCCTTATCGCTATAATCTGCAGCTATAAAATTACTTGTATCAATGCTGTCCATTCTGCCATCCGGAATCTTATCATAATAAGACAGAGCATACTTCCCGATAGCATATGCTGAGGAATCGGCGCCATTTTCCGTAATGGTAGCCTGCAGCTGCTTGCTGGAATTCCCGGATATCATGGAGAAAGTAGGGATCACATACTTCTTCACCGGGTCGGTATCACCGACTTCGCTAAAACTGCTGTAACGGTCATAACGGGTTCCATGATAATCCTCACCATCCGTAAGCATACCATACTGTGCATCTTCACTCACATAATTGTAATGACCGCCTTCTCCGCGAAATACAAAATGACCGCGAAGTTCCGCACTCCCGGAGCCGTTCTCCTTCTCTTCATAGTTGCTGAAGGTAAACGCTCCGTCCTGCCCTGACAGTCCCTTCAGAACCCCGGTTCCTGCATCGATCGCAGCCTTCATCTCCGCCATGGCATTCTGACGTTCCTTTGCGGAGACTAATTCAGACAGTTTTCTGCCTTCCGTCACCGGTTCTTCTCCACCGATCAGATATCCTATGGATGCATTCTTCTTATCCGGTACGATCTCCAAAATATGGAATACTTCCCCTGCATTCATGGTATCGGTTACCAGCTTTTCAATTCCGGGAAGCGTTGCTTCCTTTGCCATGGCTTCCATGGAGCCATAGCTTTGGCAGACTCCGGCTGCCAAAGCTATGGTAAGGATACCTGCTATGTACTTTTTGCATTTTTGTTTTCTCAAATGTTTCATTTTGTCTCACCGACTTTAATTATTTTGTTTTTTGGGGACAAGGTATAAATTTCGTTTACTATCAGGCTGTCCAGGATTCCAAAATGAGAGTATCAAGAAATCGTTCTCCATACTTTCATCCGTTATTTTTACTGCAATGCTAGGCTGTGCATCATTTATACCCCAAGTATAAAATTCCGTTCCATTAGTTGATTTTTCTCCCTTGATTTTGCCTTCCAAATTTAATACGTAATATCCAATACCGTCTGTCACATCTGTACCATATTTTGCATTTACCTCATTTGTATTTGTGAATCCATAAAATTTTACATATATGAGAGTATTATGGGTCGGAATCTTAATATCCATTGTATGCTCTCCATTATAAAAGAGGATATCAAATTTAGGAATCAGAATCGTTGTTTCCGCTACTAAGGTTGTTCCGTCCAAAGACCATGCCTGAAGCGTAACATGATATTCCTGATTCATATCAATATAGTATTTTGCCCATACATCTGTTGTCGTACCTTTATGTTCCTGCAAAAGATCAAATGTTCCATGATCCTGATCTCTTGTATCGTTTACAGGATAATCTGCCGGTCTGGTATCGTCAGTTCCTAAATGATTCAAGGGTACCAGTCCGACCATAGGATTACGATAGGTAATATTCTGCCATGGATGTTTACAGCTACTGTATAAATCACTTGGTAAATCTGCGATCTTCCAAAGTACCTTTCCACCATCTTGCGTGTAGTTCTCGATACTACAGGTAATTTTATCGTTTCTGTTCAACACGAACTGACTCGAATTAATATAGGGTGCCCCATCAATAACTGCCGTCTTCAGATCCGGTACAACGATGACGATATCCAATACCACCATCACATCTGCCGAAAGATGTACATTTGCCACGACTCTGACACCCGGATTATTCACATTGTACTGGGTGCCGCATCTCAATGTGGCTGTATACTGGGATTCGTTCGGTCCCTCATTACCGGTGATCGTATATTTGCTCTGTGTAGGATCTTCCGGAATACTCCACTCAATCTTAGGAAAGCCGTGTGCATAATCCGCCCAGGACGGCAGACATTCAATCTGTCCCGTATATCCTACTCTTTTAGAGTTTACATTCGGTTCACCCAGAGTATCCAGATCATACAATGTCAGTGTCTCCGCGATCAGCTTCGCATCATATTTGCCATCAATCACGCTATACGGTAATACATTCACCATTGCGGTATCTTTTATGCTCTTATCGTTACTGAGCATACAGGTCACCTGTAATACTCTGGTTCCCTCTTTTTGATTTCTGCCTACGGTAAGTAAGCCGTTTACGATCTTGGTATCGGCATCTTTGGTCCCAACAATCGCCGCCACATCCCAATCAACAGCCATGCCGGTTACTTCTTCTGTCTTACCGTTTTCCGTCTTGGTGACTGTGCAGGTAAAGGTCTTCTGCTGTCCCTGCATGATATTTTCTGCTTTGGGGCTGATGGAGATGGAATAGTGCACGTTCGTCTTAACATTCACCACCGCCGTTGCCACTTTAGAGGTATCCGCCTTAGAAGTACAGGTTACGATCAGTACACCATCACCCAGCTGTTCGTCCAGAGCCACGGATAATTTGCCATCACTGTCAATGGTGGTGCTACTGCTACATGCGCTTCCGCCAGCCTTGCTGACAGACCAGCTCACGCCCTGTGCCGCCGCTGCCTTGACTGCCGCACTGTCTCCGCTGAACTTATAGGTGAAGGTCTGGGATGCACCGCGGGCTACGTCTGCAGGATTGGGGGCAATGGACAGTCCATCGATCCACACATATCCATCACTCTCTTCGTCAGAGAGGTCATTACGAAGCTTGATGGTCTCGGAGACATTGTAGGACTTATCCTGGTAAGTGAATGTCATCTCCGGTTTTACCTTGCGCTTCTCCAGATCGGTCAGGTCAATATTAAACGCTGTGACATATTCCGCCATCAGGGAAGGCGTTGCCTGGGAAGGATCAGAAGGATCTCCCCATGCCGTGATCTTGCCATCGGCATCTTTTGTATTCGCCGCTTCGTACAGATATAGCTGGTTCGCCGATGCATATTCTGCTCCGGCAGTCTGCCCCTGCCAGCGGACCATATACACATTATCATTATTGCGCAAAAGTAATTCAGAAACAGGCACATTGTCCGCAACGGGATTCCCCGCTTCATCCACTGCCTGTCCGGTAGTCGTGCGGAAGCTGATGCCACGTTCTACATCAATGATCAGGTCAATGAGCTGATTGGCAGTAAGCTGTGCTTCTTCCTGGAGGGTCAGTTCCTTGTTCCCTCTCATGTAAGAATTATTGCCGGCGATCACAAATGCTCCCACGGCTCCTGCAACAATACTCATGATTGCCAGTGATACGATGATTTCTACTAATGTGAAACCCTTTTTACCGATATGCATAGTCAGCCTCCTTACTTAGATTGTTTTAAAATCTTGCCGGTTCTTCCTACCGGAGTGATCTCAATTTCTCTGTTCCCACCACTTACTATCACTTTTTTACAATAAGTCTTATCCGTTCCACCTACACTGTTGGTGTTCTGCTCAAAGGCTCCCGAGGAACGGTTAAATACCAGGAATAGACCAATCTTCTCCGCATCGGTCTTGCTTCCGATATTTACATACGGTGCGCTTCCCTGTATGGTGCCGGCTTTCAGGTCATATTCCGTAGCATCGCCTTCAAAGGTAACCTTAATCGTAATGGCATCATTTCCTACTGTGCGGTCTGACACTAACGTTCCTCCCTGGTAGATCTGTGCCTTATACTCTTTCTGTGTAGCATCATAATACAGTCGGAATTCTACCTGGTTCTGCTCTTTTCCCAAAGTGAGCACCCTGGTCCGTTCCAGGGTAGCTACGATCTCATCCGCACATTTATTTACTTTTCTGCCGGACAGAGAACCAACGGAAATGGAAAACACACCGACCAGAATTGCCATAATGGCAATTACCACGATGAGCTCCACCAGCGAATATCCTCTGTTACTATTGTTTCTGCCAGTTTTCATATACAATCAGATCTCCCAGATTAATATCACTTTCTGAATATACCTTGCTGTCTCCACGCAGGTAACCTTCTCCCCCTCTTAAGAAATCCGTCACATGGTACTCATTACTTCCCGCCTGTGCGGTATATGTCAATACATGTAACACGGCCTCTCTGTCAGGTTGTACCTTCACGTTTTCACCCAAAGTGATATTACCTCCTGCCAGAATCGTGCCATTAAAGTTCTTATTAACAGTCACATTTCCCGTGGCAATGATCAGTCCGTCGAACTTGTCCTGTCCATTTCCCGTATAAATATAATCCCCCTGTATGATCAGGGCTTTATCTTCCGCATCCGGTTCACCGAAATATCTTGCATCCGCTCTCTGCTGGGGTGTCAATGTTGTGTCTGCATTCAGAACGCTCTCATACTCCACAATCTTGCCATCATCCACCAGATTTTTGAAAATTGTTCTTTCTTTTTCTGCGGAAGACAGCTGTTCATAGACATCCAGCATTTTCTTGCACAGAGCCTGGAACTTTGTCCGGTCGGCAGCGAGCAGAGACTGATATCCGTCGTTAACCTTGTCACTGGTCAGAGTCGCACTGCGAAGTGTCCTGCCGTCATCCGATGTCTGTACGACATTGCCTGCCAGGTGCATGATATAAGCTCCCGCAGCCTCATCACGGATCTGAATATCATTCGTATACAGATTTGCATAAGCATCCATGGTAGACTTATTGACATTGTAATAATCCTGAAAATAATTGTTCGCCTGTTGTCTTGCGATATCAGAATCTTTATCAAATGCCACATAAAAATATACCAGCGTGATCTTACTGTTGATACGTTTATAGTAAGTTCTGATGTGATTCTCATCAATTCCATAATATGCCAGATCATGTCCGCCCAGTTCACGGCAGGCTACATTGACGGCAACCTTCGTAACACCCTCTTTGTCAATATAATCCCGGTATTGTTCCAGCGTCATCGGATTCGACGCCTGGCCTAACACGCTTTTACCGTCTTTAATGCCGATACATGCCGGCGGTACCAGATACGCCAGCTGATCACTCTTGACAGCAATGGACTGCCCCATAAGTACATCCTGTTTATTCGCTGCATCATTATGATAGATGTCTGTATTGGTCAGCTGATCATCTGTCTTGCTTAAAGCAATATAGGTATTGCCTGCCAGAGAAAGGTTTTTCAGCTTACTGAGATCCAGTTCTGTCTCTTTACCATTCACTACGATCGCACTGCTGTCACTGTCACCCTGACCACTGCCGAAGCCTACATACTTTCCGATATACTCTTCTCCATCTAAAGTGCCTGCGCGGAATACATTTTTTTCTCCGGAAAGAGTCAGATCACCGGATACATAGATATCGTTGCCGGCGAAATCAACAGTACTGTTTCCACTATTAATACCACCATGCATGAGAATCGTTCCCGCCCATAGTTCTCCGTATTTGTCTGTGGACAGATCAGCTCCCTGGCCTACATAAAGCTCTTCTGCCACTACCATCCGCTTACCGGCGTTCGCCTGAGCATCACTTACTTCCTTCAGTGCCAGACTGACATTATAGCCTTCCCCTGCGACCTTGCTGCCCACGATCATCTTTTTTGCATAAAAGCTACCTGCAATTTCATTATTACTGATATTATTTACGTTTGCAGGAAGCACCTGTAAGGTATCATTTGCGATCAATGAAAAAGATGTTAATGCCGGCAGGGATACGGACTGGGCAAATTCCATATCCGGCATTTTCACACGCAGATCTGTCCTGATCACAGACACATAGCCGGATGCATCGGTGTAGGTCACCTTCAGGTTACGATATGTCAGACCGTCCGTATATAATTTCGTATTGCCATGGGGAATGTCATCCAGTAGAATTCCCGGATCATACACTACATTTCCATCTGTATCAAAGGTATATGTATGCATATCTCCGCCGACTCTGCCGCCGACTATTTTCCCGTCCTTATTGCGGTACACACAATAATCAATTGTGTTACCATCGGATACTTCATACGTTACTGTAAGTATCGTATTCTCTGCCATATCATCTGACAGATATCCGAACATTACCACCGGATTGTACACATCCTGCACCATAGATCCGGATCCCTGCTTTATTCCATAATATTGCTGCATTTGGGATAAAAATCCATAACGCAGATTTAACATTTTTTCTTCCATGCTGGCAGAATCATAATTCAGAAGGATATTCTGATATGCTTCTCCGATAGATTCGGACACTCTGCTCTGCATTCCCACGCGGATCTCATCCAGCACTGTCTCTGCCGAATAGAAGTTATCTTTTGCTTTCAGGTTATTTACTTTCATCTGATAGTTCAGTAACGACATATACATCAAAACACTGGCTAAAATGCCGATAAAGGCCATAGCCATAATCACTACGATCATGGCCGAGCCGTTATTTTTCTGTTCCTTATAACGATGCGCTAAATGTCTGAACTTCTTACTCATATCTATGTTCCTTCCGGTATGGAAATGTACTATTGAACTACAGTACCATCCATTGTGATCAGCGGATTGCCACTGTCTTTCATTCCCTGTTCATATACCTTTACTCTGATATCATATATATGATTTTTCTGTACTTTCGGAGTCAATGTGTCTGCTGACAGAATGGTCAGTACCTTTGCCCCATCAGAGCCTGCCGGCTGGTACTCTGTCTGATTTTCTTGGCGATATGCCTCCCCGGATCTGGTATGTCCGGAGAGACTTAAATTAACAAAAGTATACTTGATATTGCTATCCGGCAGCAGATTGGTCCGTAATCTGCATGCTGCAGTACCTTCCGATGTGATCCAGTCCGGATGGCTCTCCTTCAATATATACTCTGCACCATAATTCATTTTACGGGCATTCCAGTTGGCGAAACTCTTCTGCATCTCCGTCTCCCTGGCTGCTGATAATTCCTGCTTTGCCAGGAATACATTGGTCTGCACATTATCCGGATTATTTACGATCACGGTATCTACGATTCTCGGTGTAACGGCTGTTTCATACCGGGGCTGCATACAGATAATGATATTCGCCAGCTGGGACAATTTCTTATCCTCATCTGTCAGGCTGACACCGGTATCTGCCTTTGCCTTTAATTCTGCCGCTCTCTTACGCACACTCTCCTCATTGGAGAAAATGATGGCATCGTTTCCGGTCTGCGGATAGTCTCCATATGCAGGGCCCTCCAACAGACTCGTATCGCAATGGTACTGTGATCTGGCAGTCACCAAATAAACATCCGTCTCCAGTTCTCCCGCACTACCGAGATCCAGTTTCACACGACTGCTGTCAATGGTAATCTCTATGGTCTTAGTCACATGTTCTGCCAGGGCGACGGCAAGCTGTGTAATCTGCTCTTCGGTCATTCCTTCGATGTTTCGTCCACTGTGCTGGAGAAAATACTGATATGCTTCTCTTGATGCATCTTCTGATTCGGTATACACTGCATTCAGACTGCCTGACAGATTCTGAATGTCTATCTGTTTTTTCTCATTTACGGCAACATATTGTGACACCGAGGGATCCAGCTCCACTACCACATCATAAGTACCGGATGTCGTAGATTTATCATCCTGCTTGCTGAACAGCCATTTACCGTTTTCATCCTCCTGCGCCGTAAATCCAGCATCCTGATACTGCTTTGCCATCTCCTCAATGGAGTCCGCCTCGAAATCCTCCATGACATCTTCCGCGATAGCGGTTGCATGCATGGTATTTCTCGCCTTGGCACTGGTATGGGCGGATGTCACAAAACTGTGCAACAGAGGAACCACGATAATCGCCAGGATTACAATTGCAATCAACAGCTCCACCAGGGAAAATCCATCATTATTCAGTTGTTTTTCCTCCGTGTGCTTCTGCATTGTGTTTACTCCTTTATTTATTAATACGATTTCTCCGCACTACGTGCTCTCGAAATCGCACAATCATTCGCATTCCGGACTATCGTCCTCCTTGCTCATGATTGTTTAATTCGCTAATCATACCATTGCTTTGCCTGCAAGCAGTCACGCAATAGGTATGATTGCGAATATTATTAATCCATATTCCCGAAGATTGTGTCCACTCCTAAGCTAACTCCTGAGATATCCGGCTCGGTGTATATCTTATCCGTACCCTGCAGGTAATAGGATGACAGATTCATGCTGCCGGACAGCTTTCCTGTCTCTGCATCGTAACCGATGCTGACTCCACGAACGCTCTTACGTTCCTGTAAATTGTAAATATAGCGGATCAGTCCCTTGAAATCGTTGTAAGTACATTCAATGCTGATGCTTAAGGGCACTTCATACATATGTGTATCTGCATATGCAGTCGCTTCTGTAGTGATCGGACTGCTGGTTACTGTTGTGTCAGCAGTTGTCTCTGCTTGGTCTGCAGATGCAGTATCCGTTGCTGTTGCATCCTGGCTCTGCGCCGCGGCATATACTACCTCACTGCCCTCACCGAATGCAAGGCTTGCAACGGTAGTTCTGGTCATATCTTCCAGGGTCTTGATCATCATGATGCTGTCTTCCGGTAAAATATCTGCCGGATAACGGTTCTCAAAAGATGTTATATAATTACGCATTTTATCTGTTGCAGCAATGTAATCCGCCTTGCGTTCATCCAATGCCTGCAAGGTTGCTACCTGTGATGCCAGTGATGCATTCTGGGACTCCAGCGCATCTGATTTTTCATTAAACTTAGCATATACCAGGAAATACGTACACACAGCAATGAGAATACCGATTACTGCAACTAAAAGTTGAATTTCACTTTTTTTAACTTTCATCTGTTATCTGCCTCCCACTTTACTGTGCTGTCTGGGTGGAACTAAGTGTTTCACCGTTCTCTTCTGTCTCGTCTGTCAGTTCTTTATAGGTACCGCTGATACTGAAGGTCACTGTGGAATTGCCTGCCTCGTCTGTGTTGTCCGTAATGCCGCTGACCGTTACTTCTTCCATGCTCTTCATATTACGAATATTTTTGATGGTCTCTGCCGCTGCAGGTTTACCGGCTACTGTTACAGTCATGCTGATACCGGTATCATCCGAGCTGAAGCTGTTGGTCCAGAAGCTGTCCGGTAATATCTGCTCCAGCTCATTGATGAATTCTACAAGATTCTCGTTAGGTGTCTCAGTATATGCATACAGGTACTCATATTTATCATACTGTGCTGCCGCTGAGAGATATTCATTATATACCGTCTGCGCGGGCTGTAATTCCTCGACTCTCGCCTGCAGAGCCACATTCTCTGCCACGGTGCCGAAGTATCTGGTCAGGGAAGTGACTGCCATGGCGATGGACAGGATCACGCCCAGTACCAGGACCGCCACACTGACGAAGGTGTAGTTCGTGCCGCTGACTACGGTCATGCCCTTGCCCTTCTGCTGGCTCTTATCGATCAGTCCCACGGGGGCAAGTACTGCGCCCAGGCAGGAAATATAGGCTGCGGGTCTGGTGGAACGGATGGCCTTGCTCATACCGATCTTGTCATCCATATCGGACAGGGTATGTACCTTGCGCTCCAGGCAGTTGGTGAACAGCTTGCTCATGCCGCTGAAGCTGCCGCCGAGGCCGGTGACGTAAGTTCTCTCAATAGGTGTATTACTGTTTCTGGAATCATAAAAATCAATGACACGGCTGACGCCGACGATCAGGGGCTCCAGAGAAGAGGTGATCTTCTGTCTTGCTGCTGTGACTTCCGCATTGCCGGCATCTTCGTCTTCCCAGCGTCCGGCATTTTCCTCCCAGAGCTTATCTCCCTGATGGAGTACTCTGTTCAGGCAGGTCTTCTTCTGGAAACGCTCTACCGCGCTCATGGGATCGTTCACGGCATAGGCACCGGAAGCGATCATGGTATCAATGGCATCCTGCACGCCGTATGCCACAGTTCTCTGCAGCAGCACCTTGCCGGCGGAAAGCACGGTCACGATGGTGCTGTTCTCATCGATCTTGATCATCATGGTAACTTTTTCGGACTTCTCATCACGAAGGATCTGGTATAAGCTGTTACTGCTGTAATCGAAGCACTCAACCTCCCAGCCGCACATCTGCGCCAGCTGGTAATAGCTGTCTAACAGCGCCTTGGGCACTGCCAGTGCCATGACACGCAGCTTTCCTTCCTCGGTCAGTCCGCCTGCCAGATAATGTCCGATCTCATACTGGGTCAGATCCACGGGAAAATAATCGTTCGCGTTCGTCTTCACCAGTGCCTCGATCTTGCTCGCCTTTACGTTCGGGATCTGTACCTCACGGCTCGCCACTCTGGTAGAAGAAATGGTGAAGATCACTCTCTTCGTGCGGATACCGTTCGTACCCAGTGCGTTCACCAGGTGATCCGCATACTCCTGCGTCGGCTGCAGCATACCGTCCACCACGACGCCTTCCGGGGTCTCGACGGTCAATACCTTGTAGACCTTCGGTTTCTTCACCTTATAGTCGATCTCGCAGATCTTCGTAAAGGAGTTACCGATCTCAATACTCAATACGCGATTGTTCATTGCCATGCTTCTACCCTTCCTCTTATCGGTTCTTTATCGTATTTGGGACAGAAAAAGTGTCCCAAGAACTTTCTAATCTCATATCAGATGTAAGTACCCGGTCTCAATGATACAGACCCAGATACCACTGTAAGAATTCATTGCCCCACAGGACAGCGACTGCCACCCCTGCGGAGAGATACGGTCCCATGGCGAGGACATGCCCTTCGCCGCTTACTTTCATACGGATCAGATGGATCACGGAACCAATGATACATCCCAGTAAAAATGCGAAAATAATCAATTTCCAGCCGAGCAACAGTC
>ERZ780168.1011-NODE-1011-length-31774-cov-6.008607_pt1 | contig 31774 bp, 17 predicted proteins | sample MGYA00510981_ERZ780168 | MGnify/ENA primary metagenome ERZ780168 (study PRJEB29588, sample SAMEA2158769) | human gut metagenome | biome: human gut; feature: human-associated habitat; material: faeces | place: Denmark | collected 2008/2010 ...
GGGCTGCCCGGCGTCTGCCGGATACTGGAGCGCCTTCACGCGGAGTACGTATACGATTACAAGGACGGCTGGTTTCAGTTCACCGCCGAAATTCCCGGAAAATAAGAAAACAGCAGACAAAAAGCGCCCTGCCGCGTGCTGCAAGAGCAAACGGCAGGGCGTTTTGTTTTTGGTCATTTGCGCTGGATTATCGCGCGCCGAGCTTGCTGCATGCTTCGATGATGCAGTCGATGCCGAGCAGCAGCAGATAGAAGCCGATGACGAGGTTCATCGACAGGAACGTCACCTGCGGCGTCAGGAGCATCGAAATGCCGAGCAGGATGCCGAGGATGTTGACGATCAGTTCGATCACATAGAACGCGGTACCCGCGATGAAGCGCACGACCGACAGGTGCGTGAGCCTGGAGATGCAGTGCGCGATGAACCAGAGCGGGAAGAACAGCCCGATTGCCCAGCGCCCGGCACCCGGATGGACCATCAGAACGAGTCCGGCCATCACGCCGAGAACGCCCGTGACGAGTGATACCGTCGGAGCAAAGCCGATGTGGCGCTCCATTTTGCAGTAGAACACAATGTCGGCAATGCCGGTTACAAACGCGGCGACGCCGTAGACCACAATCAGGGTTGTGAGATAATCGACGGGTCTGAAAAAGCTGTAAATGCCGAGTGCCGACAGCAAGATACCGATGATCAGCTCCAGCCAGCCATAGGAAGAACGCTGTCTCATTGTTTTTCCGCCTCCGTTTCCTGCTTCAGAACATGCATAAACTCTTCACCGGTGATGGTTTCCTTTTCATAGAGGTATTTTGCCAGCGCATCGAGCGCCTTGCGGTTGTCCTTGAGAATCTGAATTGCCTTTTCGTGCTGGCTCTTGACGAGCGAGACGACCATTTTGTCGATCTCCTGCTGTGTGGCAGTGGAACAGGCAAGAGACGTATCGCCGCCGAGATACTGGTTGTTGACGGTTTCCAGCGCGACCATGTCGAACTCCTCGCTCATGCCGTAGCGCGTGATCATGCCGCGGGCGAGCTTCGTCGCCTGCTCGATGTCATTGGACGCGCCGGTGGAGATGACGCCGAAGCGCACCTCCTCGGCCGCGCGGCCGCCGGTGAGCGTGGCGATCTTGTTTTCCAGCTCCTCTTTGGTCATGAGGTAGTGGTTGCCCTCTTCAACCTGCATGGTGTAGCCCAGCGCGCCGGACGTGCGGGGGATGATGGTGATCTTCTGCACGGGAGCCGAGTGTGTCTGCAGTGCGGCGACGAGCGCGTGGCCGATCTCGTGATAGGCGACCGTCCACTTCTCTTTATCGGTGAGGATGGCGTTTTTCTTCTGATAGCCCGCGATAACGACCTCGATGCTCTCCTCGAGGTCGGACTGCGTGGCAAAGCGGCGGCCGTCGCGTACGGCGCGCAGCGCAGCCTCGTTGACGATGTTCGCGAGCTCTGCGCCCGAGGCACCGGAGGCCATGCGCGCGATCTTGTTGTAGTCCACGTCCTCGGCGACTTTGATCTTGCGGGCGTGCACCTTGAGGATCTCCTCGCGGCCCTTGAGATCGGGCAGCTCCACGGGCACGCGCCGGTCAAAGCGGCCGGGGCGCGTGAGCGCCGGGTCGAGGGAATCCGGGCGGTTCGTGGCGGCGAGGATGATGACGCCGTTGTTGCCCTCAAAGCCGTCCATCTCGGTCAGCAGCTGGTTGAGCGTCTGCTCGCGCTCGTCGTTGCCGCCGACCTGCCCGTCGCGCTTTTTGCCGATAGCGTCGATCTCGTCGATGAACACGATGCACGGCGCCTTCTCCTTGGCCTGACGGAACAGGTCGCGCACCTTGCTCGCGCCCATGCCGACGAACATCTCCACGAACTCCGAACCGGACATGGAGAAAAACGGCACGTTCGCCTCACCGGCGACGGCCTTGGCCAGCATCGTCTTGCCGGTTCCCGGAGGGCCGACGAGCAGGATGCCCTTGGGCATGGATGCGCCGATCTCCTGATACTTCGCCGGGTCGTGCAGGTAGTTGACGATCTCGGTCAGGTTTTCCTTGGCCTCATCCTCACCGGCGACATCGGAGAATTTGATGCCCTCGGCGGACTTGACATAGACCTTCGCGTTCGAGCCGCCGAGCCCGAACATCATGGAGTTCGGGCCGCCGGCCTTGTTCGTCATGCGCTTGAGCATGAACTGGCCGAGGGCGACAAAAAACACGATCGGCAGCAGCCACGTCAGCAGGAAGGACAAAAACGGCGACATCTGCTCGACGATCTCACTTGAGAACTCCGCGCCGGAGTCCTTCAGGCGGTAGATGAGGTCAGGATCGTCCATCAGGCCGGTCTTGTATACCTGCGTATCGTCTTTGTTCGTGAAGAGGATCTGGTTGTTTTGCACCTCCACACGGCCGATCTCCTGATTTTCCGTCATGGTCATGAACGTGCCGTAGTCGACCTCCTTGACCTGCCGCTGGCTCAGCCAGGGTACCGCCAGGAAGTTGAGCGCCAGGATCACGAGAATGACGATGGCGTAATAATACACCAATGGCTTTTTCGGATTTTTCACTTCATTCATGTGACCGCTTCCTTTATCTTATATCTTAATAAAATGTGTGCACTTTTGGGACTTGTGTAACGTAACTTTAGTTTACCACAACAGGAAACAACTGTCCAGTGAATAAACTATGTACACCGTGTACAAAATTTGCCCAAAGCGCCGGAAAAGAGACAAGGAAACCGCTTTCTGTGCAGCAAAGGTTACAGAAGAAAGGCCCTCGCGCCTGTATGATAGATTAATAACAATTTGACGGAGGGCTTCGTGATGGAGATGCTTCTTTACCAGAGCACGCAGTTTCGCGACGTGAAAAAGATCCTGGACCGCGCCCATGGCTTTGCCGGTCTGCTGACGGCCGGCGGCATCGAGGCCTCGCGGCTGGATGTGCCCTTCGTCTGCGATCAGAAGGTGCTCTCGCGTTATGACGATGCGTGCGCCGATATCCGCCGCATCCTGACCATGCAGCTTGGGCTGGAGCTGCCGAAGGGCTTTTCCATTCCGTTGGAGGCCGAGGATCTGGCGGTCTTTTTTTCGCAGCAGTGCGGCCTGCAGCAGATGCAGGACTACCTGACGCAAAAGCGCGCGCGCACGCAGGCGGACATTCAGACCTGGCTGCGCGATCGCCCGTGGGACACCCACCCCGTGACGGCGGCGCAGGCGGCGGCGCAGAACTTCATCTTTGACGCGGCGACCGGCCGCATCGGCACGGACGGCTGCTTCAACGCCGGCACGGTGCTCGAGCTGCCGTCGTCGGTCGATGGGGTGCGCGTGTGCCGGCTTGCGTCCTACGCCATGGTCTCCTATACGTATCTGGATACGCTCATCCTCCCGGACAGCATCGAGACGGTCGAGCCCTATGCATTTTATGATAAGGTGCACCTGCGCAGTACGAATCTGCCGCGCGGTCTCGCCGTCATCCCGGAGGGCATGTTCTCGCGCTGCATCGGCCTGACGGGCATCGTCATCCCGGACAGCGTGCGTGAGATCCAGGATGAGGCGTTTTACCAGTGCAGCAATCTGGACACGGTCGTTATCCCCGACAGCGTGGAGCGCATCGGCCGCTGCGCGTTTTTGAATGTGCGGCGCGTGATCTACCACGGCGGCGCCAAGGGCTTTCCCTGGGGCGCGACGCGGGGCAACTGAGAAAGGCGGGAAGGGAACATGAACATTGCAAAGACGGAGACCGCCGTCTGCGGCGGCAGCAATCTGAAAGCACCGATGAAGCTCGACTTCCTGCGCTCGCTCTGCGCGCAGGACCGCCACGTGTGGCCGGAGGTCGTGCTCTGCCGCGTCGAGGGCGAGCCGCTGCCCGTGTGCTGCCTGTCCGAGGCGGCGGCGGGCGACCTCTTCTCGCGCGTGGGCATCGTGTCCGCGCCGTCGGAGGCGCTCACGGCGCTGCTGCGCACGGCGCCCGTGCGGGCGCGGGTCACGGCGCTGTGCGACGCCACGGGTGAGCCGTGCGACGGCGACGCGCCGGACGTCTGGGGCTTTCTCGCTGAATACCGCTGCGGCGACCCGCTCAGCGGTGCGGTGCGCGCGGCCATCGACGGGGCTGCCGCGCGCGGCTGCGCGTCCCCGGAGGCGCTGACCGCGCGCGCCGAGTACTTGCTCGAGCAGGCGGTGCCGGAGCCGATCATCCTGCGCGTGTTCGCGGAGATGTTCTCCCTGCCGGAATACCCCGAACTGGTGCCGGACCCGCCGGTGCGCTATGTGCAGGCGGACAGCTTCGGCGCGCTCACGCGCTGCCTTGCCTACCGGCTCTCGGGCATGCACCTGCGTCTTGTCGGCAGCAAGGGCTGCGGCAAGAACACGCTCATCCAGACGGTGGACTGGCTGCTCAACGTGCCGCAGTACCGCATGCAGGGCAATGCCGAGCTCGACAAGCTCGACCTGCTCGGCGGCCCGACGATCGAAAACGGCACCATGCGCTACCGCCTGAGCGACATGCTGCGCTATCTCGCGGCGGGCGCAGACGTCGTGCTCGACGAGGGCAACACCATCAAGCCCGAGTGTGCCGACGTGCTCCACTCGCTGACCGACGCCGCGCGCCAGATCCAGGTGCCCGGCTACGGGCTCGTGCAGATGCACCCGCACTCGGCATTCACGATCACGATGAACGAGGACTATGCCGGCACGAACTTCATGAACGAGGCGACGATCGACCGCTTTACGCCCATCCACATCGCGGAGCCGGAGAGCATCGTCGATGTGCTGCACCGCGTCGTGCCCGAGGCGGGCGCCGCCAGCCTGAATATCTGCGACTATGTCTACTGCGCCATCCGCGACCGCATCCGCAGCGCCGGCGGGCTCGAGCCGGATGCGATGACTATCCGCGGCTTCATCGATGCCCTGCGCGCAGAGCCGCTGCTGGGCCTGCGCTGGGGCCTGCTCGACAACGTGGCCTCCAAGCCGCAGGACGCCTACACCCGCCTCCAGCTGACCGAGCTCATTGAGAGCATGGTGCCGCAGGATGGACGGATTTGACGCCGCGCTGGCGCGCTACCGGGCGTTTCTCGCAGCCGGACCCATCACGCCGCTGCTCCGGCGCAGTCTCGCGCTGCTTGTCCCGGGAAATATCCGTGTCGATACCGTCACGGCGGACGACAGCCTGCGCTGCACGACAGACGGCGCGGCCGTCACCGTCGGCGGGGCGGAATACCTGCTGCGCGCGGATTTTGACGCTCGCCACTGGACGGCCGCGCTGCGCGTGCTGCTCGCGCGGGAGATCCAACACGACAGCAGCTCCGACCGGGATGTCTGCGCGGCGTTCGCGGCGGACGCCGGTGCGTATTTTCACGCGCATTATGCCATCGCGCCCGAGACCGGGGCGCTGCTCGGACAGCGGATATTGAATATTCTGGAGCAGGCGCGCACGGACAACATCTTCTGCCGCCGCTTTCCGGGCTACCTGCCGCTGCTGCGCTTCGTGTGCTATGCGCAGCTCGAGGCGGTCGAACCCGACAGCGCGCTTGAGGCGCTGCTCTGTGAGCTGGAGACTTTTGCGCTCACAGGCATCCCATGCCGGGACCCGGCGCTTTCTGCCGTCCGGGCGGAAGTGGAGGCGGCCATCCTCGCGCCGTCGGCCGCCGCGTGTGCAGACATTGGCCGCCGCGTCCTCGCGGCGCTCGCGCCGGAGCTGGCACGTCTGTGCAGCGTCGCGGATGCCGATGTGCTCGCACGCATCGCATCGCAGCTCGTGGACTATGCCTTCAGCGAGGCGGACCGCGCCGAAGCGTTCGGCGACGGCTGCGACAGCCGCCTCCGCCTGCACAGCGAGGAGCAGGACGCGGCACACAGCGGCCCGTCTGCCGACGGGGAGGACGCGGACCTTGATAAGGGCGACAGCGCGGCCGGCGGCAGCGGCGACAACGCCGAGCGCCATGGCGACATGAGCGGCAGTCTTGCCAGCCAGGAGGTCAAGCCGAGCGGTTCGGCCGGCACCAACGGCAGGGAGGACCGCGGCCGGTCGTCCAGCGTCGGCCGCAGCGGCAATCACGGCCAGAGCGGGGCGACCGCCACCACGTCGGACACGGTGTCTGCCGCGCAGAAAGCGGCCTCCGGCGGGCCGGAGAGCCTGCGCGAAGTGCTTGGCACGGGCTGGGGCGCGCACCGCGGCTTTGCGCTCAGCGCGGCCGAGACGGACGCCATGCTCACCACGGCGGCGCAGGCGCTCACGCGCGAGCGCGCGCTCGAGCAGCAGCTGCATGTTGCGACTCCGCGTGCCGCCCGGCTCGATGCCGGCGAGCGGCAGGGCTTGGCTGACCGTTACGCCGGCCTGACGTTCACGGAGACGTATATCACGCCGGGCAGCGGGCGGCTGCCGCCCGCATTTGCCGAGCGGGCGAAGGCGCTGCACCACCGGCTTGACAAGCTCCTGCGCCAGCAGCGCGAGCGCAGTGCCAGCCAGCGCACCGGCGCGCTCTCGCAGCGGGAGTTGTGGAAGATCCCGCTCGACGCCAAGGACGTTTTCCGCCGCAAGGCGCCGCCGTCCAAACGCGAGACGGCGTTTTACCTGCTCATCGACCGCAGCGGCAGCATGGGCGCCGGCATCGGCGACGGGACTTCCAAGCTCTTCACGGCACTGGCCACGGCGGCCGTGCTCGAGGAGGCGCTCAAGGGCATCGCCTATACGAAGATCGTCGCCTTTGACGGCGGCACGAATGCCGTGGAGCACTGCGTCATCAAGGATTTTGACCAGAAAGAGATCGGCAGCCGCTGCATCGACGCCATGGGGCAGATCGCCGCCGGAAACGGCAACAAGGACGGCTATTCCATCCGCGCCGCCGCGCTGGATCTGGCCAAGCGCACTGAACGCCGCAAGATCCTCATGGTGCTCTCCGACGGGCTGCCGTCCGGCTATTTCAGTGAGGCGGAGGCAATCGACGATGTGCGCACGGCCGTGCAGGCGGCGCGCCGCCGGGGCCTGCTCGTCATCCCCATCATTTACACCGCGCGCACGGACGAGAACGTGGACGCTTACCACCGCATGTACGAAAAGAGCATGATCTTTGCCGATTCCGTGGGCATGCTCGGCGAGTTCGAGCGCCTGCTCATGAAGCTGGTGCGCTGAGCGGCGGTTCACGAGTGGAATTGCTTGACAAGCCCGGCGCGGTGTGCTATGATGCTTTCTCGTTAAAAGGGAGTAGTTGCAAATGCATGGCCAACAATCTCCCGGCTCCCGCCGGTGGTCATGCGCCTATTGTGATAGGTAATGAGACTTTTAGCACATCATATTTATGATCGTGCCAAAGGTCTCTTTTTTTGTGCGATCACGAAGGAGAATGCGTTATGAACCTCGATTTTACCGGCAGTACCCTCTTTCTTGTCCTGCTGCTGTTTGCGGCGGGCCTTGTGTGCATCATCAAGGGCGGCGACATTTTTGTTGACGCTGCCACGTGGATCGCGGAGGCCTCCGGCATCCCGAAATTCATCATCGGCGCAACGGTCGTGAGCTTTGCCACGACCATGCCGGAGATGCTCGTGTCCGTGTTTTCGGCCCTCGAGGGCAACGCGGACATCGCCGTGGGCAATGCCGTCGGCTCCGTCACGGCCAATACCGGCCTAATCATGTGCCTGTCGCTGATCTGTATGGAGTGTACCATGCCGCGCCGGCAGTATGCCGTCAAGGCGGTGCTGCTGCTGGCGGCGATCGCGATCCTGTTCGGCTTCACGCGCGATGGGCAGCTGTCCATCCTCGAGAGTGTTTTGATCCTCGTCATTTTCGTGTGCTTTATCGCCGAGAGCCTCGTCGCCGCGCGGCGTGAGCAGACGCTCGAAGGGCCGGAGGCCGACGAGCGTCCGAAAACGGACGGCCGGACAATCGCGCTCAACATCGGCAAGTTCGTGCTCGGCGCTGCGGCCATCGTGCTTGGCGCGCGGCTGCTGATCGACAACGGTACCGCGCTCGCGCAGATGGTCGGCGTGCCGGATGCCATCATCGGCGCGACCATGATCGCCATCGGCACCTCGCTGCCGGAGCTTGTTACGACCATCACGGCCATCCGCAAAAAGCAGTCGTCCCTGTCGGTGGGCAACATCATCGGCGCGAACATCATGGACCTCACGCTTATCATGCCGCTGTGCGCGCTCATCCTCGGCAAGCCTCTGCCGGTCGAGCGGCAGGGTATGCTGCTGGACATTCCGGCGTGTCTTGTCGTGTGCGCAGGTGCGCTCATCCCGGCGCTCGTGCAGGGCAGGTTCAAGCGCTGGGTCGGCTTTTTCATCGGCGGACTGTATATCGCGTATCTTGTCATCATGTTCACGTGCTTCGGTGCGTAAAAAACCGGCGCCGGTCTCCTGTGGGAGACCGGCGCTTTTTGCTGTGATATTTGCCGCAGACAGAAAAATCCCCGGGAGCCGAAGCTCTCGGGGATTTGGTGCGGGAGATGGGACTTGAACCCACACGTCTATGGTTGGACACAGGCACCTCAAGCCTGCCTGTCTACCGATTCCAGCACTCCCGCATATGCACTTTTCAAACGCATGAGTTATTATAACAGAAAAGCGCGGAATGTCAACCACAAATTTTCGACTCAGGTCGATTTTTTCATTTTGTCGTCCAGCGGTGCACTCTGCCGCAGCTCCAGCGCCAGCACGGCTGCCAGAATGATAAGCGCGGCGATGAGCGCGAGCGCGCCGTCGGCCATCGGCAGCAGGTAGCGCATGCGCAGATAGGCGTGATAGCCGAGCAGGGAGGCAAACTCGCACAGCACCGCTGGCCCCGCCAGCTGCGGCCACGCGGCTGCCAGCGCGAGCGTGAGCGCATCGGCGGCGAAGAAATATCGGTCGTGCATGTGCGGCAGGAAAAAGGGGATCGCGACCGCGAGCAGTGCCGCTGCCAGCACGAGCGCCCGGTCGGAGCAATCGTTCCGGCGCAGCCAGAACCAGACAGCCAGCAGCACGATCACGAGTGCGGCCACACCGATGCCGAGCTTTGCTGCGAGATCGGGCTCGCGCACATCCGCGACGAGCGCAAAGACGGACGAGGCGTTGTAGTTGAGCCCGGTGCCGATGCTGCCCGTCTGCTGAAACGGGATGGTCAGCGCATCCCACAATCCGCGCCCGGCGATGACGGCCGGTAGCACCATGACCACGCACGTGGCGGGGAAGGCCAGCGCGTGCCGCAGCCTGACGCGCCGCGTGAGCCAGAAGAGCAGAAACACCGGCATGACGAACACGGCCTGTAGCTTAAACGAGAATGCTGCCCCGATGCTGATTACGCCGAGCAGGGGGTGCCCGGCCAGCACGAGATAAACGCTCAGCACGGCGAGGGAGGCATACACGCTGTCGCACTGGCCCCAGAGCGCGCCGTTGAGCACGACCGTCGGCCAGAAGAGCACAAGAAAGAACGCCGTGAGCTTCCATGCCGCCCCGCGCCGGAACAGCCCAACGAGCTGCATGACCGACCACGCGAGCACGACGTCGAAAAAGATGCTGAACAGTTTGATCAGGTGCAGATCGGACAGGGAGCTGCCGCTGATGAGCGCCAGAAACGTCAGGTACGGTACATTATAATTTCCCACAGGCTCCCGCAGCGCGGCAAGCCCGCCGTGCGTGCGGAAAAAATCGACCCACACGGTCAGAAACTGCGTGTAGTCGCTCGTCTCATAATTCAGGCACAGTCCGCGCAGCACGAACGCCGCCGCCAGCAGCAGCGCCGCGCACAGGACGTGCGCCGGTTTCCGGAGCACGCCGGCGCTCCACAGCAGCACCAGCGCCAGCCCGGCCTCGGCGGCCAGCAGCAGACAGATCCGGACATCCATGGCCATCCCTCCGAAGATACAAAAAAGCGGCAGGGCGACGCGCTCCTGCCGGCGGAAAATTCACAAAATAGTGCTTGACAACCTATGCGTTGAAATGGTAAAATATCACGCTATGTGTCTTTAGGAGCGGGAGGGACTACTCCCACAACCTACAAGCACATTTTACCGGATGCGCTGCAAAAATGCAACAGGTCAAAAAAGTATTTTACAACCCAACCGGGTGTTCACAATCTCAAAAGAAGGAGTGTTCGCCATGCCAAAGGCAGTCACCTATGGAAAAACCGAACGAATGAGCTTTGCCCGTCACGAGGAGATCCAGAGCATGCCGAATCTTCTGGAGATCCAGAAGAATTCGTACAAGTGGTTCCTCGAAGAGGGCCTGCGTGATGTGTTCAAGGATGTGGACGTCATCACCGACTACTCCGGCAACCTCGAGCTGCGCTTCGTGGATTATTCCATGGACGAGAACCCGAAGTACACCGAGGAAGAGTGCAAAGCGCGCGACGCCACGTATGCGGCACCGCTGAAGGTCAGCGTCCGCCTGCGCAACAAGGAGACCGAGGAGATCAAGGAACAGGAGATCTTCATGGGCGATTTCCCGATCATGACGCCCAGCGGCACCTTCGTCATCAACGGCGCGGAGCGTGTCATCGTCTCGCAGATCGTGCGTTCCCCCGGCGTGTACTACGATAAAAAGACCGACAAGGCCTACAACTCCACCTACGGCACGACCGTCATCCCGTACCACGGCGCCTGGCTCGAGTACGAGACCGACCTGAACGACATCTTCAACTGCCGCATCGATAAAAACCGCAAGCTGCCCGTGACCTGGTTCATCAAGGCCATGGGCGCCTACAAGGCGGACAACCCGAACACCTGGCTGTCCTGCATCCCGGACATGACGACCGGCGTCGTCACGAACGAGCAGATCAAGGAAGTGTTCGACAACGACGCGCGCATTGTCGCTACGCTCGACAAGGACACCTGCAACTCCCGCGAGGAGGCGCTCGTCGAGATCTACCGCAAGCTCCGCCCGGGCGATCCCCCGACGGTCGAGAGCTCGGAGACGCTGCTCGAGGGCCTGTTCTATGACCGCCGCCGCTACGACATTTCGAACGTCGGCCGCTATAAGTTCAATAAGAAGCTCGGTCTGCGCGGCCGCATCGCCGGCTTTGCGCTGGCAGCCCCGGTCGCCGACCCGATGACCGGTGAGATCATTGCCGAGGCGGGCGAGGTGCTCACGCGCGAGCGCGCCGAGGAGATCGCCGAGGCCGGCGTCAACGACGTCTATCTGGACGTGGACGGCAAGTCCATCCGCGTGTTCGGCAACGGCATGGTTGACATGAAGCACTATGTCGACTTCGACCCTGCCGAGCTCGGTGTCAAGGAGCTCGTGCGCGGCGTGATCCTGCGCCAGCTCATGGAGCAGTACGAGGGCGACGCGCTCAAGGAAGCCATCGAGGAGAACCTTGACCTGCTCATCCCGAAGCATATCATCGCGGACGATATGTTCGCGTCCATCAACTATCTGTGCTGCCTGGCACACGGCATCGGCGAGCCGGACGACATTGACCACCTCGGCAACCGCCGCGTGCGCAGCGTGGGCGAGCTGCTGCAAAACCAGTTCCGCATCGGCTTCAGCCGCATGGAGCGCGTGATCCGCGAGCGCATGACGCTGCAGGATCTCGATGTGGTCACCCCGCAGTCGCTCATCAACATCCGTCCCGTGACGGCCTCTATCAAGGAATTCTTCGGCAGCAGCCCGCTGTCCCAGTTCATGGATCAGACCAACCCGCTGGCAGAGCTGACGCACAAGCGCCGTATCTCCGCCCTCGGCCCCGGCGGCCTGTCGCGTGAGCGCGCGAGCTTCGATGTTCGTGACGTGCACTACAGCCACTACGGCCGCATGTGCCCGATTGAGACACCCGAAGGCCCGAACATCGGCCTGATCAGCTATCTTGCGTCCTACGCCCGCGTGAACGAGTACGGCTTCCTCGTGACGCCGTTCCGCCGCGTGGAGAAGGGCACCTGCCGCGTGACTGACGACGTCGAGTACATGACGGCGGACGTCGAGGATCGCTACATCGTCGCCCAGGCGAGCGAGCCGGTCGATGAAAACGGCTGCCTCATCAACGAGCGTATCACCTGCCGCCACCGTGACGAGATCGTCGAGGTCGACCGCGACCGCGTCGACTACATCGACATTTCCCCGCGCATGATGGTCTCCATCGCGACGGCCATGATCCCGTTCCTGGAAAACGACGATGCGAACCGTGCCCTCATGGGCGCGAACATGCAGCGTCAGGCCGTGCCGCTGATGGTCACGGAGGCGCCGATCGTCGCCACCGGCATCGAGCACAAGCTGTGCGTGGACTCCGGCGTGGTCATCCTCGCCGAGGACGACGGTCTGGTCATGGCCGTCTCGGCCGACAGCGTCAAGGTGCGCTACGACAGCGGCGAGATCAAGGATTACAAGCTCATCAAGTTTGCCCGCTCCAACCAGGGCACGTGCATCAACCAGCGCCCGATCGTCGCCGTCGGCGACCGCCTGAGCAAGGGCGACGTCATTGCCGATGGTCCGGCCACCTCGCAGGGCGAGATCGCGCTCGGCAAGAACCTGCTGGTCGGCTTCATGACCTGGGAAGGCTACAACTACGAGGACGCCGTGCTCATCAACGAGCGTCTGGTCATGGAGGACGTTTACACCTCCATTCATATTGAAGAGTTCGAGTGCGACGCGCGCGACACGAAGCTCGGCCCCGAGGAGATCACCCGTGACATCCCCGGCGTCGGCGACGATGCGCTCAAGTATCTCGACGACCGCGGCATCATCTGCGTCGGCGCGGAGGTGCGCAGCGGTGATATTCTGGTCGGCAAGGTCACGCCGAAGGGCGAGACCGATCTGACTGCCGAGGAGCGCCTGCTGCGCGCCATCTTCGGCGAAAAGGCGAGAGAGGTCCGCGACACTTCGCTCAAGGTCCCGCACGGCGAGGCCGGCATCATCGTCGACGTCAAGCGCTTCACCCGCGAGAACGGCGACGAGATGTCTCCCGGCGTCAACGAGGTCGTGCGCGTCTACATCGCGCAGAAGCGTAAGATCTCCGTCGGCGACAAGATGGCCGGCCGCCACGGCAACAAGGGCGATGAAGCGGCTGCGACAGCCATCAACATGGTCAAGTTGCAGATCGACATGGAAGCCGCTTCCCCCGACCACGAACCCGACCGGCGGAACATCAACTGACGAACTTTGATACAGACATTTAAGGGAGCCCTCGCACGGCTCCCTTTTTTGCGGCTTTTCCGGTGGTGTGTATCGCTATCGTTTGCGCCCGTGAGCCGTGAACTGCAAATCATGAACTGTGCGCTGTGAATTGTAGGCTGTGCGCCGTGTGCTGAGAGACGGTGAGCCTCGTACCGTGAACCGCGTGTGTCCAGCGCCGTACGCTGTGCGCATTGAACTCGTGTGCCCGTTTCCGTTTCCGTGCATCCCTTCCTGCTGCCTGATATGCCCCGGGTTGCCGCGCACGGCATGGACGGATGGGGATGCGCTTTGGGCCTGATGGGCCCGGCCTTCGGAAATGGGCGCCCGGGGCCGGAATAAAAGGACAGGGAGGCCTTCTGGCCTCCCTGTACCGTGTGGAGATTGCCCGGTGTTATTCGACAACCTGAATGACCGGACTGTCGTTGTACCCGTTATCGGCGGAACTTGCCCAGCGGATCGTACCGCCGTTGGGTTCCGTGCCGCCCGTGGTATTGGCTTCGCAATAGAACCGGATCTTGACGCTGCCGTCGCTAATGCCGCGTGCGAAGGTCATCGTCACGTCGATCTGCATGTTGGCCGTCGGTACCAGATGCGTGTAGGTGATCTGTTCCCCGTTGACGGTTGCGGTCTGCGTGTCGGTCGCCGGTTTCCAGCTCGTACCGTCCATATATTGCAGGCTCCAGTACTTCTGTCCGGTGCCGGAGATACGTGTGAGACCCGTAAAACGAACCTTCGTTCCCGACTTGAAGTTCTTGACCGGAACTTCGAATAACCAGTAGTCGCCCTTCCATGCTCCCGTGACGTAGGGTTGTCCCGTGCCGCCGATCATGCGCGTGCTGTTGGGGTGCAGGCTGCCGTCGGAGTTGAAGGTGTGGAAGTAGGAGATATAACCTACGCCCGACGAGGCCATGAGCTTGTTGTTCTGCTCGAACTGCTCTTTCGGAACCGTGTAGTCCGTGCCCGAGGCACCGTTGAAGAACCACTTTACCGGAGCGTCCAGACCTTCCAGCGGCCCGCCTTCCGCCAGGCTTTCCTGTGTCACGAAGATCTCCTTGACGGCTTTGGTGCCGAGCACCTCGTCCGAGATGATTGAGAACGAAGCGGAGCGTTCGTCGAGCGAAAGGTTGCTGGTCGCTTTCACCGTCATGACATACTCCTTGTCCGCTTCGCCGGCCGAGGGCGTGACCTCGATCCATGCGTTCTCGGCAACCGAAATCGTCCAGTCCCAGTTGGATTTCACCTTGAAGGTGAATGCATTGGGCTGGTAGGCCGGGAACGGGGGCAGTGCAAGGTCGTCGCCGATGTCCTCGCTCGTAATCTCGATCTGCGGCGTGATGTCCTGCAGGATGTTCAGGTCGGCTCTGATGTCCTTGTACTGGCCGCTGCCCTTGAAGGCGATGCTGAAATCACGGCTCAGGGATGCCGGCTGCTCGGGATACTCCTCGATGTCGAGCGTGAAAGTCCCGTTGCCCGTCTCGGTGAAGGTTGCCCATTCGGCTTTTTCGGGTTCGTAGAACGGCGTCACGTTCGACGCGACCTTGATGTCGTAATGGGCGGCATAACGTCCCGCTACGATCTCGTTCGTCTCGATGTTGTTGACGACGAACCTGATGTAAGGTTCGTTGGCGCTCTGGTTGACGACGAGGGTCGTTTCGGTCTGCCTGCCGTCCGCATAGCGGAATACGACCGTCGCCGAACGCGGGGTGTTGGCATCGTTGTCCTCCAGGCAGAAGCGTACCTTGCCGTCGCCCTGGCCTGTCTTGGGGTAGAATTTGATCCAGTCTCCGTCCGTGGAGTTGCATTCGACACTCCAGTTGCAGTTCGAACGGATGTCGTAACGGATCAGTTCGAGCGTGGCGTCGCCGATGATGGCCTCGGCGTCGAAACCCAGGTCGGAGGAGGCGGTCACCAGCTTGCTCGATACGACGGTATTCTCCAGCCGGAAGTAGGGGCTGCCGCCCTCCGTGTCGTCGTCGCTGCACGAGACGAAGGCCGCCGGGATCAGGAGCAGCGCCGACATGGCCAGGCCCCTCATGTTGCGGATTATGTTTTTCGCGTTCATAGTGCGTTCGTTTTTAGATTATAGGTTCTCTTCGGCGATGACATTCTTGCGGAACGAGTGTTCCCACGGCTGCCCGGCATCCTTGGCGACGGCCTGGCCGCTCCACCATATCGGGAAGACCATGGTGTTGTCGTTGATGGTACCGCCCTGTGCCTCGAATGCGGCCGTATAGTTCGCACGGTTGTTGGCGATAGCGATCGACGGATAGGGATAGCGGGCGATGAACTTTCCGCCCGTGGCGTTCAGCTCGATTGTTCCCATACCGGTCTTGCACTCGGGATACCCCGTGCGGCGCATTTCGTGGTACATCTGGAAGCCGATGACCCAGAACAGCGAGAGCCATTTCTGCTCGGCGAGGCGCTGCTGGGTATTGTTCCATTTTACCTGGTCGCTCGCCAGCAGTGCGGCGATGTTCTTCTGCGTGATGGCTACGGTCTTGAGTTCGATCTTGTTCGACGCGTTGAGTTCGGGGTAGGAAGCGTAAATGCCGTATTCGCCCCATTTCTGGCACGACGCGGTGATCGCCGCTTCGTAATACTCCTTGGCGGAGCCCGATATCCAGCCGTTCATCGCTGCTTCGGCCTTGATGAAGAGCAGCTCGTTGTAGTCGAGCATGTGGTTGGGGCGCGTGTCGCCCACCAGCGTTTCGTAATGCAGGTAGGGTTCGCGTTCGCTGATGGAGGTGATGCCGTTGTAGTTGATCGTACAGCCCGAGACGGCGCCGATCATTTCGCGGATCACGTCGGGCTCGGTCGCACTGGGATACTGGATGTAGCGGGGCTTGATCCAGATGCGCAGGCGCGGGTCGACGAAGCCGTCCGAAGCGTCGTAGAGCAGGTCGAGCAGCTGTGCGGCGATGTGGTGGTCGCTCGACAGGCTCTTGTCGTCGGGGAACGAACTGGAGTTGAAATAGGTCTTGTAATACTCCGCGCTGCCGGAGAACTTCACGGTGGCGTTGTCGTCGTTCGACTCGAAGACGGGGTATTTGCCCGGGTTGGAGATGATCTGGTTGATCTGCTCGCCGACCGTGGGGGTGAAGGCGTTGTTACGGCCGCTCACGCGCATCAGCAGACGCAGGCGCAGCGTGTTGGTGAATTTCTGCCACTTGGCGATGTCGCCGCCGTAGATGCCGTCCTTGGTGGGGTCGTCCAGCCCCAGGCTGGCGTTGTAGAGCGAGTTGGCCAGCTCGAGTTCCTCCAGCATGGCCGTATAGACCTCCTGCTGCGAGTCGATATGCGGGGTGTTGATGCCCTCGCCGCCCTTGAGCGCCTCGCGGTAGGCGATCGAACCGAACATGTCGGTGAGGATCGACATGTTATAGACCTTCAGCGTCAGGCCGATGGCCTGGAAGTTGGGCTGGTTCTGCGCCACGGCCAGGTCGTACATGTGCTTGGCATTGCCGGCCCATTTGTACCCGAGGTTCCAGATGGCCTTGAAATTGCCGTCGGCAAGGTTGTAGCAGTGTTCGCGGCGCGGTGTCGACTTGGCCACGGTGACCTGCGAAATCTCGTTGGCGATGCTCAGCATGTAGGACGAATAGCTGTTCGTGGAGCTGTAAATCAGCGGTTCGAGCAGCGCGATGGGGGCTACCGACCCTTCCGATTGTTTGTTCGGATTGGTGTTGTAATCCTCGAAATCGTTCGTACATGCGCCCGATGCGGCGAGCAGCGCGAGTATCAGGATATATTTTGCGTATTTCATGGCGTTCGCAGTTTTAGAACTGAAGTTTGATGTTGATACCGTAGGTACGCGTCATCGGGAAGGTGACGGTTTCGATACCGGGGTAAATGTTCGTACCGTTGACCAGACCTGCCGCCTCGGGGTCGAACTGCGGCCAGTCGGTGATGCAGAAGAGGTTGGTGGCGAAGAACCCGATCGACGCGCCCTGCAGGAAACGGGTCTTGGCCATCAGGTGCTTCGGCAGCTGGTAGTCGATGCGCAGCTCCTTGAACTTGAGGAAGTCGGTGCTGAACGTGTTTTCACGGCCGTTGTCGCGCACCCATTTGTAGGACTGGTAGTAGGTGTAGATGTTCTCCGTGACGGCGGTGTTCTTCTGGTAGGAAACCGTGCCGTCGCCGTTGTCCACGGCGTTGACGCCCTGCAGAACCAGGCCGTCGTCACGTCCGGCGAGCGAGTTCTTCAGTTTGCCCTGGTACGAGAGTGCGAAGTTGGTCACCGAGTAGGCCACGCCGCCGACCTGCGCCGTGAACTGCGCGCTCAGCGAGAGGTTCTTGTAGCGGAACGTCGTGCCGAAGCCTGCCTTCCAGTCGGGGATTACGCTGCCCAGGTGCTCGAACTTCTTGGAGTCGGTCTCCTTGGTCAGCAGCGGGTAGCCGGTCTTGGCGTTGATGATCTGCATGCCCGAGCAGTCGACCTGGTTACCGTTTTCGTCCGTGTAGGTCGAACCCTCCGGCGCGTACTCGTAGTGGCTGGCCGAATAGAGCTGGTGCATGGACTTGCCCACGTACGAGTAGACGAATATACGGCTGCCGATGGTCGTCGAGGTCGAGGTCTGCAACGGCGTTGCGGGATCCCATCCGTTCTGCAGCTCGTTGAGTTTGTTCTTGTTGAGCGACCAGTTGCCGTTGATCTCCCAGTTGATGTCCTTCGTGCGGACGGGAACCATGCGGAACGTGACCTCGACACCCTTGTTGGTAATCAGGCCGGCGTTCATCTTGCGGGACGTACTGCCGGTTTCGGCGCTCGTTTCGGCGCTGATGATCTGGTTGCGGGTGCTGGTCTTGTAGAGCGCCACGTCGACATTGAGCCGGTTGCCCAGGAACTTGGTTTCCAGGCCGACTTCCCAGCTGCTGGTCTTTTCCGGGAGGATGTACGGGTAGTTGCTGGCCGTAGGCAGCGTGACGCCGCCCGGATAGTCCGTGGTCGAGTAGTCGTCGTAGAGCGAGAAGACCGAAGTGTCGTTACCCACCTGTGCCCACGAACCGCGCAGCTTGATCATGTTGACATGAGGGGAGTTGATCTTGAACGCCTTGTCGAGCAGGATACTGGCCGATACCGACGGGTAGAAATAGCTCCAGTTGGAGGGAGCCAGCGTCGACGACCAGTCGTTGCGGGCCGTGACGTCGAGGAAGTAGGTGTCGTCCCACGACAGGTTGACAAAGCCGTAAAGGCTGTTGGTCTGCCGGTTGCTGCGGTAGGGCGACGTGTCGAGGGCTACCGCGGCGTTGGCGAACGAATACATGCCGGGGCCTTCGCTGCTCAGCTGCGAGGCGGTGATGGTGGTCGAGTAGTATTTGTTGCGCAGGACGCTGCCGCCGAATGCCGCCGTGACGCCGAAGCGATCCCACAGCTTGTTGTACTTGAGCAGGAAATCCGAGTTGTAGTCGTAGCGGCGGATGGTCTTCTCGCGGTACATGCCGTAGCGGTTGTCGAGCGACATGAAGGGTTTCTGCTGCGAACGCCATTCGATATTGGCGTCGAAGCCGCCGCGCAGCGTGAAGGTCAGCTCGGGCAGGATCGTGAAGTCGATGCTCACGTTGCCGAAGAAACGGTCACGATCCAGTTTGTTCAGCTCCTCGTACAGCGTGCGGTAGGGGTTGTGGCCCTCGAGGCTGTTGTAGATAAGCCCCGAAGTGGTGTTGTATTTGTCTTCGCCGCTGCCTGCCAGGTAGTTGGCGTAGGTGTAACGGCCCTGCATGTACTCGTCGCGGTAAGCCGAGATGGGGTTGGTGTTGTAGCCCCAGATCAGGCCGTACATGGGCGAACCCTGGCTGTAACCCGACATGGGCATGTTGTCGCTGTTCTTGCGGATGTAGTTGACCTTTGCCGCCAGTTTGATGGCCTTGCTGATCTTCTGGTTCAGGGCCAGTGCGAAGGTCTGCTGTTCGTAGCCCGAGTTGGGCGTGATCCAGTCGTTACGCAGGTCGGTGAATGAGAAGCGCGTGCTCGTACCCTTGCCCGTCGAACCGTCGATGGTCACCGAGTTGCTCCACGTAACGCCCGTTTCGAAGAGGCCGGTGAACCAGTCGTCGGCGTATACCCACGGCAGGGGGGTGAACTCCCCGGTTTCCCAGTTCTTCGACATGTAGAGATAGCGCAGCTTGCTGGAGTCGAAATGCTCGCCGTACGTGTAGCGCGAGATCTGCTGGCGGACGGGCTGCCCGTCGTAGGTCATCGTGCCGGGAAGGCCCCATGCCGATGCGACGCGGTTGGTGAGCGACGTGGTGACGGCCGAGGGGCCGTATTCCTCCTGGAATTCGGGCCAGAAGCCTGCGGTCTCGAAGGTCACCGAACCGTTGTAGGTAACGCCGATACCACGCTGTTCGCGGCCCGACTTGGTGGTGATGAGCACCACGCCGTTCTGGCCCATCGAACCGTAAAGCGCGGCTGCGGCGGGGCCCTTGAGGACGGAGACGTTCTCGATGTCGTCGGGGTTGAGGTCGGAGATCGGGTTACCGAAGTCCACCGGGGCGTTGCTGTTGGCATAGTTGGCGCCCGAACCGGAGGCTACCGTGCCGTTGCTCATCGGGATACCGTCGATGACGAACAGCGCTTCGTTGGCGCCGTAGTTGAGCGACGTGTCGCCGCGCAGCGTCACACGTACCGTACCGCCGGGGCCGGTGCCCGCCGAGGACATCGACATACCGGCGACCTTGCCGTTGAGCCCCGTCACCCAGTTGCTCGATATGGATTTGGTGAGTTCGTCGCCCGAGACTTTCGAAACGGCATAGCCGACCGATTTCTCCGAGCGGGTCAGGCCGAGTGCCGTGACGACCACTTCGTCGATCTTCTGCGCCGATTCTTTCAGCGTGACGTTGATCGTGGTGCGGCTTCCGACCGTGACCTCCTGCGGGTCATAACCCAACGACTGGAAGACCAGCACGTCGTTGTCGCTGCCGACATGGATAGTATAGGTTCCGTCTGCGTTCGAAATCGTACCCGTCGCACTCCCCTTCAGGATGACGGTGGCCCCGACGAGCGGGCTTTTGCCGTCCGTATCGAACACGATGCCCGTGATGTTGCGGCTCTGGGCCCAGGCGGCCGAAGCGACCAGCAACATTACCGCGGTTGCCAAAGCATTCCGTATGTATGTTTTAAGCTTCATATTGTTGATTTTTTTGATTCGGGTTTCTGTCGAACGGCTGCGGTCGTCCTGCGGGCGGCCGCAGCCGTCAAGGTCGGTTTAGGGAACAATCTGTATTCTCGGGCTGTCGGCCGTTCCGGCTCCGGCCCAGCGCATCGTCCCGCCGTTGGGCTTGGTGAGTGCGCCCTTGCCGCTGGCCTGCCAGTTGGCCGCGCAGACGAACCGGAATTCGATGTTGCCGCCGGAGATCGCATTGGCATAGGTGACCGTCACGTCGACCGTGATGTTGGTCTTCCCGTCGGCTTTCATGGCGTGGGTGTAGGAGACCTCTTCCCCCGTTTCCGTGGTCGTTTGCAATGCCGCGGCGGGTTTCCAGGTGCCGCCGTCGTTGTACTCCATCCGCCAGAATTTGTGGCCGGTGGCCGAGGTGCGGGTGATCGCCGTGAAGCGGACTTTGGTGCCTGCGTCGAGGTTCGTCACCGGGACGGCGAACGTCCAGTAGTCGCCCGGCCAGCCGCCCGTGATGTACGGATGGCCCGTACTGCCGACGATGCGTTCGCATTTCTTGTCGGGATCGCTCGGTGCCGTGTGTGTATAGGATAGGTACCCCGGCCCCGATTGGGCCAGCACCGTGTTGTACGGGCTGTCGGGCCCGCCCTTGAAGTCCTGGGCGTAGTTGCCCATATCCTCTTCCGAGAACGACCATTGTACGGGAGACGCCAAGTCCCATTTCACCGTTCCGGGCGATACGGGCTGCTGCGAAAGCGCGATCTTCTCGGTAAGGGTTGCATCGCCCTCGGCCGCCGTGATCGTAAACTCGCCGAAGCGGCGGAACGAGAGGTTCTGCTCAAGCGCCTTGACCGTTACCTCCACGTCGGTGTTGGCGGCACCCTGCCCGGGGCTCACCTCGTACCATGCCGCAGCGCCCGATGGGGCGATCGTCCAGGGATAGGGGGCGTTGACCGTGAATTTCACCTCGGCACCCGATTCTGCGGGGTTGTCGCTGAGCTCCAGCGTATTGTCCGTCAGCCCTTCGATGGTGATCTGTGCCCCGGAAGCCTGCGTGACGGCAACCTTCTCGATCTCTGCGCCTTCCGACTTGATGATGATATGGCCCGTGCGGCTTTCGCCTCCGGAGTTCCTGCCTACTTCCACCTTGGTGGTGACGTAGGGCAGCCCCGTGGCCTTGACGGTCGCCACGCCGTTCGAGAGCGATGCGCCGTTGTTCGCGCCCGTTACCGTCGACGGGTCTGCGTCGTCGCAGCGTACGGTGGTGATCGTCAGCCAGTCGCAGTCGGTCTCTGCCGTCCAGGCCTTGTTGACGCGCACCGAGCAGGTCAGCGTGCCGCCTTCGGCGACCACCATGCTGTTGGCATCGAAGAGACTCGGATCGGAAGTGTTGACGATCTCCTTGTCTAACGGGGTGACGAGTGCCTCCGGTGCCGGGGCTTCGGGGTTCTCGTCCTTGGCGCGCGTCACGGTGATGTTGTCCAGGTAGAGGCGGCATTTCACTTCGCGCTCGCTGCCGAAGGTGATGCGGGTTTCGTTCGTAGCGCCGTAGACGATCAGCGAGTAGCGCGTCCACTCCCAGACGTTCTTCACCTCGACCAGCGCGGTGGTTTCCACCAGGTCGCCGATCGTGCCGGGCCCTTTGATCGTGACGTCCATGTGGTCGTCGCCGTTGTCCACCGTGCCGCCTGCCGACGAATAGGCGGCTGCGTCGAACTGCACGAGCAGCGTCGCGGCCTTGCCGGCGTCGATGCCCGTGAGCGCGGGGATCGTGATGGCGCCCATGTTGGCGGTCTTACCCAGCTTGACATGGCCTTCGTAACGGGCATATACCGAGGGCGTGTAGATGTAACCCTTGGCCGCTACGGCCTCTTTCATCCCGTCGGTCGAGAGGGCGAACTCGTTGCCGTTCGTGCCGTCGATCGACACGCTCGGCCAGCCGTACTTGGTGTAGGGGCTCACCCAGTTGTCGGGAATCCACTGGAAGTCGTCGCTGAAGAAGACGTATCCCTCGGTATGCGTGTCCTTGGGCATGTAGGGCGCCTGAACCAGCTCGATGATCTCCTCGGCGGTGTTCTCCCCGAATTCGGCGTCGCCGGCCGTGATCGTTATCTTCGACTCACGGCGTTCGTCGGTGGTGTTGGCCTTGGGCGTGATGGTGACTTCGGCCGCAGAGCCGGCCTTGCCGCTCTTGGGGGCGACCGTCAGCCAGGTCTCGTTCTCCACCGTGAGCGTCCAGTCGTAGGATGCCTCGACGGTGAAGACTACCGGATCCGTATCTTCGGCTTCGAATGCCAGCAGGCGTTCGTCGAGCCCCGTTATCACGATGCCAGCCGCCAGGTAGGCGTCCTGCGAAAGCGGGATGCTCTTCTGCGTCAGGCAGGGATGGAGGTTGTTGCCGCTGTTGGCGCGGATGGTGAATTCGCCGTCGCGCGCCTCGCCCTGGTTCAGGGTCGGGGTGACGGTGACCTGGATATTCTGGCCCGCCTCGCCCTTGTTCGGGGTGACGACGAACCAGCCTGCGGTCTTGGTGATCTCCCAGGGCGCATCGACGCTCATGGTGAATGTATGCGGGGTCAGTGCCGAATAGAGGAACTTCAGCCCTGCATCGGGCAGGTTTTCGGTGGAGAGTGCCGGGGGGATGGGGTTCCCCGAATCCCCTTCGGTGTCGTCGTCGCTGCATGCCGCGGCTCCCAGGAGCGTGACGCATAATAACGACCACAACCATTTGTTCATTATACGCTTCATTGTCTTAAGGTTTTTTGAGGGTTATTTGGTCACGTCGGTCGTGAGCGCCTTGGGCCGGGTCATCGACTCCGTGCTGACGTTGCCGAAGCGGTCGGTAACCGAGATCTCCAGCGTGGAAGATGCCGAAGAGGCCGTAACCTCGAACATATGCATGCAGGAGGTCGAGGGGAAGGTGAGTGTGCCGTTGTTGACCGCGCCGCGCGGGATGTCGTACGAAATGCTGTGCAGCGGGTCTTTCTTGCTCCAGACCTGTTTCACGGCGAGCGGCGTTCCGTTTTCCGTCACGGAAACCGTCCAGCCCGGTTCATAGGCCCAGACGTTGATGTAGACGGCATTTTCGCCCACCGTCGAATAATCCTTGTCGCGGTTTCGGAGGTCGTTGCCTGCGGCGAAGGCCTTGAGTGCCGTGGCGTCGGTGGCCCAGTACTCCTTGACCTCGTTCATGTCGTAGGTGATGAACTGCTTTTCGATGGGAAGCCCCGTGGCTTTGTACTGCCATTTGAGGTCGGTTCCGTCGACCGTGAAGATCTTGTAACCCGCGGGCGAACCGTCGGTGCAGACGTTGTTGTTGCCGTACTGCTGCGTCCACCACCAGGTGCCGCAGACCGCCGCGATATTCTGCTCGTAGACGTTCGCATAGGTCGGCGACTGGATATTGCGGTTCACGTGCGTGTGCCCCGTGAGGAAAGTCACGTTGCTGAAGCCGGCGAAGCAGCTCAGGATTTTGTCGATGTCGGCCTGGGTCTGGAGCGCTACGCTCACGCCGCCGCTTCCGCTGTACGAGTAAAGCGGGCAGTGGCATCCCACGACGATCGGGGTCGATTTGTCGACATGGGTGAGTTCCTCCTTGAGCCATGCCAGCTGCCGGTCGTCGAAGCGGCGGTTGTAGTTGCGCGAACCGACCGTACCCTGCGAGCCGCCCGTGTTGAGGTACTCGGTGTTGTCGAGCATGATGTAGTGTATCCGGCCGATGTTCATGGCGTAGTAAACCGGGCCCATGTGTTGGCGGTAGGGGCCTTCGGCACCGAAATCGGAGGCTACATAGGGGTCGTTGTCGTGGTTGCCCATCACCGACCACATCTGGAAGTTGAAGTCCTCGACGCTCTGCTTGCATTCGGGCAGCGCCCACTTGTTGTCGTACCAGTAGCCGTCCCACGAGAAGTCGCCCAGGTTGAGGCAGTATACCTTTCCGGGTGCGGCGGAGTTGTAGGCCGATGTCAGCTCCTTGACGAAGCCGTCGGCGAACTGGACGTAATCTTTCGGGGAGTTGCGGTTGGCCAGGTGCATATCCGTGGCCACGAGCATGGTGTGGGAGTCGTTGTCGGCCCTGAGCAGCTGGAAGTCGAGTTGTTCGACGGTGTTTGCGTCGAGCGTGCAGGGCTGCCAGAACTGGGGCATCGCCTTGACGGTGGGGACGTCATAGCCCGCAGGCAGGATGACGAAGGCGAGTTCGTTGCGTTTTTCGGAATTGAGCCAATAGAAACCGTTGGCGTCGGTCTTGGTGATCAGGTCTCCGTCCGAGACCAGGACGTCGGCGATGCCTTGTCCTGCCAGGTGGACGATACCCTTGATCGTCGCGCCCTCCTTGTCCGGTACGGTGACGCCGCCCAGGGAGAGGTTGAGTTTGGCGGAGCCCAGTGCCTGCTCTTCTGCTCCGCGCTGCAGGGTGAATTCACAGTCGCCGTCGGCGGCGTTCTGGGGAATGGTGAAGGTCAGCGAAGAATCGTCAGCACCCTTGACCGGCGCTTCGAATTTCCCCCCCCCTTGTTCCAGGAAGAGTTTGTCCGTAGCCATGAACCCGCGGCCGCGGATCACGGCGTCGCCGCCCCAGTTGCCCGAGATGGTCTTGCCCAGGTCGACGTCGATGGCCAGTTGTACGGTCATCCTGCTCGATCCGAGCACCTGGTAGTCCTGTGCCCGGTTGAGCACGACCTTATAGACGGTCTGGTCTGCCGCGCCGTCGGGTATGACGAACGTCAGCAGTTTTTCCGATGCTACCGTGGTCGCTGCCGGGAGATCCTCACCGGCGCGTAACGCGATGGCGTCGCCCTGGGCGAAGCCGTAGCCGGAAACGGAAACCTCCATCCCGCGGTAGACGGTCATCGAGGTCGGAATAACTACATCGGTGACCAGCCGGCCATCGTTGTAGATCTCCTTGTCGCTGTCGTCACAACCGGCCAGTCCGACCGGCAGGGCGACGAGCAGCAACCCGGCGATTAAAGTAATCAGTTTTTTCATAGGCTATTGATGATTTTGGTGTTGGTGTCCTGTACGTCAGTCTGCGTGCCCGAGTGCGATGCGCTCCGAGTAGCGGCGGCCGAAGCGGTCGGTGGCGACCACCTCCACCTCGCGGGCCGATGCCGAGGGGCGTGCCGTGAAATAGAAGTTCGTCGGGCGTGGGCGCTGGACTTTGGAGATTTTCCTTCCGGCGGCCTTCAGCGAGTCGATGTGCGCGGTATAATCCGGGTCGTCGAGCGTCGTACGCTGCATGGCGCCGCGGTAACGGCCGTCCTCATACCATACGACCGTCCAGTACGAATCCCAGTTCCATACCTTTGCCACGACGCTGGCCGGGTGCTTGGCCACCTGGCCGGGGTGCCATACGCGGATCTGCCGTGCCGGGGACTCGCCGAGGCTCCGGTATTCCCACGAGAATTCCCCGCCGCATTCGCGGAACAGCTGGAAGCCCTTGGGCGTACCGTCCCAGTTGATCGGATCCCACCAGAGGTTGCCGCAGACCTGCGCTACGTTATGTTCCATGACCCCCTCGCGGATGTCGTAATTCGAGTTTAGGTGCGTATGCCCGGTGATGAAGTGCAGTTCGTGCCCCGCGAAGGCGTCCATCAGCCCTTCGGCCGACTCCATGACGCGGTTCCCGAGCCACGATTTCATGGCCGGGGCATGCATCGCGATGCAGACGCGCGACCCTGCGGGCAGGCGTTCGGCATAGGCGGCTGCCCAGCGCAGTTGCATCGTGTCGATCCGCTCCTCGTATTTCTTCGCGCCGTGGTAAACGATGTCGTCGAGCACGATATAGTGCGTGCGCCCCATGTCGAATGCATAATAGGTGGGGCCGAAATGGCTGCGGTAATTCTCCGTCGCCTCGCGGTCGGTATATTTGTTCAGGTCATGGTCGTGGTTGCCGATCACGCCGTATACGGGTACCCCGAGCTTGGCGAACTCCGCTTTCACGCCTGCGAAGAGTTCCGGGGAGTCCCATACGATGTCCCCGAGCACGATAGCGGCCTGGTTCGCGCCCCGCGTTCTCCCGTTATCGGCTGCCGCCTGCAATGCGGGCATGACCTCGCTCCGCAACCGCCGGAAATGCTCTTCGGTCTTGGGCTGCGGATCGGCGATCGCCAGCAGTTCGTAGCATTCGCCCGAGCCGGGCCACGGTTGCAATTCGAAGTCGTAGCGTTTGGCCGCCGGGTCGTATGTGCGGTAGAATTGCGGGATGCCCCCTTCGAGCGGAGCCAGGTAGCCGGACGGGGTCACCAGGCTGATGAACAGCGCCTGGTCGTCGGCATCGAGCGTGAATATGCCCTGCTCGTCGCTTTGCGCGAACGTATAACCGTCGGTTACGGTCACGCCGCCCATCGGCTTTCCGCCGCATTTGACCGATCCCCGTATCGGGCGGGCGGAGGCTGCGGCACAGAGGCAGCAGGCCAGCAGGAAAAGTAACAGGTTTTTCATGGTCGGGTTTGTGCTGATGGTTTCTTGGTGTTTCTGTCTTTTTATTAATAGGTGGGAGCCTGTGTCGCTCCGGCTGCAAAAATATTTTAATAATTGGCTTCGTGCGTCGTTGTCACCGGAATGTAATCCTTTTTTCATACCCTGGCAGTCGGCTGCCGCTGCGAAAGTTTGTCTCTGAGGACGGATGCAGGCCGCGGGTGCTGCCCGCGGTTTGCCTTTTACGGCCCGGGAATGAGTCTCGTGCCGTTTTAGGGGGTTTCTTGTTTTGTCAGTTTTGTCCGTGCTTTAATTGTGATGTGTAATATTTTTAATTTCATTATGAAACAAAAATAAATCTTTAATTTTATTTTCCAAAATAAAACACAAAAAAATTGGACGAAATATCTGCTTTTTTGTGAAAGAATGGTTTTGAATCGAAATGCATGGCCTCCCTCCGGCCCCGGCCGCGGAAATAAAAAATCCCCGGACTTGGGAAAGTCCGGGGCCGGGGAAACGCTTGTCGCCTCTTGTCAGAATACCCCGAGGTTGTCGAGGAAGATCAGCAGCAGCACTGCCGGGCAGACGTAGCGCAGCAGGAAGCTGAATAGCCCGTAGATACGGAACTTCAACTCTCCGTTGTTGGTGATCTGCGCCTTGAGGATGTGGTGGTCGAGCTTCCAGCCCACGAAGATGCAGGTGAAAAGCCCGCCTGCCGGCAGCAGGATGTTGGCCGTCAGGAAGTCGAGCGAGTCGAAGAGCGAAAGCCCGCAGACCTTCCAGCTGCCCAGCACCCCGAGCGACAGCGATGCCAGCGATGCCAAGGCGGCCGTGGCGGCGGTCGTGAGCCATGCGGCGGCCTTGCGGCTCAGGTGCCACTCCTCGTGCAGGTAGACCGTGACCACTTCGTGCAGCGAGATGGTCGAGGTCAGGGCCGCGACGGCCAGCAGCAGGAAGAAGATCGACGACCAGACCATGCTCAGCGGCATACTGTTGAAGATGCTCGGCAGGGTGATGAAGACCAGTGCCCGGCCCGATGTGGGTTCGATACCGGCGCTGAACACGGCCGGGAAGATCACCACGCCGGCCAGTACGGCCACCAGCGTGTCGAGGATCGTGACGTTGAGCGCCGTGTGGCGCAGGTTCGTGTCGGGTTTGAAATACGAGGCGTAGGTCACCATCGTGCCGATGCCGATCGAGAGCGAGAAGAAGGCCTGCCCCAGTGCGACGAGCACCGTCGACGGGGTTACCTTCGAGAAATCCGGAGCGAAGAGGAACTTCAGCCCGGCCTCCCCGCCCGGCATCAGCAGCGAGTGGATCGACAGCACGATCAGGATGAGCAGCAGCAGCGGCATGAGGATCTTGGCCGAGCGTTCGATGCCTTTCTGTACGCCCAAGGCGATTACGAAATGGGTGGCCAGCACGAAGAGGCAGGTATACAATACGGGTCGCCAGGGGTTGCTGATGAACGTTTCGAAAATATCCTTGTACTCCCCGGCGGTCGAGACGCGGGCGAAGCTGCCCGTTACGGAATGTACCATGTATTCCGCCGTCCAGCCCGAAACCACGAAGTAGAAACCCAGAATCAGGAATGCCGCCAGCACGCCGTTGTATCCCAGGAAGCTCCACCGCGGGTTCAGCGCCCGGTAGGCACCCACGGCGTTGCGGTGCGAGGCACGCCCCACGGTGAATTCCGCGATCATGAGCGGCAGTCCCAGCAGCAGGACACAAAGGACATAGATTATCAGAAATGCCCCGCCGCCGTTCTCCCCGGCTACATAAGGGAAGCGCCAGATGTTGCCCAGCCCGACGGAACTGCCCGCGGCGACCAGCACGGCGCTCAATTTGCCACCCAAGGTGGCGCGACTCTCCTTGTGATGCATAACCTAACCTGTTTATTATCGCAAACGGGTGTGCGCATGCGTGCGCACACCCGTCCTATTTCTCCAGCACGACGCTCACCTTCTCGAGCTTCCCGCCCAGCGGCGGCGCCAGTTTCGAGACGGTGCATTTTACGTGCCGCACCTGCGGGAAGGTGGCATAAACCGCCTCGATGATGTTCGTCGCCACCCGCTCGATGGTGTGCTGCGTGATGCGCATCTGCATCTCGACGACTTCGTAGGCCGTCAGGTAGTTGACCGTCTTGCGCACGTCGTCGTCCATGGCCGCATGGCCCAGTTCGGCCGTCAGTTCCAGATCGACCGTGAAGCGGTTGCCCACCTTGCGTTCCAGCTCGTAGCAGCCGTGCAGCGCGTGGAATTCCATGCGCGTCAGAACGATGCGGTATTCCATGCTACTCGGCGATTACGAGGTAGTAATTCTTCTTCCCCTTCTGTACGAGCAGGTATTTGCCGGCGATCAGGTCGGCCTCGCCCACCGTACGTGCCGGGTCGGCGACCTTCTCCTTGTTGAGCGACACGCCGCCGCCCTGCACCATCTTGCGGCATTCGCCCTTCGAGGGGAACACCTGCGTCTTCTCGGCGCACAGATCGACGAACGGCAGTCCCAGCTCGGCGCGGGCGATACGGAACTGCGGCACGCCTTCGAACACCTGCAACAGGGTTCCTTCGTCTATTTTGCGCAGCGCCTCCGACGTCGAGCCGCCGAAGAGGATCGCCGAGGCTTCGACCGCCTTTTCGTACTCCTCCCTGGAGTGGATCATCGTGGTGATCTCCTGTGCCAGCCGCTTCTGCAGGATGCGCAGGTGGGGTGCGGCTTCGTGTTCGGCGGTCAGCGCCTCGACGGTTTCACGGTCTAACAGTGTGAAGATGCGGATGTAACGCTTGGCATCCTCGTCGCTGACGTTGAGCCAGAACTGGTAGAACTTGTAGGGCGAGGTATAGCGCGCATCGAGCCATACGTTGCCGCTCTCGGTCTTGCCGAATTTCGTGCCGTCGGCCTTGGTGATAAGCGGGCAGGTGATGGCGAACGCTTCGGCCTCGTTGCCCAGCTTGCGGCGGATCAGCTCCGTGCCGCCCAGCATATTGCTCCACTGGTCGTCGCCGCCGAACTGCATATTGCAGCCGTAGTGCTGGAAGAGGTAATAGAAGTCGTAGGACTGCATGATCATGTAGTTGAACTCAAGGAAGCTCAGACCCTTTTCCATACGCTGCTTGTAGCACTCGGCGCGGAGCATATTGTTGACGCTGAAGCAGGCACCCACCTCGCGCAGCAGCTCGATGTAATTGAGCTTTAAGAGCCAGTCGGCGTTGTTGACCATGATGGCCTTGCCTTCGCCGAAGTCAATGAAGCGCTCCATCTGCTTTTTGAAGCAGTCGCAGTTGTGCTGAATGGTCTCTTTGGTCATCATCTGACGCATATCCGTACGACCTGACGGGTCTCCGATCATAGCAGTACCGCCGCCGATCAGGGCGATCGGTTTGTTTCCTGCCATCTGCATCCGTTTCATCAGGGTCAGTGCCATGAAGTGACCTGCGGTCAGACTGTCTGCGGTGCAGTCGAATCCGATATAGAACGTTGCTTTTCCATTGTTTACCAGGTCTCTGATTTCATCTTCATCGGTTACCTGTGCCAGAAGGCCTCTGGCGATCAGTTCGTCATAAATCTGCATTTTGTTTTTCTCCTTTTTTCGGTTGACTTTCGGGTATGTGTTACCGTCTGGGACCAAAGTTTTTTATACAAAAAGACTCCCGTCCTTTCCGATTCAAAGGACGAGAGCCCGTATCTCCCGTGTTACCACCTTACTTCACAGCTGTCTCACGGCAGCTGCCTTTGTCGGTATCCAAAACCTCTGAATACCCTGACGCTGTAACGTTCGTCTCTTACGTCGCAGCCTACTAAAAACGTGCATCATAGTTCTTCTGCCGCCCGTTTTATTCGGTGCGCAACTCCGGGATGTATTCGAATCGTACAGAACCTGCATGCGCCTCTCATCTGCCGGCTGCTTTCTGTCCGCGTTTTTGTACGTCTACTTGTTCCCTTCCAAGCCTTTTTCCATGTTCCATAGTATAAACGGTGATTCGAAATCTGTCAAGACTTCTGCTTTCCGTTTTTTCATCTATTTTTAATATCCGCGGTCCTGGTCCATCATATACAGGAGTGCGTTGCAGATGCACGCCGCGATATTGCTGCCGCCTTTTCGTCCGCGTGCCACGATATACGGGATATTGGTCTGCATAATCAGTTCTTTGGACTGTACCACATTGACAAAGCCGACCGGAACTCCGATGATCAGCGCCGGTTTTATTTTTCCTTCCCCGATCAGTTCATAGAGGCGGACCAGTGCCGTCGGCGCATTTCCAACCGCAATAATCAGCTTTTTATCCAGCTCCGCCGCTTTTTCCATGCAGGCTGCCGCGCGGGTGCTTCCGGTTTCTTTTGCTCTTGCCGCAACATCTTCGTCTGACATGAAGCAGAGCGCTTCACCGCCGTGGCGCGCAAGCACCTTTTTGTTGATGCCGGATCTTGCCATCTGCGTATCCGTCACAATGCAGGCTCCCTCCCGGATCGCCTCGATGCCTTTTGCCACCGCATGCTCCGAAAAGCAGAGATTATCCGCATAATCAAAATCCGCACTTGTGTGGATACACCGCTTTACAACCAGTTCCTGATCCTCTGGAAACGTTCTTCCGTTTAATTCTTCCGTGATAATTTCAAAGCTTCTCTTTTCAATCTCGTGCGGGCTTACCTGCTCCAGTTCTATCTTCATCTTTATGCCCCTTCTTCCAGAATTTGATAAATCTTCTTCATGTCGAGATGCTCGCGCAGCGCATCTGCGAGAATATCGTACTGTGTCTCTTTGAATGTCTGGTAATCGACACCGTGAATCTGCTCCATGGCAATTCCCTTATTCTTTGCAAGTGCTTCCACGATCCGCTCGGCAACTTCTTCTTTGTCGAAAATGCCGTGCACATACGTACCGTACACATTTCCTTTCTGTGCACCGTCCAGCTTATCCGAATCAGCACGGTTCTGATCATCGATGAACGTGAATGCTTCTGTTCCTTCTTTCCGCACCGTTTCTCCCATATGGATTTCATAGCCCTCGATCCGGGTTCCCTCGATCCCGGCAAGAACGCCTTCTGTTTTTCCAAAAGCGCCCTCCGCGCGGGTTCTCGTCTTCTCACCGGCAAATACAGTATCCATCGGCAGGAGTCCCATTCCTTTGATCGTTCCGCCGGCTTCGACATGCAGCGGATCGCTCAGCGTATCTCCGAGCATCT
>ERZ780168.1019-NODE-1019-length-31605-cov-64.973534_pt1 | contig 31605 bp, 26 predicted proteins | sample MGYA00510981_ERZ780168 | MGnify/ENA primary metagenome ERZ780168 (study PRJEB29588, sample SAMEA2158769) | human gut metagenome | biome: human gut; feature: human-associated habitat; material: faeces | place: Denmark | collected 2008/2010 ...
ATGCAGATTCTTTTCGCTTCTGTATCATATTAGGCGCGTAGTTGCGGATTTGAGGATATCGAAAGTCAGAGTCACATTCTCGTCATCCTGGGATACCTTGAGGTTGCGGTAGTCAAACTTCGTGTAGCTCAGTCCGTGGCCGAACGCATAGAGCGGCTTGCCGGTGAAGTACATATATGTACGGTTGTTCTTCACATTGTAGTCGTTGAAGTCGGGCAGGTCGTCGATTGAGCTGTAGAATGTCAGCGGCAGACGTCCGGCCGGGTTGTAATCGCCGAAAAGCACTTCGGCCACAGCTGTTCCGCCGGCCTCCCCGGGATACCATGCATCGACTATCGCGGGAAGATTTTCCGACTCCCAGTTGATACCCATCGAGCTGCCGGCCACGAGTACGAGCACCGTATTGGGGTTGAGTTTATATGCCTCCTGAAGGAATATCTGCTGGTCCTTGGGCAGACCGAGAGTCACACGGTCCTGACCTTCGCGCTCGATTGACTGGTTGATACCCATCACGGCTATCACCACATCGGCGTCCTTGACTATCTTGGCAGCCTCGCCGAACATCTCCTCCATCACGTTCGCACCGGTGCTCGGCACCATCCAGTTCAGGCGTGCAATGCAGTCGCCTCCGGCATCGTAGTATTCAACCTTCAGGTCGTAGCTGCGGCCCTTTTCCAGATTGAGAATAGCTTTTTCGTCACGGCGCGCATGCACATTCCAATCCTCGATTACAAGCTCGCCGTCGAGCCATACGCGCACACCGTCATCGCTGGTGAAGCTCAGCACATACTGTCCCGACACGGTCGGTACGAGTTTACCTGTCCAGCGTATCGACATGGGCGATGCGGGAAGGAAGGGATCGGGAGCCTGGTTGGCGGGTTCGAAATTGATGCTCTTGTCGGTACGCACCTTCGGCGTGCCCTCGAAGTTGGGGTTGTCGTAATATTCGCCCTTGAGTCCTTCAGGGAAATTGAGCGCCGAAACAAGCTGGAATCCCTCCTCGTTGGACACCCAGGGAGCGTAAAGCACCTCGACATCATTGCCGACACGCTGACGTATACCCTCGAGCACCGATACAGGTTCTCTTACCGGCTCACCGGAGTAGTCGCCGAACTCATGGTTGGCGGCATTGATGCCCACTACGGCTATCTTCTTGAGTTTTTTCTCATTGAGGGGTAATGTGTTTTTGCTGTTCTTGAGCAGCACGATACTCTGGCGGGCAGCCTCGAGCGCGAGGTCCTGATGCTCCTGACAGCCTACTATCGACGGGCTCAGATGGTTGTAGGGAACAGCATCGGGGTCGTCGAACATGCCCAGACGCATACGGGCGCGGAGCACGTGGTAGGCGGCCGAGTCAATCTGCTCCTCGGTGACCATATACTGTTTGTAGGCGTCGAGCAGCGCGGTGCGGAATATATAGTCGCCGCACTCCACGTCGAGACCGGCCTGCAGACACATCATCGCTGCCGCTTCCGGTGTCTTGGCATAGTGGTGGTTCCACATCACCAGGCCGGGAGCGCCGCAGTCCGACACGATGTATCCGTCAAATCCCCAGTCCTGCTTCAGCACTTTCTTAAGCAGCCAGTTGTTGACCGTACAGGGCACTCCGTTGATGGCATTGTAGGCGGTCATGATTGACTGTGCGTTACCCTCCTTGACGCAGCGTTCGAAAGCGGGCAGATAATATTCGCGCATATCGGTCTCGGTAATGGCGGCCTGACACTCGAAGCGGTTGTGCTCCTCGTTGTTGGCGGCAAAATGCTTAGGAGTAGAAACCGTCTTGAGATAGCGGGGATGATTGCCCTGCAATCCGCGCACGAACTGAGTGCCGAGCACGCCCGACAGATAGGGGTCCTCGCCGTATGTCTCGGGAGTGCGGCCCCAGCGGGGGTCACGTGCCATATTGACTGTCGGCGACCAGAATGTGAGCAGGTCGCAGAACTGTGCTGTCTGTTTCTTGCCGCGTTCAAGTTCGTTCCAGCGTGCACGGGCCTCGTCCGACGCCACCGTCGCTACTTTGAGCTGCATGTCGGGGTTCCACATACTTGCCAGACCGATAGCCTGTGGGAACACGGTGAACTTGCCCGGACGGATGATACCGTGGAGGGCCTCGTTGCCCATGTAATATTTGTCGATGCCCATACGCTCAATTCCGGGGGAAGAAGCGTAGAGCAACGAAACTTTTTCCTCTACCGTGAGTCGTCCGAGAAGGTCTTTCGCTCTGGCTTCCGGTGTCTGGCTCATGTCTTTGTAAAGTTCCTGCGACGTGGCCGAAAACACTCCGGTCAATGCCACAAACCCTACGAGAAGGCGTTTTGCAGTCTCTGTAATCATGTTTTATCTGTTTTATGTTTTTGATGTTCCGATTCCGTACCGAAATAATATTCCGGCATTCAGCAGTATGATTTACTGTCAGCGTGGCTGACTGCCGTACACCGACATTTCGTGGACTGAAGGCGGAGCTGTAGCGCTCTTGATATCGAGTCTCAACCTCTCGGCATACTGCGGAGTGGCAAAATTGATTACCTTGCAGTCGCCCATCGGTTCTGTCGATGTGTAGATAGTTTCCCACTTCCCGTCGTTGTAAGCATCGATAGAATAACGGGTAATGCGGTTGGCGCGAACCCGTGAAAAACCGTCAGGAGCCATCACCTCGTCCATATATTCGAATATCGTGATTCGTTCAAATGCCTGTTCGGGGTCGAGTTCCACCTCAAGCCACCCTGTGTTTTCAGCGCATGCCCAGCGGCGGTGCAGACCTCCGTCGAAGGCTTTATCCGCGCCATATTCGCCCGTGGCCCACTCCGATGATGCCTTTGCATTGCGGCATAACGACACAGGTTTTTGCAGCATCTTATGCTTCAGCTTCTTGCCGCTTTTATTTATTCCGATGCGATCGCGAAGTTCCATCAATATGTTGATTTCATTCTGACGGATAAGTCCCCTCCTGTCCGGCGGTACATTCATTACGAGGGTATTGTTGTTGGCCATCGTGCGGTAGAACAGTTCCTCAAGTTCGTCGATGTCACGGGTTTCCATCACATTTTCTTTCTGGAACCAGTTCCACTGCCTGCTCAGGCAGATGGTATGCTCGAAAGGCAGGTAATAGTCCTCGCCGTCAATCTCATATATCTTATTGTCACGCCAGTTGGCTATATACGGGTCTTTCAGGCGGAAGTCTATCGGGAAATACCGGAATACGATTTCATCATTCCCGGTCATGTGGTCGGGGTCGGCCGAACCGTAGCTGACTCCCTCATTATTATTGTCGGCAATCTCGGCGCTGACATTTACGCCCATAGCGCAATCAGGCTGCAACTTTTTGACAAGCCGGTATATGTGCGGTATGTCCCAGTCCTCGGGCTTCTTGTCCCAGCCGCCGTCGAACCATATCTCGCACACGTCGCCGTAGTTGGTGAGCAACTCGGTAAGCTGGGCGTCCATAAACTTGCGGTATTCACCGAAATCTTCGGCCTGATACGACGGCTCGTGGCGGTCCCACAGCGAATAATACACGCCGAATTCCAGACCGTATTTCCGGCATGCGTCACTTACAGCCTTCACGACATCGGTCTTGTTGCCCGACGATGCCACGTCGTAATCGGTGACGGCGCTGTTCCACAGGCAGAAGCCGTCATGATGCTTTGTCACGAGCAACACATAGCGGAATCCCGCGTCGCGTGCCGTGCGCACCCACTGCTCGCAATCAAGTTCGGTCGGATTGTAAGTAGTGGCCGGCTCTTTTCCCTCCGACCATTCCATCTCTATGAACGTATTCATCCCGAAATGAATAAACATTCCGTAGCCACGTTCCCTCATCTCCTTCTGGCAGGAATTTTCTTTTGTCGAAGGGGTGATGCTTTCGCCGTGGAGCGATATTGCCGACAGTGACACTATCGCAGAAATCAATATTTTCGCTGCTTTCATAATGGATATACGCGGTGGGTGATATAAAGTTGAAAATGGTATTAAATGGTATTAACAAGGTACTGGGCGGTGCCGGCGGCAACTTCCGCTTCGGCCTCCCGGTCAGAGAGTATTATTTGAAGCCTGTAAAATGCTCAAATAATACTCAGCTGAGGGATGATAATGTTTGGTTTGTTTGTTTCGGAAGCCGTAGCCGCCACTCATGTGAGGCGGCTCAGGTTTTTGATTATTTACACTGAATTTTTCACTTTTGCAAAATTAGTAAATGCTTGTAATTCCGTCAAGTGACACACTGCCCAAAAATCTGTTGCTTTGCGCCACGGGCCACTGACGTTTGCGTCAAAAAATTGCTATTTTGCGTCAGTCATCATTTTTTTTATTTTCCGATATGTAAAATATCCCCTGTCGTACAAAAAAATCAATTGTCCGTTACATTTAAATTATACCTTAATTTTTTATTTTTGTAGCAAAGATTACCTAATAGTTTACTTACACCGATTATTATCACGAAATGAAAAAATCTATTACCATTCTCTCAGCGATGTGCCTGTCGGCGATATGCCATTGCGCGGCCGGAGCGCGTCTGTCAGATTATGTCAATCCGATAATAGGAGCTTCGACAAGTACCACCATAGTGCATGCCGAACACGGCCTCGGGCTTCCATCCCCTTTGCCCCGGTCTGCCGGAATATGAAATCACCTCTCTCCTCTTCGACCGCATCACCTACAACCTCCCCTCAGGCAAGCAGTTCGTCATCACAGCCGACCGTCCCTCGCCCGACGCCATCTACATAGACACCGTAACCCTCAACGGCGAAAAACTGACCGGCACCGCCATCCCCCACTCAGCCATAATCAACGGCGGCACCCTCCACTTCAAACTGACCGAAAAGTAAGAGGGTGTATCATAATCACAGCCACATAACTTCCCCAATCCATTATTTTTCCTATCTTTGCAATAATTATTATCAGATAAGTAACTGTTCAAAATTATTTTGATATTATGACGGAATGATTTTTCAGGCGATTTCCGGTGAGGAAGAAGGAGTGTAGCGAGCTACATGACTGATGACGAGACGGAAAGCGACGAAAAAGACTCCGGCAGAATATTAAAATAATGAGAATGGTTAGTATAAAATAATTTTAGAGCTTGTCCAAATTTATATGATGCAGATTTTGAGAGGAATTGTCAGATGGATTTTTGCTTGCGATGAGGGAGCGTAGCCGTAGCTACGTGACTGAAGAGCGAGCAAAAAGACACTGGCAAGGCCTTCAAAAGCAAAGTGATATGAATTTTGTACAAGCTCTTAAACAGTTACTTATAAATGGTTTCAGAATATTGCATTAGAATATTAAACGAGAATTTACCCGTTATGAAGGAAAAATACGGGGTGACCGGATTATGTCTTTACGGTTCCACTGCCCGGAGAGATAATAACGAGGATAGCGATGTCGATATTCTTGTGGACATGCCTCCTAAAATTTTCCTCATGAGCGGTCTAAAAAACTTTTTGGAGCAAATACTCTGTACTTCAGTCGATTTAGTACGGCGTCATTCTCATCTGTCTGCAAAATTTTTAAATCAGATTTCACGCGATGGCATCAAAATACTCTGACCGGGATAAAGAACGAGTTCTCCTGACTCTTAAATCTATTGAAGATACAATTTGTCAATTGATTGAATGGAACAAATCAGTCAAATCAGCTGACGATTATTATAAATCGCAATCAGGCATGCAGTTACTTGCTGCTAATTGCACTTTATTAACGGCTATTGGTGAAGGAGTCAACAGAATCAATCGGATTATTCCTGATTTTCTACAATCCAATTTCCCCGAGATTCCGTGGAGCGCTATTGTAGGAATGCAAAACCATATTGCTCATGGTTATTTCGAACTTGATGCTGACCTCGTATTCGAAGCAGTTTCAAACGATATTCCAACCCTGCTTCCTACGATTCAAACAGCAAGCAGACTATGTTTGTAATATTAAAAAGTGTCTAATCAGAGTCTTTTAATTTAGATTTATGGAGCATTTTGATTTTGACGAGATAGTTTGCAGGCGGGGGACGGGATCTTACAAGTGGGATACGCCTCCGGCCGGTGATATTTTGCCTATGTGGGTGGCCGATATGGATTTCCGTACGGCACCGTGCATCATCGAGGCGTTACGGCGCAGGGTGGAGCATGGAGTGTTCGGCTATACGAAAGTCGGCACAGACTACTACGACGCCCTTACCGGCTGGTTCGGCAGACGTCACGGCTGGGAGATAAATCCAGGCGACGTCATCTACACGTCGGGCGTAGTACCAGCCATCTCGGCCATAATCAAAGGATTGACACGCCCCGGCGACAAAGTCATCGTCCAGACACCCGTCTACAACTGCTTCTTCTCCTCTATACGCAACAACGGCTGCGCGATTTTTGAAAATCCTCTCATATATCATCCCGACGGACGCTACACCATTGATTTCGACGGACTGGAACGCTGTGCCGCCGACCCGCGCGCCACGATGATGCTTCTCTGCAACCCGCACAATCCCGCAGGACGCGTGTGGACCCGCGACGAATTGCGACGCATAGGCGATATATGCCTGCGCCACAACGTCATAGTAGTGTCCGACGAAATACATTGCGAACTGACGTTTCCCGGATTTGAATACACTCCTTACGCCACTCTCGGCGACGACCTGTCGGCACGATGCGTGTGCTGCAACTCACCGAGCAAGGCATTCAACACCGCCGGCCTCCAGATTGCCAACATCGTATGCCGCGACCCGGAGATGCGCCGGCGCATAGACCGCGCCATCAACGACAACGAGGTATGCGACGTCAATCCGTTCGGTGTCGCGGCTCTTGTCGCCGCCTACAACGAGGGGGAACCGTGGCTCGCAGCGCTTGTAAAATACCTTCACGGCAATTACCTCATGGCCGTGGAGCGGCTGACGGCCGGACTGCCCGGATACACCGTCACCCCGCTCGAAGGCACATATCTGCTGTGGCTCAATGTCGCCCCCTCGGGACTTGACGGCGAGACATTCGCCCTACGGCTGGAGGAGCAGGGCCGCATAATGGTGAGTCCGGGTGCGATATACGGTGCACCGGGCGAACAGTTCATACGCATCAATCTCGCCGCTCCCCGCGCCGTGGTAGCCGACGGCATCGACCGTATCGTCTCATTTGCAAAAGGATTGAACGACTGACAACTATGGAGAGAGACAGTCTGCTTGCCATGATACGCCGCGGACAGGAGATGTCGCTGCGACAGCAGCTGCGTCTCACCGCAGTATTGTCATGGCCGGCGATAGTGGCGCAGCTGTCGACCATCGTCATGCAGTACATCGACGCCGCGATGGTCGGCTCGCTCGGAGCCGAATCATCGGCATCAATCGGACTGATGGCAACGTCGACATGGCTCATGTGGGGACTCTGCTCGGCCGTAGCCTCAGGATTTTCAGTGCAGGTGGCCAACCGCATCGGAGCCTCCGACCGCCGTGGAGCCGAAAGTGTGCTCCGCCAGTCGTTCCTGCCGGTTATTGTGTTCAGCATCCTGCTCGCCATATTCGGAGCAGCAATAAGCGGACACCTGCCTCTGTGGCTCGGCGGAAGCGACGACATAGCGCCCGGCGCATCATCTTATTTCCTGGTATTCAGTCTGTCGCTGCCGTTCCTGCAGATAAGTTTTCTGAGCGGCGCGATGCTTCGGTGCAGCGGCAACACGCTTTTCCCCGGCATAGTCAACGTAGGGATGTGTGTGCTCGACGTGATTTTCAATTTCTTCCTGATATTTCCCGCCCACAATCTTGACATCGCCGGAATGTCATTACGGCTCCCCGGCGCCGGCCTCGGAGTAACCGGAGCGGCCATAGGCACGGCTCTTGCCGAGACAGTGGCGGCCGCCGTCATGCTGTGGTATCTGTGGCGGCGCAACAAAGAGCTCAACCTGAGGTATTCCCAGGGGTCGTTCATGCCCGGCATGCACTGTCTGCGACGTGCCTTCCGCATATCCACCCCCTTAGGCATAGAGCATATGCTCATGTGCGGCGCGCAGGTGTTCATCACCGCCATCGTGGCGCCCCTGGGCACTGTGGCAATCGCCGCCAACGCGTTTGCCGTCACAGCCGAAAGCCTTTGCTACATGCCCGGCTACGGCATAAGCGAGGCGGCCACGACCCTTGTAGGACAAAGCCTCGGGGCGGGACGCGAACGTCTGGCACGTTCTTTCGCCAAAATAACAGTCATATCGGGCATAGTCGTAATGACAGTTATGGGAGTGGTGATGTATGTCGGAGCACCGGTGATGATGGGAATAATATCACCCGTCGGGGCAATCTGTTCGCTCGGCACGGAAGTGCTTCGTATCGAGGCGTTTGCCGAACCGATGTTCGCCGCCTCGATAGTGGCCTACGGCGTGTTCATCGGCGCCGGCGACACTCTCGTGCCGGCAGGCATGAACCTCGGAAGCATATGGGGCGTGCGCCTCACGCTCGCCGCCATTCTCGCACCGACAATGGGACTTAAAGGGGTATGGATAGCTATGGCAATCGAACTGTGTTTCCGCGGTGCAATCTTCCTGCTCAGATTACGCACCGACCGCTGGTTGCGTGCCAACCGCGCGCTGTTCTCCGCACGCTGACCGCAGTTGACGCAAACATCAGCTGTCACAGCGAATTTGTAGGGACACATAAAATTCGGAAATCGGCTGGATTGTAGGGTCGCGATTCATCGCGTCCGCGTCACTATCGGTATCCAATTAAATACCAAGACATTATGCGGACGCGATAAATCGCGTCCCCTTCAAGATACAACGACGTTTGAACGCAAATTACTCAATGCCGGTTATCGGTTGTGGGGGCAGTCGAGAGCGAAATAATGATGGTCGGCCGTGCACTCCTCTATGCGGTGGTCGACAATGATATGACGGTTGGCCATCGAGGCTATGCGCGACATCTCGTGCGACACGAGGATAATGGTGGTGGTCGGCGCAAGTTCCGAAATTATGTCATATACACGGTATTCAAACTGCTTGTCGAGGTAGCTCAGCGGCTCGTCGAGCACAAGTATCTGCGGCGCGCTGATAATGGCGCGGGCAAGGAGCGTACGCTGCAGCTGGCCGCCTGAGAGCCGGTCGAGAGTGAAGTCCTTCCTGTTGTCGAGGCCTACGGTATCTATGGCGCGGCGTACACGCTCGGCGCGTTCGGCCTTGTCAATATCCTTTATCGCAATAAGTCCCGAGGTGATTACCTCCTTCACCGTAATCGGGAACCGCGAGTCAATCATGTTTTTCTGAGGCAGATAGCCTATCGGCAGATGATCGGCTCGGCTTCCACGGTCAAAATAGGTCACTGAGCCGCACGTAGGCTTTATCAGCTTGAGTATCAACCGCAGAAGTGTCGTTTTGCCTCCGCCGTTAGGCCCTGTGATGGCGAAAAAGTCGCCGCGGCCTATGCCGAGGTTGACATCTTCGAGTATTATTTTGCCGTTGCGGCGGAATCCCACATTGTCAAGGGTTATGATGGTATCGCCGTCATGATGCATACGCGGAGTGTGATGCAGGCAGTGGCCGTTGCAATGGTGCTCCGTGGCCGTGCCGTCAGCGTGCGAGGGCGTCGGCGATGATATTGAATTGCTTGAGGTAGTCGTCATCGAGAGGATTGATTTGTACGATGGATATACCGAGTTCGTCGGCGAGCGTAGCAGCCTGCCGGGTGTCGAAATTCTGCTGTATGAACATCACTTTCACACCTTTGTCGGCCGCATGGCGATGCGTATCGCGCAGCTGACCGGGCGTCATCTCCTTGTTGTCCTGCCCTACGGCAATCTGCTCCAGGCCGTAGTCGCGCGCGAAATATGACAACGATGGGTGCCAGATAAGGAACGAACGCGTGCCTATGCTGTCGAGGCGCGATGATATGACGGTGTCGAGAGAGTCGAGCCGTGCCACGAGCCGGTTGTAATTGGCCGTATAGAAATCCTTGCGGGCGGGGTCGGCATCGCTGACGGCGGCAAGCATGTTGGCGGCTATTACCTTAAGGTTGGATACCGACGTCCAGGTATGCGGGTCGGCCGGCTCGTGCGTATGGTTGCCGTGGGCGTGCGTGCCGTAAATCAACTCTATGCCGTCGGACACATCTACGAAACGTAATTCAGGATTCGATTGGCCGATACGTTCGGTAAGCGTCTGCTCAAACGGCAGATTTCCCGCCTTCATATACACGGCCGCATCATTGACCGCGCGCATGCCGTTGACAGTCACCTCGAACGCCTCGGGATTGGCATCGGCCTGCATCAGCGTGACAATCTCAATCGAATCGCCCGTAATCTCCCTGAGCAACGACGCCTGCGGAGGCAGACTCACCGCTACCGACATGCGCGTGTCCCCCTCAGGCCTGCACGACGAGAGGCCCGAAAGCATACATAATATTATAGCAAAAAGGAAAAATATACGTTTCATGCCGCAAATTTATAAAAAAAAATAACATTTAGCATTTGAAAAATTACGATATTCACTATATTTGCAGCGCAAAACTAAATAAGACTCCGAAACTATGGCTCATACCCAACTTGACCAACTTGATGTGAAGATATTGCAGATGATGTCGGGCAACGCCCGCAAACCATTTCTCGAGATAGCCCGCGAATGCGGAGTTTCAGGCGCTGCGGTCCATCAGCGTATCGGCAAGTTACAGGCATCGGGAGTGATTAAGGGTACGGAAATGCTGGTTGAGCCCTCTGCTATAGGTTATGAGACCTGCGCTTACATGGGCTTTTTCCTCAAAGACCCCGCATCATTCAACGATGTGATAGAAAAACTTAGGGATATACCCGAAGTGGTGGAATGTCATTTCACGACCGGACAGTACGATCTTTTCATCAAGGTGTTCGCCCGCAACAATGACCATCTCCTCCATCTTATACACGAGAAGCTGCAGAATCTCGGACTCTCGCGCACGGAATCACTCATCTCGTTCAAAGAGGTGTTCAAGCGTCCGCTGCCTGTCGACGATACCATCGCCCGCGACTGAACCGCGTAACCGTCCGACAGCATTGCATAAGTTCCGTGACATAACATTTTTAATGCTGAGTTGTTATACTTGCTCCACTATAAAATACTTTCAATTATGACATTTACATTTAATATAATATCCGATGAAGTCGAAAACTTCAAGAGAGTGATTGTCGTTGACTCCAGCGCAACTTTCATGGAGCTTAAAAATGCGATCTGCGACAGTGTAGGATACGACAAGAACCAGTTCTGCTCTTTCTTCCTGTGCGAGGGCAACTGGGAGAAAACTCGTGAAATCACAATGGAGGACATGGGTTCAAGTTCCGACGAAGATGTATACCTGATGGATGACTGCGTGCTCGAGGATCTTATCGAGGATGAAGGCCAGCGCCTCATTTTCAACTTCGACTATCTGACCGACCGCTCGTTCTTCATGGAGATGAAGGAGATGACTCCCGGCAAGTCGCTCAAAGACCCCTTGTGCAGCATATCGCGCGGCACCCCTCCCCCACAGACAGTAGATTTCGACGAATTCAACGCCAAACTCGACTCACAGACCGCCGACGCGGGTCTCGACCTCGGCCTTGACGACGAATACTACGGTGAGGCCACATTCAATGACGACGAATTCGATGAAAGCGGATTTGAAGTAACCGACTTCAACGAATAATCCGCGCCCACGACCAAACGCATATATTGACAATACTACGAATGCTCCCGACCGACACACCCGGCCGGGAGCATTCGTCATAATGTACAGACACGATGCAATGCTGATTACGTAAGGAGCATGGAGTGGGGCGAGGGCGTCTCGCCCTCGTGGTATTATTCTTATTACACTAAAAGTTACCACGGGGGTGTTGCAAAACTGATGTAGATGATTGCATGATGTAGGGCTGCTCCCCGGAGCAGCCGATAACAAAAGTTGATTATCAGTTGCTTGGCGGCTGCACCGGGGTGCAGCCCTACAAGATGACGTATCATATATGTAAAATATTATAAGTTTTGCAACTCTCCCGCTCCACCCAACTCCGCATAAGTGATGTGTTGCGATACGACGCGGGATATTACAAATAGAGAGCATTTGTAGTAAAGAATGACGCATTTTTTTCATTTCACAATGGAGAAAATATGCTAAATTTGCATCAGTACACGCGGGTGGAAGCGCTCTGCATACGACAAACCGACATAGCCGATACGGCATATATGACCGACATTATAACAAATCTAACTTATAATACTGTTACAATCATGAAAAAGTATCCTAAAATCGGCATACGCCCCACTATCGACGGACGTCAGGGCGGAGTACGCGAAAGCCTTGAAGAGAAAACCATGAACCTGGCCAAAGCCGTGGCCGAACTCATCACTAAAAATCTGCGTCATGGCGACGGCACTCCCGTGGAATGCGTCATCGCCGACGGCACGATAGGCCGAGTGGCCGAAAGCGCAGCCTGCGCCGAGAAATTCGAGCGCGAAGGTGTAGGCGCAACCATCTCAGTCACCTCATGCTGGTGCTACGGTGCCGAGACAATGGACATGAACCCCTACTGGCCCAAAGCCGTGTGGGGCTTCAACGGCACGGAACGCCCCGGAGCCGTATACCTCGCAGCCGTACTCGCCGGACATGCGCAGAAAGGTCTGCCCGCATTCGGCATCTACGGACGCGACGTACAGGACATCGACGACAATACCATACCCGCCGACGTGGCTGAAAAGATACTGCGCTTCGCCCGCGCCGCCATCGCCGTGGCCACCATGCGCGGCCGCTCCTATCTGTCGATGGGTTCGGTATCGATGGGTATCGCCGGCTCGATTGTCAATCCCGACTTCTTCGAGGAGTATCTCGGCATGCGCTGCGAGTCAATCGACCTGACCGAAATCATACGCCGCATGACCGAAGGCATCTACGACCACGAAGAATACGAGAAGGCTATGGCTTGGACACGCGAGCACTGCAAGGTCAACGAAGGTGAAGACTTCAAGAACCGCCCCGAAAAACGCAAGACCCGCGAGCAGAAAGACGCCGACTGGGAATTCATCGTCAAGATGACCATCATCATGCGCGACCTCATGACCGGCAACCCCAAACTCCTCGAAATGGGATTCAAAGAGGAATCGCTCGGCCACAACGCAATCGCGGCCGGATTCCAGGGACAACGCCAGTGGACCGACTTCTACCCCAACGGCGACTACTCGGAAGCCCTGCTCAACACTTCGTTTGACTGGAACGGCATACGCGAAGCGTTCGTACTCGCTACCGAAAACGACTCATGCAACGGTGTGGCAATGCTCTTCGGCCATCTCCTGACAGGCACAGCCCAGATATTCTCCGACGTGCGTACCTACTGGAGCCCCGAGGCCGTAAAACGTGTCACCGGCAAAGAACTTACAGGCCGCGCTGCAGGCGGTATCATCCACCTCATCAACTCAGGCGCCACAACCCTCGACGCTACCGGCGAAATGACCGATGCCGAAGGCAATCACGTAATGAAACAGGTAGGCGACGTGACTGAAGATGACGTAAAAGCATGTCTGAAAGCCACTACATGGTATCCCGCCGACCGCGACTACTTCCGCGGCGGAGGCTTCTCGTCGCACTTCCTATCGAAAGGCGGAATGCCCGTGACAATGTCACGCCTCAACATCATCAAGGGTCTCGGCCCGGTGCTTCAGATTGCCGAAGGCTGGACAGTGGAAATCGACCCCGAAATCAACCGGGCGCTCGACATGCGTACCGACCCGACCTGGCCCACCACATGGTTCGTGCCCCGTCTGTGCGACAAACCCGCTTTCCGCGACGTATACTCGGTGATGAACAACTGGGGCGCCAACCACGGTGCAATCTCGTTCGGTCACATCGGCCAGGACCTCATCACCCTCGCATCGATACTCCGCATACCTGTGTGCATGCACAATGTCGAGGAGGACAAGATATTCCGTCCCGCCGCATGGAACGCATTCGGCATGGACAAGGAAGGCTCCGACTACCGCGCCTGCAAAAACTATGGTCCCATCTATAAATAATGCATGATATGGCTACTAAAGAACAGATAGAACAGTTTGTAGAAATGGCGCACCGCGTGGGACGTGCCGGTCTGACCGTATGTAGCAGCGGCAACCTGTCATGGCGCATCGGCGACGAAGTGCTCATATCGGGTACCGGTTCATGGGTTCCCGACCTCACACCCGACCGTGTGGCCGTGTGCCGTTTCAGCGACGGCGAAGTGCTCAACGGCGTGCGTCCGTCGATTGAGTCGGTATTCCACCTCGGCGTGATGCGCGAGCGTGAGGATGTGGGCTGCGTGCTGCACTTCCAGTCGCCCTACGCAACTGCCGTGGCATGCATGAAGCAGCGTCCCGCCACACTCAACTTCACAGCAGAGTGCCCGCTCCACGTAGGCGAGGAGATACCGATGATACCCTACTACCGTCCCGGCTCGCCCGAACTGGCTAAGGCTGTGGTCGACGCAATGCTCGAACACAACTCGGTCATGCTCCTCAAGCACGGACAGGTCGTATGCGGCAAGGACTTCAACCAGGCGTTCGAACGCGCCATGTTCTTCGAGATGGCCTGCCGTATCGCCGTGCTCAACGGCGACAACATCGACCCGCTCACACGCGGCGAGATTGATGACCTCGGCGTTTATTTCATGGGTAAACAGGGTAAATGATGCCGACATCCAGCACTGAAATAAAAACCGGCACACCCGCTTACATCGCCGTCGATTTCGGCGGCGGAAGCGGGCGTGTCATTGCCGGCATAATCGATGACGACAACTCGCTGCGGCTCGTCGAGATACACCGTTTCACCAACCGTCAGGTAAGGTGCGGCAAACGTCTTTACTGGGATTTCCTGTCGCTCTACGCCGAAATGGTCGAAGGGCTGCGCAAGGCTGTCGCTTCCGGTCTGCGGTTGCAGAGCATAGGTATCGATACCTGGGGCGTTGACTTCGGTCTCATCGATAACAAGGGCAACCTCATCTGCAATCCCGTATGCTATCGCGACGAGGCTGTAGAAGGAATTCCTGAAGAGTTTTATGCAACCCACTCCCGAAGCGCCCATTATGCTGTAAATGGCACTCAGGTGATGGCAATCAATACCATGTTCAGACTGATGGCTTTGTATCGCGATGCCCCTATCCTGATAAATGCGGCAAGCCATCTGCTGTTCATGCCCGACTTGTTCAGCTTCTATCTGACCGGCCGTATTTCCAATGAATATACCATTGCCTCGACCTCGGGGCTTCTCAATGCAAGCACCCGCCAATGGGATTACGATTTTATCGACAAATTGGGATTGCCTTGCCGGTTGTTCGGAGATATAGTGATGCCGGGAACATCGCGTGGCGTATTGAAACGCGATGTGTCTGCGTCAATCGGAGTGGATTACCCGGTTGAGGTCATCGCGGTAGGCTCGCACGACACTGCAAGCGCCGTATTTGCCACAGCTACTTCCGACGGCACGACGGCATGGCTCAGCTCAGGCACATGGTCGCTGCTCGGCATCGACCTGCCCGAACCGGTACTGACCGAGGAGGCACGCGCGGCCGGTTTCACCAACGAAGGAGCCGTGGGCGGACGTATCCGCTTCCTGCAGAATATCACCGGACTGTGGATGCTCCAGCGCCTCATGGCGGCATGGAGCGAAAAGGGCAATCCGGTCGGTATAGTGGAACTTATCAATGAGGCCGAGAACGCCGACATAGACACCGTGGTTGATGTCGACGACCCGGTATTCGCCTCGGCAGCCGACATGGAAACCGTCATTGCCGACTATTGCCGCCGCAACGGACTGCGTGTGCCGGCGACCCGCGGCGAATTTGCCCGCACCGTCATATCGTCGCTCGCACAGCGCTACGCACGCGGCATCCGTCAGCTCGACACATTCCTCCCCTATCCGGTGAAAAAGCTGCGCATAATGGGCGGAGGAAGCCGCAACAAGCTCCTCAACAGGCTCACGGCCGAAGCTGCCGGCATCAAGGTGGAAGCCGCCGACGTGGAGGCTACCGCGATAGGGAACATACTCGTACAGGCAATCGCCGACGGGCGAGTGACCTCGCGCGACGATATAACCTCCGTAACGGGATAAACACAGACACACCTGACATAAACACCAATCCATGAAGACTGAAACAAATACAGAAAACAACTCGATACTTCATTTCAAGGGAGTAAGCTACGTGGTGCCCTTCGTGCTCATCACGAGCTGCTTCGCCCTGTGGGGATTTGCCAACGACATCACCAACCCGATGGTCAAGGCGTTCTCCAAGATTTTCCGTATGAGTGTCACCGAGGGGGCGCTCGTGCAGGTGGCCTTCTACGGAGGCTACTTCGCGATGGCATTCCCCGCCGCGATATTCATACGCCGCTTCAGCTACAAAGCCGGCGTGCTGCTCGGCCTCGGGCTGTACGCTTTCGGAGCGCTTCTGTTCCTCCCCGCAAAGGAGACGGGCGAGTATTATCCGTTCCTGATAGCATACTTCGTGCTGACCTGCGGACTGTCGGTGCTCGAGACATCGTGCAACCCGTATATTCTTGCGATGGGTTCGGAGGACACGGCGACACGCCGCCTCAACCTGGCGCAGGCGTTCAACCCCGTGGGGTCGCTGCTCGGCATGTTCGTGGCAATGAATTTCATACAGAACCGTCTTGACCCCGCCGACACTGCCGACCGCGCCAACATGGGCGAGGCCGCATTCGAGGCCGTCAAGGAGCATGACCTGTCGGTAGTTATCGGCCCGTATCTCATAATCGGGGCGATAGTAATAGCGATGCTGCTTGTGATACGTTTCTCGGGTATACCGAAATGCGGCGAACCGACGAAGAAAATCAATTTCTTCGGCTCGCTGCGCCGCATATTCAGGCTGCGCCGTTACCGCGAAGGCGTCATAGCGCAATTCTTCTATGTAGGCGCGCAGATCATGTGCTGGACATTCATAATCCAGTACGGCACCCGCGTGTTCACAGGTGAAGGCATGGAGGAGAAAGCCGCCGAAGTGCTGTCGCAGCAGTACAACATCATAGCCATGATCATATTCTGCTGCTCGCGCTTCATTTGCACCTTCCTGCTCAAATATTTCAATCCCGGAATATTGTTGCGCACACTCGCGATAGCGGCCGGAGTATTCACCCTCGGCGTGATATTCATCGACGGCATCGTCGGCCTGTACTGCCTGATGGCAGTGTCGGCATGCATGTCGCTGATGTTCCCCACCATCTACGGTATAGCGCTTGACGGACTTGGCGAAGATGCCAAATTCGGCGCCGCCGGCCTGATTATGGCCATCCTCGGCGGCTCGGTATTGCCCCCGCTTCAGGCAAGCATCATCGACAATGGCGTCGTACTCGGCATGCCTGCGGTCAACGTATCGTTCGTGCTGCCGCTGATATGCTTCATCGTAGTGATGATATACGGCCACCGCACCCGCAAAGTGAAAGCATAAAGAGCATTGCAAAAACAATAAGAACATTGTAGGGACGCGATTCATCGCGTCCGCGCCCGAATGGCGTAGCAAGACAAAATACGCAACAATAGCGCGGACGCGATGAATCGCGTCCCTACAAATTGACAAAATTAATTATATAAATTATGACTGAAGGATTTAAAGTAAAGCAATATGACGTGCCCGTGAAGCGCTACTGCCGCACCATGCAGCTGCGCGAGGGCGACCAAAAGTTCATCGACGACTACCGCCATGCACATTCCGAAGGCGTGATATGGAAAGAGGTAATCGACGGTATACGCGAGGTAGGCATCCTCGAGATGGAAATCTACATCCTCGGCAACAAGCTGTTCATGATAGTGGAGACCCCGCTCGATTTCAACTGGGACGAGGCGATGGAACGGCTTGCCAAACTCCCCCGCCAACAGGAGTGGGAAACATTCATGTCACGTTTTCAGGACTGCTCGGCCGAAGCCACAGCCGACGAAAAATGGCAGATGATGGACCGCATGTTCCATCTGTATTAATTGGGTTATTGCCAGCCGGGGTTTTGGGTGAGGTTGGTGTTGCGTTCCATTTCCACGAGGGGGATGGGCCACAGTTCGTGGCGGGGCTGGTAGGAGCGGGTGTACATCAGGTCGCCGAATATGTCGGTGGCGTTGCGTACCGATTGCTCGAGCATGCCCCAGCGGCGGAGATCCCAGTAGCGCTGTCCTTCGCCGGCAAGCTCGAAGGCGCGCTCGCGGCGTATGCGCAGAGCCATCTCCTCCTTGCCGCCTACCGCAAGCCATGACGGACCGCTGTTGAGTCCAGGCATTCCTACACGTGAACGTATCTTGTTGACTTCGGTGACGGCCTTGTCCAGCTCGCCGGTTTCGTTATAAGCCTCGGCAAGCATCAGTATCACGTCGCCCAGACGTATGAGCGGGAACTCGTAGGGAGTGCGGTTGTACTCGCCCCAGTAGCCGTCGAGATTGCCCGTAGGTATCCATTTGCGCCAGAAGTAGGAGTTCCACCCTTCCGAGTTGCGGATAAAGGCCATAGCCTCCATAGGTGCGCCACCCTTGGAGGGGTCGGCGAGCACGAACTGCTTGTCCATAGGCGTGGAGCCGGCATCTGTGCCGAGATAATGCGAATAGGGCGTAATCACATTGAGGCAGAGGCGCGGGTCGCGCAGACGGTAGGCATCCATCACTTTTGTCGTGTCGCATTCGAGCAGGTCGGTGACACGTGTACTGCCCTGGTCAATCGCCACGCTCATGTACTTGCGGCGCAACTGCGAATCGCCGGAATTGAACCCCGGGAAGATGTCGTCCCAGTCAAACGGAGAGCCGTCGGTATTCTCATACATGTCGACAAGTGTGGTCGAGGGCACGATGCAGTTGCTCGCGATAAGACGCATTGTTGCCTTGTTGCCGAAATAACCCACGATATTGAGGGCATAGCCGGCTGTATTGCCGTCAATCGACTGGATGGAAAATATCATTTCAGGGCTGTGACGGCCGTTGTAGAGGCGGAACAGCTCATTGTAGTCGGGGTGGAGTGAATAGCCGTAGTTGTTGCTTTTGTTATAGACTATCTCCTCGAAGTCGGCGCGGGCTTCCTCCCACTGGCCGTTGAACAGATAGACCTTTCCGCGCAGGGCGTAGGCAGCCCCCTTGGTGGCGCGCCCCAGGTCGGCGGCTTCCCAGTTCACCGGGAGCTTCTCGATAGCCTCGGTAAGGTCGTCGAGGATATGGCGGCGTATCTCGTCGGCCGAACTGCGGGGTGACTTGAGATTGGCGAACTGCTCGTTGATGTCGCATGTCTCGTCGTAGTAAGGGACGCCGCCCCAGCAGTTGAGCATGCGGAAATAGGCCATCGCACGGAGGAATTTGGCCTCGCCGGTCACGCGGTCGATGGTCTGCTGACTTATGGGCATACGGGCGACATTGCGTATCACGGTGTTTGAACGGTGGACGAGTTCATAGAGGTACTGCCAGTGGTTCTGCACCCCGGAACTGTTGGAGGCGAATGTATTGCCGCGCGATATGTCGGACCACGGAGTAGTACCGTCGGCAAGGTCGGTGCACATGTCGAATGTGAACTCGAGGCCGAAACACCAGTCGGCCTTCATGGCAGCATACAGGCCGACGGCAGCCTGACGGGCATGGTCCTCGGTCTGCCAGAAAGTCTGCCCCGACATCTGATCGCCGGGAGTATAGTCGAGGCTTTCGCAACCGCTGAGTATCGCCGTGGCCGCCAGCATGGCCGCCATATATTTTATTCTTGTGATTTTCATTGCTGTAAAAAGATATTTTTCAGTTTATGTGACGGGGATTAGAATGATATGTTGACACCGATTGAGTATTGGCGCACGGAGGGATAGCCTACTGTGGCGCCTATCTCCGGGTCGAGGCCGGGGAAATCGGTGATAGTGAAGAGGTTGTCGATACTGGTATAAATCTTCAGGTTCTCGACGAAGAATTTTTTGGTGATTTTGCGGGGCACGGTGTAGCCGAGCTGTATGTTCTTGCAGCGGAAATAGGCGGCATTGTGCACGAAAGCGTCACTCGCTATGTTGTTCTTGCCGTTGGAGCTGTTGCGCAGTATGGGATACTTCGAGTTGTAGGGATTTTCGGGGGTCCATGCGTTGTCGGTAATATCCTTTATGAGCGACTGCCCCATTACGGTGACGAAGCGGAACGCCTGATTGTTGTAGTAGACCTGATGGTTGCCGACACCCTGAAAAAGCACGCTGAAATCGAAATTGTTCCAGCTCAGCCCGATATTGGCGCCGTAGGTGAGGCGCGGAAGCGTGCCGTGGCCTATCTCAACGCGGTCGTTGGAGTCGAGCTTGCCGTCGCCGTTGGCATCACGGTAGAGGAAGTCGCCGAGCTCGGGACGCTGGTAGGTGGCGAAATAGTCGGGATTCCTGTCGACAAGCGACTGTACATAGTCAAGGTCGGCCTTGTCGCGGACAATGCGGTCGACGGTGATGACATAGAGCTGGTTGACGGGGCGCCCCTCCTGTATCTTGTAGACACCGCTTATGGAGGAGATGTCGCCCTGGAATTTCGTCACTTTGTTGTTGACGAAACCGAGGTTGAAGCCTACGTTGTAGATTACGCTTCCGATGCGGTCGTTCCAGTGGAGATCGAGTTCAAAACCTTTGTTGTTGACTTCTCCGGCGTTCTGGTTGGGGACGACGCTCGTGCCATGCTCCAGCGGGGCAGGCAATGAGATGAGTATGCCCTTCGTATCCTTGTTGTAGACATCGAGCGAACCCGAGAGACGGTTGTCGAGCAGGGCGAAGTCAACGCCGATGTTGGTCATATAGGTTTTTTCCCATGTGAGGGCGGGATTGGCGAGCACGGTCTGTGCCAGTCCGCCGGCGATGTTGCCGTTGAGTACGTAGTTGGCCGTGGCAAACAGCGACTGGTACATGTAGTAGCTCGTGGTGGCGTTGTTGCCGAGCGAACCGTAGGATGCGCGCAGCTTGAGTTCGTTGATCCAGGTGGTATTCAACAGGAATTTCTCCTGCGAGAGACGCCATCCGGCCGAAACCGACGGGAAGTAGCCCCAGCGGTGGCCGGGAGCGAATTTCGACGAACCGTCGGCGCGGAGATTGGCTTCGAGAAGATACTTGCCGTCCCAGCTGAGATTCACGCGGCCGAAGTATGAGCGCATGGCCCACTCGTTGTAGTTGCCGGTGATATTGCCGTTGGTCATACCCGCGTCGATGGCGCCGAGCGACGGGTCGACAAGGTCATATTTGATATAATAGTCCCGGTCATACTTGTTGTATTCCTGGCTCATGCCGGCAAAGAGCGTGGCGTTCAGACGGCTTACGTTGAAATCATACTGAGCCGTCAGCTCGGAGGAGCGGAAAGTGTTTTTGTAGTTGTATCGGCGTATATATGTGCGCACGGTTCCCTCCCTGAGAAGCACCGGGCCGTCAAACGTGAAGCGGTAGAGATTGCGGTCGGTAAGATGGTGCTCGACGTTGCGCTCCCAGTAATTGTAGGAAAACGCCCCCTTGACTGTAAGCCCCTTGACTGGATTGACCGAAGCGTGGAGCTTGATTACCGAGCGCTTGGTCTTGGTGGGATACTCCGTCTTGTAGAACCACTGGCGGCGGTAGGGATTGAAGTTGCTGACATTCTCCTCTTCGGGATTCTGGATGCCGCCGTAAAGTCCTGTGGCGGGGTCATAGAGCGTCATGCCGGGGACGGTATTGAACGCGCCCGAACCGAATATCACGTCGCCACCCGCGGCCGCATTTTCCGACGAAGGATTGTTCTTGTCGATAAATCCGAAAACATCGGCACCCGCGCTCAGCCACGGCTTTATGTTGACCTCGACGTTGGAGCGGAACTGATAGCGCTTATAGTCGGTGTAATATATCATGCCGGGGTTATCGACATAGCCCACGGAGAGATTGTAGAGCACCGTGGAGGTGCCGCCGGTGATGGCGAGGTTATGGTTCTGCACCACCGACGGATTGCGGTAGATATGGTCCTGCCAGTCGGTGTTGGGATAAATGACAGGATTGCGGCCGGAGTCGTTGCGCCATTCGTCAATCTTGCCCTGCGAGAAGCGGGGAGCCTGCCCGTTGGCAATCAGACCGGCATTCTGTATCTCCATGAAGTCGGCATAGTCGGTGACGAGGTTGAGACGCTTGGCTACGGTCTCGAACGATACGTTGCCGCTGTATGTCACACGGGGAGCGCGCTCGGCGCCGCGCCGCGTAGTGACAAGAATGACGCCGTTGGCCGCGCGCGAGCCGTAGATGGCCGCCGAGGCGGCATCCTTGAGTATGGAGATATTCTCTATGTCGTGGGGGTTGATGTCGCTCAGCGCGATTCCGGTCATGCCGTCTACCACGACGAGAGGCGCGGCGTTGTTAAGCGTGCCGAGACCGCGCACAAGGATGCTCTGCGACTCGTAGCCGGGAGTGTTGCCACCGGAATTTGTCACGGTAAGCCCGGCGGCAAGGCCGGCGAGGGCGTTGGTGGCGTTGGTAATGGGACGGTCCTCGAGCGCTCCGGAGCTTATGGTGGAGACGGCACCGGTGAGGTCGACTTTCTTTTGCGTGGCATAGCCCACGATCACGACTTCGTCGAGAAGCGAGTGACTGTCGTCAAGAATGACAGAATAGTCTTTCCTGTCGGGCGACACGCTGACATCCTGCGGGTTAAACCCGACGTACGACACCTGCACGGTGCAGCTGTCGGGAACGTCGGAGAGGGTAAAATCGCCGTCAGCATCGGTGACGGTGAATTTGTCGGAATCATCCTTCAGGCGTACGGAAGCGCCGATGAGCGGTTCGCCCGACCGATCGGTCACCCGTCCCTCGATGATACGCGTATGGTCATTGAGCGACAGCGCCTCGGCAGTGTCGGTCTGCGCCTGCGCCGACATAGCCGAGGCGCCGGCCAACCATGCTGACAATATGGCAGGTGTATATTTCATTACGGATAGATTATTTCAGCTTGATGTTGATATGGATTGATATTGCGTTGTTTTCAGTCGGTCTGTATCACCAGATAGTTGGTGAGGCTCCAGAAGGCGGCGGGGTCGATGATACGCAGCGTCTTATGCCCGTTGTCATCGATAAACTCGTATGATTCCTCGGGATGATTGGTCAGTATTTTCGCTTTTGAGGAACCTGTGGCGAGTGCCGGAATCAGGCGCTTGTCGCCTATGGTAAAGCCGTTTTTGTCGAAATCGCCTTTCATCAGCTTTGTAGAGCGGAGAAATCCCGATTTCAGGATATTATAATCCTTTAGCTGTGATTTCGTGGCTATGACGTAGTAGCAGGTGTTAAGCTCGTTGGCAAGACGGACGGAGGTCCGGCGGGCGGAGTCACGCTCGTCGGTGACAGCCGAAACGGTTGAGCTGAGGGAGTCGACGGCTTCGTTCAGCACTCCTATCTGCTCGGAGGCAGCGGTAAGTTCAAGCCGCAGTGACTCTATTTCATCCATCTGCGAGTCCATCTGCATGCCGAGGGCGCGGACGGTCTCGGTCAGGTCCTTGTTGTTGATGGTCGATTTCTGCAGTTTTTCCTCAAGTTCTTTCAAATGAGCCTTCCGTCGGCTGATTTTATTTTTCAGGCGTGCGATGTCGGTAAGAATCTGCTTTTTCTGATGCGGACTGTCGGCCGGACGGGTCGCTGCCGCCGCCATCATGTTCTCGAGTTGCTTTATCTCCTCGAGGCCGGCCGAAACATCCTTGACCAAAGCGAGGAGCTCGTCGCGCTCTTCAAGTGCGGTGGCGAGCTCCTGTTTGGAGATTTCAGCCAGCGATTGCTGCTCCTTGCCGCCTGTGCCGTAGCACGACGACAGGAGCGCGGTAAGAACCATAGGTGCAATGAAATGTCTTGTCTTAATCATAAAAAGTAAAGTGGTTTTTTAAAGGCATAAGTGGCTGAGAGGAAGATGCGATAACCGCTCTGTTGCAAAAGTCGTGAACTTTTTCCGACTGTTATAGCGTATGTCAATAGACAGCCGAAATGTGTAAATGAAGGGACGCGGGGATATTTGCCGGTGCGGTAAAGATGTATTATTTTTGTGGCATGAAATCATTGGAGCACAAGACTAACCTGCTGTTTGACCTGTTTTTCTGCATCGTGATAATGCCGCTGCTGATAATGGTCGGCCCGGCACATTACTGGTGGAGGATATCGCCCGTGTTCACCTGCGTGGCGGTGGCATATTTCTACGGGAGCTATTTCGCCATCAAGGCGTTGCATCTTCCGCGCCTCGTGCTCAACAAATCGTATCTGAAAATCGCGGGCATAATAGCGGGGTTCATTGTGCTGACATACGTGCTGACGCTATATCCGCTGCCGGAGGTAGATTTCGTGATACCGTCGATGAGCGAATATCAGACGCGCGTAAGGAACTACAACATGGCGATAGCGGTGTGGCTGATGTTCTCGGCCATGATATGCTACTCGCTGACCGTGGCGTTCATCAAGGAGCTGTACCACAGGCTGCTGTTGCAGAATGTGGTGGAGAACCAGCGCGACAAGGCGGAACTGGCGCTCTATAAGGCGCAGATAAACCCGCATTTCCTCTTCAATACGCTCAACTCGCTCTACAGCCTCGTAATAGGCACGTCACAGAAGGCGGAGGACGCGTTCATCAAATTCACCGAGCTGCTTAAATATACATACATGACGGCCGAAAGCGACTGGGTGACGATAGCCGACGAGATAAACTACATCAACAACTATATCGACCTGCAGCTCATACGGCTTGACAGGCACACCAATGTGGTGCGCGACTGCTCGGTCGATGACGAGACGGCCGAAATACCCCCTATGATTTTCCTTACATTCGTGGAAAACGCGTTCAAGTACGGCACGTCGACAAGCCGCGACTGCGACATTCTTATCCGATTGCATCTGAAGGACGGTATTCTTGTTTTCGAGACGCGCAACGGGATTGTAAGATATTCCGACGAGTTCCGCAAGAATCTGCCCACGGGCATAAACAATTGCCGGAGCCGGCTGTCGGGGCTGTATCCCGACAGGTATTCGCTCGACATAAAGGATAAAAACGGCATTTTCCACGTTTATCTTAAAATAGACCTTAACCGACATGAGTGAAACGATAAAATGTGTGGCTATCGACGATGAGCCGCTCGCCCTTGACATCATAGAAACGTTCTGCCGCCGTATCGGCAACGTGGAGCTGCAGAAGTTTTCCAATCCGGAAGCGGGACTGGAAGCAATCCGCCTCAATAAACCGGATATTGTATTCCTCGACATCGAGATGGACGGGATGAACGGACTTGCGATAGCATCGCAACTGCCCGAAAACACATGTTTCATATTTACAACCGCCTATCTGCGATATGCAATCGAGGGATTTGACCTCGATGCGGTTGACTATCTGCACAAGCCGTTTGCCTACAGCCGGTTTCAGACCGCATTCTCGAAAGCGTTGCGCCGGATAGGACGACAGCCGTTGCCGTCGGCATCGCAATGTATCGTCGTCAAGCAGGATTATAACAGCGTCAGTATCCCTATCGAGGATATACTCTACATCGAAGCTGTGGAGGGATATTCAAAAATATTCAGGATGTCTGGAGCATGCGTGATGTCGCGGATATTGCTGAAAAATGTATTCGCGATGCTGCCGAAAGATACATTTGTGAGGATACACCGTTCGTTCATAGTATCAAAATCGAAAATCACGAGCTTCAACAAGCAGGAAGTGACCCTCAACAACGGGGTGACACTGCCGATTGGACGCCAATATGCAACGGAACTTGTCGAAACAATGTCGCGGTAAAGCAACGTTTCCGAGGTGGTTGAAAAGTGTAGGGAGGGTGTTGCAGAACTCAGAATATACCAACGAATTTGTAGGGACGCGATTCATCGTGCCCGTGCCCGAATGGCATAATACCCTAAATATCACAATCATAGCACGGACGCGATGAATCGCGTCCATACAATTTGCGGCGGCTTTTGACCGTTAGTTATTGTTTTGCAACATCCGCCTGCCAATAGCGGAAGGGCGCTGTCGGCAAAAAAATGCGCCGGCCTGGCAGGCCGACGCATGATTGTATTTTTCGGAATGACGTTGTCAGTTCATTACTATTCCGGGGAGTGAGGAGAGGCGGGAGGCCTGATAGACGCGGGCGAACTGACGTACGAAGTCGAGGGCACGGCGTCCGGGTTTTTCATTCTTAATTTCTTTTTCTGACAGAGATGTTGTGGTGATGGGGGTAGAGATTTCTTTCATTGGCATAATGTGTTGAAGGTGAATGATACGACGCCGGTGTCTGTTTGTGACGTCTGCTATTATAACGCCACGGGGGCTTTATTTATTGTATCAGACGTAAATATTTTTTAATGAACGATGTAACGTGAGGATGTGAGGAAAATTGCCTCCAAAATCGTAATTATTTATTAAGAATGGTTAATTGGGCATCGTTTGTCTTGGTTATTAGAAAAATATGTAGTACATTTGTAGTTACGGGAAATGAATTCTGCGATTTTAAAAGAGTTTCCCCATTGATTTATTATTATTAATTAAACCTGTATTCAGCCTATTGACCATCATTACTCTTTATTAACACCTTATAATATAGTAATGCAAAATCTTACTCGGCTCACCGACGAACAGTTGGTTACAGCCTATGCCGATGGTAACAACGAGGCTTTCGACACATTATTGACACGCCACCAAAGCCGTGTCTTCTCCTATATACTTAATATTGTCAAAAACCGCGAGCTTGCCGACGATATATTTCAGGAGACGTTTGTCAAAGCTATAACGACAATCAAGCAGGGTCGTTACACCGAGAGCGGAAAATTCTCGGCGTGGATAACCCGCATCGCACACAACCATATCATCGACTATTACCGTCAGGAGAAAGCCAACGGTGTCGTTTCGGCCGATGACATGGACTTATCTCTCCTCAACCGCAAGGAACTTGCCGAGGATACTATTGAGGATTTCCTGATTGATTCACAGATTTCAGCCGACGTGCTCAATATAATGAACCAGTTGCCGCAGCTGCAGCGCGAGGTCATCGACATGCGTTTTTTCCGTGACATGAGTTTCAAGGATATAGCCAAGGCAACCAATGTCAGCATCAACACGGCGCTCGGACGCATGCGCTATGCCATACTCAACATGCGCCGCATCGCGAAGGAAAACAATATAACCCTTTCGCGCTGAGCCGGCGCGAGGTTTACCGCATATAAGCTGCGGCCACTATCAACGGTGGCCGCAGCTTTTTTATTTTTCGGGGGGATATCTCCGTGTCTTACCCATATCACTGCGATATTAAATGGAGTTACCACGGGGGCGAGACGCCCCCGCTCCACTCAGCTCCACTCTACTCAAGTTAAAAGCATTCCTTCCACCATTATGATGCACTTTTGCCGTTAGGATTTTTTTTGCAGGGATGGGACTTTAATGTACGGGTATGAACTTAATGCGGGGCCGGAATGTTTTTTGTGTGTAGGATTTATAAAAAAATCCAAAGATAGTATAAAAAGTGGCAAATTTTGCTGCCGGTGATTTTTTATTTTCATTTTTATTAATTGTTATATGACAGCGTTAAAACAATGCGCTGTTGTTGCCGGATTAGCTTTTTTTGCTACCGCCAGCATCAATGCAAGCGAAAGCCAGTCCGACTCGAATGAAGCAGCATCTTCAGAGGCCGGCGAAGCCGATTACAAGGCTATAACAGCCATCGCGGTTGAATCGGAGAGTGATTATGTGCCTGTACCTGACAGGGCTATAGTTATTACCGGGGGCGACAACGGCGTGCACCGTGAAGTAGTAAGAGTGCTGTATGACACTTCGGATATGCATTTTCAGGATGCGAGTGTGCCGCGCTTCCTCATGATAGACCGCCAGGGGAACACTTTGTTCGGTATCGGCGGATATGTGGAGGGCGTGATGCAATATGATTTCGACGGAGCTATCGACGGTGACGGTTTTGTGACCCACAATATCGCCGTGCCTTCCAATCCGACGCTGCACAACCGGCTGGGCGCCGACGCCACGCATACAAATCTTGTGCTCCAGTTGCTGCGCAATACCAAATTAGGCGTATTGAACGCATACGTACAGGGAAATTTCTCGGGCGATTCATACGGATTCAAACTCAAAAAAGCGTACATCAGACTGCATAACGTGACTGCGGGCTATGCGCGCTCTACGTTTGAGGACGGTGCCTCGGGATCGCCGACAATCGACTATCAGGGTCCGTCGGGTGCGGTGTCAGCCACCAATTTGCTGTTGCAATACCGCGTGCCCCTCGACAAGCATTTCACAGTGGCTATTTCGGCCGAACTTCCGCAGGCTGACTATACGCTGACCCCTGGCGCCAACGAGGCGATAAACCAGCGTTGTCCCGATATTCCGGCGTATGTGCAGTATCAATGGGCAGGCGGTGACAGCCACGTGCGCGCATCGGCGCTGTTCCGTCAGCTGTCATACCGCAATCTCGCAAGGGCGGAGAACAAATTCGCAACCGGATGGGGCGTACAGCTCAGCGGCGTGGCAAAAATCAGTTCGATAGCCGAGGTGTATTATCAGGCTGTATACGGCAAAGGTATCGCCAATTACATCAATGACCTTGCCGACTTCGGATATGACCTTATAAGCGACGGAGCGGACGGGAAGATGAAGGCTCCGGGCTCGTTTGGCGTGGCAGGAGGCGTGAGACTCAACCTGTCAGACCGTGTATTCGTGTCGAGCACCTACAGTTTCTGCCGTCTGTATGACCAGGAGAATATGGGACCTGACGCCTACCGCCGTGGCAATTACGCTGTGGTGAACTGCTTCTACACTCCGATAAGCGACCTGCAGGTGGGCATCGAGTATCTGCACGGACGCCGCACCGACATGAGCCATGAGCACGGCATCGCCAACCGGCTCGAAGCTATGGTAAAATACAGCTTTTAAACTTTATTAGCAAACCATCGACAGATGAAAGGCGTTGAAAACATAGCTTAAACAAATAACTTATATAACCATATAACACACATAACACACAATATTATGGACAGAATAATAGCTCTTTCAGAGATAAAAAGCGCCGTTGAGGAGGCTTTCGAGAGTTTCAAATCGTCAAAAGAAGGCGCAGTTGACCCGATGCTCGAGGGTACTGACCCTAAGAAATTCGGCATAACAATAGCTTTGGCCGACGGTACGTTAATCAGCAAAGGCGACACTGACGCGGCATCGCCGTTAGGCGGTATCATCAAGTTGCCCCTCTCGACCATACTGCTTAGCCAGAACACACCCGAGGAACTAATAAAGAAAAGCGGCCACTGCCCCTGCAACGCGCAGCCCGGCAAACCTCATATCCACGGCGCCCACGGCATACGCGCGATTTCGGCGATAGAACCGATAGGCGACCCTGACTCGAAATGGAATTTCATCGAGAACCGCATGATTGACCTGATGGGCTCGGCTCCCCTTCTCGATGACAAGATTTATGAGGCTCTCAAGAAGAAAGCTGTCGACGACGACACCGTGAACCAGCTCGCGAAAGACGGCTATTATCTGTATGACGACGCCACAATGTCGACCGACCTCTATATAAGAGCCCGCTCGATGACGGCTACGACCGAACAGCTTGCCATGATGGCTGCCACGATTGCTGCCGACGGAGTGAATCCCGTGACGGGTAAAATAGTGTTTGACGGCGAAATCGCCAAACATGTAGTGGGCATGATGGCTGCGAAGGGTCCGCGCAAGATGACATTGCCGTGGGACATGGCTGCCGGTCTGCCTGCCAAGTCAAGTTTCGGCGGCGCGATAGCGGGTGTCTATCCCGGTGTGATGGGTATTGCGGCATACGCTCCGCTGCTTATGCCTAACCGCGTGTCGGAAAAGGCAGCCAAGGCTATAATGACGATAATGCACAAACTGGACATCAGCGTGTTCCAAAGCGCACGACTTGTTATTGACAAGAATAAATAACATAGCAGACGATTGAGAGTTTTTTCCAATCAATTCTCATGTCAGAGAGATGCCCTGCGGTAGTTCGCGGGGCATTTTTTAATTTTTAATTTTGAATTAGCGGGCGGAGGTATTTTAGCTAATGTAGCTAAGATAGCTATTTTAGCTATATTAGCTACTTTAGACGGGTGTGGGGATTTTTTGCGGGGAGGTGGCGGGAGCTTGAATTTGTTAGATAAAACGGGAATTTTATGACAATTTTGCTTTATTTTTAAAATTAATGTAGCAAAATGTTGTGTATTTCAATTGAAATATTTACCTTTGCAAACAAAATACAGAAAAACCTTGCAGGAAGGTTACAACTAAAGTAAAAACAACTTCATTTTAAATAAAATCAGTAAATAGATGAAAGCAGCAGAAGTACTTAACGACCTGCGTCGTCGTTTCCCCAACGAGCCCGAATATCTTCAGGCAGTAGAAGAGGTAATCACATCAATCGAGGACACTTACAACCAGTATCCCGAATTTGAGCGCTACAACCTTATAGAGCGTCTGTGCATACCCGACCGTATCTACTCGTTCCGCGTATCGTGGGTTGACGACAAGGGAGTTGTCCGCAACAATATGGGTTACCGTATCCAGCACTCCAACGCTATCGGCCCGTACAAGGGAGGTATCCGTTTCCACTCTTCGGTAAACCAGTCAATCCTGAAGTTCCTTGCTTTCGAGCAGACATTCAAGAACTCGCTCACCACGCTCGCCATGGGCGGCGCAAAGGGCGGTTCGGATTTCTCGCCCCGCGGCAAGAGCGATATGGAGGTGATGCGTTTCTGCCAGGCTTTCATGACCGAGCTTTGGCGTCATATCGGTGCCGACACCGACGTGCCTGCCGGCGATATAGGTGTAGGCGGCCGTGAAGTAGGCTACATGTACGGTATGTACAAGAAGATGGCCCGCGAATTTACCGGAACTTTCACCGGCAAGGGCCGCGAATTCGGCGGTTCGCTGATACGTCCGGAAGCTACGGGTTACGGCAACGTATATTTCCTCCTCAACATGCTCGCTACCAAGGGTATCGACATCAAGGGCAAGCGTGTGGCCATCTCCGGATCGGGCAACGTGGCAACCTATACGGCACAGAAGCTGCTGCAGCTCGGCGCAAAGGTTGTGTCGATGAGCGACTCCGACGGCACAGTAATCATACCTGACGGCATGACCGAGGAACAGCTGAAATTCGTGTTCGAGCTCAAGAACATATACCGCGGCCGCATCAGCGAGTTCGCCGAGGAGTACAAACTCCCCTACTATGCCGGCCAGCGTCCCTGGACTTTGGTAAAGGCCGACATCGCAATGCCTTCGGCAACGCAGAACGAGCTTAACGGCGAAGAGGCACGCGCCCTTCTGGCCAACGGCTGTATAGCAGTGAGCGAAGGCGCCAACATGCCCTCGACTCCGGAAGCTATCAAGGAATTCCTTGCCGCCAAGATACTTTACGCTCCCGGAAAGGCAGCAAACGCCGGCGGTGTGTCGGTATCGGGTCTTGAAATGGCACAGAACTCGCAGAAGCTCTCATGGAGCGCTGAGGAGGTAGATGCCAAGCTCAAATCAATCATGGCTGAAATCCACCACCAGTGCACGCTCTTCGGCAAAGAGGAGGATGGATATATCAACTATGTCAAGGGTGCGAACGTAGCCGGCTTCATGAAGGTGGCACGCGCCATGATGGCACAGGGTATTCTCTAATCTCGACTACAATCGAGTAGGAGGTAAACACTAATTGCAGGTGTTTATCTCCTACTTTCGTGTTT